>Ga0209187_1000507_pt1 | contig 65313 bp, 50 predicted proteins | sample BantaG_FD_187430 | JGI IMG/M metagenome (GOLD analysis project Ga0209187, IMG submission 187430) | Marine algal microbial communities from Bantry Bay, Ireland - BantryBay_4 metaG (SPAdes) (version 2) | ecosystem: Host-associated > Algae > Red algae > Unclassified | place: Bantry Bay, Ireland...
CGCATTTCCTAATGATAGGTTGTCTGAAAATACTTTCATTTCAACTGATGCTTTGTGTACATCTAAACCAACATAAATATTCTTACCTTTAAATGTTTTCATGATATCAGGTTTTGTTTAAGAAATTTTATTACCAATTAAATATCTTAAATATCCTGATATCTTTTTCAAACATAAGGTCTCTTTTCGAGTATTGTCATACTCGATTCGTCTCCAACGAAATCATTCGTTCATGCCTTAATCTTAACAAATTCTCTTCTATAATCTTTTCCGACACCTTAAAATTTAAATGGTATAAGTAGGGATGCTCAGAAATAACCCAATCTAATTACATTCAGTATATTGTAATGTTGCAATTTTGCGAATTACATTCACTACTCAACATTCATCTATATACAGCCAACAATCGGGTCACTTACCTTGATTTGTCCCTTTGGTCAGCCGCTCGATATAGTATAAGAACCTACTACTATCCTACTATGCGCCTTCCATGATATATTGTACAATGAAGTTGCTCATGTACTGCACTGATATTATTATAGGTAATCCTCCCGGCAGGAATCAGAGTTAATCCATCATAACAGGCCGCTTGCATTCTCTTAAGCATAGCCAGTCCTTCCAGAGCTGTATCAGATCCTCCAGAGCTGAGTATACTATCTACACCGTCAATATCATGTAGCAGCTTACAGTCTCCTATAATATCAGTAGAGTCATCGATGGCTTTATGCACAGTCACCTTCATCGGATATACCCAGCGACATACATTATCAATAATCTCTATATCTAATCTTCCAGACTTAAGAGCTCCGAATACGATGAGCTGCACACCATTATCTATCAGCCAAGCAATCTCATCTTGTATCTGTCCTAAGTCAGAATAAGTATATGCAAAGTCTTCTCCATGGGGTCTCACCATCACCTTGATAGGAATAGGCACTGATTTTAGCACTTTCTGGACTAAATCTCTATCAGGACTTAAGCCCTGCAGGTCTAATCGGGAGCATAATTCTATCTGATCAGCCCCCTGATCATAGGCTTTAAGTGCATCTGAGAGGCTATCTACACATGCTTCCAATTTATATGTTTTCTTATTTTTCAGATTATTGCAATTTTTTATGAATATATCTATATTTGCGCCGCGTTACGAACAAAAAAGAAATCTATGTTAATAATTAATGTCAAAAGTGAGGAATCAATCGATAGAGCCCTCAAGAGATATAAAAGAAAATTTAAGCAAACGAGGCAATTACAAGAACTCCGTAGAAGAAAGAACTTTACAAAGCCTTCTGTAGAAAGAAGAAACGAAATTCTTAATGCTAAGTATAGACAAGAAAAATTCGGAGATAAGTAATTATCTCTATTTTATGATATATAAAAAAGGCTGTGAGTGTTACTCACAGCCTTTTTTTATTTACACTTATTAATATCTTAATTGAGAGCGATTGGAGAAAAGGTAGTTATTGTATTAATATTATAACACTTCATTTTCAGTATCATCCCTTTTAGCTTCCTTAATAACATCGTTCCATATATCAGATGGCTTAGCCCTAAGCCAATTCCTATATAATCTAAGATGTCACCCTCTTTCTCACGGATAGAAAAAAAACTTGTAAGCACTAAATATATTCCGACGAATACTATGAATATGACAACTTTCATTTTACCATAAAATTTTTCTATAATCCCTAAAACATTTCTCGATTCGACATTATAACAAAAGTCGTCTTTTAGCCCCTCTGCTGACCTTGGCCTTGCCCTCCTCCACCAGAACCACCGCCGCTTTCGCCTTGCTTCTGATCAGAGTTTTTGATCTTTGATTTTCTTTCTTTAAAGTCTACCTTTCCAAACTTGTATCTCACATTAATACCTATAGATCTGAATGGAAGATTAAATTGTGATACTTGTCTAAAGTCAGGGCCTGTAATATCGGAATCAAAGCTGAGTGTCTCCGAGAATGGCTGCACTAATCTTAAACCTAAACTCCAATCTTTGAAGTCTTTTCTAAATCCAAAACCATACATAGAAAAACTCGCCGTCTGACCTTGAAGTGTAAATCGTGGTGCTTGAAAAAATCCGAAAAAATCAGCTTTTACAGTTCCTGTAAATGCAAACTCTCCACCAGTAAATATTCTATAGGATAATGCATTATTACTTACTTCCTGACCATCTATGACTCCTGAAGCATCATAAGAGTAGACATCACCACCACCTCTGACAGTAAGCTTACCTATAGACTTAGTTGTAAAAATATTTACACCATAAGAATTATTCTTACCTACATTCTTATATGACTGTAGATTGATACCATTACCATCTGCTAAGATGACAGATTCTATAATTGCAGAAGTCCTCTTATTATAGAAACTTGAGAATATCATGAATCCCTTAAAATTAGTATTGTAGCTTATCTCGTACTGATCAGTGATCTCGGGATCGAGTAACGGATTACCTTGTACGACATTAGCTATGTCAGCAGTATTTCTGAACGGATTGATATAAAACAAACTTGGTCTTTGGATTCTTTTGCCGTAGCTGAACTTTAAGTTTCTAAAGCCCTTGAATGATTTAGATACCGCAAAATTAGGTAAGAAATTATCATAAGAATTAGTAAATCTCTGCGACTCGATTGCACCATCTCCTTCGATCTCAGTACGTTCATATCTTAGGCCAGTTACAAAATTCAATTTCTTAAAGAAGAAATTATATGATGCATAACCGGCATAGACATTCTGGTCGTATAAGAATACATTGGACCGTACGTCATCTCTGATATACATATCACTTGCAGTATTAAAAGTAGAGAAGTCAGAATCACTATTAATATTTCTCAATACGGACTTAGCACCTACCTCTAGCTTATTAGATTTCCCTACTGGGTGTACATAATCTACCTGACTTGTAATCTCAAGATTGTCACCATCATTCTGCTGTAGTTCTTGTCTTGTGAATGGTCCCACTTCCATGATATCATTCTCCTGATTTTCTAAGTTACCAGATAGCTGTACTGCAAATGACAACTCCTGCTTCTCATTACCTTCGAACTTCTTAGTATAATCCGTATTCCAATCATATCCACTCTTAAGCTGATCGCCTATTGTCGTTCTCTCAAACATCTCTGTAAAATACTGCCCCATAACGTCTCCATTTCTATCAGATCTAAATCCTCTATATGTCAATGATGTATTAATAGCATTGTAGGCATTAAAATCATAGAAGGCATTAGCAGATGTACTGAAGCCCAATCTCGAAGTATTAGTCACACCATTAAAAGAATATGACACATCTGGCACTGCACTGTTATCACCAAAGCATCCGCTAAAATCAGAAGAAGCTGATGATGTACGCAAAAAACAATTTTCTGCATCGATAGGGTGAGAATAATACATGTATCCATTAGTTGTAAATCCAAATCGCCCTTTACCAATATTCAAGCTGGCATTAGCATTACTCTGTCTGTTACCTATGGAACCATTTAATGATCCAGCGATACCTTCGACATTATCTTTCTTAGTGATAATATTAATTATACCTGCACTACCCTCTCCATCATACTTGGCTCCAGGTGATGTTATCACTTCTACTTTCTTAATCTGATCTGCAGGAAACATCTTAAGTGCATCCGCAACATTAGACGAGAACATTCCAGATGGCTTTCCATTTATTAGTATCCTTACATTCTGTGATCCTCTTAATGACACATTACCATCAAGATCTACAGATAAGGTAGGCACCTTACGCAATACATCTGCTGCATCTCCACCCGCTACAGAACTATCATCTTCTGCATTAAATACAATACGATCTACTTTCGATTCATACAGAGATCTCTTTTCAGTAATTTCTACTTCTCCGAGTACATAGTCTTTTGATGTCAATTGTATCTTACCAAGGTCTGCATCGGGATCCTTACCTGTCAACTCTACATCTGTAATTCTTTTCTCATTGTAACCTAAGAAAGATATAATCAGATCATACTTACCAGTACTTACATCTGTCATCTTAAACTTACCATCGTCTTCTGTGAGAAGACCATTAATCTCTTTTGTCTTACCAGCTTTAGATAGGACCACCGTAGCAAATCCTATAGGGTCATTAGTCAGAGAATCCACTAATTGACCAGATATCTTTCCCTTGATTTTTGACTTATTACCGCCACCTCCCCAGTTACCAAACTGGCCATAACTCACTGATATAGATATGCTAAATACGAATAATAAAAGTAGTCTCATATGTTTTGTAATTTATAAGTACAAGTTAGTATTTAAAATAATCTCTTTATGAAGAATTAGATAATACAATGCAAATACTCTACGTAAGTGCTGCATATCCGTAGCATTAATCTAAAAATACTTTCTCAAAAATTGTCTATGGCACAAACTTTGCAATTACATATTAAATAAATTTATAATACATAAAGCACTAATATGAAAAGCTTAAGAGTAACACTTGCAATAATTACAGCCCTCTCAATAATGATGTCATGCGGAGGTGACGATCTAATAAAATTGAATGATAACCTGACTGGTGAATGGACTGCTATATCATTCTCAGCGGATATAAGCTCAGAAGTAGGATCTGGAGCAGACATGACAGCAACACAGACAAACGTTGCAGGCTCTAACTTCGACTATAATCTTACATTTACAGAAAACGACTGGAATACATCTGGCGGATATGATACAGAAATTTCAATTATATCATCAGAATTTAATACAGCTCCTATCACTGCCTCGAAGAAAGGTATCACTGGAACTGGTAGTTACGTGACGGAAAATGATTCGATAATTATAAAAGGAAGTATGTTTGAATACGACATGAGTAGTATGGGAATGACTTCTATTAACAACGAAGATCAGACTGCCACTTATAACATCAATAGTGACGGAGAACTTATCCTCACACATGATGAGACGACAACGACTTCTATGAATGGTATCAGTATCAATACCTCAATAAAGTCTACATCGACTTGGGTAAGAAAATAGTCGCTTAAGACAACGATAAATTTTATACAAAAAAATGGTAAGCACCTACTTTAGGTGCTTACCATTTTTCCGTTGGTACTACACTATAACTATTACATCATTATAAAGTCAAGATCAACTTCTCTTGCAGAATAAAAGTACAAGAAGCATAATTGCGATAACTCCCAATATCAGAAAATTCGAAGGACTAAACTTACTACCGACAATAGTACTCATATCCCCTATCGCTACAAATCCTGCCCAATAAAAAGGATGCTTCTCCTTAGGTGATGCATTATTAATATAATCTAATTTCGCTTTTCTTAATGCGATATCTTTTCTGTCTCCTTTACTAAGATAATCATACATAGAAGTCATAATCTGCGAAGTTGATTTATCATCTACACTCCATAGTGAGTTTATTATACTCTTAGAACCCGCATAAGCAAAACCTCTAGATAAACTTAAGACGCCTTCTCCACTCAGTACCTTTCCTATACCTGTCTCACATGCGCTTAATGTTACAAGCTCTGCCGGAATATTTAACTTATATATTTCCTCTAAACTTAACGCATAACTTGAATCTGTAGAATCAGAATCAAAATATATGTAATTATCTTCTGAGGACTTGGATGCCGTTGCATGTCCTGCTATATGTAATATGCTTACACTTTCTGAATCTTTAATAAATTTCTGTTTGTTAGCCCTGTCGCCAATATTAATCTCTGCATCAGGAAAGTATTGCGCTATTTTTTTGACTTCGGATTTATTATACTTAAGATCTGACAATATTGTACCTGATCGTCGAGTTCCTAAGTAAGCAAGTTTCTGCTCATTACCCTCATTGTCAGTGGACTGATATTGCGGGGCATAGCATACCACCTTACTATTACCAGAAGACGACATTTCCTCCATGGTCTTTAGATGATTAATTGAGAAAGCATAAGAAACATTAGTGGATTCTATCAGAAGTTGACCTTTATAATTAAGAAGTTCAAAGGGTAAAAACGATAGCTGACCATCAGGTAATAACAAAACATTATCTGAGATGTTATCAGGTAAAAGCTTTGCTGATAGCGTATCGAAATAACTCGAAACAACATTATCCTTAAAGCTATTAGACAAAATAGATTCTATAGCATAATTATCCTTACTATTCAGAATAATCCTATCTAATGTTGCATGCTTATCGATATAGCTTAATCTGTAATATAGGCTGTCGGAAAATACATCTTGGTGATACGCTATAAATGGGACCCCTTCATATTTTGAAATAGATTTATAAGAATCTACATACTTTGGTACTTCAGTAGAAGTCCTTAGTGCTCTCAAGTCTCTGACCTGTCGACATAATGTAAGCGAGACTAACTTCCTATTCTCTATAGGAATACTTACATCATTAACTTTATTGATATTCTCTCTGATGGAATCTTTTAGTAAACTATAAACCCTAATATCAGAACTCAAATCGAAAGATCTATTTTTTCTTGCATTAGATAAGAGAATCAACGATTTATTATCCTCAATTAATTTAAAAGCCAACTCAATATAATCAATTTGCTTAGAGTCCAATTTATGTAAGTCTGCAAGTATTACCAATCCGATATCATATATTTGTCGACGACTTGACAACAATTTCATTAATGAATTATCATCTGTTAATCCATTAATTTTTTCATTAATTTCACTAAGGCAATTATTCAATAAGACATATGCTTCTAATAGATGGTTTTCATTTCCATCTTTGTAGAATTTTTTCTGTTTGATTTGTAAATGGACAACATTACTTGACATTCTTTTAATAAGACTTTGATCTGACCCCGGATTTTTGTCGAGTGTTGTAATCATTTTTTCTAGGTAATATTCAGCAGAGTCAAGTTGATCATTATGCATATAGATCTCAGCTTTAGACTTATATGCACCAAGCAAATTTTTAATGTTTTCATGATTCACAGTAATTGCTATCACTTTGTTAAGTAATTCTATAGCTTCCTTAGAATTCTTCTTCACATGTTTAACACTATTAAAATAATAATTTGCTAAATCACCATCTTTAAGCTTTAACTTATTAATCTGATATTCCAATTCCGCTTTTGCTAATTTCATCTCTCCCATATCAACATATAAGAGACCCAACTTAGTAGATAATGCAATATCATTTTTATTTGATAGCCCAAATTCATCTCTAATCTTAATTAAAGATTGATATTCAATCAAAGCTTCTTGAGGCTTACCGAGTCTATCTAACCATCTAGCCTTCTCCAGTTTATAAGTGATCGTTTTTTTTCTACTACTATCAACATTATCTAAGTAGAATCTTGCTAAAGCATCATATGTATTAAACATAAACCGATCTCCATTCTGGGCAAAAGCATATGAAAGATTTAAATAAATTCTTCTCTTCGATTTATTAAAGCTATCATACCTTGCAGTAGTTAGAGCCGAATCCAAGAATGCAATTGCTCTCTTACTATCATTCTTTTGTCTATAGACTTCGCCTAAATTATATTCTATTTTAAGCTTATCCTGCTCAATTGGATTAGTAGCCTTACTAAGGTGCAAATTAGCATTGTTGAGATTTTCAAGTGCTGTTATATAATTAGCCTGATACTTATAATTACCACCTTGTGTAATGTATAATTTGGTTAATAAACTATGGTTTATTCTATCATGAGATAAGAACCAATCAATAGTTATTGCGTACAAATTATTATAACAATCCATTCTATTATTAGGTACATCTCGATACTCGTATATGGCTTCAAAGACACACTGCTCATCTTCAGAATTATATTTTTCTAATTCACCTACAAATTTTTTCGTCAGAACCTCACACTGGACATCTTCATAATCTAATAGAAAATTATCCAAGCTACAAGATTGGCCAGCAGATACAAGGGCCTGCAAAATGAAACATACTAATATAAAACTGCGAATGATCATACCAGAAATTAAACCAAAAATGATAAATCATTACATATTACAGCTTGGTCATTATTTATCACAGGACCGCCAACTACTGGATTTAATTCAGCCAATATCTTTTGTTTATTAAACTCATTATTGGTAAAATAACTTGCTTTGCCATTAGCCCTAAATAATGTCGCAATTCTACGAACTACCCTAGGAGTCGCGAATGAGGTACCAAATGCAAATCGAATACGATTTCCAGTCGTCATGTCATTATGATGTATGTATCCAGGCAATACAACTCTACCATTACTATATACTGTAACAAGATTTTGGCATCCAAAGTTGGAATAACCAGCTAACTCATTATTTTCATGCCTTAGAGCCCCGACTGCCCAGACATTAGTGAGTGACTTATAAGCTGCATAGTTAGATGACCAATGTTTATCAATACTAACATTACAATAACTATTCCCAGCAGAAAATACAACCAACAATCCAGCTTCTTCTGCCTTTCGTAGATATTTATGAATAAGTTCATTACCAACATTTCCATAATACCCCATGCTGATATTAAGGATATCCATACATTCATTAATACCCCGTGCTATCTGACAGCATATTGCCATAGAGTTAGCTACATTAAAACTTGCAAGAACATTATAATCGTGAGTTTGAACAATAACGTCTTCACGATTTTGTTCATCAACTTCTCCTCTAATAATGTAATCAATAATCTTAGCATGCATATCTTCAAATCCAAAGTCAACTATTCCAACTTGAATTCTCCTATCAGTATTATTACCAGAATCCAATTGGTCTATGCAAGGAATCGGATCCGTATTATTAAGTGCTCCTATTTGTATCGTCCCTTCTTTCTCGCTCACATCTGGCTCCCCTTCTGTGTCATCGGTAATACTATAACCCCCTTCTTCTTTCTCATTCACATCTGGCTCTCCTTCAGCTGTATCAAATACCAGTGGATCAACTGCATCAGCATATTGCAATTCGTTAAGTCCATTATCACCATTACAGTTAATCTTCTCAACATTTAATTTATATTGATAATACTCACGAGATGTGATAAGGATTAGTGCCTTATCCCAACAACATTCCTCTATCTGATCTTCAGTTATTATTACACCACTCTCGTCCTCTAAAAGATTAATAAGCTTCTGCTTAGGAAGAATCTTTTCAGTATGATATATTACTTGGTCAGCAAGAACATATCTGTCATTAATTCCTTTATATGTCACTCGTTGAATTTGTGTTCCATATTTGCTTTCAGCTAAGCTAATAAGATTAGATTTAAGTACTCTATGTGGCATAGCAAACTTTCTGTGGGGTTTCATAGATTGAATTTAGGGTTAGTTAATATACCCCAAAGAGTGCTATGGGGTAAAAAGGTTACCTTAAAATAGTGATTTTTTTTACTTCACTATAATTATCCTATCCAATAGTAGATAATTCTCAAAAAAAAATGACGAACGGGGTAACATCTATGACTATCGGTATACTTACTCACAAATCAATTGCTGAATACCAATACTCAATTATCTCGAAAGCAAGTATAAAAGAGTTATTCACTACTCAGTTAATTTCTAATATATAACGTCTATAGTTTCATGTGGCATGATCATGAACAATCATAAAAAACCAAGTTTTCTTTCTTATGTAGAAAAGAAAGAGAATCCAAAATTGAAGCAATGTCACCTTCTTATATTATCAACAGATATAAGCAAGTAGGTCGCAGAATTATGTATCATGTTACAGTAACTATAGATATATTTCCGAGTCGAGGGTAGATAGGGCTAATTGACTTTAGCTCTATCATCTCGATTTTAATTTAGAACATTAATTATAATGTTTAAACATTGTCTCCGTTTTATATAGACTACTTTAGTTCTTTTTCATTTATAACAACGATTGTATTAAAATATCTCATCAGAATAGTACTGAGCTAAATACATATCGAGTACAATATAAATTTCACAATAGCTTACTTAATAGTTATACCTGTATCAGATATTAATTAGAGTCAGCTTTTTTGCTATTATATAAAGAAGAATCTATAAGAAATAAGACATTGACATATATCCATTATTATTAATATCTTCGGTGCATGAGTAATCCTAATTTGGACCCTACAGAAGAGCATTACACACCAGAAGAAAAACAACTGGAGAAGGCACTGCGTCCGCAATCTCTTGATGACTTCTCGGGACAACCAAAAATTGTAGATAATCTTAAGGTCTTCATAGGAGCTGCAAAGCTTAGAGATGAAGCACTTGATCATGTCTTATTACATGGTCCTCCGGGATTAGGCAAGACAACACTTTCACACATCGTCGCTAATGAATTAGGAGCTCAACTAAAACTGACCTCTGGGCCTGTCCTTGAGAAACCTGGTGACCTTGCTGGACTATTGTCTAACCTATCAGAAGGTGATGTGCTCTTCATAGATGAGATCCATAGATTAAACAGTGTCGTAGAAGAATACCTCTACTCCGCGATGGAGGATTATCGTATAGACATCATGATAGATTCTGGACCAGCAGCGAGAAGCATACAGATAGACCTTAATCCATTTACACTTGTAGGTGCTACAACACGTATGGGACTACTCACATCACCATTACGTGCAAGGTTTGGAATTAATTGTCACTTAGATTATTACGATATAAAGACACTCGAAAGTATCATCGTAAGAAGTGCTGATATCCTCAACGTAGAGATCCATAAATTAGGTGTTAACGAGATCGCAAGAAGAAGCCGTGGTACACCGAGAATCGCTAATGCCCTACTCCGTCGTATCAGAGATTTTGCTCAGATCAAAGGTAATGGCATCATAGATCAAGCAATCGCTCAATATGGCTTAGAAGCTCTTAATGTCGATGATGGTGGATTAGATCAGATGGACAATAGAATCTTAAGTTCTATAATAGAAAAATTCAAAGGAGGTCCAGTAGGCCTCACAACTATAGCCACAGCTGTAGGTGAAGAACCTGGAACTATAGAAGAGGTCCATGAGCCTTTCCTTATTATGGAAGGCTATATCCAGCGTACACCTCGAGGACGTGAGGCGACTCAGAAAGCTTATGAGCATTTGGGGATTGTGCCACCTACACAGGCTGGAACATTATTCTGATTCAACGACGTTTTTAGAGTATTCAACGATATTAGTTTCAGATGGTCTATCATTGACTCAACTTAGAGTCAAAATTAATATTATGAAAAATTTATTATTTTTATTAGCAGTTATTGCAGTCATCGCTACAGGTTGCGTTAGATCCTTGAATCCTATATGTGAACCAGAGGATTTGATGATAGATGATAGGATTATTGGTACATGGACAAATGATGACCATAGCATTTTTGATAGCACTCCTGAGAAAATTGAGATAGGTCGAGCTTGCATTCCTATATTCACTGAATATGACAATGATGGTAAAAAGAAAACGATTTCATCGGGTGTAAGGTCAACCGTTGAACTTCATAATTCAATAAACAATCAAAGGATAATCAATAAAATAGATTCACTCAATTTTTACTATGCTAGAGAACGAAGTATTGAAAAAAATAACGGCATAAGTGATACGACATTCACTTATTATAAAATTACTCTCACTAAATTAAATGGATTAGTCTATTTTGACTTAATACACAAAGAAGATCCAAGTTCATATAACAATATGACAGGTTATGATATCCCAGCACATTACATAGGTGTAGGTGATATAACTAAGGATAAATTAGAATTCAAGTTGTTAGATGAAGAGAAATTCTCTAACCTACTTAAGAATAAACAAGTTAGATTAAAACATCAGATTATAAAAGATGAAGGATACAAGGACGTACCCGCAATAGTACTCACAGCTTCTACGGATGAATTAAGATCTTTCATAGGTAAATATGGCAAAGAGATTGATATGTTTTCTAAAAGTGTAATATATCATAGAGAATGATTACTCATCGTATGACATTCATGGTTCAACAAATTTTGTTTTGGATCTTATCCAGCATTATTTTGTTTCGATTATTCACAATTGATTTTCGATCAGGAACTTTAGACTACTATTATACTTTCTTGTTTCAGATACCATTAGTTATCGTGATCTACCTGAATTACTTGTTAATTAGTAAATCTTTCGAAAAAGAAAAGTATGTTTTCTACGGTATAGGATTCGTGACATTACTTTTCTTAGGTATCGCCTTACACTATTTAGTATTTGATCATTTGACGGATTATATATTTAGTGATTATTTGTTTTATTCTATTTATTCAAAATTTGAAGTTGGGCAATATATAATAGTCTATTTGATCATTTCTCTACTATTTAAGATAGCTATGAATTGGTTTCAACTAAAAGAAAAACAACTGGAGCAAGAAAAGGAAAATCATAAGACTCAAATGACTTTCTTAAAAGCGCAAATTAACCCACATTTCTTATTTAATAGTCTCAATAACATCTATGCATTGACCTCTATTGATATGGAAAAGGGTAGAGAGCATATCATTAAACTTTCTGATTCTCTAAGATATGTGCTCTATAATACCAATGAAGAAAGGGTCGCTTTAGATAATGAATTAGAGTATCTTAGTAACTACATTAATCTTGAGCTTTTAAGATTAGAATCTAATAAAAGCGTGGAGATTGCAATTGAAAAAGAAATATATGACCAAAAGATTGCCCCTCTGATTCTTCTACCATTTATAGAAAATTGCTTTAAGCATTGTGACAAGTCAGATCCAGAGATTAAAATTAGTATATCAGTTATTGATAATAAATTACTATTGATAGCTAAAAATAATAGGAGTGAGACCAATGGTAATAGAGATGGAGGGGTTGGCCTTACTAATGTAAAAAAACGTTTAGACCTCATATATAAAGACAAATACGAATTAAATATTCACGATATAGACAATTATTACAAAACAGAATTTACCTTAGAATTAGATGCCTGATTACAAATGTATGATTGTAGACGATGAGCCGCTTGCTCGAAAGCTCTTAGTTGCATACGTCACTGATCTACCTGAACTAACCCTCAATGGCGAATTCAAATCCGCAATAGAAGCAAGAGCTTACTTAGAAACTTATGGGGTAGATATCATCTTCTTGGATATCAATATGCCTAAGCTATCTGGCATGGACTTTCTTAAGAATATCAACTCTAACGGACTTGTAATATTTACAACCGCTTATCCGGAGTTTGCTGTAGACGCATTCGAATATAATGCCTTTGATTATCTGGTAAAGCCAATTTCTTTTGACAGATTTCTAAAGTGCATCGATAAAATAAAAAAAAAAGTCCTAGAGAAGCAGCTCAAAGCATCACAATCAAAGAAAGCAAACGACTCTATAAGATACAATTAGATGACATCTATTACTTAGAAGCTTATGGTGATTATGTGAAAGTGCATACCTCAGAAAAGATGTACACAGTCAAGAATAGACTGTCATACTATGAGAAACTACCTATAGATAGCTTCGTACGTATCCACCGTTCTTACATTATCAATCTTGATAAAATCGACTTTGTGGAAGGTAATCAAGTCAATATATCTGGAAACAAAATTCCAATATCCAGCGGATATAAGGATACTTTTATTTCCAGATATAAAACTTAATTAAGTTACAGAAGCACTAAGCTTGCGCTGTTGGCGTAAAATTCATCGGAAAATTCATCTTCTGCTGCTTACCTTCTTGGATAGGGCCAAACTGCTTTTCGAATTTTACAATGTTATCGTTAAGAGCACTTAATAATCGCTTAGCATGCTGAGGTGTTAGAATAACTCTTGACTTGACCTTCGCCTTAGGTACATTAGGCACCATACGTATAAAGTCTACAACAAACTCAGATTGTGAGTGTGATATGATAGCAAGATTAGCATATACACCATCAGCGATCTCCTCGGGTAACTCAATGTTCATTGAGTTTTTCTTTTTTTCCTCTGCCATTTTATTTTTAATTTACATCAAAGATAAGCCAATAGTATGAGACCGTCTATGACGGTTATTAATTATTAAGCATATAAGGAGATGACAAAGTCTTATTATCTACTGATACTCACAACTTTACAGAAGTTAAACGCATGCAACAATACAAGACCTTCTTTGACGCCAATGAAGCACTCTGGAATGCCAAGACAGATGTGCATATAAAGAGCGATTTCTATGATATGGAGGGATTTCTCAAAGGTAATACAAGCCTTAGAAAAATCGAACTCGGAGAGCTTCCTGATCTCACTGGTAAGTCGCTACTCCACTTACAATGCCACTTTGGCCAGGATACGTTGAGCCTTGAGAGATTGGGTGCTACATGTACCGCCATTGACTTAGCTTCTAATGCTATCAAGCAAGCCAGATCTATCAGAGATCAATTAGGTATGAAATCAAAATTTATATGCTGCAATGTCTATGACACCGATAAGCATATTATGGACACCTACGACATCGTCTATACGAGTTATGGTACCATCATATGGCTACCAGATCTCGACTTATGGGCTAAGCAAGTCACTCAGCGCTTACCTAAAGGAGGGGTATTCTATATGACTGAGTTTCATCCTTTTATATTCTTATTCGACTGGAAGAAAGATAGGATAGCCTATAATTACTTTAATACAGGAGAGCCTACGATGGAAGAAACCCAAGGCACCTATGCGGATGTAGATGCACCTATCCAGATGAAAGAATACTTCTGGCAGCATAGTCTCTCAGATATTTTTCAAGCACTGATAGATAATGGAATGGAGATATGCATGTATAAAGAATATGACTACTCTCCGTATGATATATTTGATAATAGTAGAAAAGAGCAGAGCAAGAATACATCTACGAACATGAGGGGATGAGCTTACCTCATACATATACTCTAAAAGCTATCAAAAAATAGCTTATAATCACATTATCAATTAATTATACTTTAAAATATTTTATAATATGTAAATAAGAACATATATTTATCATACTAAAACTGATTTATTATGTTCCCATTAAATGAAGCCACTCCCACTGGTTTTGAAGAAGAGGTGCCCTTTACATTTTTGTTAGGTATTAAAGAGCTTTTTATGCTTATAGTGATCCTATCTTTTGGATTTGGAGGATTTACCTTATGCTTTAATAAGATATATGCACCTACCGACTACGATCAAGATATTAATAATGTCGCTGTGTATTCTCCCTCTGCTGATGAGCCATATATGACGATTGCTAATATGAATCCTGCGACCAAGTAAGTCCCTAACTGAGGCTTAAAAGTAGACATGATCCATAGAAAATAAGATCATCAATTCTATAAAATTGTAGACATATGGGCGATCTCTGCATTGTCGTAAATTCTTATTATACGAGTACACAGTTGAATCTTGTGTAAATAAAGTAGATTTACTTTTGTACAATTACTTTAAGATTATTATATTTAGGATAATGATCCAATTATTAAGAGATAATATCGAGAAGTCAAGTTTTGGAGTTTGTAGTTCTATAGCTCGCAAGATGGGGATCAGTAGCTCAAGAGTTAGGCTATACTTTATCTATACATCATTTATAACAATGGGCTCGCCTCTGATTATATATCTAATATTTGCATTTTGGATTAATGTAAGAACATACCTTCGCAAAGGATATCACCTCCTCATAGAATAATATTATGTCTTCTGAAGAACTATTGAGTACGCTTATAAAACTGTCTCGTGTAGATGATTTTTTTGATCAATTTGAATTTACCTTTCTTATCAAGGTAGGTCATGAGTTAGGTATGGATAATGAAAAAGTAGAACGCCTTATCATCAAGCCCTTAGAAGGTGAGATCATAATTCCTACCAGCGAACAAGACAGGATGAATATTCTATATCATATGTTATTTCTTATGAAAATAGATACCATCATATCCGAAGAAGAAATCGAGATGGTACAACACTATGGTTTTAAATTAGGCTTTCCAGCTCCTATGATAGATGATTTTATCTCTGTCGTCCAAGAGCATAAATTTAAAGCTATACCAACAGAGACCATGCTCAATATCATCAGGAAGTATCATAATTAGGGTGATTAATAAGATTAAAAAGTCACCTTCTCATTCTCCATTAGTGTAATTTGATTCTCATCCATGATCGTCTCCATTAGTGAGGTCGTTTTACTCAGTTCATATTTATAGAAAAATTTCATGCACTCTATTTTATTTTCGTAAAATTTCAACTTGCTATCATCATCATTTTTAATACCTTCAGCTGCAGAGATACCTATCTTAAGCCATAACCAAGCTATAGTAACCAGACTCATCATCTCCATAAATAGATTAGCATCGGCAGTAAATCTCTGGTAATCACCCTTCATAGCAAAAGGCATAAGATGTGATATTACTTTCTGTATAGATCCTATACGCGATTCCAATTTTTCTGCGTAGGGAATCAGTACATCATACGATTTGGCCTTAGAAATAGAAGCCATCATCTCAGCCACCAATAACTTAAGTGCAGCACCATCCTGCATCGTTACCTTTCTCGCAAGTAGATCTAATGACTGTATGCCCGTCGTGCCTTCATAGAGACTATGTATTCTGATATCACGAGCATATTGCTGTAGAATATACTCAGAGCAAAATCCATAACCACCCAATATCTGTATCCCGTCCTTACAAGCTTGCTGCCCTGCTTCGGCTGGATAGGTCTTGACCATAGGCGTCATTATCTCTAATAATAATGCATACTTTTCCTTGTCAGTATCAGACTCACTTGCCCTGTGGAGATCATAATACTTACTCGTCTGCATGATAATCGCTAAAGCACCTTCCGCTATAACTTTCTGAGATAAGAGCATTCTTCTTACATCCGCATGTTCCATGATGGAGACAGGTTCTTGATTTACATTTTTCTTACCAGAACTTGCCATAGGCCTACCCTGCTTTCTGTCTTGAGCATATGACAAGGCTGCTCTACTCGATGCCATCGCGATAGCACCTGCTCCTCTACCTACGGCTATTCTGGCTGCGTTCATCATAAGAAACATATACTTTAGTCCTTTGTGTGGTGCTCCGACGAGCCACCCCTTACAGTTATCTTGCTCACCGAATATGAGATGTGTCGTACAATATCCCTTCTGTCCCATCTTCTGAAAATCTCCAGCTGTAATCACATCGTTATTTTCTAAAGTACCATTATCTGTAATTCTTTTTTTAGGTACTACAAAAAGTGATATGCCCTTAGTCCCAGCTGGTGCTCCATCGATACGGGCAAGTGTGAGATGTACGAAGTTATCACTGTACTCATGATCACCTCCAGATATAAAGATCTTCTGCCCTTTGATATTGTAAGAACCATCATCAGATAGTGATGCCGACGTTGTAATATCTGAAAGTGAGCTTCCAGCTTGAGGCTCAGTTAGACACATCGTCCCTGCCCATTCTCCAGAGAGCATTTTAGTTGTATATAATTCCTTAAGCGTATCGCTACCATATTCTAAAATCAACTCAGCAGCTCCTAAGGTAAGACCTGTATATCCTGACACATGATTATTAGCACAATCTATGATATAAGTAGCTGCAGTATAAGTCACATGCGGCATTTGTAGACCTCCATCTTCTTCTGGGACAGGACCTGCTATGATGCCTATATCACTTAATTTTTTATTAATGACAGCTATTTGTGGATGTACGATGACTTTTCCCTCATGAAAATAAGCTGGCTTTTCGTCCATTTCTTGAAAGTATGGATAGAGTTCTTTGTCAGATAAATCTCTTATAGATTCGAGAAACATATTAAGTGATTCTTCATCGTAGTTTTTATAGTACTCTAAATCCAAGAGACTATTCACATGAAACACATTATGAAGAATAAATTGTAGTGTCGTGTAATCAAGGTAAATAGATGTCATCGCTTTTATTTATGTAAATAAATATACTTCTATTTTAAACTAAATTATACTCAGAGTTAAATTTTATTTCCGCATTTTACTTCATCATTTAATTACTTTTGTGACTATGAAGTTGCTCTTAAAATTAATGATTGGACTATATGTTGTCGTCTGCCTTATAGCATATATTGTCCAAGACAAGATTATTCTAAGGCCTCACAAAATTTATGAAGAAGAAGTATTTACAAAAGGTGAAGAGATAGAGATCCCTATAGGAAATGATCTGACGATGAACTGCCTGATGATCAAGTCAAAGACGCCAAGTAAAGGTGTCATCCTTTATTTCCATGGTAACAAAGGCAATATATTCAGATCTATATATCAATCTCGTATGGTCCAGAATATAGGTTATGATGTCTTTATCCCAGACTATAGAGGTTATGGCAAGACAGAAGGCAAGATCTGGTCTGACAAAGACTTACTTCCAGATGCAGATCAGGCATATAAATTTTTGAAAATGTACTATGAAGAAAAGGACATCTATCTCATGGGCTATTCTCTTGGGTCAGGCATGGCAAGCTATGTTGCCTCTAAGCATGAGCCAGCTCATTTATTTATGATAGCACCATTCACGAGTTTAGTAGATATAAAAAATCAATATGCGTGGTTCTTACCAGATTTTCTGATGAGAATTAAGCTACCAGTTATCGATCATATGAAAACCGTAAAGTGTCCCGTATCAATCGTGCATGGCACTCAAGACCCTGTTGTCGATTACAAATATTCTACTGAAATAAAAGAATCATTTCCGAATGTAAAGCTGATCACTTCTAAAGGTCAAAATCATCGCGGTATTATTTTTGACAAACTTTTAAGTGAAGAGTTATATAATGTGTTGCTTGTGGAGTGATGCTAGTGAGACCTACGGAGCAGCGATAACTGATAGAATAGCTTAGATAGTCTTGCATAATGTTCTCTCAATATCACTTGAAGAATATGCCGTAGATGAAATAAAACTTGTCTAATCTGTCAGCGTGACAAACTCAACATCGCTTCTTCTACCCTTAACGTAGGAGTCAGTGCTCATATGACCCCTATAAGATTTAATTCACTCAGTTCATTACCTATTTTTTGGATGCCATCTAAATCCTGATTAACTGCCGCTTCGAAGGTTTTTTCTTCCCTTTTACATATTGACTTAGAAGAGTATCATTCATTCCTATTCTACGAGCAAGGTGGTTTAAATTTAGAATTTTATAATATTCGAAAAGTTGAGCTATATCAAGTTCTATTTTGATAGTCTCCATTGTAGCAAATTGAGGAAATTCTTCAATATACATCCCCCTTGATGACAAGTAACGTAGTGACGATAGGCGGCTGTAGGAATTATGCCGTCCTATTTCTTTTTACAAAAAGGATTTACTTCTTTTTGTTGAACTTCTTTTCCCAAATGCTGAAATCCAAATACTTTTTTGCAACTTCCGAGTTTTTGCTCTTCTTCAATTCTTCTAAAAAATTTACATTTTCATTGCAAATACCGTCATCATTATTAAAGTTTCTGTAGAAATAGAAAGACAATAAGTTTTCAATGTTTATCATCTCATGATTTTCTAACCATCTTTTGGTCCACTTTTCATTCCATGTACAATCAGTGCTATGATGGAGTACCATAAACGCATCTAAAACTCCTTCTTCTGAAACTTTGACTGATGAAGGGAATCCATATAAAGTGAAGAGTGAATCTAAGCTTACTCTATTTATCGAATCTAATTTATTTTGTAAATCCCAGTTAATTGCTTCTTCCTTTCTTTCTTTTTGATCATTAGTTGAAATGTTTCTTAATGAAAGAATATAATCTTCATTTTTTACAGGCAAATGCATTGTCGTTTTATTCTTTATCCCTATTAAATCACCACTGTAATTATTATTTAAGAAGCATTTTTCTCGGCAATAACTTTTAACCTTACTTAAATTATTGTCTGAAACTCGGTCTAAATAATGATTTTCGAAAGGAAAATCTTCTTCCTTTGAAGCAAATAATATTTTCACATATTCACGGCAAAATCTCGAAGAATCAAGTTTAAAGGCTGCTAAAGCAAATTTTGCAATACTATCTCTTTCTTCGATAACCATGAACTTATTTGCAATTTTATTATTTAGCCAGTATTGATGTAGAGCTTGATCTGTTGATATCAAACAGTTTCTTAACTCTTCAATATCATCTAAGTTAATTTCTCTTATTTCACTTGTCTGAGTAAAGTCTTTTGGAATTAGAATTGCGGTTGATTTGTCGTAATTATAAATACAGTCTTGTGATAATATTGAATTTTGTATTTGTATAATTAAGACGATTGTAAATAATGCTCTCATAATCTTTTTGATTTATCTTACCTGTAACTCCCATAAATATCCACCTTTCCATCATAGAAAGTATAATTTTTATATATCAGCAGGAAAACTTACATCCCCCCTAATCTATCATCTTAATAGCCCGACCAGGCGTATAAGGTGCACCCATATCTTCTAATTTTTGCTCAAGCTTTTCTATATCCACAGTAGCCAGCTTTTTTACTTTCTCGAGGATAGGTTGGAATTCTTCTTTGGCGATATCTAAGCTCATTCTATGTGTACCTGTTGGGGCAGAGGTAGAGTTTTTTTGCTCATACTCTATCCATCCTACACGTCCAGATGGCGTCGGTGGCTGATCTATATCTAGTCGTGTCTTGATATTGTCACCATAGAGTTCTCTACGTAGATTTCTTATTTCTGTATTGATAGCATTATAATCTTGGAAGAGATCTGCTCCTGAACCTTCTACAACTTTGATGGCTTCTTTGATATGTTTCAGTTTGTTATTGACTTCATTGATTGCTCTACCAGCGCCTTCTATTCTTCTTGACAATTCTGTTACTTCTCTTTGGAATGCAACTTTATCATCTCTGTTTTCTGCTGGCATGACAGAGTTATCCAGTGCTATGACATTGATACTTACTGGTCCTGCAACTTGAGTTATGCCTTCAGCATCTATCTTAGACATCGTCACTGTATATTTTCCTGGAGCTACTAATGTTCCAGATGATGATCCTGCGAATGGATTATAGAACGATGACTTATTTAAGTTGATCGCTTCCTTAGATGCAAATCGCATATCCCACTTTAATCTTTGTATACCTTCTGATGGCTTCTTATATAACTTTCGTACCACATTGCCCTTAGCATCTGTAATCGTAAATACTAATTGTGGACTTATCTCTTCGTCTTCTTCAACTAACTCATCGTATGTAGGGTAAGGGTTTCCTTTCTTATCCTTAGCATCTGTGCTCTCTGCTTTTTCACGTTTGTCTTTTTTAGATTTATAAGCTTCAGGATAATAATAATCTATCATCGCAACAGATCCGAGATTCTCTGCAGAGTAGAATGCATCTCCTTGAAATGATTTTCCATCCAATCCTAATGGCTTATTCTCTTCGTAGATAAAGGCATCTCTTACGGCGTATATCTTAGCCTCATCTTCTATCTTTCCGTTACCTACATTTCTCAGTAGTGAGTAATCATCCATCACATAGAATCCTCTACCGAATGTACCCAAGACCAAATCATTCTCTCTTCTCTGTATCGCGATATCACGTACAGCAACAGTTGGCATTCCACCCTTCAATTGCTTCCACCGTTGACCTCCTGTAGAACTAAAGAATACGCCGAATTCTGTCCCACAAAATATCAAATCACTTTCCATGTGATCTTCTTCGAAACTGTAGACACTTCCTCTTTCTGGTAAGTTGTTGCTTATCATTTTCCATGTCATCCCCTTATCAGTACTCTTCATGAGATACGGCTTGAAGTCTCCATACTTATGGTGATTAAATGCTGCATAGATTACCGAAGGGTTATGCTGAGAACAATAAATGGCATTGACATAACTATTATTAGGTACACCTGTGATGTTATCAATCTTTCTCCAGGAAGCGCCACCATCAGTAGTAATATGTATGAGGCCATCATCACTACCTACGACAAGTAATTCAGCATCTATCGTAGATTCTGAAAATGCAACCAATGTACCGTAAGGTGATGTAGACCTGTTCTTAGCGACAGCATCTATGCTCCATACACGATCCATAATTTTGAGTTCGTTTCTATTAAGTTGTCTCGTGAGATCATCACTGATAACATCCCAGCTGTTACCATAATCATCAGAACGGAATACTTTATTAGCAGCAAAATATAATCTTCCAGACTTGTGTGCACTGACCTGTAGCGGTGCATCCCAGTTCCATCGGTAACCATTTTCATCTTTTCTTTCTTTAGGCTGTATACCGACTTCTTCGCCACTCTTTCTATCATATCTTACAAGTACACCATACTGAGATTGTGCATATACGATATCTGGATTCTCAGGATCGACTTGCGATTCAAAACCATCACCACCATGTGTGATATACCAATCAGAGTTGACGATACCGTGAGCCGTATTCGTTCGAGATGGACCACCCATACTGAAGTTGTCTTGAGTACCTCCATAGATATTATAGAATGGCTCATCATTATCTACAGCAACTTTGTAAAATTGTGTCACCGGTAGATTTGCTTTGAATACCCATGTCTTACCATCATCATATGTATCATAGATTCCTCCGTCGCATCCTACCATCCAGTGAGCTGTATTCTTTGGATTGATCCACATACAGTGGTTATCGACATGCTTGGTATTCTCTCCTACTCGCTTAAATGATTTACCACCATCACTACTCGAACTTAACCAAGTATCCATAGAATATATCTTCTGCGCATCTATTGGATCAGTAACAATCTCTTGGTAGTAATTACCGCTTGTAACGTGACCGCCTTGCTTACTCCAAGTGGCGCCGCCATTAGTTGTTTTGTAGAATCCGCTTTTGCCAGAAGTCGCTTCTACTATAGCATATACGATATCGGGATCTGCAGCTACTGCGAGCCCGATTCTTCCGAGGTCACCATCAGGCAATCCTTTTTTTGCTTTACTCCAAGTATCGCCACCATCAGAAGACTTATATATCGTAGAACCCGGTCCACCGCCAAGGTAGGTAAAAACATGCCTTGCTCTCTGAAATGAAGCCGCGTATAAAATATCTGGATTACAAGGGTCGATTACAAGATCTGTAACTCCAGTATGCTTATCTATTTCTAGTGTCTTCTTCCATGTCTTTCCGCCATCGACGGTCTTATACAATCCTCTATCACCACCACTGGACCAGAGCGGACCTATCGCTGCTACCCACACTACATCAGAATTATCTGGATGCACGATGACCTTAGCAATATGCTCTGAGTTCTTAAGTCCCATATGCGACCACGAAGATCCGCCATCGACAGACTTATATAGGCCATCACCATAGGCCACTGATCTTTGATTATTATTCTCTCCTGTCCCGACCCATATCGTACTGTGATTAGAAGGATCCATTGTCACACATCCTATAGAATAAGATCCTTCACCATCGAAGATCGGCTTATAGGTCGTGCCGTTATTCATTGTCTTCCACACACCACCCGATGAGGTTGCCACATAGTATTCGTATGGGTTATCGGGATTGACCGCAAAGTCTGATATTCTTCCAGAAGTATTAGCAGGACCTACACACCTGAACTTAAGTGCAGAGATGCTGAGTTCATCAAGAGGGTCTTTAGCTGCTTCCTCTTTTTTATCCTTATTTTTCTTTTTCTTCTTTTGAGCAGTTAAGTCATTATTGTATCCAAATGCAATAAGCAATAGAATACTCAGCGTAATAAGCTTTTTCATGGGTTGGAAATTTTAGATTCTCAAAATAGTGAAAATAAACAAATGGAATAGAATGGTGAGAATATTGTAGTGGATTTGATTCAGAGAAGCTCTAACAATAGCGTGGAATTAAGGACTTTAGTATTAGTAAAATGAAGTTTTCTTTACACGGTCGATAGGATGGCTAATTTATTAGAAATGGCATAGATCTCGAAATCATCAAATGGTATAAATTATAATTCAGGCATTAATTGATTTGGAGAAAGCGATATTACTCAGAGGTAATCAATATTCTCATCATTGTTTTTAATGATATAATGAGTTATGTAATAGACCAAAGATATTAATCCAATCAAAAACATTATCGACGCAATAACTAATAAAATATTAGATATAAAAGGATTAACATTATCCATACAGTATTCTAACCCTCGACGTAATAAAACCAGCATTATAGCAACGAATGAGGATGTAAAATGAATACTTTTTAACCACGGATACCTGTTTTCTCCTTTTACAAAATAGTAAGCCATCCCAGATATAAAAAAGTAAATGGCTAATAGATTAATAATCTTCCAATTACTAATAGAAAAGTGAGCACCACTAAAAACGAAATTTAAATTTCCAGGGTTAAAAATTCCGAAAATATAAAGCAGAGGAATGAAACTCCAAAAATTAAAAGCTTCTTTTTTTGTTGCTTTACTCATCGCTTCCAGATAATTTCTTTTCCTTCTATGTCAGTATCTATGATGCCAGCCAGCTCTAAATGGTAAATGACATTATTAATCATACGATCGCTGACCCAGCCATGGATGGCCCACTCTGTAGATGTAAACCATCTTTTGACATCAATTAATTTTTGTCCATATTTCTTACTGACAAGATCTATCGATTCTTGATCTTGCATAAACATGTCTGAGCTATCATGTATCGTTCTTAGCATTCTGATAACATCATTAGGTTGGTCGGCTATAATCTTATCGGTAGCAGCGACGACAAAGCATGGCCACGGCGTTACATACTCTCCTACCCTACGTAATTGTCCGCTATCGACATATGGCTTAGTCGTGTACTTCTCCCAGTAGAAGACATCTGTCTCTAACTTTACTAAGCTATCTATAGCACCTTCAAGATTTTTGATTACAGTAAATTGCTCTTCTCTTAATTTATGGCCTTCGCTTTCTGCATTGACTATAGCCATGAGGTGTGAGCCTGAGCCAAATCTACTTATCCCGTATTGCTTAGAGAAGATATCAGAGTATGCTGATAGGGGGTTGTCATATCCCGTATGGATGCCCCATGTTAATGCCGTATTGACGTAATTACTTATTATCTTACTGGGATTACCTTTGAGTATATCTGCAGTGATACCTTCTGTTAGTAAGATACATGCATCGACTTCTCCATTGCGCAAAGCTTTTGTCATCTGACCAGTGCCACCTCTGTAAGTTATCCATTCTATATCGATACCTCTCTCTGCAAATTCTCCTCGTTCTATAGCCAGGTGGATAGGGAGATTAAAGTGCTCTGGCACACCACCTAATTTTATTTTAGTTACTGACATAGTTCTAATTTAGTACTCTTTCATAAATTAACAACAAAAGAATTATACATTTACACCACATTAGGTAAGAAGGTAAGACTTCTTATAATAGGGAATCCAGTGAGAATCTGGAACAGTCCCCGCTGCTGTAAGCTCGTATTAACAGCTTTTATAACAAAACCACTGTCAAGCCATGGCTTGATGGGAAGGTATAAAAGTCGAGTAAGTCAGAAGACCTGCCTGATATGTATTGAATTAATTACATAAAAGACTTTCGGAGGAAAGGTCATATTATGCACTACAATCAGCTTATCGGCTGTGTCATAATATATACCTGTCTCCTATTGTGACAAGACACTTATTATTAAAGTTAGATTTTACATAACATCATTTCTATTACTGCTTGTATGCTATACCTATAGTCAGAAAGACAGTAGCTACCATATTTCTGAAATAGAAATAATCGATACTGTAAATCAATATTCGGATCAAACAATAAATCTTACAGAAGCAGATATTCTTGGGTCTATTAATATTACAAATACACTAAGCCAACAAGCTAATATCTTTGTAAAAAATTATGGGGCTGCAAGTTCTTCTACCCTATCCATAAGAGGAGGCACATCTAATCAAGCCTTAATAACTTGGAATGAGCTCCCTATCAATAATCCAATGCTAGGTGTTTCAGATTTATCATTGGTGCCTTCTCAGTTATTCGACCAACTACAGGTTATCAAAAGTGGTAGCAGCGCAGATTATGGCAATGGCGCTATCACTGGAGCTATAGACTTATCTAATTCTGAATTACAGCAGCAAAATAATCATGTAGCACTTGAAGTTAATATCGGCGCAGGGAGTTATGGACTGAGACAAGGTGGCCTTAATCTCAACATCAATAAAAATAAATGGCAATCAACGACAAAGTTATACACAGCATCTTCTGAAAATGACTTTCCCTACATTCTGGATTCTGGGCAAACCAGAAATAATAGCCATGCAAATTTTAATACTAAAGCATGGTTACAATCCTTATCTTATCAATTAAAATCTAACCAGAAAATCAGCTTCCAATCTTGGGTACAGAGAACATTTCGTGAGATACCACCTACTACCACACAGAACATAAGTGAAGCCGTACAAGAGGATAAGGTTAATAGATTTATACTGGATTATGAAGTCAATAATAAAAGCTATGCATTAAAAACTCAGATTGCTTTTTTTGACGAAAACAACATCTACGAAGACCCTCAGATACTTATAAATAATCAGAATAAATTCCACAGAATAATTTCCAAAACAAAATTCTCAACAGAGCTATCTAATAATTATATTATAAGTGTACTTGCTGAGATATCGAATACAAAAGGACAATCTGAATCATATGAGGATACAGAATCGCTGACTAACTATGCCCTATCTGGCTCTATAAAAAAAATATGGAGCAGCAGCCATCTTAAGCTATCAATGAGGCAAGCAAGAAATTCGCTGGGTAACTCATTCTTAAGTCCGTCCTTGTTATTCAATCAAGACATATCTCCATTATGGAATCTGCAAGCTAAGGTCTCAAGAGAATACCGCTTCCCGACTCTCAATGAATTATTCTGGAGACCAGGTGGCAATAGCGACTTACTAAGTGAGCATGGTTGGAATCAAGAATTAGACTTACGCTGTAATAAGCCCGAGTCACCAAATATCAGGATGAGCATCTATCATAGATTAATCAATGATTGGATACTGTGGAGCCCTATTGATGGCACTTTCTTTTATGGTCCATTTAATATATCAAAGGTAAGAAGTTACGGTACTGAGCTACAAGTTAATCATAGCCTGAACTTAGAGTCACTTACAGTAGATCTTAATACTGCTTACAGCTATACCATATCACAGAATCTTACGACCATCAAGACCCCAAAAATAAATGCAGGTGACCAACTGTTCTACATCCCCAGACATCAACTAATAGCAGGTATCACAAATACATATAAGAATATAACACTCACGATCAATGGCGCATACCTCAGCTCTACCGAGGGCATCATAGAGACCCTCGATGGATATACCCTTATCAATGCATACCTATATTATGACATGGATCTAAGTAGTCATGCCATACAACTATCAGTAGGTATCAATAACATGACTGACACTAATTATAGGATAATAGAAAGACGACCGATGATGGGACGTAATGTCTCGGTTAACATTAAATATAAAATTTAAATATTATATCAAGGGGTCATGCCCCCTTAGACTAAATTCACTAATTAAACAGCAAGTGGTAAAACCACTTGGAGAGAAAATTTTACAAAAAATAAATTATGAAAAGAACTTTACTTATTACAAGTTTTATTTTATCAATGACAACTTTAGGTGTAGCACAAGTTGAGACTACAGATCTTGAATCATTTAATCTTGAGATAGATACATTCTTGAACGGAAGTGATTTCTCAGGTGGCTTCTCAGAAAATAGAATCTTCTTACCTAACAGTTACGAGGACACATACGGATCATGGTCAGGATGGTCGATATCTACGATGACAGATAATACGACTGCAGGATTTACTAATCAATATGCCTGCATAAGTGGATCAGGTGCTAATGGAAGTAGCCACTATGCGACATCATTTGTAGGTGGAGGAAGTTATATGCTCATAGAAGGCGATATCATTCCTCAAAAAATTAGTATTAATAATTCTACTTACGCCTACCTCAGTATGTTAAATGGAGATAGCTTTGCTAAGAAATTCGGTGGAGAATCAGGTGATGATCCTGATTTTTTCTTATTGACTATAAAGGCATACAGTAATGGACAATTGAAAGCTGATAGTTTAGATTTCTACTTGGCAGATTACAGAGCAACTGATAATAGTCTCGACTATATTATCGACGAATGGACGGAAATTGATTTATCGCTTTTCTTAAGATCTGATAGTCTTACTTTTAATTTATCTTCTAGTGACAATGGTGCCTTCGGTATGAATACGCCGAGCTATTTCTGTGCAGATGATATAAAAATCGACGATATACTTTATTCTCAGGATAACATACATTCCACAACTACAAATCTCTATCCTAACCCAACTGTAGATATGCTTCAAATAGAATCTACAACCTTAAGAAACGGTCAATTAACTATCTATAACCAACAAGGACAGGTTATAAAAGCCATAGGTAAATATAATATAACTGACGAAATAGATGTAAGGGCTCTACCTCATGGGCAGTATTATATAGAAATAAAGGCTCATGACAATACGAGATGGGTTGACTCATTTATAAAAAATTAGACTATAAGCCAGCAATCATCGAGCTTAGGATAGATTTATAAAAATAAATCCTTCTACGCCCCAACCTATTAATAGCTAAGTATCGTCTATGGTAGTAGACAGCTATGAAAGCACAAACTACTCTTATGAGGAAAATCTTTGATTTTCCTCATTTTATTTTGTGGAGCTTTATTCTCTTGATAGAAGAGAATATTAAATTTTGAAATCGTGTTTTTATAGTATGAAATAGCGAAAGAGTCGCCAATTACCTATAAAATAAGCAATAGATGTACTAACTTCAATCTGAATTAAACATCGATCTATTCGTGGATAACAAAATTATCATAGAAGGCTGCAAGCAAAATGACCGAAAATGTCAAGAAAGCTTATACAAGAGTCACTTCTCTAAGATGATGAATATGTGCATGAGATATGTGAGAGACAAAGACAAATCAGCAGCAATCGTTAATGATGGTTTTTTAAAAGTCTTTAAGAAAATACACCAGTACGAATACAAAGGTAGCTTTGAAGGATGGATAAGACGTATTGTTTTTCATTGTATGTCTGATGCGATCAAGAAAGAAGCGAAGTATGTGAAGTTTATGGTCTTCGAAGATTACGAAACCCAGACAGCTTCTAACCATGGAATAGAAAACTTGTACGCCGAAGACATTCTCAGAATGATAGAAGATCTTCCAGCAGCAAGCGCTGATGTGTTTATTTTATTTGCAATTAAAGGATATTCTCATAAAGAGATTTCCGAATTAAAAAATATAAGTATAGGAACTTCAAAGTGGCATGTTTCTGATTCGAGAAAACGATTACAAGAACTAATACTTAAAAAATATAATTATCGATCCAATGCAGGATAATTATTCTCAACATGAATATGATCCGGCTTTTATACAAAAGTCATGGTCAGAATTACGTGATAAACTTGACACTGAGATTCCAGTTGTCGTACCTCGTAGTCGCAAGATTGCATATCTACTTGGTATATGTCAGCTTGTATCATTAGCCGTCATCGGTTACCTTCTATACCAATCTCAACAGAAGGTTCCTTTTTCTACTTTAACTAAGACGACCACTGTATCTGAAAAAATAACAATCCAGAACACTCCAGAGATATTAACAATCACAGAAACTATAACTAAATATCTACCTGGACCTACTGAGTATATATATGTCAGTGCATCAAATAATAATAATAAAAATATTTCTTCTGAAGTCGAGCCAATATCTTCTGTAGCAATCCTAAGCGAATTAAGTTTAATAGAAACATATCAAAGGAGACATAACTATATATTCTCAAAAGGAAATCTCAGTACACAACCAGACGTTAATTTAGAATTACTTAAAGAAATTAATCCTTCTAAAGAAAGTCAGCTTAAAAACTTTTTTAGAAATGATGTTGATTTTAGAATCGGTGTATTAACATCAGTGTCTAGTGATTTCGACTTTTCTGGATATGGTATCATAACAAGCTTTCAAGTCGCTATTAATGACAAACTTGGAATAGGAACAGGTATTGGATTTAATCATCTATCGAGAGAATTTAGCTTCGTTCCTATTATCCCCAAGCAAAGAAATTCTTACGATATATTAGGTAGAAAAGTAGACTTAGAAAATCAGACGACTTACTACAAAAGCTTAGATGATCTTAAGCAAATATTCATACCTATAAGTTTAAATTATAACGTCTCTCAGAAAATAGCATTAAGTTCTGGTGTAAAATTTAGACATACATTCAACTCATCAGTAAACAATAATTTGAAATCAGAATTAAAAGAAACGATCTCTGCAGTCAATAATCCTGAAACTTTATTCTTTAATGATACAAATTTTGGATTGTCATTTGGCATTAACTATTCTCCATCACAAAGAATTTCATTACAGCTTGATTCTGAAATAGGTATCAGCTCACTGATCAATTCTAATCAATTCAAATCAGCACCACGATCGAAATATGATCTCCAACTGATTAACTTTACTACGAACTATAGTTTCTAAGCTCGCGGTTAATTAAAGTTTTACTAATAAGCCTCTTCGTCTACTATTAAGTCTTAATTTTGATGCAGCATGAGCAGCAGTATGACTTATAGACTTTATCATTCCATTACAATCATCATTGTATTACTATTATTGCAACTGCCCTTATCAGCCCAAAGGAATTCATCTAATCCTCTATCTGGTAATTCCGGCTCACAAAATAACCAGCAAACTAAGGAAGCCATTTACATCCCTGATTCGACGACAATAGATTACTATACACTATCAGATGTCGATAATGTGCAGCCATTCGTCGACACCCTATTTGATGATTTTGAAAAATATGCTGTCAATAGAAGATTCCGAGAAGGGACAATTAACTTAGGCAACCAAGCATCTTCAGCTCAGAGAATAATATACACCTCTCGTGATGATATCTACACAGACATTGGCTTTCATCAATATGATGCTTATCGCAAAAGCATATACGACTTCCCCATATACGAAGCTAACAGAACCTTCAATGATCTATACTTCTCACCTTCAGATGGATCAGAAAATTTTATAGTAGGCGCTAAGTTCTCAAGGTCCTTTGCAGACAATATTGAGTTAAGTATTGATTTCAATAGAACTAAGCAAGATGGTGTATATAATAATCAAGGTACCAAAGCATCACAACTCGGCATCGCTATCTCGCGAGAAGGCGATGCTAAGAAGCATAGAATGATTATTAGCTTTGCAGCAAATAATTTTAATGAGATACATAATGGTGGAGTAACATTCGGCATTACGGGAGCAGACACAATAGACCTCTATGAGCCACGATGGAATGATGGTATAAATAGAAGACAGAGAGCAAGTATTCCAGTCACCACTGGAACATCACCAGGCACTACCCGACATCAAAGCTTTACCTACGGAGTAGATAATTATCTCAAGATAGATAGCAATAGATTCCAACTGCACCACCACATCGCCTTAGAACAAGGTTACTTTCAGTATGGAGACCAAGGTACATCAACGAGTAATGACACATTACTATATGGCCCCTACCTCACTGATAGTAGAGGCCTACGCCACTTTAATAAATTTACTAAGCTGAGTAACCAATTTGATATAGGATTCCATACTTCTGCATTCTTCCTTAACCTTGGTGTAGAATATCGTCTGCTTAATTATAATAACTCCTTATCCAGTGAGCAATATCATGATGCTGGTGCTTTTGCCAAAATAGGTCTTAACATAAAAAAGCTGACTTCACTTAATGCAGAAGTCGCATTCGGTATAGGAGAAAATATTGGTAATATTAAAATCAAACCAGTACTTAAATTCTACGGTATAAAAGGTCTTACGATAGAAGCTAATCTAAAGCTACTACGATATGATCCTTCCATCATACATCAGCGAGCCGTTCTTACAGACCAGCTTATTTATGACAATGATTTCAGTAAGATAAATGAATTTGTAATCGGCGGAAAATTAGAAGTCAAGAGACTAAATCTTGATATAGAGGTCAATAGTGGTGTGATTGATAACCCTGTGTATTTTGGTACTGATACACTTCCTAATCAGTCATCAAATACTCAATTTCTACAGATCATCGGAAGGCATAGACTAAATTGGAAATTTATAGAAATAGAAAACTCAGTGGCCTTCCAAGATTTTTCAGACAATGTCTATAACCTTCCTCGCGTATATAGCATTCATAAATTATACTTACAGTCACATTTGTTTAAGAAAAGATTGTTGGCGCAATTTGGCGTACTATATTATAACTACAGCTTTGATGGCAACCTGAAATTCATGCCCGCGATAGGACAATTTTATCAAACTGATGAAACGATCAGACCTTATTACTACTCTGAGTTATTCGCTAATTTCAAAGTTGACAAATTTAGAGTATTTATTAAGATGGATAATTTTACCGATATATTCAGAAGAGAACCTCACTTCCAGATCGTAGACTACCCACAGTTTGATGCCACTTTAAGATTTGGCGTTAGATGGCAACTTTTTGAATAAATTTATAATTGATAATTTGGCTTAAGCTCATTAGCTGAAACGCCGTAGAAATCAGAAATTATTTTTATAATCTCTGCTGTATCATCTACTATGGGAAGTAGATCTAAATCCCCGGGGGATATATTACCAAATTTCTCAAGCATAGTAGATTTAATCCAATCTATAAGCCCACTCCAGAAGTCAGTCCCTACGAGTATAACTGGCACCCGCGTGATCTTATCCGTCTGTATCAATGTCAAAGTCTCAAAGAGCTCATCTAATGTACCGAACCCTCCAGGAACAACGATTATAGCCTGTGAGTACTTTACAAACATTACCTTTCTGATAAAGAAATACCTGTGATCTAAATTTTTGTCTACATCGATATATTGGTTACCAGATTGCTCAAATGGGAGCTCAATATTAAGACCAATAGATGGTCCTCGCTCAAGATGTGCACCCTTATTACCGGCTTCCATGATCCCAGGTCCTCCTCCTGTAATAACTCCGAACCCTTCTCTCACAAGTCCACGAGCGATTTCTACAGCCAGCTCATAATATTTCTCTCCTGGCTTAGTCCGTGCTGATCCGAATATTGATACACACGGCCCTTGCCTATTCATTTTCTCAAAGCCGTCGACAAACTCAGCAATCACCTTGAACATCGTCCAGGAGTTCTCACCTTTCATCTCTTTCCACTCTTTCATTTTGGGCATAATATCCTCTGGCATATCTCTATTCTCTTATTAAAAATATTCTAATTTAATTTGTTTTCTGTTGCTTAATGTACAACTGCTTTATACTTCTCATACTGCTTCTCTAAGTGATCTCTCATCTCAGCAAAAGAACCAAACTTATCAAACAGGTCGTCCATATTATTACGCGTATTACTCACCTTGGTAGCATAATCGATGACATCTTTTTTAGTGATTTTATCTTTACTTAATATGATGAGTCGCTCCACGACATTTCTTAACTCTCTGATATTACCCGTCCAGTTTAATTTCTTTAATTCGGCGATAGCATTATTATCTATATCCTTAGCTGGCACACCATACTCCTTACATATCTGACTGTTAAAGTGCTCTACCAATTGAGGGATATCTTCTCTACGCTTATTCAATGAAGGTACCCTTAATATGATCACTGCAAGTCTGTGGAATAAATCCTCCCTGAAGTTACCTTTAGCGATTTCTTTTCTCAAATCTTTATTGGTTGCAGCTACGACTCTCACATCTACTGAAAGTTCTTTTTCGCCACCGACTCTCATAATTCTACTTTCCTGAAGAACTCTAAGTACCTTAGCCTGAGCACTTAGGCTCATATCTCCTATCTCATCCAGAAATAAAGTTCCTTTGTTAGCCAATTCAAATTTGCCGATTCTCTGCTTATGTGCAGATGTAAACGATCCTTTCTCATGACCAAACAATTCCGACTCTATTAACTCAGCAGGTATAGCAGCACAGTTAACTTCTACCATAGGGCCTCCCTTACGAGCACTTAGCTCATGTAGCCATCTTGCCACAAGTTCTTTACCAGTTCCGTTAGGTCCTTGGATAAGCACTCTCGCATCAGTTGGTGCTACTTTTTCTATAGTTTCTTTTATAGCATTAATCTCAGGTGATGTGCCTACGATTTCTCCTACTTTAGATTTTCTGACCTTCTTCTGGAGTGTCTTCTTCTGCACTATAAGTGTAGACTTATCTAATCCATTACGTACGGTTATCAGTAATCTATTAAGATCTGGCGGCTTAGATAGAAAATCAAATGCACCTTTCTTAACAGCTTCTACAGCTGTATCGATATCTCCATGACCACTTATCATAATGACAGGAATATCAGGACAGATATCCTGTAACCTATCGATAGCATCCATACCATCCATCTTAGGCATCTTAATATCTAAGATGATAATATCGTACTTATCTTGCTTAACCTTAACAAGACATGTCAGGCCATCTTCTGCCTCATGGACCTCATATTTTTCGAATTCGAGTATATCTTTTAGTGTTCTTCTGATGCTTCTATCGTCATCGACTATGAGAATCTTTGCCATTGCTTAATTTCAATTATAATAAAAGCACTAAGATATATTAAATATTTTAATCATGTATAAATTACTGTTAATTAGTTAAATACAAATAAGTAATTGTCGTAATGTTTAAGATAAATCCCGTAAAGCACTGATAATGAATAGCATATGAAGTTTCAGATAACGTCCAGCGTTATCTAATCACCTGATTATCAGGACTGTAGTTATAAGAAGTAAAGGAATTACATATCAAATGTGGTAGATTTCATCTTGTTATCAATATTATGCATAACAAAACACGGCAAGAAGCTCAACCTAATCTATTGAGTGCTCAGACCAGCTACAATAATGCAAAATTTAATGCCAAGCTATGGGAAATACAGATGGTACAATTAGCGGGGGAGTTGATAGATTAAGGCTTGGTGATTTAGATTTAAACACTTTGGTAAAATTGAAATAACTGAGTTTTTTTTCAATTGCCATTTGATCCAAGACTGAAGGATAGGCAGCGTTGATATTTTTGGCTTTTGAATAGGCGGGTATTTATGAGGAGGTCAAATCAAGTTCCTTTTTTATTCTAATACGTTCTGTGAGCATTGTCAAAAGTCTTATTAAAATCTCTTAAGCGTTTCGGAATTTTAGACTCTGCTATCCCTGTGTATTCTGCCCAAAACATTACTTCTCTTGTATCATTAATTGCTGATTCAATATATTTGATCAAGTCTGCCAAATCACCTTTTGCTAAATAAATGATACAACGTATTGCTCTTTCTGTTTTGAGATTTTGATTTTTGGTAATTGAATCAAATAACATCTTCATTGCTTCGTTCGCTCTTTCTCCAAAGTCATTATTTATTCTTTCGATTATGTCATCTTTAAATGTCATTTTTTGGATTTACTTTTTTTATTTCAAGCATATTGCATCTCAGCTACAAGCGGAGACGAACGTGGGGTTAATATTGGGGTACTGAACGAAATTGGATTTGTTTCATCATTGTTAGAAACAAACGGATATAGTCATCATTATCTCTTGTTACCCATATTACTTCTTTAAGTTAAGAAGTAATAATTAGTTTCTTGACTCCCAATAATTCTGCTTTTGATGTAAGTTTAATTAAGTAAAGCCCTTTTGGTAACTTACTATAGTCTATTAATGAATCTCTATATATTGTTTTCATGGATATTTTTTTGCCCTCCATTGTGAAGATTTCAGCCTTAATATCAATATCGTTATTTATGCCAGATATATGGATAATGCCATCAGAAGGATTTGGATAAATATTCCAATTAATAATTGGAGTTTTATCAATAACTGAGCTTAGTGACTCAATAGTTATCTGAGAAACATTTGTTGCTATAGGGCTGTTAAAGTCAAAATATATTTTAGCATCGTTACTAATATCTTCTCCATAAGAGATATCCTTACTAGGTCTTATAGTGTATTCTATAAATCCCTGAGAGGATAATGAATTTGTAGTGCTGTCTGGTAAAAAAATATTATCAAAATTGAAATCTAATAAGCTTTTATTAATATCAATGGACACCTTATGACTAGATCCTATTAGTTTGAATGAACTGAAATCAAGATTTGGTGGTAATTCGTTTATGATATTTACATTAAAAGCAGTATCAGTACCTGTGTTCTGAAATCTAATCTGATAACTAATTGTCTCATCCTTTTTGAATAGATCATCTTCAAATCCAGCTAAATTAAATGCTCTAATATCATTTGGATCATAGGAGCCTATATTTTGTTGATATTCAGAACTAAACGATGTACTATCAGGGTCTGAACACATATTCTCAGAAGTAGCATATACACTATTACAATGTATCTGACCTAAACTAGCAAGACAAGAAAGAATATAGTCAATTTGGATACTTTTCGAATCTCCTACTTCCAAGTCTCCAGTTTTCAATAAATATTTGTTGTCACCAAGGCTTGTCACATTATCTGAAAATACAACTGATTCATAAAACGGATCAAGTTGAATGGTCAAGTCGCATTTATATGCAACGCTGGGTCCTTGATTTTTTATATTTAAAAAGGCTCTATTTTCAAAACATCTTCTTTGCATAGGAATTGAAATATCGGAAACTATTTCAGCGCATTCTTCTTTTTTGATGGCAGGTATATCTATTTGCATTTCTTGACTCAAATCAATTCTGAACGATTGTGCCTCACAGATTTCCCAAAAGTCGTTTGTTGGATTTGCCTCTAAAACATATTCACCAGATGGCAAATCAATGGAATATCCCCCGTTATCTGAATAAGAATACCATTTATTCTCCTGCAAATCTGTAGCAGTAACTATCCATCCACTTAAGTGATCACTCTCCTCAGAGATACAATTCTCATTTTCATCTATTACAATACTCCCGTATATTCTTGTTGGGTAATCCAAATTTGATTCCGATCTATAGATTCTGAAATCATTATCGATTATATATCCAAAACCACTTTTGGTTTTATAGAATTCTAAAAGCCAGTTACCTTCAATAAGATCATTAAGATCAATCTTTTCGAATTCAAGTTCCTCAGAACTGGGATCGTCACATAGATAAATAGATTTATTACTGATAAATGTGGAACTATATACGTATGGGTTCGAAATAGAGATTATGTCATTCCTGGATGTGACATACAAATTTCGATATGCATAATCTTCTGGAATTCCATTAATTATTGCAGGATTAAAAGATCGTCCTAAATCACTAGACTTATACAACAGACTAATATCGGCCCAATTAGATGGCCTTCCTGAAATAAAAACCACCCCATTATCCATTATTGAAGTGGTATTATAAACCTCCATTCCAATATCTCTTAAATTAAATGTCCGGGTAAATCCACTGGTTCTTTCAGTGGCACTAAAAATAGAATTCGAAGAAATTATTAAGTCCCCATATATTATAGGGTCAAAAATTGACTGAGTAATTTCCACATCTTCCCAATTATCTCCATAATCACTAGAATTATATACTCTTCTTGAAGAAAAATCATTATCTATCAATAGTAATTCGTCGTTAGGAGTAAACCTGAGATGTCCATACCATACTCTATCTGAAGTATAATTTTCAGGCGTTATATCTTCGTTTGTTATTCCATTGTCTATAGTTCTTAAAAGACGGTTATTGTTAAAATAATATAAATATCCTCTATTATCTACAGCAATAGAATTACCTCTCACTAAAACTGACTCTCCTGTAGGATATAATTCTTTCCACGAACTTCCATAATCTAAAGAATAGTGTAAGCCGCCATAAGAAAGAGCATATATTGCCTTATCACTGCTTTCAATTTGTTCTAATCTTACGGATGTAGCAAAGTTACCTGGATCAATAATTTTAACTAATTCACCATTTTGTTTATTAATAATCCTACAGGAGAAATCATCTGTAAGCATAAACAAGTTTGAGTCAATATTACTGATTGATGAATTATATCTTGTTGTATCTGCATATACTGGCTCCCAATTGAAAGGATCTGAAAAATCCTTCATTTTGTAGACACCTTGGCGACGTGTTAAACCATAAATTTGACCTTCATATAAATCATATTCTAAAATTATTTCGCCCTCAGTTATAAAATCATTCCAAGAAGTGGAAGTCCAAGTTTCCATAAAATCTTCGCTATAGAGAATACTATCTCTAGCTGAATATAATATTTTGTCGTCTTGTGTAATTATGTATGGATAATCATTTTGAATTATTCCGTTTAAAGCAGGTAAACTTCTATCCTCTACAATTATGTTGCCTTTGCGGTCTAAAACAGAAAAAGATCTACTTCCTGATAGATAAACATAATTATCAGATAGAAATATTTCTTCATGGTTCAGTGTTCCCCATATTTGAATCTCTGATATTTCCTCGAAACTTGAGCCTTTGTCAACTGAGTATTCTAAGATTTTATCTTGTACTCGAAAAATTGTATCGTTGTAGAGTGAAATACAATATGTACGTCTATTTGTATCTAATGGCTTCCACGTACCGTTTCTTTTTATATATGCGTCATCAGTTCCTTTCAAGATAGGTTCTCCATCTGAAAAATATATCATTGACCAACTTACACTAACATCTGGTAGCTCTTTCATTTGCCAGGTCTCTCCAAGATCTGATGATTCATAAATTTCAGGTCTAATATCTTCATGAGTAAAATATATTTTACCGTCTGGGGCAACTTCTGCATGACCTGTTCGACAAATAGGTAATCGACTCAACTTTTTCCAATCCTGATACTGAGCAGACAAGTTGAGATTACTTAGCAATATTAATACATAGCCTATTGCGAAGGTTTTAAATTCTAATTTATAATATGCCATTGTGTAAATTACATCTATTAATGTACAAAGTTATCTAAAGGTTAGTTTGATATCAGGCACTATGAATAACTAATAAATATTCGGAATACTCTAATTAATACACAATATCAATTAATATCACCTACTCCCCCTCCATCACAGCCAAATAAGTCATTACTCCCACACCAACCTCAAGTGCCTTCTCATCAATATCAAAAGTCGGCGTATGTACTGATGAGACAATACCACGCTTCTCATTTCTTACTCCTAACCTATAGAAGCAAGCTGGCATCATCTGCGAGTAGTAGGAGAAGTCTTCGGCAGTCATTCTTTTATCTAACATGACGACATTTTTCTTACCAAGATAATCTTCTGCTCTTGACATAGATCGCATGGTCAATTCTGGATTATTATACAAAGTAGGGTAACCTACTTTGATATTGACTTTGCTCTTAGCACCGTAGGCTTTAGCGGTATTTTTGACGACATCTTTGATAATCTTATGAATACGTGCCCTATTGGTTTCATCCATAGTTCTAAATGTACCTTGGATAGTTACTTTATCTGGTATAATATTAGTAGCGCCGCCGTTAGAATTAATCTTACCAAAACTTAAGACCGATGGCACCTTAGGATCTGAATATCTTGAGATGATAGTATGCAATGCATTTAAGACTTGTCCACTTACCATGATCGGATCTATAAATCCCAATGGCAATGCAGCGTGTCCTCCCTTCCCTATCACCTCGATATATAACTCATCTGCTGATGCCATATATTCTCCTGGGTAGAATCCTACCTTACCTACTGATAATGGTGGATGAACGTGCTGACCTAAGATGACTGCTTTATTAGCATTTTTGATAGCGCCTTCTTTGATCATGATAGAAGCACCACCTGGCAGTTTTTCTTCGCCTGGTTGGAAGATTATCCTATATGTTCCAGAAATTTTTGATTTTATTTTATTTAAGATTATTGCTGTACCGAGCACGCAAGTTGTATGTACGTCGTGACCACATGCATGCATAACTCCAATGTTTTTAGAAACATATGACACCTTATTAGCTTCAACAATCGGTAATGCATCCATATCCCCTCTGAGGTATACTATATTTCCTTTTTTAGCACCTTTGATTTCGGCTACGATACCATGCTTACAATATCCATCAGTATATTTTATGCTATTCTGATCGAGTAAATTTTTGACGAAGGCACTTGTCTCTTTTTCCTGATAAGACAACTCGGGATGCATATGCAGATATCTTCTATATTTGACCAAGTCTTCATATATAGATTTTGACTCCTTCTTTATTTCTTTGATAACAGACATAGATTCAAAGTTAATGGATATAATACATGATATAGGAATTTGAGAAAACTATTGACTCTATTAAGATCATAATTCTACCTTTTCTATTTTTTAGACATCAACTTATACGCCATTTCCACTTCCAACCATATACTATAATTCTTAGCGTAGTAAAGATTAGCTTCATGAGTTGAAGAAGGACTATTTGTTGACAGCTGAAAAACACTTTCTTTCAAATTAGGGAGGTCTGATATTCTTTTATCAAGTAAGTTATATCCAATCCAAGTTTTGATTCCAAAGAGAACAGCAAACAGATTTCTATAAATGTTATTTCGCTGAGGACTGATAAGTATTAATATTGGTAATCCAACTAATAATAGAAAGCACATGCCTATATCAAAAATCCTCTTTATTCTAACATGAAATGGTTGATCGATTTTATAAGCAATATCTAATGCATACCACTCTCCTGCCTTATCTTTAGAGTCACTCCCCAGAATACTTCTGTTATCATCATTGGCGATTTTATAAGAAACTTTGTTTCCTAATTTTGCCATGGATTGGAATATGTAGTCCGAGCTTAGATCTTTACTACAGAATATGATTTCATTTACATTACGCGATTCTACGATATCCTCTATTTCGTCAAGTACACCAATACTTTCACCAGTATTCTCATCAGTAATATGCCCTACTATTTGCTGGCTATTAGAATAATTGTCAGCTATGAGGTCTACTGCCTTACACGAATGAGGTGAGCCTACTACTACGATTAGTTTATTATCATATAGATTAAACGAGCTTCTCTTATAAGCTATAAGGTTGTATAGGCGCCTTGACAGATATAATATAAATGGACTTGCAACAGCAAGAATTAATAATACAATTCTCGAGAACCGAAAGTCCGATGATAATAGACTGTACACCGAAAACATCGCTAATGACCCGATCAGAAAACCATAGCTTAGATGCTTTATATTATGACGTTTGTCATATTGTCCAAAAAGAATATAAACTACGACAAGCATACCTACAAGGACACCAAGTGATATATCTACCGCCGAATCCTGATAGTAGGATTGATTGTCGTAATAGAATCGACCCCAAAGACTCTGGATCACCTTACCTACTCCAAATAAACACAATGCATCCAAAAGCGGCCTTATGATACGAGCCATAATTTGCTTTACTACAAATGCTACTGCAGAAAAAATTATTCCTATCTGCAATATTAACTTCCACACAAAGCCATTATTAGAATTTCGCTTATTAGCGTATATCCCCATAGCGCCATAGAAATTCTTCAGATATTTAATACTGCTCTTCTTAGTGCTTTCTCCTTTGAAGTGTATTATTGATGTAGTAGGTAGATATACGATATTACAATTCTGTGCTTTGATCTGATAACTTAATTCTATATCCTCACCATACATAAAATAATCTTCATCAAACCCACCCACCTTGTTAATAATCTCATTTCTTACCCACATGAATGCACCTGTAAGAACGTCTACTTCATGAATCTTATGTTCATCGATATGACCCATGTAATACTTATTAAAGAAAGCTGACTTAGGGAATATTTTAGATACCTTAAGCATCTTCCATATCGCATTCAGCGGAGTCGGAAAGCCTCTTTTGGACTCGGGAAGAAACTGACCTTTGCCATCTATCATACGGACGCCTATAGCGCCTACGTTAGTATTAGCTTCTGCGTAATTATAACACGATTGTAATGTGTCTTCTTGGACAATTGTATCTGGATTGAGAATAAGAATATATTCAGAATCTGCTATTTCAAATCCTTGATTATTGGCTTTAGAGAAACCAACATTAATTTGGTTAGCGATGACTTTAACTTCAGGAAATTGTTCATAAAGCATCTCTACACTACCATCATCAGAGGCATTATCTACAACAATGATATCGTAACTGATATCGCATTGACTATTATAGATCGATTGTATACACTGCCGTAAGAAGTATTTGACTTTATAGTTAACTATGACAATGCTCAGATTAGTCATCAGTATCAGGCAAGCTTATATTGAGATTTCTTGAGTGTACACAATTCTGCTATGTATAGATCTACCTAAGGTAAGCTCATCAGCATATTCTAATTCTCCACCGAATGATACACCTCTCGCTATTGTAGAGACTTTAACTTTGCCTTCAAGTAATTTTGATATATAATAGATAGTAGTATCCCCTTCTATAGTAGGACTGATCGCCATGATAAGTTCATCGATATCTTTTGTCTCATTAATTCTTGACACAAGAGATTCTATGTACAGATCCTCTGGACCAACTCCTTCGAGGGGAGAGATTACACCACCAAGAACATGATACACTCCACTAAACTGTTGCGTATTCTCTATAGCCATAACGTCCTTGACTGATTCTACAACACATATCGTCTTGTGACTCCGTGATACATCGGCGCATATATCGCAGATCTCATTATCAGAATAATTATGACATTGCTTGCATGACTTCAAGTCATCGCGTAGAGCGATAATAGCAGATATTATCTTGTCTTTTTTTTCTGTGTTATTATCAGCAAGATGTAATGCTAATCTGAGTGCAGACTTCCTACCTATACTTGGCAGTAAGCTCAGTGCATCGACAGCTTTTTCTAATGTCTTAGAGGAGAATTTCATCATCTCAAAAATAGGCAATTACACATTAATAAAATCAAACAAGTGAGATCTAATCTCAACTATAAATTGATTTCAACTGCACTTTGACTATTATAATCAGATATTATGCTGAATTCTATGATAATATAATGTGAATAGGCATAATTATGGCTTATCAACTCATGAATTACATTATTTAAGGAAATATTTCAAATCATCCTTAAATTAGTGGTTACTTAAATAAAAACATAGAATATGGCTGAAGTAATTAAGATGCCGCGATTGAGCGACACAATGGAAGAAGGCAATATCGTAGGATGGCAAAAGAAGGTAGGAGATGCTGTAGAGCCAGGTGACATACTTGCCGAAGTAGAAACAGATAAGGCAACAATGGAACTTGAAAGTTTTAATTCAGGTGTACTATTGCATATAGGTGTAGCTGAAGGACCAGTGCCTGTAGAAGGTGTCATTGCTATCATAGGAGATAAAGGCGAGAATATAGACGACTTATTAGCTGATATCCAATCTGGACCTGCAAAGCCAGCAGAGGAATCAAAAACTTCTGACAGTGGCAATGATCAAAAAAGTGATGCACCAAAGTCTCAAGCTGAAGATATAGAAACACCAGTTGCTACTAAGGCACCTCAACCTGCAGCTCCAGTACAGAACCAATCACATAATGATGGTAGAATATTTGCCTCTCCACTTGCTAAAAAGATGGCCAGCGAAAGCGGTATAGATCTAAGTAGAGTATCAGGCTCTGGAGAAAATGGACGCATCGTCAAACATGATATAGAAACATCAATATCTAATGGGACAGCTCAAGCTGGATCATCTGTAGCTCCTATGACACGGATGCCTACAGGAATAGATCCTAATGTCTACGGTGATAAGCCTATCTCTCAAATGAGAAAGGTTATTGCAAAAAGATTAGGCGAAAGCAAATTTGCTGCTCCTCATTTCTATCTCACAATAGCAATCAATATGGATACCGCAATAGCTGCAAGAAAAGCTATAAACGAAGATGCAGAAGTGAGAATATCTTTTAATGACATGGTAGTCAAAGCTTCTGCAGCCGCATTAAGAAAACATCCTCTTGTTAACGGTTCTTGGTTAGGAGATAAGATTACTTATCATCAGAATATTAATATCGGTGTTGCTGTAGCCGTAGACGAAGGGCTTCTCGTTCCTGTAATCAGAGACGCAGATCTTAAGTCATTAACGATGATTAAGACAGAGATCAAAGAACTTGCTGGTAAAGCCAAAAACAGAAAATTGTCTCCTGAAGAGATGTCAGGAAATACATTCACGATAAGTAATTTGGGAATGTTTGACATAGAAGAATTTACGGCTATCATAAATCCACCTGATGCATGCATACTTGCAGTAGGTACTATCGTAGAAAAACCAATAGTCAAAGATGGTCAGATCGTAGTAGGCAATATGATGAAAGTAACATTATCATGTGATCATAGAATCGTAGATGGTGCTAAAGGTGCCGCTTACCTACAGACATTAAAATCGTTCTTAGAAAATCCAGTTAAGATCTTAGCTTGATAAGAAAAGAAATATAAATAAATAAGTTATTGAGAAAAGAGAACGCATTAGTGTTCTCTTTTTTTTTGTGAATTGATATCGAATTTGCTTTAATACCATTTAAACATTAGAATGTCGGTTATATTATAATAGAATTAGTCAATATCTGCGTTAAAAATACTCGCTATAACGTGTGCCGCCCACGGCGGTAGCTACGGCTATGACTGCGTTTTTTGCCTTAATCTTAACAAATTCTCTTCTATAATCTTAACCGACATCTTAAAATTTAAATGGTATAACAACTTTAAAGTCTAAGCGAAAAACTTCCAGTTCATTTTTTTTATACAATATGGTTATTGTGTATAATCTAATAGAATTGATGTCTTGTATAAGTATAAGCGTATAATTAGCTATAATAAATTCTTTATTAAAAGAATTTTACAGTACTTTAAGCTTGTAATCTATTAACTCACAATTAAATATCATTAGTATGAATATTAAATCAATACTTTCTATTGCATGCTTTTCTATAGCATCTTTTACCTTGGGTGCCCAGGAATGTCCAGGTGGACCTACTCCTATAAATACAGGTTCGTCTTCTTTCGGAGGTGGAAGTGGTGTTGTAAGTTCCACTTCATCTTCTATTAACTCCAGCGGGGGCATAGCAAATGGAGGCTTCTTATCAGAGCTTAATAGAACTATGAATTCTACAACTTATCAATCAGTTAGGGAATCTTATAATAGCATTAAAGGAAATCCATTCCTTAATAATACACCTATAAATGGTACAGTAGTCACTAAAAGCGGAAACATCATAGAAGATGTGCCTCTACAAATAGACTTATACTCACTCAACGTAATAGCTACTCGAGAAGATGGAGAACAGATTGCTTTAGATGGCAATTTCTACGATAAGGTAATAATGCCGTTTGAAGGAGAAGATCTTGTATTTAAAACTTCTAACCCCGATAAGCCAAATCAATTCTACGAAGTATTATATGATGATTCTGACATAACATTCTTCAAAGAAAGAAAAGTTAGAATTCTCAAAAGCTCATCTTACAATGCTGAAGCCAGTGCAAAATTCTCAACAAAAAGGAATAATTATTTTATCCAAATCGGTGACCAAGATGTTGTGAATGTAAAACTGAGGAAAAAGGATATTTTCTCAATGTTTCCCGATTCAGAGTTGATCGCTATGAAAGATTTTGCTAAACGTAAAGGCATCAAACTAAAAGATGAATCAGACTATATTGCTGTATTTGATGGTGTCAATAAATCTTTTGAATAGAAAATACTCTGACAAATAAGACAATGTAGATAACTAATTATCATTAAGAAAAAAGCCGGATAGAAATACTAAGTTCTATCCGGCTTTTTTATGATTTATAATTTTTGATATTCTATTTTATCTATGTTCGTTACGCTTATCCTTGAGTTTCAGCGCCTGACGCTTTACTGCATCAAAAGTGTTACCAAAGGCAACAATAGCTTGCTGATGGAAACTTTCTGCAAATATATCTGGACCTGGCAAGTAGACTCTCACCTGAGAATGGATATCTCCAGGATTACTCCCATCATCTTCTTTAAAAAAGATGTCTGCCGAAGTAATCCCAAGATTAAATTTCTCGAGACTTTCTAATTTACTTTCCATTATTGATCTGTCTTCATCTGATATCGTGAACGGTGCTTCAATGTTATATTTCATATTAATACTTTTTGTAATTTCTTAATTATTTTTCTCTACCTCATCTTCCAACTTTAATACTTTATCACCGTCATCCGTTTCTATGTAAAGAGCTTTATTACCTGGTTCTCCATTTCTCTTTACCTTATTGCCTTTTATCGTTTTCTCAGTCTCTTCATCATATGTCTCAATGACTTTTCCCTCTCCATAACCACTCCCCCATTTCCATTTTACTTTTGATCCTACTCGTATCATAATTCATTTATACTTTGATTTACTGTAGGAACGTTGATGTAATCTAATATGTTCGATAACGAAATACTATAAAATTAAAAAAGCCCTGGAACCAAATCCAGAGCTTTTTTAATATTCCTAAATCGTCAGTATATATTAATATCCAGATGACTTATTTCCTTTGTAATAATCAGGCTGAGCACTTGACCCAGATGATAATGTGCTTGTACCTTCTGGTGCAGCCATATCAAAATCAACGCCATCACATGTTCTGAATTCTACTCTTCTATTCATAAAGTGATGTGCCTCAGAACTTGGAGCATTAACCATAGGGTTTTCTTCTCCTCCGTACATTAACTTCAATCTACTTCTATCAATAGCGTAGTTATCTACAAGATAATCTACCGCCGCTTTTGCTCTCTTATAAGATAAGACTCTATTGTAATCATTAGAGTTTCTGCTATCTGTATATCCTTGTGCAGTTACACATACATTAGGACATTTCTTAAGAACTTGCGCCACGTTGTGTAGGTGACTGAAATATTCTGGCTTGATAGATGACTTATTTAAGTCATAATGTATCATCGGTAAGAACCAATCTCCACATCCTGAATTCACAATTGTTCTATTAGAACTTGTATTTGTATTTGTATTAGTATTTCGTGCTGGCTCTCTTACAATTGTTGTTGTACCATCAGCATTAGTTACAGTTCTTTCTACTGTACCTCCACTGCCACCATAATTAGCACTTCCAGAAGACGCTGCAGCTTTAAACTCTTCAGCTCTTGCATCGATTAATTTATTAATATCATCTTCTGATGCACAACATTCTTCTTCGCAGTTAGCTACTCCATACTCATCGATAGGACAACCTGGTCTACTGTAAGGCTCTTTGTCCTCGCAGTCTACAATTCCATCACCATCGCTATCAAGTAATACTCCTCTTGTATCTACTGGACATCCTTCAGGTGTATCTAACTCTTGATCTAACATATCAATCACACCATCTTGATCCTCATCAGTAAGGTCTAATTGCGGTTGATTCTTAAGATCATTTATTTCTGAGAATGCTACATCCATAGGGTTTAACCAATATAAAGGCTCTGTAACCTTATCAAAATTACCGATGTTAAGACCTAATCTCAAAGTGGTATAGTGACCTATATCTGCATTATTAGTCTGATCTACTGCTGTTCTAAATTTGATACCATCTAGGTAATCATTATCAGAAAGGAATATTTGATGCTCGATACCTATGTTGATTCTCTTACTCAACTTACGTGATATTCCCATTGATGGAACGAAAATTACGTGTACATTAAAATCATCACCAAATCTAAAAATACCAGCTTTCTTGAAGCCTTCGGTCTCGTATACGCCGTCATATATTTCTTTGATGCTCGCTTCGATCTCGTCTCTTCCAGCTTTTGTATTAAATCTTGCTTGAGTCCAACCTATTGCTCGTCTTATGCCACCGTCCATACCAGTACCATAAGGATCTCCTTCAGCATTTAATAAATCAAGATTAGCAGTATGATTACTCAATCCTATTCCGACTGCTCCATACCAGTTCCACTTATTTCTTTCTTGGTGGAATAACAGGTTACCGATATTAACCACGATAGCCATATCTGCTGCTATGTATTGAGTTTGGTGAGCAGGTATCCATTCTCCTGGACCACCCGTATCTGGATTGTATGCATCGAATGTATTTTCTACAAGACCTCCACCTATCTGGTATACGCCTCCAGTACTTCTATTAAATTTGTGTCTCCAAAATTGGTTTTCAATACCAGTTGCCATACCATAGAATAGTGACCCCCTAAGAGAAAAAGTATAATTAACTGCTTTTCTTAGGTGCACTCCTACTCCCCATCCACCTGGGATAGCTCTATCGACATCTCCATCTATAAAGAAGTGACCTGCATGCAATCCCAGCTCCCATGAATTCTTAGGCTTAGAAGAAAACTTATAATCTCCCATTCTCCAAGACTTATTCTGCTCATCATCAGCAGTCATCTCGTCAGTGATATTAGGTGTCTTCCAAGTATCCTTGTAATCTTCTTCTTCTAACTCTTCAGAGATAGTAGCAGAAGATGGGTCTGGATCTTCCTGTGCCAATAGACACATCGGGGCAAATAATAAAAACAGCACAGCCGTTTTCCATTTTGATAAAAAATTCATGTTGTAGTTTTCCATGTTTCAAAATCACGATTATAAAATGCTCATTACATCATTTTATAATCAATTATACTTGTCGTAAATGGCATTCTCAAATTCCATAAATAACAATAGATCAGTAAAATTAGTTATATATTATAAAAAATTATAATGTTTAATTCATTAATTTTCAGCAATTACTATTTTTGCACCATAAGATATACTCATGAATACACAAAGTAATAGCAATAACTATCACGACAATCCCGTAGGAGTGGCGTCCAGTTGTCATTTATTCGAGAAATTTTTGGTGAGATATCCAGGCTCCCAAAAAAATGCGATAAATCTCATTCTTGGTGAAAAAGTAGATAGAATAAGTCTTTATTCAAAATTATTGGATAAGCTTAACATATATGAAAACTTTGATTTGAACGTACATTTATTAAAAGATATAATGAATTCGGGTGCTTCTATAGAAAAAGGGCTGAGTTTTATAATCGCGTCTGGTAAAGAACTTGACAATTTTAAAAAAATAGATACGCAATCTCTATTCATATCAAAGCATGCTATTTCTGATAGAAATAATATCGGTTACCAAAGACATGTATGCCCGATCCCTACTAAGCCATCAGTCAGCTTAGGAGAGTACAAGCATTCTACAGATCTGGCAGATGCTCTTATCAGAAAGGCACAGTCTATATTCTTTAACTTAGATGTCATTAGAGTACAAGATTCATTCTCTTCCCAATCAAACATTACAGGCCTTGATATATACGAAGCTTGCTCTATATCTCGATCTGCAGGCTTATCATCTGGCCTTCAATTATTCTGTATTAATATCGGCGAAGGTGAGCTAATCAGCGGTACTGAAGAGTTAGTCTCATTGATGTTTTGGTATTTTCTCGAAGGAAGTATGAACCAACACATAGATGATATCCCTGAGAATAATATTACATATCTCGTAGAAAGTGACCTATCGGAAGAAGCGGTAGAATTTATTAAAAGTAAGATTACTGGCAGATGGTCATTCAAGCATCCAGAAGATGGCAAACTCTATCCATGTACTGAAAATGATTATAACGAACTTATAAAAGGCAGTATTCCGGATATAATTCTTGCATTAAAATAACTCATTAGACATTACTTTAATCTTCTATCAATGTCTCGATCTTCATCGATCGAGATCCCTTAAGTAAGACGGTAGAACCATGGATCTGAGCCGATAGATCATCAAAATCATTTTTTAACTCTTGAGTATTGTTATAAGCTATGTAGCCAAAATCCTTATTAGCTTCCGCGAATAAAGGACCTACTAATATGACCTTATTCCAATCATATCCAGCTATATATCTGAGTATATCTTTATGTAAGGCAATTTTATCTTCTCCTAACTCCATCATGTCACCAATTATCAGACACTTAGACTTAGTGCCAAAATTCATTAAGCTTTTGATACTTAATTTCATACTACTGGGATTAGCATTGTAAGCATCTTTGATATATGTAATACCGTCTTTTTCTATAAGCTGAGATCTATTCATCGTCGGAATATAATCTTCTATAGCGTCAAATATATCCTCATCCAATACTTTAAAGTATCTCCCGATTGTAATTGCAGCTTCGATATTCGTCTGATTATATATCCCAAATAGCTTAGTAGAATACATCTCATCTAATTCTGTATCTATAAATGATAATGTAGGATAGTTATATAAAAATTCTATGTCAGAGACCAAGTAAGGAACACAATTAGTCTCATCAGGTAAGTTCTTAGTCAACACACGATCTTCATCATTATAGAAAATACAACCTTTGGCCTTTGCGATATATCGGTACATCTCTGTCTTACCTTTAATGATATTCTCATAGGAACCAAAACCCTCCACATGAGCTAAACCAACATTAGTTATCAATCCATAGTTGGGTGATGCAATTGTGCATAACTCATCTATCTCATTGAGATGATTAGCGCCCATTTCTATGATCAATATTTCAGCATCTTTAGGTGCAGCTAATAATGTAAGTGGGACACCTATATGGTTATTATAGTTGCCACGAGTTGTGTGTACTCTATAGTTTTTGGACAATACGACATGGATAAGTTCTTTTGTAGTCGTCTTCCCATTAGAGCCAGTTATACCAAGTACAGGTACATCTAATTGCATCCTATGATGATGAGCTAACTTCTGCAAGCATTCTAATGTGTCATTTACTAAGAAAGTTTTATCTCCCCTTGTGTATGCCTCATCATGAATAACGATTTTAGTAGCGCCCTTCTCTATAACTTCATCTACAAACTTATGTCCATCAAATTTTTCGCCAGCAATAGCAAAAAATATCTGACCCACCTCTATAGAGCGAGAATCTATTGATAGGCCTTTAGAGTCAAGAAAAAACTGATACAGTTGTTCCATACGATAAGGTGACTTTATGGTTTAAGGGAATGCTCCATTGAATGATATTATAAAATACCAAATATATGAAACTGAAACAGAGAATGCCTTATCTGTACATATCTGAAATTGATTTTCTGAATCTCTTCAATAATGAGATGAATTATTATTTACCATAAACTTATCATACTCAATCCCTTCCTCTTAATCTTTATAGATGACAGTCCCTTCAGACCATATTCTAATCTATTGGCATTTATTCGTTTGAGGTTTGATTCTGAAAGGTCTTTATCGTGAGTCGTAAAGAAGGTTTTATTTTTACACTTTATACTATATTGCTCATACATTCCTTCAAAATCATAGGGAAGGTACTCTCCATTAAATACTGCATTTTTTACTATGTAGTGATAGGCTTCATTTCTTTTTTCTCTAAAATTGTGATGAATAAGTATTAATGCTTTATCATAACATTTAGGACCAATAATTTTTTCTGATGGAAAACCATATTTCTCAATAGCCTCTATTAATTCCAGAAATATTAGAGTATCTAAATCATAGCGGTTGGCAGGTATGACTAATTCTTGCAAATCATAATTGCCTTTGACTTGTCTATTTTTTCTAACTACGTTCTGATCCAGAAAATAAAGACTGTCTATCAATCGTATGTAGTCATTATTTAAAGAACTAAGATGTGTCGCTTCGTAGTATGGAATACTATCTATTAGCGTATGGTAATATTTTGACTTTCTAAATGATTTGTATTTCTTTTTATTGAAAAATTTATTTTTACTGCCATGTAGAATGGCCTTTCTCGCATACCTGTATCCATTCTCATAATCATTAATTGCTATAGCACATTTACTGGCCTTGTCGTATTGAAAACTATGTACATAATCTACCAATCCAAACGCCTCCTGAAGTGACTTAAGGGCCTCTGTATTATCTTTTAAGTATATCTCCTCGTCTGCCTTATTACACAATATATAGTAAGGCAGATAATTCTGCCCAGATAAAGAGCATGCCAAAAAAAATATGGATATAAACAATGTAATTTTTCTCATTATCATAAATCTATGAGGGACTATTTTATAAGATAAGCAAGTAAGTAATACCATTTAATAGTACAAAAAAAAGCTCCTATCTGATAACAGATAGAAGCTCATATATCTTTTAAGACTTCAATATAATTACTTATATCTACGCTTAATTTTCTTTCCCTTTTCTTGGAATTCTATACCTCCAGAATCTTCATTACCTGTCTCCCCTCCTACTCTTATCATTGCACATCTGAATCCAATTTTACTTGAAGACTTATCAGAATCTTTGAATCTTCTTGTCCCAGGAGATAACCAGTATAATCTATCGGCCCATGAGCCTCCTTTATATACTTTAGACTCATCATTGATTAATGACCACTTACCGTAACCATATTCAACAAACTCTTGATTATCACCATCGTTGTAGTTTCTTACATCACCTTTTCTGTAGTTATCTCTTACTCCTAATGTATCATCTTCTACTTGCGCATATCTCAATCTACCTAAGCTATCCTTCTCTACAGGCTTACCTTCTTCATCAAGCACTACTTCCTCAAATACGTTACCTCTAAATGGATTTAAATCATGATTCTCAGAATCAACAAGATCCGTTGTCGTCATCGGTCTGTAAGTATCTTGAGTCCACTCACTGACATTACCTGCCATATTATACAATCCAAAATCATTAGGAATATATTTTCCTTTAGGCGCTGGACCAGATGCTTTATCATTAAGGTTACCTGACATACCCATGTAATCACCACGTCCCTTCTTGAAGTTAGCCATGATCTTACCTTGGTTCTTATTATGCTTCTGGTATCTCGCTGTGTTACCATTCCAAGGGTATATTCTTCTATCAGTGATATTTTCATCACCAGTATCAGGCTGATTACCTTGTAGTGCAAGTGCAGCATATTCCCACTCAGCTTCTGTAGGGAGTCTGTAGTCAGGTAGTAATATACCATCCTCAAACTTTACAGGTCTTTCGCCACCCGTTGCTTTATCTTCAAGATTTTTTCTCACATTACCTTCATACTGTCCAGCTAAGTAAGCTTCAGTATCAAAACTTTCACTATCTATTTGCTCAGTGGCATTAGGGTTTGTAATACCTCTTTCTATAAGAATCATCTCGTTAGCTCTGTTAGATCTCCACTTACAGAACTCTTGAGTCTGATTCCATGATACACCAACTACTGGATAATCATCATAAGATGGATGTCTATAATAAGTTCTGATTAGTGGCTCATTATACGCAAGCTCCTCTCTCCATACGAGTGTGTCAGGCAGTAGATCCTTCCATACTTGAGGGTAAGATTGGTAAGTTCTCTTAGTCCAGTTTTCGTAAAGTTTCCAATTGATATTAGTAACTTCTGATTCATCCATATAGAATGATGATACTGTAACTCTTCGAGGGACATTATTCCACTCATAGGTAACGTCTTGTTGAGACATACCCATCGTGAAAGTACCCCCTTCTATAAGTACTAAATTAGGTCCTGTTATCTGACCTTCATAATCTAATTTTTCAAAACCCCCATATTCAGGGTTACCATATTCCCAACCTGTTGCAGAATCTAATTCTCCACTACCGCCGGTACCGCCTTTCTTACAAGAGGTAAAAGCCACAGTGACTGATAATATGAGTAGTAAATTGATGACCTTATTCATGTTAACTGATAAATTGTGTAATAATATTAAATATTGCTGCAAAAATAGTTCCGTAAATTAACGGAATAAACTGAAACAATCATTGTATTTAGATTCTTTCTTTTCTAGATTTTTTAGCCTTAAAACAATGCCTATTTCATGGCTTCCTCCAGTGTTAGGTCCTAATCTTGAGCCTGTTAGATCAAAACTGTACCCTATTTTTATATAACTTAAATCTACGCCTGCTGTAAATATAAAAGCATCTAAATTACCTAATGTATGTCGAATCCAAGCACCTCCAAATAATTGTTTGATCTGCATGTAAGCGCCGACATTTATTTGGCTGAACCCGCTTTGCTTAGCGATTAAGATGTTTGGAGATATAAACGTACTGGGCTTCCCCTTATTGTCTGATTCTAGGACTATTTGTGTACCGGCATTGATTGCTAATACTATAGGTATCGCAAAAGATTCATTACTATTACTCGCTAAGAAACCACTGTAGGGACCATTAATATGATCAAATGTAAGCCCAACATAAAATTGTGGATTGTAGAATAGCATACCAAAATTCACATCCAGATATCCATTACTCAGATTTTCTGGTTGTATTTCTCCACTTGGAAAAGGAACACCTGCGGAATCAAAAGGTCCGACAGCAGGATCTATCTGATCAAAAAATATAAGCTTAGCAAAATCTAATCTCGACTGCGAAAATCCTACCTCTAATCCAAACTTTAACTGCCAATCCTTACGGAATCGCAATCTGTAGGCATATATACCAGATAACTTGGTCGTCTTGAGGGTACCTTCTCCTTGATCATCTGTTAATGCTGTGAAGCCTATACCACTATTCAGTTTATTAAAATACTGATCATAAGAAAAAGCAAAAGTCTTATAAACATTATTGATACCTGGCCATTGTAGTCTGTAGTTACTGGTAAATTGTGGGTAATTATTTAGTCCTGCGAAAGCAGGGTTAATGTGAATAGGCGCATTATAATACTGACTGAAAACCAAATCCTGTCCTAATGCCGTAAAACATGTACTGCAAAAGCAGAGAAATAATAGTTTTTTTAGTATAAAATGTCGTAAAGTCATTCTTTTTGATAAAATAAGCTTGATTTAAAAATCCAATTGCAATACAAGTAATAACTTAACGTTTCCATAACGAATAACCATAAGCGTATACATGAAACTCTCCTTAAAATTACTACTAGCTTTACTCCTCTCTTTATCACTCTCATCAAACACTGATGCACAAAATAAGCAAACATCTGTCTTAGCGTCAGGCGATGTCTATAAAATTTCCATCCCTAAGTCGGGTATCTACAAGATAGATTATAATTTCTTGTCTAACATTAACGGTCTTGACATTAATAATATTGACCCAAGGAAGATACATATATACGGTAATAACGGAGGTCCCGTCCCACAAGTTGTCAGCGAAATCAGACCTGATGACCTAACTGACAATTCGATTCATATCGAAGGAGAGACTGACGGAAGCTTTGATACACAAGATTATATATTAATATATGCAGAAGGAGCTGATACATATAGTTATCGTAATAATGATATAGAGTACCAGAAAAATCCTTATGAGCTTAACAACTACTTATATATAAAAGTAGAGTCAGGTAATGGCCCAAGAATTGAAAATGTTAATTCATTAGAAAATCCGGAAGTGATATCTTCTACAAGAGAGACTGTATATCGCCATGAGACTGACCGCCTTAATCTATTAGGAAACTTTGGTGGCACACAAGGGTCTGGCAAAGAGTGGTTTGGAGAATCTTTTGCTAACGAGACAAAACAAAGCTTCAGTAGGTCATTTCCTTTTCCTAATGCTGTACCTAATAGTGTAGCTGATCTTAAAGCAAGATTTGCAGGTAGAAATGATGCAGTTATGCGATATGAGGTAACAGTAGATAACAGCATAGAATCTAATACTGTAGCAAGAACACAACTTTCAGATATTGAAAGCATCTATGCGCATGTAAAAGTTATAGATAAAGAAATAACATTGCAAGGCCCAAGTCCAGAAGTAAATATTGAATTTTTCCCTAATGGATCACAAGGCGAAGGCTGGCTTGACTACATAGAGATAATAGGCACTGAAGAGAATATATACTCAGGGACCCCTATTACTCTAACAGACCGAGCGATGGTGACTAATCACAGCTATGGATTCAGCATTAGTAATGCTCAGAATCTTGTAATCTGGAATACTACTGACATTCATAATATCAGTAATATTATACCTCAGAATAACGGATCAGTAAAAGAATTTGGATTCAATACAGAAAGTAAACTGAATACATTCATAGCATTCAATAAGACAGATGAGATTCCAACTCCGACATTTATTAGTAAGTTGGATAATCAAAATTTACATGGTATTAATGAAGCAGATTTCGTCATAATCACTCATGAAAATTTTAGAGAAGCATCAGAAAAGCTGGCTACTCATAGAAACGAGAAAGATGGATTTAACGTTGTGGTCGTAGATATCGATAAAATATATAATGAATTCAGCTCAGGAAGAGTAGATCCTACAGCCATAAGGGACTTCTGTGGTATGCTATATAGTAGAGATGCTAACTTCAAGTACTTATTACTCATGGGTGATGCATCATATGATTACAGAGGACTTAATGATCAATTAGATTTTCAGAATTACATTCCTACATATGAGACAGATGAGTCTTTAGACCCTATTGATGCATTTCCTACAGACGATTATTTCGGATTGTTATCAGATGATGAAGGCAGTGATAGATTAGATGGCGGATTAGAATTAGGCGTCGGAAGAATACCAGCACAGACACTCGATGAAGCTCTCGCCGTCGTCGATAAGATCATTAATTATGATAACAGTTCTGCTACATTAGGAGACTGGAGAATGCGTATCGGATTCTCAGCAGATGATGAAGATAACAATACTCATATCCGCCAAGCAGATGGCATCGCTGAACTTACAGAACGTAATCATCCAGAATTCATTCAAGATAAAGTCTACTTCGACGCCTTTAACCAAGTAGCAACGCCAGGTGGAGCAAGATTTCCAGATGCTAATACTGCTCTCAATGATAATCTTAACAATGGTCAGCTCGTATTAAATTATCTCGGTCATGGCGGGCCTAAAGGATGGGCTCAAGAAAGAGTACTTCAGATCAATGATATCATCAACTGGAAAAACTACAATCAATTACCTGTCATTATTACAGCGACATGTTCTTTTACAGGATTTGATGAGCCCAGTTTTGTCTCAGCTGGAGAACATGCCATACTAAATCCTGCAGGTGGCGCAATCGCATTATTTACAACAGTAAGGGCTGTATTCTCGTCTCAGAATGAGAGACTTACAAAGAAGGTATTCGAAAACATCTTCCTCAGAGACGAGGGACAAAGCTTACGATTTGGAGATGTCCTAACTGAAGCTCAGAATACATTGGTAGACCAGAATTCAGTTATCAATACAAGAAAGTTTGCACTTATGGGAGATCCATCAATGCAGCTGGCAACTCCAAAATATAAGGTTGTGCTTAATGCTATTGATGATTTTAAAGTTGGGGTTGTCGATACTTCTTATAACACTTCTATAGATACTATAATTAATTCCACGCAGGATACTATGTTTACCAATATTATTGACACAATATATACGCCATTAGTAGACACAATCGGAGCACTTGAGAAAGTATTACTAAGTGGAAGCATAGAAGATTATAATGGTCAGTTACAATCTGATTTTAATGGAAAATTATCTCTTACAGTATTCGATAAATCCAGCGAATTAAAAACATTAGATAACGATAACAGAGGTAGAATCTTTGATTTTAAATTAAGGAAAAATATCCTTTACAAAGGAAGCGCAACGGTAGAAGCAGGTCAGTTTTCTATAGAACTGATCTTACCTCAAGATATTGATTTTGAATTCGGCACGGGTATGTTTAGTTTCTATGCTTCTGATGGGGTAAGTGAAGATGCTGGAGGTCATTACAGCGATATTATTATTGGGGGTACTTCAGAATCTGCAATAGTAGATAACGAAGGCCCTGAGATAGATATCTTCTTTGATGATCGATCTTTTATCTCTGGTGGTCAGACTGCAACTAAGACAGAACTAATCATCGATTTATTCGACAAGACAGGTATTAATCTAAGTAGCACAAGTATAGGTCACGATATTACAGCACATATAGATGACAAATTTGAGAATGGCTATGTATTGAATAGTTTCTATGAAGCTAATATAGATAAGCTTGGCTCAGGATCAGTGAGTTATCCATTAGAAGATTTAGAGCCCGGACTACATACTATATATGTAAAGGCATGGGATATTCTAAATAATTCTTCGGAAGAGACTTCGGACTTCTTAGTTGTAGAGAATTTAGAAGGATTTATCAGGGATGTCATTAATTATCCCAACCCATTTATAGATAATACAAAATTTGCTTTTGAGCATGATCTTTCTGGTAGTAATCTTGATATTACAGTGGATATATACTCTATGTCTGGCGTATTAATTAAGACCATTACAGAGCAGCGATTCAGCTCTGGTAATCGAATAGATGACATAGATTGGAATGGAAGCGACTTCTCTGGTGGAAAAATCCCAAAAGGGATCTATTTATATAAAATAAAACTTGTCTCTAATGAGTTAAGTTTAGAGAGGGAAAGCGATTTGAAGAAATTAGTCCTTCTTAATTAACATAAACCAATTCGCATCATACATAGAAGTGTCATTAACATGTATAAACAACCACTTCATATTAAGAATATTTCATATCTATAACATATTGGTATTCATTTTTATATCATTCTTATGATGATTTTTCCTTATATCAATATATAGTCGTAATTTTAATCGCAATTTTAAATTCAATGAAAAAAACACTAATACTTTTATTATTTGCCCTATTCGCAATTAATACTAATCAAGCTCAAGTAGGGTTTAACCCTGAATCTGGATGTATCATAGATGCCAATGGCGATTGTCTTCCGAGTACGATCTTATCTGCGGTACCGTTCTTAAGAATCGTACCAGATGCAAGAGGAGGCGCTATGGGAGATGCTGGAATCGCAGCTTCTGCTGACCCTAATGCTATACATTATAATTCTTCAAGGTTGGCATTCGCTGATAAAGACGCAAGTTTCTCTGCTACATATACACCTTGGTTAAGAAACTTAGGATTGAACGATGTATTTCTTACATACCTTACAGGATATAAGAAAGTGGATGAACTACAGACTATTGGTTTTGGTCTAAGGTTCTTCTCTCTAGGAGAAATTAACTTCACTGACAACGATGGTAACCCAGCAGGTATGGGTAAGCCGAGAGAGTATGAGTTTGCCGTATCGTACAACAGAAAGTTATCTGAAAATTTTGCTGCTGGTCTTACAGCCAAGTATATCTATTCTAATCTGGCTTCGGGTCAGAGAGTAGGAACTACAGACATTAATTCTGCCAATGCATTCGCAGCAGACTTATCATTAACATATAAGAAAAAAGGCAATCTTGCTGCAGCTGGTAGCCTTTGGACATTTGGCGCTTCTATGTCTAACTTAGGAAGTAAGATTACTTATACTGGTAATGTAATTAAAGATTTTCTTCCTGCTAACCTCGGAATCGGAGCAGGATTACAACTTAACTTTGATGACTATAACAGTATGACATTCTTATTCGATATTAATAAGTTACTTGTACCGTCTCCGATATCTCCTACATTAGTTGATGAATTTGGTAATGTTACTGAAAATCCTGATTATGACGCTGGTGGAGAAATTGGTCCTGACTACAAAGAGCAATCTATGTTCTCAGCAGTGGTTAGCTCTTTTGGTGATGCACCAGGTGGATTCAGTGAGGAGCTTAAAGAATACACGATGTCATTAGGTATGGAATACTGGTACAGTGGGCAGTTTGCCGTAAGAGCAGGATATTATTATGAGAATCCACTTAAGGGAGATAGACAGTTTATAACTGTAGGAGCAGGACTTAAGTACAACGTATTCCAGATAGATCTCTCTTACCTAGTACCTACTAATAACAGAAGAAATCCATTAGATAATACATTAAGATTTACATTACAATTTGACTTTGCAGCCTTAACAGGTGATCAATCTTAGATCGTAAGATTATAAATAATACAGAAAAGGCGACTACTCGTAATGAGCAGTCGCCTTTTCTTTTTGGGATAATAGCTATTGGCCTTGTCATGATATTATAAAAGTTTTGCCAATCGATTCTCTGAACTTATTTTTTACCCACAATCCTTGCAGCTACAACGTTAACAGCCCTATGTACTTTTAGCTAATTAACTGAGAGGATAAATAAATAAGAAAGATCTCATTAAGCATTACCAAGGCTTCAAGCTATTTTAAAAAATAAAAAAAGTGTACTATAAGCCGGATCCTGTATTCCGATATAATCGGAATCTTTATCATTTATCTATGCTGCCTACCCTCTTCGATTACATATAATGAATAGAGCGAGAAACTCTAAATCCGCAAAGGCGGAAATCGAAGTATACTTGACATTACAACCTGCAAGATGTCCCATGATCACATTACCATAATCACGCGTAGGCTCTTACCCTACGGTTTCAGCTTTTCCCTACACAGAAGATCTGTATAAGGTAGTTTAGTTTCTGTTACATTGATAATACGGAATCAGAAATCCCATATCCACCTGTTAGATGGTGCAGTTCTCTACGTTGTCCGGACTTTCCTCACTGATCTGCATCAGAGCGATAAAGCATACACTATCACAAAGATAAGCGATCCTTTTGTTATATATCAAATTATAAATATGACACAAACAACACTTTATATATAAGAATAAAATATAATATGTATTTTTATAGATTATGTCCAAAGGCTTCATTATATCCATATCAATACTTCTTGTCTGTATCGCTATAGATGTAATATCTCTGCGACCCACAAGCAAAAGTGAAAGCTTTGAGCAGCTTGAAGCCTATGTAGATTCTGAGTTATCACACTATAAGAATCTACTCAGTTCTGATGAGTACATAACATTATTTAAGCAAGACAGCTTAGGATCTAAGGACTTAGGGAAGATTAAAAATCTCGAGGACAAACTTTCTCAAGATCACATATTCGCTGAAGTCAGGAGCGGTCAGAGACTTTTATATTGGAAGCAAGGCTCCTCTGATGATAGCTTTTGTGATGTCAGAAAAGCAAAGGATTCTATTACCATAGGCATATGCTTAGAAGTCTATAATGAATCTGGAGAGCTATATAATTTCATATACGATAGATCAGGAGTCAAGAATAGAATCTATAGTTCTAAGAACGAGAGCAGCGAATACAATTTGCTGTATACCAATCCGCTCAAGATAGGTGACAGATACAGATCCGTCAAACTGAACTATATACTTATATGCGGCTATCTGATAGGCCTCGTGCTTCTGATACTTAGTTGCATCAGAAAGAAAAGCATGATACTATTCGGAGGTATCGTATTAGCGAGAATAATATTATTCTTTCTGCCTTGGCATAAGCGATTCCAAAAATTAGATATCATCGAAAGCATTTTCAATAATTCAGCTTATAACAGTATTGACTTAACCATAGATACTCTCATTACAACAGGGTGCTTAATATTCTTATCTAAAATCCAATTCTCTAATAAGCTTAAGAGATATAGCATTCTCTACAATAGTTTCAATTTAGGATTCCTACTATTACTTTTTGTATCACATCTAAGATTGGTACAAATGCTCATGTATAGTGAGAAACTGCATGTCGCTATAAATAATCTGTCCAATATCGGTGTAAGAGACACGATAATATTTGGTACTTGCTTAGCATTATTAGCGGCTATATTCATATATGCTACAACGATAATTATAGATCTTAAAAATCAATTATCCAGACGTGAGCTTGGATTATCATTCTTTATTCTTACGCTAGCCAGTGTAGTTGCTGTCCACTTATTTAAGCTGGATATCAACCCTCTTTTCTTTGGCTTATTTATGATATCCTTTCTGTTCCTATTAGATCTATTTATTGATATTAATTATAAGACAATAACATGGGTAATATGGTGGTCGATTCTATTCGGGATATATCTATCAGCCGTGTTCTTTAATTATGATATAAAGAAGGATGTATTCGTCTATAATAATTCATTGCGTGATACTTTCTACACAATCGATAACGATGCTGTAAGTGATATTGCAGATAGCAATATCAATAGTACTATTGTAAAAGAAGTCAATGAACTTCTCATCCTACCAGATGAAGCTAATTATGACAGAAAAGATATTAATGATTTTATTTCTGAGAAACTTCAGAGGGCTGATTTAATTATAGAAGTATTCGATACTAACCATGTCAATATATTTGACGGCAAGTTTAAAATGCCCGCTAATCTTATAGCAATAAAAGACAGCGTAAGCTTCGACGAATTACATAACATAGTATGGTTTACTAATACAGGCATCAATGATTACAAAGTAATGCTCGGCTATCAACTACCAAGAGTACTTTCTAATATCTCTCTACCGCTTAACTACTATATCAATGGTCGTAGTGTCAGAAAAGATATAATATTCAGCCAAGAAGAAATGGAGCTCATCTCTCAATCAAAAGATAGCATCATCTACAATAATTCTGATGTCTATATAAAGTATCAACCTAATCCCCAGAAATTACTTATTACCAAAAAATCATTTTTCAGTATAGTAAAACCGATTGCTTTATTTTCTTTTCTATTTTCTGCTATTGTAATCCTCATCCTCCTTTTAGGTATAGCAAATATATTCATAGGATTCTTACCCGACAACTGGCCATTTAAAATTCAGAATATAGAATCTCTAAATTCAAAAATTCAGCTGTCACTAATTCTCGTGACTTTATTTTCATTTTTTCTTATTGCTATAATTACAACTTCTTTTCTGAAAACATTTATAGATAATAGAAATGAATTATTCATCAAAGAAAAATTGAACGCTATAGCCAGAGACCTTGAGGACAAAACTCAGATAGCACAGTCAGAACAGGAGACTGTAGCAATTGCAAGAAACTATGAACATAGCCTTGAGATAACACACGACGCAGAACTGGACATAATTCCATTAGGTACAGACCTTACCGCTGGAGACTATTTTCCATTTACATATTTTGCAAAACAGAAGGAGCCACAGGCATTTCGAGATTACAGTCAAGATAGAAAGAAAAATTACTTACCTATATTATTCGATGAAAACACAGTAGGATATACAGTATTAAGTTATAAGACTAATATATCAAATAGAATAAGTGTTTTTGATTTCTTAGGCTCTATATTTAATGTATACGTTTTCCTATTTCTTATAACAAGTGTCATTGCAATATTTATAGCTCGATCTATAACAAAGCCTCTTGCATTATTGAATCAGAAATTATCACAATTAACATTAGGAAAGCGGAATGAATTAATGTCATGGGATAGAGAAGATGAGATCGGTACACTTATCAAGAACTATAATAATATGGTCAATCAACTTGATAAGAGTGCTGTATTATTAGCCAAAACAGAAAGAGATTCTGCATGGCGTGAAATGGCTAAGCAAGTAGCTCATGAGATTAAGAATCCTCTTACACCTATGAAGATGTATATACAACATCTCGAAAAAGCAATCGCCCAACAACCCGAAAATGCCAAAGCTATATCGAAGAAAATTTCTGCTACTCTTATGGAGCAGATAGATAATCTAACAGAGATAGCTAATTCGTTCAGCAACTTTGCAGAATTACCTAAGACTAATAATACTAAGATTGAACTTAATAGCGTCGTAGAAGTCGTACATAATCTCTTTAGAAAAAGAGAAGATATGGATATCTCACTATCAGAACCTATCAATGCTATAAGTGTATTCGCAGATAAGAATCAGCTCATAAGAATTCTAAATAATCTTGTTAAGAACGCTATAGAAGCTATCCCACAAGACAAAAAAGGAAAAATCATTCTGAAACTTTATACTCGTAATGATAAAGCGATCATTCAAGTAAGTGATAATGGGACTGGAGTGCCAGATGATATGAAAGACAAGATCTTCCAACCTAAATTTACTACCAAGGATTCTGGTTCGGGCTTAGGTCTAGCTATAGCCTCTAATATGTTAGAATCTATGAATGGAAGGTTATATTTTGATTCCAAAGAAAATGTAGGTACTAATTTCTACATAGAATTAGATAATATACGTCCCAAAACCATTACATTAGACTAAACTTTTTTCAATCTAATCTGTCTTAGTGGTATGACCATATTATTGAATATAGGTATTGTTTTAGCGACTACATTAGCTATGGAATTCGTAGCTTGGTTTGCTCATAAGTACATAATGCATGGTCTCCTTTGGACATGGCATGCTGATCATCATGACCCTATCCATAAAACTGGTTTTTTCGAAAAAAACGACCGCTTTTTCTTAGTTTTTGCAGTTCCTTCGGCATTTTGTTATATGGCAGGCTCTTTTTTCGCTGGCTGGGGAGCATTACTTTACGTAGGTATTGGAATATCTATATATGGCGCAATTTATTTTCTTATTCACGATGTCTATATTCATCAAAGATTTAAATGGTTTAAGCAACTTGATAACAAGTATTCTCGTGCCATCCTTAGAGCACATGGATCTCATCATGCAGTTCAGACACAATATGGATGCGAATCCTTCGGATTACTTATTATAAATCCTAAATATTTTAAGAAGCGTTCTGCTTGGAAAAAAGATAATGTGTTGAAAAACAACAATATAGGGTATGAAAGTAATTAGGTCGTTAGAATCTTACATTCACTTCTTTCTATTTAAAGAGCTTTCCACTAAGCTTCAATAAATATTAAACTTTTCTATGTCAATTCTAATGGCATAGCTATTTGTTTTTATTACTCATTATTCTATCTTTGCCGTCCGCTTCAAAGGTGGAGTGGGTGAGTGGCTGAAACCACTGGTTTGCTAAATCAGCGTACTGAGAAATCGGTACCGGGGGTTCGAATCCCTCCTCCACCGCAAAATGCTCAAAGTGAGCAATTTAGTATTAGACATTTATTGGATTATCCATATAGATGCAATAAAATATATTTTCGGGGCGTAGCGCAGCCCGGTTAGCTCATCACGCTTGTAGCGTGAGGGTCGCAGATAAAGTTCTGCTTAACAAATCTGCAGCAAAAAAATATTCTCGGGGCGTAGCGCAGCCCGGTTAGCTCATCACGCTTGTAGCGTGAGGGTCGCAGATAAAGTTCTGCTTAACAAATCTGCAGCAAAAAAATATTCTCGGGGCGTAGCGCAGCCCGGTTAGCTCATCACGCTTGTAGCGTGAGGGTCGCAGATAAAGTTCTGCTTAACAAATCTGCAGCAAAAAAATATTCTCGGGGCGTAGCGCAGCCCGGTTAGCTCATCACGCTTGTAGCGTGAGGGTCGCAGATAAAGTTCTGCTTAACAAATCTGCAGCAAAAAAATATTCTCGGGGCGTAGCGCAGCCCGGTTAGCGCACCTGGTTTGGGACCAGGGGGTCGGAGGTTCGAATCCTCTCGCCCCGACAGAGAAAGCTCAGCAGTTATGCTGGGCTTTTCTTAGTTTAGACAAATAATTCTCTCATGTACACTACCTACATTTTATTCTCAGATGCTATTCAACGCTATTATACTGGTTATACTTCTCAGGACATTGACGATAGATTATACCAGCATAATATCAACCACAAAGGCTTCACTGGAAAGACTACCGATTGGAAAGTTGTATTCACTCAATTATTTGATGAAAAAAGCAGTGCTTTAAAACTTGAGTCAAAAATAAAAAAGAATGGTGCTTAGAGATTTCTCAGCAGAAATAATTCCCGCATCACGCCAGTGCCGTGAGGGTCGGAGGTTCGAATTCACGCAATAGCGTGACAAGCAATCTCTCCCCGACATAGAAAGCTCAGCAGTTATGCTGGGCTTTTCTTAGTTTAGACAAATAATTCTCTCATGTACACTACCTACATTTTATTCTCAGATGCTATTCAACGCTATTATACTGGTTATACTTCTCAGGACATTG
>Ga0209187_1000508_pt1 | contig 65145 bp, 53 predicted proteins | sample BantaG_FD_187430 | JGI IMG/M metagenome (GOLD analysis project Ga0209187, IMG submission 187430) | Marine algal microbial communities from Bantry Bay, Ireland - BantryBay_4 metaG (SPAdes) (version 2) | ecosystem: Host-associated > Algae > Red algae > Unclassified | place: Bantry Bay, Ireland...
GCAGCAGGAACAGATGGTGCTGATGGCGCAACAGGTGCTACAGGTCCAGAAGGCCCAACAGGCGCTACTGGTGCAGCAGGAACAGATGGTGCTGATGGCGCAACAGGTGCTACAGGTCCAGAAGGCCCAACAGGTGCTACTGGCGCAGCAGGAACAGATGGTGCTGATGGCGCAACAGGTGCTACAGGTCCAGAAGGCCCAACAGGCGCTACTGGTGCAGCAGGAACAGATGGTGCTGATGGCGCAACAGGTGCTACAGGTCCAGAAGGCTCAACAGGTGCTACTGGCGCAGCAGGAACAGATGGTGCTGATGGCGCAACAGGTGCTACAGGTCCAGAAGGCGCTACTGGTGCAGCAGGAACAGACGGTGCTGATGGTGCTACAGGTCCAGAAGGCCCAACAGGCGCTACTGGTGCAGCAGGAACAGATGGTGCTGATGGCGTAACAGGTGCTACAGGTCCAGAAGGCCCAACAGGTGCTACTGGCGCAGCAGGAACAGATGGTGCTGATGGCGCAACAGGTGCTACAGGTCCAGAAGGCCCAACAGGTGCTACTGGTGCAGCAGGAACAGATGGTACTGATGGCGCAACAGGTGCTACAGGTCCAGAAGGCCCAACAGGTGCTACTGGCGCAGCAGGAACAGACGGTGCTGATGGCGCAACAGGTGCTACTGGCCCAGAAGGTCCAACAGGTGCTACTGGTGCAACAGGAGAAGAAGGTCCTAAAGGTATACCAGGCCCAATTGGACCAGAAGGTGCAACAGGCCCAGCGGGTGCTGACGGAGCAGATGGTTCAACAGGCCCAGCGGGTGCTGACGGAGCAGATGGTTCAACAGGACCAGCAGGTGCTGACGGAGCAGATGGTTCAACAGGCCCAGCGGGTGCTGACGGAGCAGATGGTTCAACAGGACCAGCAGGTGCTGACGGAGCAGATGGTTCAACAGGCCCAGCGGGTGCTGACGGAGCAGATGGTTCAACAGGCCCAGCGGGTGCTGACGGAGCAGATGGCTCAACAGGCCCAGCGGGTGCTGACGGAGCAGATGGTTCAACAGGCCCAGCGGGTGCTGACGGAGCAGATGGCTCAACGGGCCCAGCGGGTGCTGACGGAGCAGATGGTTTAACAGGCCCAGCGGGTGCTGACGGTTCAACAGGCCCAGCAGGTCCGGAAGGTCCTAAAGGAATTCCTGGTCCACAAGGCCCTCCAGGTGAGTGTGATTGTGACGGTGCAGGATTAGCTTCATCTATCGCATCTGAGACTGTTCCAGGAAGTATGATTTTAGGAACTGAATCACAAATTGTTACAATTGTAGGTATGCCAGAGGTTCAATTACCTGCTTCACCAAGTGCTAATCAGTTCTTGGTGTTAAGTGGAGCTAACCCGAATGCACAAGTTGCATTTAATAATGATTTCATATATAATGGAATGAGCTATGCTGCGGGTACTTATTCATTGTCATTCTTTAACTCAAATGGTATTACAATGGTTTTTGACAGCTTCACTATGAAGTGGATTGTTCAGTAAACATTAAGGTAATATTTATTAAAATATTTAAAATCCAGGCCGCATTGTGGTCTGGATTTTTTTATATTAATTGCCAATGAAAGTAGCTATACAGGGATACGAAGGATCTTTTCACGACATAGTAGCGAAAGATTTTTTTTCTAAAGATATAAAAACAATTGAATGCGATACTTTTGAACTTTTTTTTGAAACTATTAAATCTTTAAATATTAAATATGGTGTGATGGCCATAGAAAACTCAATAGTTGGTACAATAATACATAACTATAATTTGCTTAAAAATTCAGACTATTTTATAGCAGGTGAAGCCTATTTAAAAATTCAGCACCATTTGATGGCACGAAGAGATCAAACAATAGAAGATATAACGGTTGTTAAAAGCCACGAAATGGCTATACTTCAATGTGTTGATTATTTTAAGGATAAACCGTGGATTAAGCTAGAAAAAGGTTTTGATACGGCTTTAGTAGCGAAGGAGATTAATGCTAATAAAAAGAATGGTTTAGCTGCAATTGCTAGTAAAGAGGCCGCCGAACTTTACGATTTAAATATTTTGGCAACTTGTATTCAAAATTATACTAAGAATTATACAAGGTTTTTAATTTTAGAAAAGAATACCAATGAAATTTTAAGATTTGATAATAATAACAAAATCTCGATTCATTTTTCATTAGAAAACAGACCTGGTTCTTTAGCTCAGGTATTGAGCACATTTTCATATTATGGACTCAACTTAACTAAAATTGAATCAGTACCAAAAGTAAAAGAAATTTGGCAATATTATTTTTATGTTGATATTGAATATACTGATGCTAACGCTATACAAGAGTGTATTAAAGCTATAAAACATTATATTAGTAATTTAAAAATATTGGGTGTGTATAAAAAGGGAAATACCTTACTTAAATGATATGATTAAACTTAAACGTGCAAATAGAATTGGTACTGTTGAAGAGTATTATTTTTCTAAAAAATTAAAGGAACTTGAAGTTTTAAAAAGCAACGGAATTGAAATAATAAATTTAGGTATTGGAAACCCAGATTTAAAGCCACCTGAGGATGCGCTTAAAGTGCTTGAGCATGGTATAATGAATGGAGAAAATGGTTATCAATCTTATACTGGTATTAATGAGCTAAAAATATCTATGTTAAATTGGTATCAATCAATTTATGGAGTTAGCTTAAATCAAAGTCAAATTTTACCTTTAATAGGCTCTAAAGAAGCTATTTTTCATTTATCTATGGCTTTTTTAGAAAAAGGGGATGAAGTGCTTATACCAAACCCAAGTTATCCTGCTTATTTATCTAATTGTAAAATTGCTGAGGCCACACCTTTGTTTTATGATCTTGACATGGAAAATGGATGGTTGCCTAATTTTGAAGAGATAGAGAAAAAGGATTTATCAAAGGTAAAATTAATGTGGTGCAACTACCCAAATATGCCAACTGGAGCGAAAGCAACAAGACAACTATTTGAGCGATTTATAGCTTTTGCTAAAGCTCATAATATTTTAATTGTTCATGATAATCCATATAGTTTAATATTAAACAATGAGCCAATAAGCATAATGGAAGTTGAGGAAGCGATTAACTACGCTGTTGAATTAAACTCTTTGAGTAAATCGCATAACATAGCAGGTTGGCGTGTAGGTATGATGATTGCTAATGAAGAGATATTGAAAAATGTATTAAAAATTAAAACAAACTTGGACTCTGGATCATACAAGGGTTTACAACTTGCTGCAGCGGAAGCGATGAAGGTTGATAAAAACTGGTACGTAAAGCAAAATAAAGTGTATGAGGTTAGGAAAGAAAAAGCAATTGAAATGAATAGACTATTAAATTGCAGCTTTACTGAAGATTTTAATGGGTTGTTTCTGTGGGCCAAAATACCAGAAGAATATAAAGATGCACGAACATTTAGCGACTACATTTTAGATAAAACAGGAATATTTATAACACCTGGATTTATATTTGGTTCGAATGGTGAAAAATATATTAGAACTTCGCTTTGTTTACCAGCGGCGGTATTTGATAGAGCGATACAAAAAATAAAAAAATACTTGTAATGACAGTTGCAATTGTGGGGGTTGGTTTAATTGGAGGATCATTGGCAATGGATTTAAGGGCAAATGGTTTTGCCGATAAACTTATTGGTGTTGAGCATAACATTGAGCATAAAAATAAAGCTTTACAACTGGGTTTGATAGATGATTTTAAGGAGTTAAAAGAAGCAGTTGAGGAGAGTAATGTAATAGTATTAACAATACCAGTTGAAGCCATAATAACGGAGCTAAAAAATACCTTAAACTATGTTGGTGATAAACAGACGGTAATTGACATGGGTTCTACAAAGCAACATATTGTAAACTCGGTTGAAGATCACTATAATTTTAAAAGATATGTTGCTACACACCCTATGGCTGGTACAGAATATTCAGGACCAGATGCGGCAATTAAAAATTTGTTTGCTAATAAAGTAGCTATAATTTGCGATAAAGAAAATTGTGATGAAGATGCACTTAGGATAACTGAGAAGATGTATAAATCATTATTTATGAAGATTATTTATATGAACTCGGCAGAACATGATGTGCACGCTGCTTATGTTTCTCATATATCTCATATTAGTTCATTTTTATTAGCCAATACGGTTTTAGCGAAGGAACAAAGTGATGAAAACATTTTTAACCTTGCTTCTGGTGGTTTTGAATCTACAGTACGTTTGGCTAAAAGTTCGCCTAAAATGTGGACTGATGTTTTTAGGCAGAATACAGATAATATTATTGAGGTTTTAGATACTTACTTAAGTTTATTGGAGCAATTTAAAAGCTATATGATTGATAAGGATTTTGATATGGTTTACAAACAAATTGAATTAGCTAATAGAATTAAACGTATTATTAAATAGCTAAACAAACTTTTGACAAGGTATGTATGGGGGAGCGAAATTGTTGAATTAGCCCCGACTGTAGTGGAAAGCCCGCAGCCGAACAAGGTGAGGCGAGGACTTGCAACGGAAGGCGGGAGTAATGTAATTGCAAGTCTTGTTGTTTCGCTTCTAAAAAAAATAAATGAATTTGGTGTGGCAGTTTTAAATAAAAAAAGTTGTACTGGCAAAAATTTAAATTAATAAATATGTTATGTTTTGTTTGCGCACTCAGTTAATATAGCTTTCCTTTGCTAAAAATATTATTAAAATGAATGCGGTAAAACCTTTATCCAATTGGGATATGAATTTTTCTGATGATCCTATTTTAATTGCCGGACCTTGTAGTGTAGAGTCGGAAGAGCAAGTGATGGAAACCGTGGTTGGTTTAGGAAAAACTGGTAAAGTTGATTTGGTAAGAGGCGGAATTTGGAAGCCTAGAACGAGACCAAATTCTTTTGAGGGAATTGGAGAAGTAGGCTTAAAGTGGTTAAAAGCGGCTGGTAATGCTATTAACAAACCAGTTACTTGCGAGGTTGCCAATGCGGTGCATGTTTATCAAAGTATGCGGCATCAAATTGATGTGCTTTGGCTTGGGGCAAGAACCTCTGTGAACCCATTTGCGGTGCAAGAAATAGCTGATGCTTTAAATGGTATTGATATTCCGGTAATGATTAAAAACCCAATTAATGCAGATTTAAGTTTGTGGTTAGGTGCGGTAGAGCGAATTAGAAATGCAGGTATTGAAAGGGTAGCAGTTATTCATAGAGGTTTTTCTGCTTACCATCATTCGAAATATAGAAATTTGCCAAGATGGGAAGTGCCAATTGCCTTTAAAAGAGCTATGCCAGATGTGCCTTTAATTTGCGACCCAAGCCACATTTGCGGTAAAAGAGATTTACTATTAGAGGTTTCGCAAAAGGCTATTGATTTGGATTTTGATGGCTTAATGATTGAGTCGCACATAAACCCAGATAAGGCTTTAAGCGATGCTAAACAACAAGTTACTCCGGTAAATTATAAAAAATTAATTGATAGTATTGTTGGTAGAAACCCTAATGTTGAAAATGCCGATTTGGATAAACTGCGAGAGGAAATTGATGGAGTAGACAGAGAGATAATTGATATTTTAGCTAAAAGAATGAACATTGCTGAAGAAATAGGCAGTTATAAAAAACAAAATAATATTACCATTTTACAGGCAGAAAGATGGAACAGCATATTAAAAGATAGAGAAAGCCAAGGTACAGAAAAAGGATTGACTACTGATTTTATGCTGGAACTATATCAATCAATACATAAAGAAAGTATAAGACACCAAAGTAAAGTAATGAATTAATTTTTTAAACTTTGTTTTATTAAAGTAAGATATCGTTCTCCAGTAACTTTGCTTTGTAACCAATGTTTTATTTCAAAATGATTAAAGCTCACGTGCTTATTTACTGTATAATCCATATCTTTAACTTTATGAAGATATTTTTCAAAAACAAGGTTTCTTTTAATAGGATCGCTTGTTACAAGTATTTTACTGGCTAATTTTACAATTGTAAGGTGCAGCTTCGATTTTACTTGGTTTTGTTTGTAAAATTTTTTAGTAGCAATTAATGTTTTTTCTAAAATATTTTGAGATTCTAAATCAATTAAACAGATTAGTTTTAGGCTACTTGCAATAACTTTAAAATTTAATATTCCGTCATTTTCTTGCTCTAATACCGTATCTAACTTTTGAACAGCCTTTTCGTATTTATCGTACAAATGTAGCACAGCGGCCATTTCAAAATTCATAACAGCTTTAACTGTAGGCCTAACGGGCAACTTTGTGATACCTAAAAACCGATCAACCTGCGGTATTAATTTAAAACATTTGTAAAAATGATTTAGGTTAGAATATAAATTGAATTTATGAGAGTAGGTTTTTAGCTTTATATCTTCATATAAACTTTTGCTAATAATATGAGGAAACCTTTTTGGCAGTTGCTCTAACACTTCAATACCTGCTTCCATTTCTTTATGTTGTTTAAGTATTAAGCATAAATTTATGTAATTATGAATAATGTAAACATAAGGCCGAACCTTTTTATGTATAAACTGGGCATTGTTTTGAAAGTGGCTAATCATGGCTTTCCAATGATTTTTTGCCGCAACAAAATCGTTAAACTCCATACTTAGGGTAGCCCCAATTTCGTGAAAATGCATTTTGGCCGTAACACTTAAGGCCTTGTCTTCTGAAGTAAGTAATGGATCTTTTACTAATTGCTCTAATATTTTTAGTTTATCTTCTTCGGTAGCGTATATTTTTGTTTTACCGTTAATAAATTTTTGATTGAGTATTTTATATTGCCAATAATTGGCTGCTTTAACTCTAACTAATAGCAAAGCTTCATCTAATTGTTCAAGTGTATAATCGGTTTCTATATTAACACCGAGAAACCTTTTTTCCCATTTTAAAATTCTATCTATTTTATCAAAATCTTCATAAGCAGCAGCTAAATTATAGCTGTTTTTTAAATAATAGTAGCTAGCTTTATATAAGCGTTTGTTAAATAAATCCTCCATTTCATCTAACCATTTAATAACTTTAGATTCGTATGATGTTTTATACTCACTTAAATAACTAACTATGGTTTCATATATAAAGCTGAGCGAATCGGCTTCATGTAATTCGGCCTTTCTGTAATGAATGGCAGAAGTATTGCCAACAATATCAATTGGATTATCTAAACTGTTTGAACTTACTGCTTCCGATTTTTCTTTGTTAAATAAATTTTTTAGAAAAACAGTCAAGTCTTCAATTTCTTTATCACCAATCTTAGTATCCAAATTTTGAAGACTGTTTAGCTCCGTAATAGTCTTTTTACCACTTAACAAGCGTATTTTTTCCAACTCATCCTTGTCAAGTTTGGTGCTGATAAAGCTGGCCTCCTCTGGCGAAAGCTCAACAATAATTCTATGTAACTCTTTAAAACTAGGTTTCATAAAAAATATATATTAACATAATGACGTAAAAATCAAAGTGCGGTACTACACTTTTTACATATAAAATATAATAACATCACTAATTTGTTTATCACAAATTTGATGCTTTTTAATTTAATAACAAAGTTTTATTAAATTTGCACTATGTTGAAATATATAAATTTATTTTGTTTGTTGGGTATTTTAATTACAGCTTGCAATACTGGCAACAAAAATGGCACAACTAATAATAATACAAAGCCAAAAGCGGAAATACTTTCTGCGGAACTTTTTAAGCAAAAAATGGACGGAACTAACAATAAAATGGTAGTTGATTTAAGATCACACAAAGAGTTGCACCATGCAGGGCCAATTATAGGAGCCAGAAATTTTGATTATAATGGCGGAAGGCTGCAATTGCTAATTGACAATTTAAACAAAGATACGGCCTATTTTTTGTATTGTGCATCTGGTGGTAGAAGTAGTAAGGCTGGCCAAGAGTTATTAAATGCAGGAGCTACTAAAGTTTATGAGTTAGATGGAGGAATTAGTGCTTGGCAAGCAGCCGGATATCCATTAGCTAAGCACAGCCATTAATACATTTTTACATAAAAGACTTATTATACTACCAATTACAATAAATTAGTTTATATTTGCACTTCAACTCAATTAAGCACTATCTTAGCAATATATTGAAAATTCACCTCTTAAATTGTTAAGGATCTATTAACAGTATTTAATCTTGTAAATCATATTTTCTAATTACCTAATTGGTAAACTCACAGTCACAAATCAAAGTTATTTTATGTACGATATTTTGCAACTAAATGAAATGCTTGTACCAGAGCTAAAAGATATAGCCGACGAAATGCAACTCAAAAATTATAAAAAACTCAACAAACAAGAGTTAATTTATAAAATTTTAGATACGCAAGCCATAACAGACACTACTGCAAAAAAAGAAAAAGTAGCAGCAAAAGAAACACCTGCAAAATCAGCTGTTACAACAACAGCCAAAAAAACAACGGCTAAAAAAAGAAACTCTAATAAAGCTACAGAAGCCCCAGTAAATGAGGTAGAAACAGAAGTGGCGGTGTTAGAAAAAGAAGTCGATTCGGAAAAAAAGGAAGCACCACAAAAACCCGTAAGAGAAAAAAAAGCAAAGCAAAAGCAAGAAACCGAAAAGGCTAATGCTGTTGTTGACAGAAAACAAGAAAGCAAAGAAAAAAAAGAAACTAAGAAACAAAATAAGCCAGAACAAAGATCAGAGCAAAGGCAAGAACCTCGACCACCAAAACAAAAACAAGAAAACCCATCATACTTTAATATAGATTTAGATGGTGCTATTAGTGGTGGCGGTGTATTAGAAATGATGCCCGATGGTTATGGTTTTTTAAGATCTTCTGATTATAATTATTTAACTTCTCCAGATGATATTTATGTATCACCATCGCAAATTAAATTGTTTGATTTAAAAACCGGTGATACCATAGAAGGAACAATTAGACCTCCTAAAAAGGGAGAAAAATATTTTGCCCTCTTAAAGGTAGAAAAAATTAATGCTCGTTTACCACAGCAAGCACGTGATAGAATTCCTTTCGACTATTTAACGCCTTTATTTCCTGATGAGAAATTTAAACTATCTAGCGAAACAAAAAACTATTCAACACGAATAATTGATTTATTTACGCCTATAGGTAAAGGACAACGTGGCTTAATTGTAGCTCAACCTAAAACAGGTAAAACCTGGTTGTTGAAAGATGTGGCAAACTCCATATCAAAAAATCACCCAGAAGTATATTTAATTATATTACTAATAGACGAACGGCCAGAAGAGGTTACAGATATGCAGCGTAGTGTAAATGCAGAAGTAATTGCATCTACATTTGATGAGCCAGCCGACCGCCACGTAAAAGTAAGTAACATAGCCTTAAAAAAAGCCAAGCGCTTGGTTGAGTGTGGGCACGATGTAGTAATATTGTTAGATTCTATTACTCGTTTGGCAAGAGCTTACAATACTGTTTCTCCATCATCGGGTAAAGTATTATCTGGCGGGGTAGAAGCAAATGCATTACACAAACCTAAAAAGTTTTTTGGTGCAGCACGTAACATAGAAGATGGTGGTTCATTAACTATATTAGCAACCGCTTTAATTGATACTGGTTCTAAAATGGACGAAGTTATTTTTGAAGAATTTAAAGGAACTGGTAATATGGAGCTACAGTTAGATCGTAAACTTTCTAACAAAAGAGTATATCCGGCAATTGATGTAGTAACCTCAAGCACTCGTCGCGATGATTTATTGTTAGATAAAGACGTGATGAATAAAATGTTTATACTACGCAAACACCTTGCAGATATGAAAGCAGAGGAAGCTATGGAGTTTTTATTACGAAATATGCGTGGTACAAAAAGTAATGAAGAGTTTTTAGTAAGTATGAATAGCTAAAATACGCTCATAAAAATATTAAATCAAAGCCAATATTTTATTAAAAATATTGGCTTTTTTTATTAGTAATTTTTTTACATTAGGCAACAGCTATCATTTTTTCATTTACAACTTTTAATTGTAATAGCTTACCTTTACACCAATGTTAAACAAAGCTGCACTAATTACCGCAGGAGCCAACCGAATTGGTAAAGCTATGGCTTTGCGCTTAGCAAAATTAGGCTATCATATTATATTGCATTATAATCGTTCGGAGCAAAATGCCTTAACCACCAAAAGTGAAATAGAAGCACTTGGCGTAGCTTGTACAACTGTTCAAATTAACTTTAGCAACCCACAACAACCTATTACTTTGTTTAGTGATGTTGAAGCCAATTTAGATATACAAGTGGTTGTAAACAATGCCTCCGATTTTAATAAAAGCAATTTTGAAACCACAAGTAACGATTTGTTGTTTCATCATTTTAACATAACCTTTGTAAGTGCCTACAGATTAACAAAACTGTTTGCACAAAATAAACAGCAAGGTTTAATTGTAAATTTGTTAGATACTAAAGTGAAATACAACAGCACACAAAATTTAGATTATTTGTTGGCAAAGAAAAATTTATATGCTTTTACAAAAATAGCAGCCAAAGAATTAGGGCCTAACTTTAGGGTAAACGCCATTGCACCTGGTATAATTTTGCCACCGCCAGAAGTTGAGCTCGAAAAAGGGAAAGCTTATATGATGGAAAGAGCGCAAAACATTCCACTAAAAACCTATGGCGATACAGGCCAAATTTGCAATGCCCTGCAATTTTTTATAGAAAATAATTTTGTAACCGGTCAAACAATTTTTGTAGATGGAGGAGAACACTTGGGGTAAAAAAATTTCAATAGCCGAACAAAAGGTTTCTACCATAAGAGTAGAAAAATTAAGGTTGCGTGCCTACATTGGTTTTAACGATTGGGAACGTAAAAAAATGCAAGACTTAGTATTGAGCTATTCATTAAAATATAATATGTTTTGGGCAGTTGAGAAAGATGATGTAGCATTGAGCTATAACTACAAAACTTTAACAAAAAGTATTATTAAATTAATTGAACATCAAAAATTTGATTTAATAGAAACCGTTGCCGAAATAATTTATGATCGAATAAAAGAACACCCTTACGTATTTGGAGTAAAAGTTAGAGTAGAAAAACCGTTTGCTTTACGCTTTACCGATAATGTAATGATTGAAATAGATGAAGCCGACCGATACAATGAAGCTATAATTAGTTTAGGCTCTAACATAAATGCAGAAGTAAATACCAAAGTAGCGCTTGAGAAATTAAAAACGTTGGGCAGTATTGCGGAGCAAACCGAATTTATAAGTACCAAACCTTTAAAATACGAAGATCAGGCAGACTTTATAAATGGTGCAGCTAAGCTTTACACCAAATTGAATTTAGAGCAACTCATCTTATCTTTAAAAAAAATAGAAGTAGAACTAGGCCGCATAAAAACTGCCAACAAAAATGCAGAACGCACCATTGATTTAGATGTTACCCTTTACAATAACCACATTATTGACACCGATGTACATGAGTTTGATTTTTTAAAACACTTTGTAAAACAGTTGAAACCTGGTTTGGAGTTGGGTTAGTGTTTCTAAAAAGTGTTTCTGCAACCTTACCAAATAAAATTACAATGTAGTTAAACTTACGATAGCTATCTATGCGGTCTTATATAAATACTGTTGAAATTCAACAAATAAGTTACTAATCTTCATTACATCTCCGCCTAGTTTTTCAATTCCGTCTGCTTGTGATTGAAACATACTTGATAACAAAACAGGAAGCTTGGTTTGGTCTAATTCTCCAACCCCAATTTCAATGTATTTGCTCAATACAAATTCAATAAATTCTTTCTGTTTTTCATTCATTAAAGTGAAAATAGTAGCTTCTGCTGCTGCCACTCTTTCAACTCTAGTAATTGGTTTTACTTCACTATTAAATATATATTCTAATACATCAAACAAATCGCTGTTTTCTGCATCTACCAGTTTACGCAAGGCGTTTAATTCTTCTGTTCCGTAACCTGCTGTTTCTAATTTTTGAAGTAAAGTTTTTCTTGTGGAAGGCTTACTCCATAATGCTCGCAATTCTACTTCACTTTTAAATAAATTGGGCAACTCGCCAAACAGGTTGTTTAAAAACTCTTCTGACGAGATTGGTTTTCCGCCAGTATCCCAAAACATAGCTTGGGTAGTGTGTTGAATTTCTAATTCTTTTCCGCCTTTCAATCTAACTTTAACTTTCTTCTTGCAAGTGCAAGGTAAGTTTTGGCAAAACGCACATTCCGTTAGTGGTACTACTTCACAAACACAAGCTTGCTCTCCGCATTTTTTGCAAGGTTTTGATTCGTTTTTTTTACAAATGCAAAGTTGTTCATTACATGTATCACAAACAACAGGGTCTTCTGGTTCACCATCCCATTCTGGGTCTAAGAAACGTTGGTGTGCATCTACAAAGTCGTAAATTGTAAAGTAATCTTTACCATCAAAGGTTCTTGTTCCTCTACCTACAATTTGCTTAAATTCAATAATTTGATTTACAGGACGCATCAATACGATATTCCGCACATTACGAGCATCTACACCAGTTGATAGTTTTTGAGAAGTGGTTAAAATGGTTGGAATGCTCTTCTCATTGTCTTGAAATTGCTTTAAGGCATTTTCTCCTATCTCTCCATCATTGGCAGTTACACGAACACAGTATTCGGTGTTTTTACTGATTTTTTTATGTTGATTCACCATATCTCGCACCATAGCTGCGTGTGCTTGTGTAGCACAAAAAATGATTGTTTTTTCATTTTCGTTGGCATCATCCATAAAGGCTTGTACCCGATAACGCTCTCTTGCAGGTATTATAATTTTTCGGTTAAAATCTTTTTCCTCATATAATTTACCTTTTTCAATTTCACCTTCTACAACGGTATCATCATCTGTGTAGATATAATCGTCAATAGTAGTATTAATACGTTTTACTTTAAAAGGCGTTAAGAAACCATCATTAATACCTTCTTTTAACGAATAGATATAAACAGGATCGCCAAAATATTTGTAGGTATCTACATTGTCTTTTCGTTTTGGAGTGGCCGTTAAACCTAATTGAACAGCAGGAGAAAAGTACTCTAAAATTCCTCTCCAATTTCCTTCATCATTAGCACCGCCTCTGTGGCACTCATCTATAATTATAAAATCGAAATAATCTTTTGGGTACTGATTATAATAAGCAGCAGTAGTATCATAACTTGTTGTGTTTTCTTCTTCTAATTCCTCCGCTTCTGCGGTAGTGTCGTTTGCCATTAAAGATTGAAAAATGGTAAAGAAAATACTTCCGTTAGTTGGCACTTTTCCTGTTTTCTTAATCTCTTTGGGTTTTATGCGTACCAAAGCATCTTCTGGAAATGCTGAAAAAGAATTGAAAGCCTGATTGGCTAATATGTTTCTATCTGCTAAGAATAAAATTCTTGGTCTTCTTTTTTGATATTGATTGTTAACGGTTAAATTCCAACGGGTTTGAAATAATTTCCAAGCAATTTGAAAGGCAATGGCTGTTTTTCCTGTTCCTGTTGCTAAGGTTAATAGCATACGATCTTCACCTTTTGCTATAGTTTCTAAAGTTCTATTTACGGCTATTTCTTGGTAATAACGAGGTTGCCAAGTACCCGATTTATCTTCAAACGGAACGCTCGAAAATTTATCTCTCCATAATTCTGTAATTTCCGAACTTGCTTGTAGTGGATATGATTTTATCCATAATTCTTGTGGTGATAAATAACGGTTTACCAAACCCTCTTCACCAGTTTGCATACAAATTTGGTAAATTTCATCTCCGTTGGTTGAGTACGTAGTATCTAAGGTTAATTTATCTGCATATAATTTGGCTTGTGCTACGCCTTCACCAACTTCTAAATTTCTTGCTTTTGCTTCAACTACAGCGAGCTTAATGCCTTTGTAAACTAAAATATAATCTGCAATCAATGGTTTGGCTCGTTTGCCTCCTGCTTGTATACGACCAGCGGTAATTTGGCAGTTGCGTTCTCTTAATATTTTAGAACCTTCAACCACGCCCCAGCCTGCTGTTTTTAGTTTTGGGTCAATTAATTCTGCTCTAGTTTCGGCTTCATTCATAATTGTCAGAATTAGGATTTATTTGATTTTAAGATGGCAGGATTATTTTCGATGTATTCCTTATTTTCGGGATGATTGACATTATATACTCTTTTAAAATGAAGACTTTTAGATCCAAAATTAATTAATAAACCAATAGGCAAATTATAAGCTTGACAATAGTTCATTGCTTGTGCTAAATGCACATCTTCCAATTGTATTAATGCTTTCAACTCTACCATTATTAAATCCTCCACAAAAAAATCAACTCTTCTTGTACCAATGTCTATTCCGTCATATTGAATAGTCATTTCCATTTCCCGTTGATATCCTAAACCTTGTTTTTCAAATTCAATTGCTAAGGCCCGTTGATAAATTACTTCTTGAAAACCATTGCCCAATGCTGAATGAACTTTCATAGCACAACCAATAATTTTATGTGTTATATCTTCGTATTTCATTTCTTGTCAGAATTAAGATTTATTGGATTTAAAGATGATAGGATTTCTTTATCCTTATATAACCTAATTATATTATCATTCACTAATCTTTTTATTTTTTCTTTAATCCTATTATCCTCTAATCCTAAAAATCATAATCCAGACAGTTGCCATTTCTTGTCCGCATTAAGATTTATTAGATTTTATGATTTAAGGATTATTTGTAACCCAATTACAAGTTGACAATATCCGTATTTTATTTAATCCTATCATCCTCTAATCTTAAAAATCCTAATCCAGACAACTGCCTTTCATAATCCTATCATCCTCTAATCCTAAAAATCATAATTCAGATAGTTGCCTTTTCTTGTCTGCATTAAGATTTATTAGATTTTATGATTCAAGGATTATTTACAACCCAATTACAAGTTGACAATATCCGTATTTTATTTAATTTTCTAATCCTATCATCCTCTAATCCTAAAAATCACAATTTAGACAAGTTGCCATTTCTTGTCCGCATTAAGATCTATTAGATTTTATGATTCAAGGATTATTTGCAAGCCAATTACAAGTTGACAATATCCGTATTTTATTTAATTTTCTAATCCTATCATCCTCTAATCCTAAAAATCATAATCCAGACAGTTGCCATTTCTTGTCCGCATTAAGATTTATTAGATTTTATGATTCAAGATTATTTGCAACCCAATTACAAGTTGACAATATCCGTATTCTATTTAATTTTCTAACCCTATCATCCTCTAATCCTAAAAATCATAATCCAGACAGTTGCCATTTCTTGTCCGCATTAAGATTTATTAGATTTTATGATTAAACGATTATTTGCAACCCAATTACAAGTTAACAATATCCGTATTTTATTTAATTTTCTAATCCTATCATCCTCTAATCCTAAAAATCATAATCCAGATAGTTGCCTTTTCTTGTCAGCATTAAGATCTATTAGATTTTATGATTCAAGAATTATTTACAACCCAATTACAAGTTGACAATATCCGTATTTTATTTAATTTTCTTATCCTATCATCCTCTAATCCTAAAAATCATAATCCAGACAGTTGCCATTTCTTGTCCGCATTAAGATTTATTAGATTTTATGATTCAAGATTATTTGCAACCCAATTACAAGTTGACAATATCCGTATTTTATTTAATTTTCTAACCCTATCATCCTCTAATCCTAAAAATCATAATCCAGACAGTTGCCTTTTCTCATCAGCATTAAGATTTATTGGATTTTATGATTCAAGGATTATTTGCAAGCCAACTACAAGTTGACAATATCCGTATTTTGTTTTATTTCATAATCCTATCATCCTCTAATCCTAAAAATCCTAATTCAGATAGTTGCCTTTTCTTGTCTGCATTAAGATTTATTAGATTTTATGATTCAAGGATTATTTACAACCCAATTACAAGTTGACAATATCCGTATTTTATTTAATTTTCTAATCCTATCATCCTCTAATCCTAAAAATCACAATTTAGACAAGTTGCCTTTTCTTGTCCGCATTAAGATTTATTAGATTTTATGATTTAAGGATTATTTGCAACCCAATTACAAGTTGACAATATCCGTATTTTATTTTATTTAATTTTCTAATCCTATCATCCTCTAATCCTAAAAATCATAATCCAGACAGTTGCCATTTCTTGTCCGCATTAAGATTTATTAGATTTTATGATTCAAGGATTATTTGCAACCCAATTACAAGTTAACAATATCCGTATTTTATTTAATTTTCTAATCCTATCATCCTCTAATCCTAAAAATCATAATCCAGATAGTTGCCTTTTCTTGTCAGCATTAAGATCTATTAGATTTTATGATTCAAGAATTATTTACAACCCAATTACAAGTTGACAATATCCGTATTTTATTTAATTTTATTTAATTTTCTAATCCTATCATCCTCTAATCCTAAAAATCATAATCCAGACAGTTGCCATTTCTTGTCCGCATTAAGATTTATTAGATTTTATGATTCAAGGATTATTTGCAACCCAATTACAAGTTAACAATATCCGTATTTTATTTAATTTTCTAATCCTATCATCCTCTAATCCTAAAAATCATAATCCAGATAGTTGCCTTTTCTTGTCAGCATTAAGATCTATTAGATTTTATGATTCAAGAATTATTTACAACCCAATTACAAGTTGACAATATCCGTATTTTATTTAATTTTATTTAATTTTCTAATCCTATCATCCTCTAATCCTAAAAATCATAATTCAGACAATTGCCCAATAAAAGCTTTTTGCAATATACTCTTTTTTAGTTCTTCTAAATCAGCTATTTTTTGAGTGTAGATAGTTTCTAGTTTTTTTGTTTGCAATGAAAGGTTGTCCAGTTTTTGTACGATTTGTTGTTGTATTTCTATTGAAGGAAATGAAATAAACAAACCTTTCATTGTCTCTGTCGATAAATTCGCTTGTCGAGTTCCGTTTGCTGTTTTGTATAATTCGTCTAAAAACGTCTTTGATAACAAAAATCTAAATAGAAAATTTCTACTAATGACATTTTTATCTTTAATGATAAACTTTGCTATTCGTTGATTAAGTAAAAGATTCTTTTCTGTTTTAGGGATTTTAACGGTGTAACCATAGTCTTCTTTTCCTGTTGTTCCAGTTAATGAGATTATGAGGTCGTTTTCTTTTAGCATATACTTGCTGTATTCTGTTGTAAAATCATCAGGATAAAAAGCAGGTTTCCTGTCTAAACTAAGTTTGTTTTGATATAGATTCCCCATTCTTACTACCTGTGTATTTGAGTAATCTATACTATCCTTGCTTTTGAATGCAAAACCATTAAAAAAGTCACAAACCTCTCCCAAAGTCTTCTCTTCCCAATCATCTCCTTTGTTTTCAAAAACATTCTGCAAATAACTCTCAAAAAGTTCTTTAGCGTTTTGTAAGTTTTGTGTTGCATTGGCTTTTGCCGTACCTATCGCTGCAAAGGCTTTGTCTAAAATGGCTACTATTTGTTTTTGTTGGGTTAGTGGGGGCACGATTAAATTAAGCGCTTTTAGTTTTGCTTTATTAAGCGTTTTTCCTTTTACTTTTACATCTCCTTCAGCTTCTTTATGCCAATCAAATAATGTAAAATAATAAAATAAGTAATTTTTATCAACTTCATTATTCAGATTCATAAGTGAAGCAATTGCTTCATTTGTATATAGATTTTTTCCAGCAAACGAAACCTTTCCGAGGGTAAGTTTAAAACTAAGTAGTAATGTTCCTTTTGGCGAAATATTTATTTTTTCAGCTCCTAAATCGGAGACATGTTCCTTACTTTTAAATAATTCCTTTCCGTGAACCATATCAGCTATAGAAAGCCATACATTATTAGTTGATTTTTCCTTATCCCAAAATCTTTCCGTTTTTCTATGAGGTGTTTTACCTAATTGAATTTTACAAACCTCTCCCAATGTTTTCATTACCCACCCAACAGGCAAACTTGTCTTTCCAATTGTTAACTCCTTATTCATTACCAATCAATTTAGAATTAGTGGAAGTTGTCAATATTTTCATTTGCGAGATCGCTATTTGGTTTAGTTTATCTAAACGTTCGCTCTGAGGCAAACCTTCTTGTATAAAAACAGCATTTAGGTTTTCTAAATTAGCTAAACATACCAGTTGGGTTACATTACTGTAATCTCTTATGTTTCCTTTTTTGTTTGAGTTTTCATCTCGCCATTGTTTGGCTGTTTTACCATAAAGTGCCATATTTAAAACATCTGCTTCATTGGCGTAAACAAAGGCTATTTGTTTTGGTTTTAGGTTTTCTGGTATAAGGTTTTGTTTAATAGCATCGGTATGTATGCGGTAGTTTAGTTTGGTAAGGCTGCGTTTAATATTCCAGTCAAAGTTTTTAGTTTCCTTTTCTTTTAGTCTTTGAAATTCTTTTATCAGATAAATTTTAAATTCAACAGAAATCCATGATGCAAATTCAAACGCAATATCTTTGTGTGCATAAGTGCCTCCGTAACGCCCTGCCTTTGCGGTTAAGCCTATAGCATTGGTTTTTTTTATCCATTGTTTTGAAGTGAGTACAAAACTATTTAAGCCGGCTTTATTTCTAAACCCCTCGAATTCGATGGGATTAAAATTGGGGTTGTTTAGTTTTTCCCATATCCCAAGATACTCTATTGTATGTCTGTTTCTCAACCAATTCTGGATAATATAATCGGTTCTCTTATCATCTTTATACCTTGCAATATCCGTTAAACAGATATAATCTTCTTGAGCATTTTTGGCAATGCTTATCAATGTTCCCTTAACTTCTATTTTCTTGTTTTTATTAGTCATTACTAATCAACAATTTTAAATCATTCATTACCTCAGTACTTTCTTTATCCAAAACTTTCATAGCTTCCAAAATTTCATTGGGTTGCCGCAAAGGAGCTTCTTCTGGCGTGTTCGGGTTTTTAGCAGAAAGGTCAAAAGTGGTTTGGTCAGTCTTGTTCAAACGAACATTCCACGAGTTTTCACTTTCGGCTTTTGTTTTTTGTAGTTTTACAAAATCGGCTAAATCTTTTTCGTTTAATGGGTTGGTTTTCCCCAAATTGCGATCTAAATTCAACTGGTAAAACCATACATTTTTAGTTGCTTCGCCTTTATTAAAAAACAAGACTACTGTTTTTACGCCTGCGCCTGTAAAAGTGCCTCCTGGTAAATCTAAAACGGTATGCAAGTTGCAATTTTCTAATAATTCTTTACGTATGGCAATAGAAGCATTATCGGTATTGCTTAAAAAGGTGTTTTTAATTACCACACCTGCTTTACCGCCTGCTTTTAATATTTTAATAAAATGCTGCAAAAACAAAGAAGCCGTTTCACCTGTTTTAATTGGGAAATTCTCTTGTACTTCGGCACGTTCTTTACCGCCAAAGGGTGGGTTTGCCAATACAACATTGTAACGGTCTTTTTCTTGTATGTCGGCAATGTTTTCTGCCAAAGTATTAGTGTGTATTATATTTGGTGCTTCAACGCCGTGTAATATCATATTCATAATACCAATAATGTAAGCAAGCGATTTTTTTTCTTTACCGTAAAAGGTTTTTTTCTGTAAAGTCTCAATATCAGCCGTAGAAAGTTGCTTGCTTTTTTTGCCTGCACCCGCTGGGTGACGCATATAATCAAAAGCCTCTACCAAAAAACCTGCTGAACCTACCGCACCATCATAAACGGTTTCTCCAATTTTTGGGTCAACCACTTTTACAATGGTTTTAATTAAAGGTCGCGGGGTGTAATATTCGCCACCATTCCGCCCAGCATTCCCCATGTTTTTAATTTTTCCTTCATACAGGTGGCTCATCTCCAACTGCTCTGCGTGGGTACGGAAACGGAGTTCATCAATTAGAACAACTACTTCTCGTAAATTATAACCAGATTGAATACGGTTTTTTAACTCGCTGAAAATTTCACCAATTTTATATTCAATGGTGTCAGCACTTGTGGCATTGGCTTTAAACTTTTTGAGGTATGGAAAGAGTTCGTTGTTTACAAAGTCTAATAAATCATCTCCTGTTTGTGCATTGTAGTCAATTTTCCCATCTGCCAATTTAGGTGCTGCCCATTTGTCCCAGCGATAATCTGGTTCTATAAACCTGGTGTATGCTTCTCCAGAAAGTAAAGCCGCATCTTCTTTGTCCTTTTCTAAATCGTCTAAATATTTTAAAAACAACACCCAAGAAGTTTGTTCTACATAATCTAATTCACTTCCGCATCCTGCATCTTTATGTAGTATGTCGTCTATATTTTTAAAAGTTTGTTCAAACATCTATTTTAGCATGTTTTGTTAGAGATAATTAACTCTTTTACGTTTATATCTAATATTTTAATAATACGCATTAGTATTTCTAGTATAATTTGTTGTCTGTTTTTTACCTAAAAATTCATTGTACGGTGGCTTATCCCATTTTCTCGGCAAGCCAAATTGGTTTATTGCCTTTTTTCTATCAACACTACCTCAATTCTGTTTATTTTAAGATCTTTTTATCAGCCTGTAAAATAGCAATTATTCGTTTTATATTTAAAAAAACGGTAAGTTGTATCAACACTCAAAAATATTGGAAGTCTATGGGTGCTTATCTCTTCATAAAAAAGTAAGAACGAAGTTTTAATAATCGGTAGAATCAAGAAAGTGAGGAAAGGTTAATTTTGAACATGATGCGGTTTTGATCTACTTTTGCATCAAAATATAATACGGCAAGACAAAGCATTTCTTTTACAGAACCAAATGATAACTGGTTAAAAGACAAGGTAAACAGCAAAGAATATTCAAGCAAAAGTGAATTGATAAACGATTTAGTAAGGCAAGCTCGCAATCAACAAGTTAAAATTGATTGGTTGAAAACCAAATTGGAAAAAGCCGAAAAAAGTGGATTAGCAAAGAAGAAATATTAGCTACATCAACGGCTTATAATCAAAAACCCATCAGATCCTTTTTCATAAAAGATTGTATTGTTTAAAAAAATACTTCTATAAAATAGATTTTTTTTCATTTTTTAAACGTAAAAAAAGTAATGCGCTTTCAACTCTTGTGGCATTTTTGGTTTATTGTAAATCATTCTTTAATTAACTTTCTAACCGAAATTTCCGACTTATCGTGATTGCTATATTTTATAATACATATGCCATCTTCAAAATTATTTATATTTATTGTCACCTCCTTGCTATTTGAAATATGACTTGAAAACATTTTTTCTCCAACTACATTAAACATTTCAATTAAACCATTAAATGGCATGAAACTCATTAATTTTACTCTCTCTTTTGTGGGGTTAGGTGAAATTAACCAAATTGGTTCAATAAAATTTTCAACACCTACTTCGTGTTGCATATTAAAAATGATGGTGCTAAATGTGCTATCTTGTAATACAATTAAAGTATCATTATTAAAGTCATAAACACCTTCATAAGTAAGGTAAGGATCGCAATTATTTTTATATAAGTTATAGAAGGACCATTCAAAAAAAGAAATTTCACTAAAATCAGATATTATTGTTACTGGATAATCAGTAGCCTTAATGTTTAATTCGAAATTATTTGCAAGTGAATAAAATTGAGGATAGCCTACCGCACGGGTGCTAAATGGCCTAAAGTCAGTTTTTAAGTCAATATTTTCTATAAAGTTAATATTTAAACAACCAGGATTTAAGGAGTTGCGCAATACAAATCGCATTTCCAAGCTATCATTAGGTGTGTTGATAATGTTTTTTTCGCCTAATATTGTATCAACTCCTATTTCAGACATTTCATTAAAGCCAAATGTTACGGTATCTCGATTTCCAACATTGTCTTCTGCATAAAGATACCAAGTAAGGTTTTGAGAAAATAAAAACGACATACAAAATAATTGAATGAGTATTATACTAATGCTTTTCATAGATTTTATTTTTTGATTAATGAAAACTAAACTACATAATTATAAGCTTAACACAAAATATTTATAAATTATTAATTTAATATTTTTTGTTTTTTAAATATAACTATTGCTTGTTTTGCCAAAGTTTTCCTAAAAAAAATGATTGCGTGTAATCAATTTGTAAGTGATAATAGAAGTTCATTATTATGAGAAACTATGATGAACAGGAATATGTTGCAAACACATAATACCTCAAAAACGCTTTTATTTAAATTCATAATTGTGCATTCATAATTAGTGCCTATCTTTGCGGCCTAAAATTTTTATATGTACAGAACACATACCAATGGAGCACTACGCATTGAACACAAAGATGAACAAGTAACCCTTGCTGGTTGGGTACAACGGGTGCGCGAATTTGGAGGAATGACTTTTGTTGATTTACGAGATCGCTATGGGTTAACACAATTGGTATTTAGTGATGATATTGATGCCGATTTAAATGCAGCAGCCAATAAATTAGGTAGAGAATATGTAATACAAATAAAAGGTAATGTGTTAGAGCGTAGTGCCAAAAACGATAAAATGCCAACTGGCGATATTGAAGTAAAAGTGAACGAGCTAACGGTGTTAAATGCCGCAGAAATTCCACCATTTATTATAGAAGATGAAACCGATGGCGGTGAAGAGTTGCGGATGAAGTATCGCTACTTAGACATACGCAGGCCAGTAGTAGCAAAAGCATTAATGTTGCGTGCAAAACTGGTAAAGGCAGTTCGCGAATATTTAGATAATTTAGAATTTGTAGAAGTAGAAACACCTAACTTAATTAAATCAACCCCCGAAGGTGCGCGCGATTTTTTAGTGCCATCTCGTTTGCAAAACGGTAAGTTTTACGCCTTGCCACAATCGCCACAAATATTAAAGCAATTGCTAATGGTAGCTGGTATGGACAGATACTACCAAATTGTAAAATGTTACCGCGATGAAGATTTTAGAGGAGATCGACAGCCAGAGTTTACCCAAATAGATTGCGAAATGTCGTTTGTAGATCAAGAAGATGTGCTCAATACTTTTGAAGGTATGATAAAATATGTATTTGAAAAAACTATTGACGTACAACTACCCGATTTTATAAAAATGACTTATGCCGATGCCATGAAATATTATGGTAACGACAAACCCGATTTACGTTTCGGTTGTAAAATTGTAGATTTGAATGAGGCTTGTGGCGGTACAGAATTTAATGTTTTTAATACAGCTTTAGAAGGAGGCAAACTAATAGCAGGCATTGTAGCAAAAGGCACAGCAGGCTATTCGCGTAAGCAAATTGACAAACTAACAGATTTTGTAAAAGAACCACACCGTGGAGCTGGCGGAATGATTTATTTAAAATTTAATGAAGATGGTACACACAAATCATCTATTGATAAATTTTTAAATCCAGAAAAAGTAGCAGAACTAAAAGCAGCATCGGGCGCAGCAGCAGGCGATATGTTGTTAATAATTGTAGACAAAGAAAGTGTAGTACGAAAATGTTTAGGCGACTTACGTTTGCAATTAGCTAAACAAGAAGATTGGATTGACCCTAAAGCATGGTCTATATTTTGGGTAGTTGATTTTCCATTGTTTATTGAAGATGAAGATACAGGCGAATTTACATTTGCCCATCACCCGTTTTGTGCACCGCATAAAGAAGATTTAAAATATTGGGATGACGAACCATTAAAAGTACGCGCCCAAACTTACGATTTGATAATGAACGGCAACGAGTTGTGCAGCGGTTCCATACGTATACACGATAAAGCGACACAAGAGCGTGTTTTTTCAAGCCTTGGCTTAAGTGATGAAGAGCGAGATAATAAATTTGGCTTTATGCTAAATGCTTTTAAATATGGCGCACCGCCGCATGGTGGTTTAGCTTTTGGGGTAGATCGTTGGGTAATGTTAATGGTTGGTGGTCAATCCATCCGCGAGGTAATTGCTTTTCCAAAATCAACTGGTGGCCGCGATTTAATGATGGATGCCCCAGGCGAAGTACCAGATGAAGCATTAGCAGAGTTGGGAGTTAAGGTAGATATTAAGGAGTAATACCAATTTGATTATAAGATGTTGCACAAAAATTTAGAATTTAATTTGCTAAGATTGAGGCAAAAAACGCAGACATAGCCTGAGCTATGGCGAGTATTTTTAACGAAAAGATTGCCAACATTAAAACTGAATTTGTGTAACATTTTGTGATCAATTTGGTATAAGTTGCTTATTTAGCTTTTATCTGTTAGCAGCGCAGCTTAACTGTTTAACAATTTGCTCCGCTAGTTCAAAATGCAATTAACCTTGTTTATTGATTTTAAAAGTTTACCGTGTTAACGAACAATCCTTATGTTTTAAAATGTAATTACAAGTTTGTTTTTGTAAGATCATTTGTTATTTTAGTATAAATATTTGTTATGGCATTCGATGAATATCTGGTTGATCGTGTTCGTCAAATTTTTAAAGAAAAAGCAGCTAACTTTTACGAAAAGAAAATGATGGGCGGTTTAATATTTATGGTAAACGATAAAATGTGCGTAGGGGTAGATAAAGATCGTACTTTAAATGTTGACAGACTAATGGTGCGTGTTGGGCTTCAAGCTTATGAAGCAGCACTACAGATGGAAGGCGCAAGCAATATGAATTTTACGGGCAAAGCAATGAAAGGCTTTGTTTTTGTTGGTCCCGATGGTTTTGATACCGACAAAGATTTAGAAAACTGGATAAATATGGCCTTAGCTTTTAACCCCTTCGCTAAAAGTAGCAAGCGTAATAAATAAAATGTAAGCTTAAATTTATTGTCTCCTTTTTTAAATTAAAAACTTAAGGTTCTACCAAAAATTTAGTGAAATGGTAAATTAATCGTTATTAAACCTTCGAACCGTCATCGCAGAATTTCGTGTAATAAAACGAAACGGAATATCAGAGGTCTCTCTCAAAATCTCATCCTAAATTTTTAGATGTAGTTGCTTATTTTTCTGAGTAATGAAGTTTTTCAAAGTAAACAAGTTTGGTTCTACTACGAATTTAATGAAACATTGCATTTAAGGCTTAGAAGTACTTACGCATAAAGATACTTTAAATACCCCAACCGTCATCGCAGAAAAATCGGAGAGAAAAGGAGATTTTATCTGCGATCTCGCCTATTTTTTTGGGAGAGATAGCGGATATTTTATTCCGTTGCTCTCCATAAAATTCCGCTATGACGTTTGTTCGGTTTTCATTTTTTCCATTAAAATGGTAGTAGAACCACAAGTTTTAAACTTTCTATAAAAAAATTCAAGTAATGAACTTTTTCTTATTACATAGCGTTGTAACGATATTGATTTGACATCAAAATGACATCATAAAAAAATAGAAATATGCAATTCATTAAAGAAAAATCTGTCAAAACCGTTAATGGTTATGTAATGCTAGTGTTGTTTTTTATAGTATTAGCTTTATTTGTGTTTGCAATTTTTGCCCGGTTTGTACTTTTAGCTGTGCCATTATTTTTGTTCTTTATAATTATGTCTATGGGCTTTTTCATAATTAACCCCAAAGAGTCAAGAGTGTTAATATTATTTGGTAAATATGTTGGAACCGTAAAACAAGATGGTTTTCATTGGGCTAATCCATTTTATACCAAAAAGAAGATTAGCTTAAGAGCACGTAATTTAAATGGTGAAAAAGTAAAAGTAAATGATGCCCTTGGTAACCCAATAATAATAAGTGTGGTTGTGGTTTGGAAGGTAAATGATACCGCAAAAGCTGTTTTTGAAGTAGATGATTATGATGAGTATGTAACCATACAAAGCGAAGCCGCTATGCGTACTTTAGCAAATGCTTACCCTTATGATACTTTTGATGATGCGCAAGCCGATTTAAATTTGCGTGATGGCGGAGTAAAAGTAAACGAAATGTTAGAGCAGCAGCTTACCGAACGCCTGTCAAGAGCAGGTATTGAAATAATTGAAGCCCGAATTTCGCACCTGGCTTATGCGCAGGAAATTGCGCAGGCTATGTTAAAACGCCAGCAAGCTACAGCCGTTGTAGCAGCACGTTATAAAATTGTAGAAGGTGCGGTAAGTATGGTTGAAATGGCATTGGATCAACTAAAAAAACAAGATATTGTTGAGTTAGATGAAGATAAGAAAGCAGCAATGGTTAGTAATTTAATGGTGGTATTATGCTCTGATAAAGATGCGAGCCCAATTGTTAATACCGGAACTTTATATCAATAAAAAAAAGTGAAATATGAAAGGGAAGCTTAAGAACTATAAGATTATTAAAAAGGGTTTTTTTACCAATCTAACAAAATTTGAAGAAAAATTGAATGATTATGCTAATAAAGGTTATGTAATTATTTCTATATCAAGTGATTCTGGTGAAATGTTTGCCCTTATTGCAAAACAAAAAGTGTACTAGAATATAATTATGCCCGATAAAAAGAAATTTGCTTTACGGTTAAACCCCGAAATTAGCAAAGCCTTAGAAAAATGGGCTGCAGATGAGTACCGCAGCATTAATGGGCAAATTGAATATTTGTTACACAAAGCCCTAAAAGAAAGTGGCCGGTTAAAAAACAAGGATTCGTAACTATTCAGAAGTCAGACTTTTTCATTATCAGACGTTAGACATCAGGCATAATTTGGGCGAAAAAGAGCGTTTTTGACTTCATTCAGCCGAATTTATCTAACGTCTGACAGCGAAGCGGTCTGACTTCTAATCTCTACTGAATAGTAACAAGGATTCTAATAAATATATTTTTTTTTTGGTGATAAGCGGCTTAATAAAAAGTTTTCAGATATAATAGAAAGTATAGTGTAATTTTAAATTAGGAGTTGCATTTATTTAGTGTAAAGACATAAAGACATAAAGACTTATAGAAAAACGGAAAAGCTAAAATAAAATTTACTTTTAAGACTTTTCTACAATTTCACCTATAGCTTCTTTTTTAAAGAAATCTTTGATTAAAAAATAATATAGAATTACGCCAACTACATATAGCATGGCAGTAATGTAAAATATTTGTGAAAAAGCTAAACCCTTTGAACGTAATACACCAAAAATCATAGAGCTAAAAAACCAACTACCCGACCATATTGCGGAGTTGAGTGCACTTAATATTTCGCGGTTGTTTTCGCCAACATAGTACATCGTCATTTCGGAAGTAAGTGGGCCAGCCATATTCATTAAAGGTTGGCGAATAAAATATAATACAGCTGCAATAACTACCATACCTGGCACTAAGGCAAAGTACTCTGTAGTGGCTAAACCTATTAAAGCTAATACCGAAAACGATTGCGTTACCGTAATGGCATTATAACCAAAACGGCGTTTTATAATTGGTACAATAACCGCCACAAATGCAACAAAAGCAGCCGTAAAGGAACCAAGTATGGCAAACTGTTCTGAATCAACATTAAAAACATGGTAAAAAAATAAGTTAATAAACGGGATAGTTAAACCAGCACCAATAGCAATAAGCGATGTTGGAAAAACACATTTAACAATAGCAAGCCAGTTGTATTGATTAAAATTAAAACCTGAACCAGTTATTGAAACATCTTGCTTTTCTTTACCTACTTTGTATAAAAAATATAAGGATAATAAACTGATGGTTGCAACAATTTGAATCATTCGTTTTTCGGTAAAAATGGTTTCGGAAATGCTACTACAAACAAATATAGCAATACCAGAAATTATCATACCTAAACTCCAGGTGGCATAATTTAAAGCAATTGCTTCTGTATGCGTTTCAGGTTTGGCGTTACGTAGTATAAAAGGCAAGCCGCAAACTAGCACAACCATATGGCAAAAGCCAAAAGCAGTTTGAGAAAATCTTACTATCCATAAATTACCCAATTCGGCACCCGCCACATACGAAAATGCACACAATACAATACCTATTGCCGATGCGTAGTAAAAGGGTTTAATTGCTTTGCGTTTTATAAACATGCCAAAGGGCAAGGCAAAAAGCATAATAGCAATGGTACGATAGGTTATAAACGAGGCTATCTCAGCATCTGTAAAACCTAATTTAGCCATGTAGATATTACCTATTAAAAAATATACAGCGTTATTAATGTTTATAAAGAATACCGCCAGCGTAAAAAACACAATTGGCCGTTCTAAATTTCTATAATACGCTAATAAATTTTTCAATAAATAAAATAAGAGCGTAAAGGTATAAGTTTTTGTATAATAAGTTTATGGTACTTTTTTGCTTAACCTATTGAAAAACAATAATACAAAAGCTAATTTGTTAAACCTTCTTATACACCAAAATTGCCCAATTTCCTTTGGTTTTAATTATCAACTCGCTACTAAATAAACCTTTTGTAGTTTGCATCACTTCTTCAACATCATCTTTCAAAATGCCACTTAAAAATAAATGCCCTTCTGGTAAAAGTATTTTCTCTAACGCATTTAAATTTTTTAAAATTACATTTTTATTAATATTAGCCAGTATAACATTGTATAAATTATGATGTACTAAGTTAAGGTCGCCTTGTTGTATATTAATATTTTTATGCCCGGTTGTGGTTATATTTTCTAATGAGTTTTTATATGCCCAGTCATCAATATCAATAGCATCAATTGTAGTGGCATTTTTCATAGCTGCTAAAATAGCCAAAATACCTGTTCCGCAGCCGTAATCTAAAACGTTAGCATTGGTAAAATCAATATGCAACATTTGTTCCAACATCATATAAGTGGTTTCGTGATGGCCAGTACCAAATGCCATTTTAGGAGCCAACTCAATTTCATACTTATATTTTTGTTTTATGCTATGAAAAGGTGCTTTTATTAAAATTTTATCTGCAACTATTACGGGTGGAAAATTTTCTTCCCACTTTGTATTCCAATTTTCTTCTTCTAAAATATTTTTAGTGAAATTGCTGGCTGCTTGCTTTTGCCCAAACAGTTGAAGTTGAGCTTTCATTTCGGCTTCATCAAAATTAATTATATCAACAAAGGCTAACAATTGATTGTTGTTTTGTTGAAATGAATCGAAATTGATTTCATTTAGGGCAGCAATTATTATTTCTTGCGAGGCTACTTCTACCTCATTAAAGGTTAGTTGTACAAATGGCATATTACGAAAACAATGTTTTGTTTAGTGTTAAACCTGCTGTGTAGCAATATCTATTATACCTAAAAAGCTGTCTGCTTTTAATGATGCGCCACCAATTAAACCACCATCAATATCACTTTGTGCTAACAAGTCGGCGGCATTAGTTGGCTTCATGCTGCCTCCATATAAAATACTAACTTGCTTAGCAATAACTTCATTATATTTTGTTGCAATTACCTTACGAATAAATTTATGCATTTCGTTGGCTTGCTCTGGTGTAGCCGTTTTACCTGTACCAATAGCCCATACTGGTTCATAAGCAACCACTACATTTTTAATTTCGGCTTCACTTAAATGAAACAGCCCTTCTTCAATTTGCTGTTGGTTTGTTTGTTGATGCGTTTCGGCTTCGCGTTGGTCTAAACTTTCACCACAACAAAAAATAGCTGTTAGGCCAGCATTAATTGTAGCACTTGTTTTTATTGCTAATAATGCATTGCTTTCTTTTTGGTATTGCCTTCTTTCAGAATGGCCAATGATAACATAACTGCAACCTACATCTTTTAACATCACTGGGCTTACTTCGCCAGTATAAGCACCACTTTTATTTTCAGAACAGTTTTGTGCCGCAACTAACAGTACCTTACTTAAACTTTTTGGTATTTGTGTTACTACGTTTTGTAAGTATGGAAAAACCGGACTGCAAACAATTTTTAAATTTTCAGGCATTTTTTTTCCCTCTAAGCCATTTGCAATTTGGCTAATAAGTAGGCTTGCTTGCTCACCTAATTGGTTCATTTTCCAATTGCCGGCAATTATTGTATTTCTCATATTAAAAATTGATTTCTGTATTGTTGGGTTTGCTCAAAAACTGATTTTAAAATTAGTAAATCTTCATCATTCAATTCAATATTTCTACGCTGCATTACTCTTTTAGCAGTTTCTAAAGCTTTTTCAAAGTTATATATTTTTTTTTCGCCCCAGCTAAAAGAGGGAATAAATTTATTGTGAAAATTGCCACCAAAAATATTAGCAAAAGTACCTACTACTGTGCCCGTATTAAACATTGTATTAATGCTGCATTTGCTATGATCGCCCATAATTAGGCCGTGAAATTGTTCTCCACTATTTATAAAATTTTCTTTATTATAGCCCCAAACTTTTACTTTACTATAGTTATTTTTTAAATTAGAACAACTGGTACCTGCACCTAAATTACACCATTCACCAATTACAGAGTTGCCCAGGTAACCATCGTGCCCTTTATTAGAGCAAGCTTGAAAAACGGTATTAGAAATTTCGCCGCCTACTTTACAGTAAGGCCCAATAGTAGTTGCTCCATAAATTTTGGCACCCATTTTTACAACCGCATTATTGTTTATGGCTAAAGGTCCGCGCAACAAAGCACCTTCCATAATTAAGGCATTTTCACCAATAATTACCGGCCCTTTTTCTGCATTTATGGTTACGGCTTTTAAATTGGCATTTGGGTGAATCCAAATATTATCAGTATTAAAATAAGTATTGCCATTTATGGGTTTTGGATTAGTAAAGATGTCTTTATCAATTAAAGTTTCATCAAAAACAATGGCACTTTGTGCTAGTTTAAAAAAATCGGCTGGTCGGTTAATTTGCTGAATTTCAAAATCAAGTTGATGAGCTTCGCCATTAAAATTTTGCAATTCAGTTGCATTATTAAAATGTTTTGCGCTGTGTACTGCAACTACTTTTTTATTTTGTTTTAAGATGCTTCCGATAGGCATTTGCAGTATTGCCATGCATAATTGTTGGCTTGGCAATATGCTTGCATCAACATAAAAATTGTTGTTGAAATATTGGTTTTTAAATTTTTGCTTTAAATAAGATATTGGTAAAGAGCTCACTTCTATTTGACTTACTTTTTGCCATTGTTGTTTTATAGTAAAAAAACTTAACCTTAATTGAGCAATTGGTTTGGTTAAATTAAGTGGCCATAAATTTTTAAAATCTACTGGGTCAAATAAAATTATACCACTAAGATTGTTCATTATATAAAAATAAAAAAAACCCTTCCGATAAGGAAGGGTTTATATATAATAGTTTAGATAATTTAAGCTTCTTCTGAAGTGGTCGCTTCCTTTTCAGGTGCTGGTACAACTTCTTTTTCAGGTGCTGGTTGTTCAGTAGATTTTTTACCGTATCTTTTATTAAATTTATCAATTCTACCAGCAGTATCAACAAATTTCATTTTACCAGTAAAAAATGGATGAGATTTATTAGAAATCTCTAATTTTACTAATGGATATTCTTTACCATCTTCCCAAACAATAGTTTCTTTACTTGGCGCTGTAGAACGTGTTACAAATGTATGATCACAAGAGAAATCTTTGAAAACTACAAATCTATAATCGTTCGGATGAATATCTTTCTTCATTTCTTTTATTTATTCCGTCTGCAAAGATACTTTTTTTTTAAACTATTTCTAAAAAAAGGAGATTTTTTTTAGAAATAGTTAGTAACTATTCAGTAAAGGTCAGAAGTCAGACTGCTTCGCTGTCAGATGTGAAATAAACTCGGTTAAGTGAGGTCAAAAATGCTCTTTTTGCCCAAATTATGTCTGACTTCTAACGTCTGACAATGAAATGGTCTGAATTCTGAATAATTACAATAGTTAAGGATAGTTTTTACAGGTATTTTGGTTTTGGCTATCAACGCTTTTATATTACCAACTACCGCCAGCACCACCACCACCAAAACTACCGCCACCAAAACCACCGAAGCCACCGCCACCAGAACTTCCGCCACCGAAACCGCCACTACTGCCTCCACCAAAACCGCCTCTGTTACCACCATAGGTGTTGCCGCCCCATTGAGGGCCATTAAAAGGTTTTACACCCTTGCCAGAATATATATAGCCGTCGCCTTTTTGTTTGGATGCTATGTAGGAAAATAGAATTACAAAAAAAATAAAAACAGCTAACATTATTAGCAATGGTATTAAAGGATGAGCTTTTGTGCTTTCACTAATTTGAACAGTAGTAAACTCTCCTCTTAAATATTGTTTAATACTTACTATAGCCTTGTTAATACCACCAAAATAATCACCTTTTTTAAACTCAGGCAGCATTACATCTTCTACAATGCGTTTGGCATAGGCATCGGGCAAGGCGCCTTCTGCACCATAACCAGTTGCAATAAAGGTTTTACGTTCGTTAGGAGCAATTAGTATTATAATGCCATTATCTTCATCTTTTTGGCCTACGCCCCATTTTTCGCCCAATTGAAATGCAAAAAAAGAAGCTTCTTCACCTCCTAAACTTTTTACAGTAACAAGTGTTATTTGTGTGGAGGTGCTATCGTTATACGCTACTAATTTACTTTCTAAACTACGTTTTTGGCCTATGCTTAAAATCTCGGCAAAATCGTTAACTAAGCGGGGTGGGTTTGGCCTGTTTGGTATTGTTGGTTGCCCCAACAAGCTACTTTGTAAGCCAAACGATAAAGTTATTATAACTAATAATAGGTATATGTATACTTTGTTTTTTTGCACTAAGCAAATGATATTTCATTAGAAACTTCATCGGCATCTCCTTCTTCTTCTGGAAAAAAGTTACCTAACTTGGCACCAACTAAATTAATGGCTTCGAGCACTCCAATTAAATATAGGCCTTGCTTAAAATGGTCTTCAATTATCCAGGCGATAGAATCCCAAAAACCTTTTATAACTGTATTGTCAATGCCAGTATCTCCCAAAATGGCAAATTTGTGGCTTTTTACTGCAAGGTAAATTAATACCGCGTTTCTTTTTCTGGTTTCATTTAGCTTTAGTTCGGTAAATATTTTTTGTGCTCTTTCAAGTGAATCTCCTTTACATTCATTTTCTAAATGTAATTTTATTTCACCTGTAGTTTCTTTTTCCCAAGCTCTAATGGTTTGTACAATTTTGTACTGCTCATCATCAGTAAAAAATTCACTTGCTTTATCTTTTGCCATTATACGTTTTATTGCAGTTTAAAATTCAACATCTGGTGCTTCGTCTGCTCCTTCTTTTGCTTCAAAATAAGCTTTCTTATCAAAACCTAACAAACCTGCGTAGGCTGCTTGCGGAAACGAGCGCACCATAGAATTATAATTTTCAACTGTTTCGTTAAACTTTTGTCGCTCTACCGAAATACGGTTTTCTGTTCCTTCTAATTGAGCTTGTAGCTCTAAAAAACCTTTATCTGCTTTTAATTCAGGATATCTTTCAAAGGTTAACAATAACCTTGAAAGTGCGCCACTAACTTTACCTTGCGCTGCTTCAAATTGTTTAATGTTATCGGCAGTTAAGTTGCTTGGGTCTATTTCTACTTTAGTGGCAGATGCTCTTGCGTTTACTACGGCTTCTAAAGTACCTCTTTCAAAATCAGCTAATCCTTTTACCGTTTTTACTAAATTAGGTATTAAATCGGCACGACGTTGATATGCTGCTTCTACATCTGCCCATTGGCCTTGTACTTTCTCATCTAAGCTAACCATACCATTGTAGCCGCATGAGCTCATAAACACCACTACCATTAAAAGTAAACTGTTTTTAATTATAATTTTCATTCAATTGTTTGTTATTGTATTGTTTTATGACTGTATTTTAAATCAACCGTCAATTTTATAAAGTAATTATTTTGAAATATTGTTCGCTTACGGCTCTTTTTTTTAAGATAATTTAATTGTCGGCAAGTTCCCTTCTGTTTCGTCGTTAATAATGCGTTCATTGTCTTCTGCGCCGTGTGTTAGTTTTTCTAAACGCTTTCTAAACACCATTACTAATAAACCAAAAGTAATACAAAAAATGGCTATGCCTGTAAAAATTGTAAGCTCACCTAAGCTATCGGCAGATTCGCCCAATAAGCCTGCTAGTTTGTTTCCGAAACCAGTCATTGCAAAATAAATACCCATCATTAAAGCAGAATATTTTACTGGTGCCAGTTTAGTTATGTAAGATAAGGCTACGGGCGATATACACAACTCACCAATTGTATGCAACAAATAGGCTAAAACCAACCAATACATGGCCGAAGAACCGTCAGCTTCATATTGTGCAGCTGCACCAGTCATAAAAAAGAAACCAGCTCCCATTATCATTAAACCTATTATCATTTTAAATAATGAGGTTGAGACTTTTCCTTTTAATTTTCTACTAGCCCAATATGCTGCTACCGATGTACCTAAGAAAATAATAAACATAGCATTTAGTGATTGAAACCAAGATGCTGGCACTTCAAAACCCAATAACATTCTATTAGTTTTTTCTTTAGCATAAATGTTCATTAAACCACCAGCTTGTTCAAAAGCTCCCCAAAAAACAATAACTAATAAAAAAGAAATAATAAGTACAATAACCCTGTCTTTTTCAATTTTTGTTAAAGGCCTGTTTTTTGCCTCTATGTCTACTTTATTACTTGAAGTACCAATAAAATTACCTACTGAAGCCAAATGTTTTTGCCCTAAAATATATTGTAATAGGCCAAGTGCCATACCAATGCCAGCTAAGCCAAAGCCATAATGCCAACCGTGTACTTCACCTACGTAACCCACAATTATACTAGCTAAAAACGCACCAATGTTTATACCTATATAAAAAATGGTGAAACCTTTATCGCGCCTAATATCGCCTTGTTGGTATAAGCCCCCAACCATTGTTGATATATTGGGTTTTAGCATACCAACACCCGCTATAATTAAGCCTAAGCCTGTATAAAATGCCCAAAGTTGTTCAATAGCTAAAACACTATGACCAAATACTAATAAAACACCGCCTACTAAAACAGATTTTTTTTGGCCTAAAATTTTATCTGCAATCCAACCGCCAGGTATAGAAGCTACATAAACTAACATAGTGTACCAGCCATACAAGGCTAATGCTTCTTTATTACTCCAACCCAAACCAGGGTTTTCGCCTAGGGTTTTAGCGGTTAAATACAGCACCAATATGGCACGCATTCCGTAATACGAAAAACGCTCCCACATTTCTGTAAAAAATAAAACATATAACCCTTTTGGATGTCCAAAAATTTCCCCCTGTTTAATTGCTTTTGTTGCCATTTAATTTTTTATAAGTGCTGAAATATAAGGCTTATCTAAATAATATCACAATTACTAAATTTTGAAACTATATTAATTGATAAACATCAATATTTTTAATGAAATTTTTATTTAAAATAATTGCTGAAGATCTTCATCAATTTACCTATAACTGGCTGTAAGTGGTAATTGTATAATATTTACAGCCAGTTATAATTTTATATTTGGCTATAAATATGTATTTGTATGATTACAACCAAATAAAATGGAATCATTATTAATAGGTAGGCATAAAAAATTAAAATGGTTTGAGGAATATATGCACTCAAAAAAAGCGAAGTTTGTAATGGTTTACGGCAGGCGTAGGGTAGGTAAAACTTTTTTAATTAGAAAAGCTTTTGATAATAAATTTACCTTTCAATTACTTGGTTATGCTAATGTAAATACAAAGGAATTAGGTGTTCAATTTTACATAATTAAATCTAATTGTTAAAGCTGTAAAAAAAACAGGAAGTGCATTAAATATGCAATCCCCGTTTAACTTTATAAATACTGTTTGTTTATTTCTATTCAACTTTTATAAATTGTTCTACAATTGATTGTAAACCATCATTTACGTAAATTATATAATTGCCTGCCTTTAAATTGCTTATCTCCAATTTTATAACTTCGGTTTTGGGTTTTATTGATTGAACTGTTTTGCCCATATAATCAACAACAGTAACTTGTAAATTTTCAATATTTAAGCCTGTCGTTTCAATATTTAGTATTTCTTGTGCTGGGTTAGGATAAATTTTAATTTTTGCAAACTCTGCTATTTTCTCATTAAAATTATTCAATATTGTAGTATCATCCTTTGTTTTTTGAGAATTATCTTCCACACAACTCCACAAAGTAATGGCTTCAAAATTTTGAAAGTTATAAGCATCAACGCAAAAATCGTTTTCTACATTACAAAAAAGTTGCCCTTCATAATAAAGTCTGTTTTTTTTGTTTTCGCAATTGTTGCTTGTTTCAATATAAATATAAGAATGAACGCCATTGGTATATTGGGTTACGGTTTGGTTGTTGCAACAATCGTCTAAATCTACTATGTTATTTAACCAGGGGAAATCTTCGAAGTTGGGTTTCGTTTCTTCATGATCTGGTATGCATTCTTCTTCGTAACTCCATAAAGTAATGGCTTCAAAGTTTTGAAGGTTATAGGCATCAAAGCAAAAATCGTTTTCTACATTACAAAAAAGTTGCCCTTCATAATAAAGTCTGTTTTTTGTGTTTTCGCAATTGTTGCTTGTTTCTATATAAATATAAGAATGAACGCCATTGGTATATTGAGTTACGGTTTGGTTGTTGCAACAATCGTTTAAATCTACTATGTCATTTAACCAGGGGAAATCTTCGAAGTTTGGTAGATTTTCATTACATTCTTTAGGTGTCTTAACTTCATAAACCGTTTCACAACGTGCATCCGACTTGTCATAAACAAAAACAGAATGTGTTAAACTATTGGCACTAAGTGTAAGCGAAAAGGTTTCGTCTGCTTTTACTTTATGCCTGTTCTCTGCGTTTTCACCATATAGTATTTCAAAAGAATTCCAGGTGGTACTGCTTACATTTAATTCAACTGTAAAAGTTTCATTTTCGCTACAGCTTGTACTTATTTCGTTAACTACAGGCTTTGCCCAGTAACGATAGTTTTCGCAATCGCTTATAGCAAAACAGGCGCCATCTTCTAAAGAAATCCCTATTTCATTGGTTAGTTCATTAATGTTTCCTTCCCGCCAATCTATACCTTCAACTGCTAAGTAAGAAACTCCATATACGCAATAATAATCAGCAGCAAAATAATTATCATTACTGTCTCGCATTGCAAACTGCCCGGTAAAGTTAACTTCTAATATGTTACCATCTTCCTTAGTTAATAAAAACAGGTAATCGTAGGCTTCATTTTCTGTAGCATCAAAAATAGTGGCTGGTTCAAACAAACTATTTCCTTCACACAAATCGTCATTATTTGCAACTACAGAACCTGCGTTGGCCATGCATTCTATCGGCTCTTCTTTACAATTCCATAAAGTAATGGCTTCAAAGTTTTGAAAGTTATAAGCATCAACGCAAAAATCGTTTTCTACATTACAAAAAAGTTGCCCTTCATAATAAAGTCTGTTTTTTGTGTTTTCGCAATTGTTGCTTGTTTCTATATAAATATAAGAATGAACGCCATTGGTATATTGGGTTACAGTTTGGTTGTTGCAACAATCGTTTAAATCTACTATGTCATTTAACCAGGGGAAATCTTCGAAATCGGGTAGATTTTCATTGCATTCTTTTGGTGTTTTAATTTCGAACTCTGTAACACATCCTGCATCCGAACTTTCTCGCGCCTTTATAGTATAGTTTAATTTATTTGTAGGAAAGGTAATTGTTTTCTTTCTCCCAAACTTAAATCCTTCAAAATCATCTCCCCAAACCCAAATACTACCGCAAGTCGAACAGTTTATGTCAAATTCAACGGTAAAGGTTTTATTTCTGTTACAGGTTATATTTAATATTTCAAATTTAGGATCTTCCCAAGAATAATGAGAGATGCAATTACTTATATCAATACACGCGCCATTTTGTATTGAATTTCCTAAGTGATTGGTTATATTACTTATGTTTCCGTTACTCCAATCTAAGCCCTCTGAAGCCAGGTAAGAAACGCCATAAAAACAATATCCTCCTCCACCAAAATAATTACCATAATTATCTTCCAAAGTAAAGTCACCAGTTTTGCTAACTTCTAAAATATCGTTCCCTTCATTAGTCAACAGAAACAAATAATCATAAGCTTTATGATCAGTTGTATTGATGGCTTCAATAGGTCTAACATATTCGCAGTTATCATGATTACCATTACTAAGCACGGTACCCGCATTAGCAAAACATTCATTAATTGGCTCATCATCACAGGTCCATAGAGTAATAGTATCAAAGTTTTGAAGTCTATTATCTTCAATACAAAAATTACCTTTACTGTTGCATAAAAGCTGGCCTTCAGAATAGAGCCTGTTTTCGGTTTTTTCGCAATTTCTTTTTGCCTCAATATAAATAAAAGAATTAGTGCCATTTGTATATTGAGTTACGGTTTGGTTGTTGCAACAGTTGTTTAAATCTACTATGTCATTTAACCATGGGAAATCTTCGAAGTTTGGTTGAGTACAACTTGTTTCTATATCAGCTATGCCATTACAGCCTTCTTTATTCTGACTAATATCTACTTTTTCGCTTTTAGCCCCAATACGATCAAGCCACTCTGGAAGTAAGCAACAATTAGCCAAGTTGCTGTTATTGGTAATTTTTATATTAGAGGTGATTTTTTCTATGTTAAATAGGCTATCAATATTTTTTAAATTGGCATTGTCTGATATATTTAATCTTACTACTTCATCAATATCAAAATAACCAATATTTTCTAAACTTTGGTTTGATATTATATCTAAGTTGTACATTAAATAGCCTGCCATTGATATATCAGTTAGTGCAGGATTGTTATTTATAAATACATCCCCATTATCAAAAATGTATCTAAGTTTTTCTAAAACAGGATTGTCATATACTTCCAATCCGCTAGTCTGACCCATATATATAGAAGCATTTTTCAAAGAATTATTGTTGTAAATTTTGGCTGTACAAATTTCAGTAAAGAGTCTTCCAGTTGTTTTAATGTCTGTTAAATTAGGATTGTCATTTATTTGGAAACTACCGCATTCCAGGTAAGTATCTTTTATTAAAATTGAAGTTAAACTAGTATTTTCAGAAATGAGTAAGTCATCATCAAGGGAAACCCCTTCAATTAATATAGTTTTTAATGCAAAATTATTTTTAATAATAATATCTAAATATAGCTCTACATTTTCAAAGTCAGGTAAATGGCTTAGGGCATTATTGTTTTCGATAACGAGCGATCCTACTTCTATCTTTTTAACTGAAATCGCATCAATATTTAACAGATTGGAGTTATTATTAATGGTAAGCTCTTTATATATCTCACCAATGTCTTCTAAACCCTTTAAATTTTTCAGTAGTGGATTATTTTCAATTGTTAAACTTTTAACGTAGATAATAGCACTAAGGCCATTCAAATTAGTAATATCATCGCCAGCTATAGTAAGCGTTCCTTCTATAATATCACATCCATAAGTGACGCTAAAACTGTCAACTGCTGCTTGTGAACTAAGTGTAATGTCTTGTGTGCATTGTGCATTTAAAATTTGTAAGTTGGCTAATAAAAAAATAAGTGTAAAGCCAAATAAATTAAGTGGTTTCATTTTAAAATTATTTTATTGTTAATGAATATTTTATTTTATGCAGCAAACTTAAATCAGCTGTAAATAAATTTTACATACATTATTTTTGTTTTGTGGAATGAATTTAAAATTTCACACTTTTTAAAATGCTCACTATTAATAACTTACGATATTATTTAGCTCTTTTTTGTGCAAAAAATACTTGTAATAGCTTTTTAAGAAAGCTAAAATCAAAAAAGGCTTTGTTTTTAACTGTTATTTCTACTTACGGTTTAAAGCAAAACAAATACGCAGGCTTGTTGCAAAATGATTTAGATATGAAGGTGTTGTTTGAAGACTAAAATATGTTTAAAAAAACTTCAATACAAATAAAACACATTACAACAATATCTATAACTGTAGTTTTTTTTATATTTATAGGTTTGTAAAAAATAGGAAGAAGCAACTTTAAGCTCATATTTTAAATTGAAAAAAAATGCAAACTATTTTTAATTTTTTACGTTAATACTTACAATACATAAATTTCAACTCTAAATGTTTAGCTACTAAAACCTTAAAAAACAAAACATTAGTGTATGCAATCTTGTTCATTTCAGATGCCTTTCAGAAAAATGCCTTTAAAGCATTTGAAAGAGAAGAAAATAAAAATGTGGAAGGGACAGGTTTGGGTTTGGCAATTTGTAAAAAAGTAGTAAACATGCATAAAGGTGACATTCATTTAGTATCTAAAGTTGGTAAGGGTACTGCCTTTACATTTACAATTAATGCAATGGCATAAAATTGAATACTAGCAAAAGCCACTTGTTAACCTTATAAATTAATTAACGCTACTTATTTTTAAACCTGTTATTCTTAAAATTTTCATTCAAAATAGTAAAGTTTAGTTTGCCATTTTGTTTTTTAAGATGCTCTAATACTACTAAGGCTTTTATTAAGCGCAACTCGCTGCTTTTAGGTTTGCCAATTATATGTAAAAGCGAGCGTTGTTTGCCTGCGGTTAATTTATGAAACAACTGTTCCCCTTCTGGGTCTTGATATAATAGCTCTTCCATTTCTTCGGGCATAGGCATGCCGTATTTACTATTATCTTCTTCTAATTGTACTTTTATGGCCTTGTTTAGCTCCAGTTTTAACTTTTTGCGTACCTGCGAGTTTACCAATATATAATACCTTCCCTGGCCCATTGGCATAATGCCACCTTGCCAACTAAATTGCTCATTTAAAGTGCAAATTACACGCTTAATTTTTTTGTTTAAACACCATTCTGACACCTTTTCTGGCAATAAAATATAAAAACCGAAAACATTACTGTTACTATTTTTTATATGGCCGTCAAACAGTTTCATTATTTGAAATTACGGGCACTAAATTAAATAAAAATTACTAGATAGTTAACACAAAATAGAATATTTAATAAATTGATAATAAGTATTTTGTGTTAAGTGTTTAGCATTATTTTGAAAGATAAAAATACTTGAAAATTTCGATATTTTAAGGGAACTTATACACAACAAATAAAGTTATAGTAATACAATTTAAAAACATTAAAAATTTAAAGCAATGACAAATTTAACAAATACATCAAACAGTACCGACTTGAAGCAACATAACTTCGATAAGTCTCAAAAAATGACACCAAACTCTAACTATTTTGCAGGCAGGTTTATAAACAGACCTCGCAGAGCAAGCGGTAGAATGAGATAGTCTAATTTTATTAACAAAGAAAAACAGAGCACTTACCTTTTTTAGGTAGGTGCTTTTTTTATTGGAAATGGATTAAATGTTTTTAAAAAGGGAACCATCTTTCTTTCAATATGGAGCAGACTTTAATAGTCTCTTTCTATATCCAAGCATTCAATACCAGTAAAGCAATGTTGAGTATTGTGGAATTGAATGAATTCAACCTTATCTCCAAACCAATTCAGTACTGCTTCTCTTTCTAACAAGGTTGGTTTTTCTGATAAAAATGATTGATAAGAACTCCATTGATAATCAGTAAATTTTTTACGTACTTTATGTAAAACCGGATTAGCGTGTATGTAATAAATTAGTTGAGATAAGTAGAAATTGTCTTTTACTTTCAATCTTTTAAATGGCCTATGAAATAGGTTGCCCTTTCTATTTTGATGTCTGTTAAAAGCCATTGCATAAACAGTAAACCACCTGTTAAACTGTTTATTAATAATTGCAGGAAAATCAATATTTACATTAGTCTGCTCCAAAACTTTTTTATGAATGGCTAATCGGTTTTCTATTGCTGTGTTTTTGATGGTAGTTATTATATCTTGTTCACTTCTAACTTGTACTAATAAATGAAAATGATTATCCATTAAACAATAAGCATACGTTTTTAAATATCCCGATAAATAAACTGCATATTTTTTTAAGAAATACAAACGATTTTTATCACTTTTAAATAGTAGTTCGCTATTATTTGTTCTGTTGTAAATATGATAAAAGACTTCCGGCTCTAACTTTTGCAAATATTTTTCATTGGTTGGCATTAAATCAAAGCTACAAAAACATAAAACTTTCTCCAAATACGCAAGGGTGACATCTTTTCAAAAAAGGTGTCATCCTTTGCCTGGATAGCTGTGCATAAGTTAGACGTATTTACAACACATTTCAATTGACAATAAATTATCTTTGTAATTGTGAAGGGATGTACAGATGTATATCCCTTTTTATTGAAAAGAAACAACAATGGCTTTAAGCGTAACAAAAAGTGTATCAGCAAAAAAAGGTGAATTTTATAATTGGGAAAGACTTTGGAAACCGATTGATGCAAAGCAACCAGATTTTGACCGTGATGGTTTTTTGATTGAGAAAAGTGATTATTCAAATACTGAACTTGAGCAGCTTGATAAATTAGAGGAGAAGGACTACTTAATTTTAATTGGAGAACCAGGAATAGGTAAAACAAAAATTTGCGATCAGTTAAAAAGTAAATTTTCAGAACAAAAAAAGCAAAACTTCATTTTAATCGAATTCAAAACTATTACTGACTTATACTCCATTGAAAAGCTCTTTATCAATAAAGTAAATGCCAAACTAAAGGAAACGAATCAAGAAGATCTTTATGTTTACTTAGATGGGCTTGATGAGAGCATATTTCAATTTCCAGCCGTTGTTTCAAGTTTTGCTTCTTCTCTTGATCAACTAAAAGAGTTCAATAACAGATTAAAGCTAAGAATTACTTGCAGGACAATTAATTTGCCAGATGAATTAGAAAGTAAATTGAAGGAATTTTATAATATTACAAGTAATCAGAAAAATTGCTTTGAACTTCAACCGCTCACAAGACAAGATGTAGAAACTGCTGCAAAAGAAGAAGCGTTAAATCCTAATGCATTTATTGATGAATTAATTGAAAAAGACGCTGTTCCTTTTGCTATTAAACCAATTAGCTTAGCATTTCTATTAAAAACCTTTGGAGATAAAGGCAAGTTATCCAAATATTTAAAAGACATTTATAAAGAAGGACTTTTGCATCTATGCAAAGAGCCAAACAAATTCCGCAACAAAGAAGCAAGACATTTGTTAAAATATAAGTTGGTTGATGAGCAACGTTTGATTATTGCCGGACGTATAGCAGCACTATCTATCTTCTGTAAAAAGCCCCAAATAAATATAGACAAAATTGAAGACTACAACTTACCGTTAGGAGATATTGTTGGATATAATGAAAATGTAAAAGAAGTTTCTGTTGAAGTTAATAATGATGAAGCAATAGAAGTACTATCAACAGCACTCTTTGGTTTGGATGGATTCAGCCATAAATCTTATGCTGAATTTTTAGCTGCTTATTATTTATATAAAAATGAAGTTCCATTAAATGTTGTTCAAAATTTTTTTTTTAATGAATTGAATAAAGTATATCCGCAATTGGTTGAGGTGGCTGTTTGGTATACTCATTTTAACGAATCCTTTTTAGCGGATTTAATTGAGAAGGATTATGAGGTTTTGTTGGATAAAAACACTAACCACGTTTCGCCTGAGAAGAAAGAGAATTTGATTGATCGATACATTACTGATTTAAATAATGCAAATGCAAGTAATAATGTATACATTTCTTCTTTTAAAAAGCGATTCCATTATGATGGACTAACTGAAAAGATAACTAAAGAGCTAAATAAATCTTCAAACAAATCATATACAAAGGGTTTTTTAATTGAGCTTGCTCATTTTTCAAACCAAGATCATAAACTTCAAAATGCAATTTTTGGTATAGCTAAAAGTGAAAAAACAGGACATAACTTGAAGTGTCAAGCGATAGAATACATTGGAAGGTTTGGAGATAAAGGTACTTTTTCAAAGCTAATACCTTTATTGAATGATATAACAGTTTCATTTTCTAATATTAAAAATCCAAACTTCATTCTTAAAACGTTAAAGCACTTTTTAAATCAATGCTCTGATATTAAAGAATTTGTTTTGGACAGAGTTGTTATCAATGCTTTTAAGACAATTGCTAACAATGAAACTTATTCGGAATTAAAAGGAGAAATTGAAAATATTATATTTAAATTAATTGCCAAGTACATTCTAAAAGTACCTTATAATATTACCGAGGTCCTTATTCCCCAACTTAAAAAAGCAGATGGTAGAAAAAAATTTTTTGAAAAACTTATTAGTGAAATCGTCAATATAAATGAAGTAAAATCAGATCTTTTTTTAGAATCATTCGGTTCATTATGCAGTAAAAGTGATTGGAACTGGTCTTTAGAAAAATTTGAAAGAGCAGAAAATCTTATTGAAAAAAAGTGTTGGTTTATTTTAATTAAAAGAATAATTGATGATTGTCGTGGATACACTTTATCTAATGAAGACCTAAATGAGTTTAAAAAAATATGTACCACTACCGACTATGCTATTTTTGCAGATGATTGTAACAATACAATCAAAAAATATAAAAATGAAAAGGCAATTAATGACCAGTATATAATAAATCAAGCAAAAAGAGATAAAGAGGAAATTGAAAAAGAAAAATCAAAACAAAAAGCATTAGAAAAAGAACTTAAAATTAAAATTGAGGAAAAAAGCTGGAATGGTATAGCTCATCTTTTAAAATTTAAAGTACTTTTTGGTAGTTCGGAAAAACATTGGAGTTCAATAGAAGAAAATCTGAAGCACCGTATTGTTGAAATTGCTAAAGAGTATAAGAAAGAAGATAAACCGTTTAGCTTTGAGGCAATTTTCATTCTATATAAAGCCGATAAACGATTTTTAAAAATTAAATCTATTTTTAGCAATTGGATAAATTATGTTTTTGATAACTATCCAAACCAACCTTACGACAAAGAAAAAATAGGAGAAATCACAGAATATTTATATCATAAATCGCCACTCAATTCGTTGATTTCAATCAAACATATTTACGATAAATTGTATAATAAGGTAAGTGATTACTATCATTTCGCTAATCTTTTTTCAATTATTGATCAAATTCAAGATTCACACCTTAATTGCTTTTTCTATGATTTAATAATTGAAAAGAACAATTTCAAAAGTATTAAACATCCAAACTTGTTTTATTGGATTGTTAGAAAATTGATAACACAGAAGTATAAACCACTATTAGACGATATTAATTATTGGCTTAAAAATGGTATACAAGAACTCGACTTTGAAAATTTAAGATTTGTTTTTAAACAGTCGTTTGTATCGCTAAATGAAGAACATAGAAATGCAGTATTAAATAAACTAATGCAAAGTAAATCATTCGAGAAATACTTTATTGAAAAGACCCTTAAGCCGTATAATAGCTCCGGTGAAAATAAAATCTTTTTTAAACAACTTGAAAATGTAGACTTCCAAATTCTAAAGGAATGGTATTGTCATCTTGAAGAAACATTTAAACCAAACAATAGTAACAACTCGTTTCAATCGAAAGTTAGACTACTAAAAAATCGTTTGATAGATACCCTCATTTCCAAGTCAAAAGATTTCGAAATAATTGAATTGTTGAAAAATGATATTTACAAACATAAAATTAGGTACGCCATAAAAATCATTTTACCAAAAAACTGGCAACCACCCAATCCCCAAGATCTATTACAAAGCATAAAAAAACACAAAAGAACAATTCAAACAGAAGAACATTTATCTGATTTGATTTATGAAACTTTGGAGCAGCTTCAAAAAGATTTTAAAGAAGAAATAGAACCTATTGCAAATGTTTGGGGTTCAATCAAAAATAAAGTTAGAGGCTCATTATCCGAAGATGATATTAGCAACTATGTTAAATCCTATTTGAAAAGGCAATTATTAAATAAGGCTATTATTGTCAATAGAGAATTACAAGTAAATACAAAGGAATCAAGTAAAGGTAAAAGTGCAGATTTTTTTGTTGAAGTAATTGCAGTAGACAAAACTGGTAAAAACAAACAACTGACTGTAATAATTGAAGCAAAAGGATGTTGGTATGATAAAATTCAAACTTCCATGGAGTCACAATTAATCAATGATTACCTTCAAAATTCAAAAAGTAAAAATGGCATTTACTTAATTTATTATGTACTTGATTCAAAATTAGATAAGAATTGTATTCAATTTAAAAAATCTAAGAGAACTGGTAAATTTCAAACTCTGGATGGATACAAAAATGTTTACGGTGAACAAGCAGAAAAAATGAGTGAGCAATATAATTTAAACATCAAAAGCTTTGTATTAGATTGCACCTTCGATCAACTCGAAAAATGATACAAAAAAGCTAACGCAAAGATGACACCTTTTTTAGGAAAGATGTCACCTTTATCCTTGCTTCAGCCAAAAGCACAAGCCTAACTAAAATAATTTTAACTAGCCAAAACTCTTTTTTATTTGCGCCAATAACCGCTCAAATACCACAGGGCTGGCAGCTAACATTTCGCTCTTAGCCATAAAATCATTTCCACCAGAAAAGTCGCTGATAAGGCCACCTGCTTCTTTAACAATTAAAGCACCTGCTGCAACATCATAAGGTTGTAAGCTCCACTCAAAATAACCATCGTAAGTGCCATTGGCAACGTGGCACAAATCTAAAGCTGCCGAACCTAAGCGGCGCATGCCCATGCTGTTGTACATTACATATTTAAAAATTTCTAAATAAGCTTCTGCCTTGTCGTAATTATAAAACGGAAAGCCAGTAGCAAACAACGCTTTTTCAAATGAGTGGTTATTTACCTGCAACTTTTGTTCATTTTGAAAAGCGCCGCCATCTTTTACTGCGGTATAAAAGGTTGACAACACACAATCGTAAACCAAGCCAATTAAAATAGTATCGCCATCAACCAAAGCTACCGAAACACAATATGCTGGTACGCCACGCAAAAAGTTGGTGGTACCATCTAACGGATCTATAACCCATTTAAGCGGTTCTTCGCTTCTTTTGGTGGTTTCTTCTTCGGTGTAAAAACCTGCTTCTGGTAAAACTACGTTTAGGCCTTCTACCAAAATTTCTTCGGCAATTCTATCTACCTCACTTACCAGGTTGTTTTTAAACTTTTCTTCAATGTTTAGTTGCGCTTTTTTTAACGACATTTCTTGTATATATCGCCCAGCTTTTTCAATTATGGGTTTTGCTTCAGTAAGTATTTTATGTAAATCCAAGTTTTTTAAATTTAAAGTTAGTAGTAAAGGTGGCAACAAAAATGTACAAAAGCAAAATAAGGCTAATTAATGCGCCAATACGGTAAATTATATCGGTATATTTTTGGTAAAATGTTTTAGTAAGATGCTTTTGAGGCACTACCGCTTCAATTATGCCAGCTTTGTTGTTGGGTAAATGTTTTAGTATTTCCCCTGTATTGCTAATTACTGCCGAAATACCAGAGTTGGCAGAACGCACAACAAATCGTCTATTTTCAATAGCTCGTAATTTTGCTAAGTTTAAATGTTGTTTAATTAAAGTGGTGTTATCAAACCAACCATCATTAGTAATAATAATTATAGGTTTATTTTTGTAAGATGCTTGAGCGGCAACTTCATTTCCAAAAACGCTTTCGTAGCAAATAGCCGTTGGGAAATTTTGTTGACTTGCATATGCCTTTTGGGAAATTGTGCTGTAGTATTTTTTTTCAAAAGGCACGCCCAAGCCTGCCTTATATTTTTTTATAAAAGGAAAAACCTCAACACCAGGTACTAATTTATTTTTTATATGAAAAAATGTTGTACTGTCACTTTCAAAAACAGCGATGTTAAATTTTTGGTTTTTTTGGCCACCATAAGCTCCATAAATTAGAACTCCATTTTGCTTTAAATATTTTTTTAAATAGCCTACAGAAGAATATACCTTGTTACTATGTTTTACACCAAAACCTTCTGTAATAGCAGTTTCTGGCAATACTAAATAAGCGCACGAAGCTTGCTCAACATTTTTTAACAAAGGGCTAAGGTATTTTCTTTCTTCTTCTGGTTTTTTCCAATTAGTTAATGCTGTAATATCAAAAACAGGCTGTTTTACATTTGGTTGAACTACTACAATTTTTTCTTTTTGATATTTAATAAGTGTACGTGCAAAACCCAACCAATGAGATAATGCAATTGGAACAATCATATACAACACAAGCACAAGCACCATTTTTTTTGAAATAGATTTACTGCTCCACCATTTTTCAATAATTAAAAACAGCAATAGGTTAATGCTTAAAACCCAAAAACTACCACCAGCTACACCTGTAAATTCGTACCATTGTATTATGTTGGTTTGCCCTGCTAATCCGTTGCCCAAGTTTAGCCAAGGCCAAAAGCAATTGGTGTTTAGGGTTAAATATTCAAAGCCTAAATAAAAACTAACAAAAGCCAAGTAGCCTACTATCTTACCAAAAAAAATATACGCCTTATTAAAAAGCATAAAAACAGCACTTAAACATAAAGCGTGATACAGCCAAACCGTAACTGCGCTAACTAAACTATATTTTGCTAACCAATAAGTTGTAACAATAGTAAACAACAAGAAAGCCACAAAAACGTGTTGCAATAATTGGTAGTTTGGCTTTTTGTTTTGTGAAAAATTGGCTTGTAAAAACAACAAAGGAACAAAAGCCACAAACAAGCCTATAAAAAAATAAGAAGCATGCCAACCCGCTATTAAAAGCAAAGCAGCTAACAAAGTTAAACCCCAATTTTTTGTAGTAGTTAAAATAATTTCAAAATTAATTGAGGTGAAAGTACGAAACTACTTTTTAGTTTTTAAAAACCAATTGGCGGCCTTACTATATGGCCCACAATACCAAAGGTTATTTGGTGGTAGTTTTCTTTTATATCTACAGCCAATGGTTGGCTTGCATATTCAACTTGTGAGGTTGTATTTATTCTACCATTATATTTTAGTTGCAAACCAAACATTTCGGTTAACAATACTCTGTAAGTGGCATTAAGGCCTAATTTTGAAAAATTGTTAGTCCAGCCTAAATCACCATCTTTAAAAAAATAATTTTTAGCAACATCTAATCGGTCATCAAGCTCATAAGGCCTTTCTCTATTTATAGGTATGCTTTGTGGGTAAGCAAAATAAGTAACAATAGGTACATATAATTGCAATACCAAGTAGTTGCTTTTATTTAAATGATAATCTGTTATTAAAGTTAAATCAGCAGAGTAGCGGCCGTAATCTTCTGCCGCAAATATGGTAGAATTAGTTTGCGAAACCTCTTCACTTCCCATAAAAATTTCGGCATTTAAGCGCATACCCATTAGCACTTGGTTACGTATCATACAAGCTGGAAAATATGCAAACAACTCTCTGGCAAAAGTATAACTTAGGTTAAAATTGTTGGGGTTTATTTTATGTTCGGTAACATCTGGAAATGCACTTCCGTTAAAAACCAAACCGTCGTTGTTTAAACTATTGGCAAAATCAAATTCTAAAATATGCCGATTGAAACCTGTATTGGCCATTAAACTTAAACCGCCAACTTTTGTTTTTCCTTTAAATTGTTCATATTCTGCAAAAGAAACGCCGCCGTTTAAACCAATATCAATAGTTGGGTGAAACTCGCGCCTTTGTGCATGGCTTAAAAAAGTAGATAATAATAGTATTGAAATGAGGATAAAAAATCGCATAGTAAAGCTGTTTAAAAATTGTAGAACGTGAAAAGGTTATTATTAAGTATTTTAGGCACAAATTTAATTTAAACTTAGTTAGTATTATAGATTAGTGCATATAAAAATAATTATAGTTTTTTGGCGAAACAAAGCTCAAACCTTAGCCTTAATAGAAGCCATTTATAAATGGCAAACTATTAGCTTTGAGTTGGTATTGGTGCAAAACCAATGTAACGAAGATGCTTTTGCAGCGTTGAGCCAAGAAAATTTACACAAAATAATAGTGCTAGAAAATAAAGGTTTTGGTGGCGGCGCAAATTTGGGTGTACAATTGCAAACTAACCAAGCAACTAATTTTACACTTTTATTAAATACCGATGCTTTTATTGAAGAAGCCGAGTTAGAGAAACTATTGCTTTTTTTCATTAAACAAAAAAACACTTTTAGCCTTGCCCCAAAATTAATTGAAAGCAATGGTACAGAAAGCAAAACTTATATTGGAGGCAGAAACATTGCCAAACATGTAAATACACGCATATTGCAAAACACCTCAACAACAAACAAAAATTATGTTGAAGTAGATTATAATGTTGGAGCGGTTTTTTTAATCAATAATCAACTAATTGATGAAGTGGGCTATATTGATGAAGCCTATTTTTTTAGTGGCGAAATTGCCGATTGGTGTTATCGTGCTCAGCAAAAAGGCTTAAAAAATATTTGTTATTTAGATGCTTTTGCAACACATACAATTGGCGATAGTAAACTTAGAAACACCTTGTATAAATATTATAACTTCCGCAACCGTTTTTTGTTTATTAGAAAGCATAAAGAATTTAAAATAGAACTGAACAAATGGTATGTGCGGCTTTTTAAAGAATTAATTTACGGTTTGTTGACCTTCAATTTTACAACTGTTAAAACTATGTTTATTACAATTGCAGATGTTTTAACAAACAGTAAAGGCAATAAAAATCATCATTTTTTATGAACCGTATTTTAGAAATAAAATTGTTTAATGCTTTACCAAAGTTTTTTTTTGGTAATGAAAAACATTTGCTCGTAAGCGGTTTTATAAACAGTTTAAATCATTTTGAAAAAGCGATTTTATTAATAAATGAGCAGGAAGTTGACATTTCACCATCTTACATAAATTATAAAAAAACAGCACAAAAACTTTGCAAAAACGCTTTTCAGTTTATAGTTAATTTGCCATCTATAAAAAATGAAAAACTTGTAAATGTTGCATTAAAAATTTATTGCAACAATGAAATGCAGCTTGTTAAGTTAGCATCTATTGCATTAAAAAAACAATTACCTAAAGTAGAAACAGATCAAACCGCAATGGTAGCTGTTTGTATGCCAATGTATCAGCCTAATATAAAATTGTTTCAACAACAGTTGCAATCTATACAAAAGCAAACGCACCCAAATATTAAAATTTTTATACAAGATGATGATTCTACACCAACCGTTTTTAATGAAATTGAAGCATACGTTAAAGCCTATGAAAATATTTATTTGTTTAAAAATGATGAAAATATAGGCTTTTATAAAAATGTAGAACTACTGCTTAACAGAGTTGGTAATAGTTTTGAATATGTAGCATTAAGCGATCAAGATGATGTTTGGCAATTAGATAAACTTGAAAAACAAATTAATTTTTTACAGCAGCAACAAGCCGACTTATGTTATACAGATTTAACTATTGTAGATGAAAACAAAAGCATTTTACAGCATAGTTTTTGGTTAGATAAAAGCAATCATTTACAAAAAGCATTTGCTTTAAATATACGAAATGTAGCAACTGGCGCAACTATGTTGTTTAAACAAAAGGTATTAAAACAAATATTGCCTTTTCCGCAGCAATTTGGCAAAGCGTATCACGATCATTATATGTGCGCGCAATTGCAAAATACCAAGCAAAACAAAGTGGCTTATTTAAATGAAGCCTTAGTTAATTATGTGCAACATGGCAACAATGTTACTGGCTTTTCAAAAACGGAAAGCCTTGGTTTTTTACAGAAATTGATAAAAGATTTTGCCTTGTTTAAATTGATGATTGTCATTTTATTTGGAAAAGAATTAAAAAAACATGAGCTGGTTATTGGCGAAGCAGCAAAGTATTATCACATTAATTATCAGCGATTAAAACTTTTTGAAGTATTCCAAAACCAACTTTCAATTCAATATTTTTTTAATGTTTTTACCGATTTAAAATTTGCGCTTCGTGCATTTTTTTTATCTTACCAAAGCTATTTTTTAAATGTGAAATTAAACCGTTTTGATGAAGTAATTTATAAAAGTATTTTTATAAATTTAACTATAAAACTTCGTTATTGGTTGTATAAAAAATGAGTAAGAAAAAAAACATACAAGAAGAATTAATAAAAATTCATACTGAAAAAGCGCAGTATGAATTGCAAAAGCTAAAACAATCTTTTAGGTGGAAAGTTGGTAACGCCATTGCTCGGTTTATAGAGTTTTTTTTGATTAGAAAGCCTGAAAAACTGTCAATTGATTTTATTGAAGATCATCTTTACACAATTGACAAACTAAATGCGGAGCGTGAAGCGAAAGAAAAAAAAACGAACCTGCCTACAAATATTGATCACATATATTTTTTAGTGAGCGATGATGATTGTGAAAATTCCATTTTTGGCGATACGCATGTGGCTGCCGATTTTGTAGGTCGGCTTGGTTTGCTTTACAAGCAAGAAAACTTACATTTAGTTAAACACGATAAAAGATTTTCTATTCCACCAAACTCAATATTAATTAGTATGCTTTGGCAAACAGAATTGCCAGCAAGCAAATACAACTATTTTTCAATAGCGTGGATTAGAAATTATGCAGATAAGTGGGCAGAAAATTCTTATTTTTTACAATACGATATTTACTTATGCAGTTCACAAAAAATTGTAGATTATATAAAATCATTAACCGAAAAACCAGTTTATTTATTTCCAATAGGTGCATTTGGAGAGGGATGGTACTGTTCTAAACCAACAAATAATAATATAGCTTTTGTAGGTAATAAATGGAACGAAGAAAGAATTATTGACCGCTTTTTAAAAACCACCAAACACAAAGTAGCAGCTTACGGAAAAGGCAGGGCAAACAAAACTATTAAAAACGAGGACATACCAAACTTATACCAAAATAGTAAAATTATAATTGATGCTGCCAATGAAACTACTTTAAAATGGCAATCGTTAAACAGTAGAGTTTTTAATGCAATTTCGGCAGGGCGTTTAGTGTTAACCAACTCCATTGAGGCGGCCAAACTTTTTAAAAATGAAATACCAGTTTATAAAGATGAAGTAGATTTAGAAAAACAAATTTCATTTTACTTAAATAACGATGTTGTTTATAATGAAATAGTTAGAGGATTAGCTACAGAATTACTAAGTGAGCACGATTATTCTATTAGAGCCTTTGAACTAAAACACATTTTAGCATCAAAAATAAATATTGCTATAAAAATTGCCGCAACAGAAGAAAATAAACAACAGTTTGGCGATTGGTATTTTGCTAAAAGTTTAGCCAAAAATTTTAATTATTATCAGCACCAAGTACGTATTGATTGTAGAGAAAATTGGAACAATGCCGAAGCAGCAAACGATGATTTGGTGATTGCACTAAGGGGATTGCGTGCTTACGAACCAATTGAAAATCAATGTAATTTTATGTGGTTAATTAGCCACCCAGAAAGTGTTACTGTAAATGAAATGGAGCAATATCAACATTGTTTTATAGCATCTGATTTTCATTATAAAAAATTGGAAGCGCAAGGTGTTAAAAACATAAGCACACTTTTGCAATGTACAGATAGAGATCTTTTTTATCCTTTACATAATAAGCAACCTAAAGAAGAAGCCTTGCTTTTTGTTGGTAATAGCCGCAATGTTTATCGTAAATCGGTTAAATATGCAATTGAGTTGGGTATGCCCATTCATGTTTATGGTGCTGGCTGGAAACAATTTATACCCACCAAATATATTAAAGCGGAGTTTGTACCAAATGAAAAATTAAATGAATTATATAACCGCTACCAAATTGCATTAAACGATCATTGGGATGATATGTTAGATTTTGGTTACGCAAACAACCGAATATTTGATGTTGCAGCGAGCGGCACAATATTACTGAGCGATAAGCCAAAGGAAACAGAAGATATACTTCCAGCGCATTTTTATTATAAAGACAAAGCTTCGTTTAAAACCAAAGTTGATCAAATAAAAAACAGTATTATAAATATAAACAATACGGTTTTGCATACGGATAGCTTTCACAGTTTTAAAAATAGAGCGCAAGATATTTTAAGCCAATATTATGAATATAATGAAGAGGTGGTTTGAACTTAACTTTGGTACCCAGCGAAAGCATCGTAATAAAAAATTTAATCTGCTTATTATAGGCGCACAAAAGTGCGGCACAACTAGCTTGCATTATGCTTTAAACCAACACCCACAAATTTATATGACCCAACCTATTAAAGAGCCAGGTTACTTTCTGCCATTTAAAACTATGCAGGCATATTACAAAAGCAAAAACATCATACTAAAAAATGAACAACACTTTTTTGAGCATCATTTATTAAAGGGCTACAATGGCGAAACTTATTTTGGAGAATCTTCAACATTTTATACTACAAAGCAATGGGGAACTTTAGCCTTAGCCAAAAAAATTAAAGCCTACAACCCACAAATGAAATTTATCTATTTGGTAAGAAATCGGGTTGATCGGATTATTTCACATTACTATCATGAAAAGGCGAAACAAGCCAATTTAGAATTTGAATATTTTTTAAATACTAACAAAGAAGCTTTTGAAATCTCAATGTATTACAAACGTTTGCTACCTTTTATTGAAGTTTTTGGATTGAAAAATATTCAAACAATATATTTTAATGAATTGATTAATAATACTGAAAATGTAGTGAAAAAAATACATACATTTTTAGATATGCCAATTTTAGAAGAATTGACTAACTTAGTCAAAAAAAACGCTACAACTTTAAATATTTTGGAACAAAATAAGTTATTTAAGGTGCAAATTTTGCACCACCCTAAATATGAGAGCCTAATATTAGATGATCAACTATTTATGCACATCGCCAAAACCAAAGTTGCAGGGGACCGACGCCTTGTATAATGAAATTGGCTTATTGCAAAATAATTTCGGAGGAGAGGTACATTCTTTATTTCCTTTTAAGAAACCTTTATCACGTTTTCCTGCTTTTTTGTATGGTTTACATAATTTAAGAATTGTGGAAACTTCTGCTATAAACAGTAAGCTTAACCATATTTTTGCACCTTCTTTGGTGTATTTGCCAGTTTTAAATAATTTACCCAACCCCATTGTATTTAGTATAGTTACCAGCATTAGTAAACAAAGCAAACTTTTACCCAAAGCATTTATAGATAAATTAGATGCTTTGGTAGTTTATAGTGAAAGAGATGCCAAAATATTATATTCAAATAATTTTAAAAACATAAATGTAATTAAAACAGGAATTGATATTAGTCCTTTTACCAAACATCAGTTACCAGTAAATGGTACTTTTAACTTATTAATGGCTTCTGCCCCCTGGGAAACAAAACAATTAAGCAGCAAAGGAATTTTGTTGTTGTTGTCAACATTACAAAAAACCAACAATTTACATATTACCTTTTTATGGCGCAATGTGTTAGAAAAGGAGATTGGCACTTTAATTAAAAAATACGATGTTGCAGATAAAGTAACCCTTATAAATAAAAAAACAAATGTGGCCCAATTATTAAAAACGGTACACGCAACTGTATTGTTAAGTAATGATTCCAGTGTTGTAAAAGCCTATCCACATTCATTAATTGAATCTATAATTAGTGGCAAACCTGTTATTACCTCAAAGCAAATTGCCATGGCCGATTTTGTAGAACAAAATAGTTGCGGATTGGTATTAACCGATTTTAATGCTGCTGCATTACTTAAATGTATTAATAACTTGCAAGCAAATTACGAGCAATATTGTAATGCAACACTTAGTTTAAATGAGAATTTGTTTTCTAATAAACGCATGTTAAAAGACTATGAAATGTTATATGAAAGTTTGCTTTAAAAAAGTGTGTCAGGCATTAAAAAAAATGTAACTATTCAGTAGAGGTCAGAAGTCAGACCGCTTTGCTCTAAGACGTCAGATAAATTCGGTTGAGTGAGGTCAAAAACACTCTTTTTCGCCATAATTGTGTCTGATGTCTAATGTCTGACAATGAAATGGTCTGACTTTTGAACAGTTAAAAAAAATCTTTAATAATTTGTTTGCCAGGTAAAAAACGTAAAGCTTTTTTTAAAAACTAAAGTTTAAGTTCATTTTTGTTTTTGCTTAACAAAACTAACAACGGCACGCATAGCACTACTCCAATACCCAAAAAAATAATAAATAATTTTGATAGAGTAGGCCAGTCGGTCAACTGATTTTTTGGTATAAACCAACTTAACAGAAACAGGCAAGCAAAAAAACTTAAACGCCCGGCAAGGCTAATAACAGAATAAAAAGTAGCCCTTTGCCCAGCACCAATTTTGGGTGTAATTATTGCATTTACAGGGGCTTTTATTAAAGCGCGCGGCACACTTCTAAACAAAATAATAAATATTAAAATAGGGTGGAGGTATAAACCCAACAAACCAACAATAGCTAATATTGATAATAAAGAAAATACCAATACTTTTACAAAACCAAAACGCCTTGTTAAAACCATACTTTTACCAGCTGCCCAAGCACCAATAAACATAGCCAATGCATATAAAATACCACTTATTAATGGTGCTTTCATACCTTGTGTAAATGCTTGTTTTTCTAACAATTGTAAGTAAGGTTGATAAAACTCGTAAGGCACATGAGCTAATACATAAATAATGGTTAAGTAAGCAAACAACCAACCTAAAGGCACAGTTTTTAAATATACTATTGTTTGTTTTAGTTGATAAATTACAGATGTCGCTCGTTCGTTTTCTAACTTTTGAGGTTCTTTAAAAAGTAGTGAAATAACTACCGAAGTTATAGCGGCCATTAAGGTAATAGCATAAGGCCAGGCAAGGTTGTAAGTGCCAGCTACACCACCAATTAGTGCCGCCAAACCACTACCCAACATTACATATTTATTTACAATTGCTTCTTTATCTCCATATTCATTTTCGCGGTTGGCATCTTTTAAACTTTCAAAATGAAAAACCGTGTTAGTGCCGCTTTGAAAAGCCATCCAACAAGCAAAACAAAATTGTGCAATTACAAGAATGAAAAAACTATTGCCCATCAAATAAAAAATGCAAGCCAATAATAAGGCTAAAGCAGAAATAACCAAAGTCGCTTTTCTACCAATAGCATCAGAAAAGTAACCACTTGGTACTTCTAATATTACTACCGAAATGTAGTAAATGGCCTCTAACAAAACCACCTGCCGAAGGCTTACCAGCTCGTTAAAATATAAAAAGAAAACTGGCATCCAAACTATAAAATGTACCGCTACCTGATAAGCAGGGTATAGTTTTACATTATTATTCACCACCCAAACTTAAACTAAATGTGTAATAGTTTTTCAATTATGTTTTAATATAAAGTTAAATTGTTCATCTCTTGTTAATTCTTCGTTCTCTAACATTAACTCTAATGTTTGGCTAACCGTTGTGGCGTTGTACTTTAAGTTATCGGTAATTTGTTTTAGCTTAACAGGTTTTGCTTGTAACAATTTAATAATAGCAACTTTTACATCATTTTCTAATGGTTTGGCTTTTTTGGTTTTCAGGTTGTCTCTGCAAACATCGCAAGCACCACAGTTAATTTCACTTTGTTCGCTAAAGTAATTTAAAATAATTCGGTTTCTACAAACTGTTTTATTTTCAATAAACGCTAATACGGCATTTACATTATTGCTTCTTACTTTGTATAATTGTTCAATCTTTTGCGTATCAAATTTTAGGTTTTCAACAGGCAGCCTTTCCTCTAAAAAAGTAATGCGTGGTTTATCACTTTTAGGCTGGTAATCTATTAATTTCTTTTTTTTAAGATGCGTTAGCTGATCTACCAAATCGGTTTCTTTAATTTTTAAAGAACGAGCCATTCTAGTTTCATTAATTTGCACATATTGATCTAAAACACCTTCAAAACTGCGCAGTAGATGTTTTGATAAAATACTAAGTTGCGGTTGTTCTCTTTCAAATTTTTCTAAATAAGCTTTTTTAGCTTTAACAAATATGCGCGAGGGAATAAAAAAGGCATCGTTGGTAGAAAGGTAACCTTCATCGCACAATAACTTTATACTGTTAAAAGCCTGCAATGCATTTAATTGAAAGGTATTACATAAATCATAAATATCAAAATCGAAAGTTTTATTTTTGCCCGAACCAATTGCCAACTCATAATAATTGCCAATAGCCTGGTAAATTTTTTTAGCAATATCGGGCGTTACTTTGCTTAAAGTTAACTGGCGTTTTAGGTTTGCAATATCATTTTTGTTGTACAAAGTAATGGCATAACTATTAAGGCCATCTCTGCCACCTCTGCCAGCTTCCTGGTAATAAGCTTCTAAGCTATCGGGTATATCTAAATGTACAACTAAGCGCACATCAGGCTTGTCAATACCCATGCCAAAGGCGTTGGTGGCAACCATTACACGACACCAATTTTCAATCCAGTTTTGCTGTTTGGTGTTTCTTAAAGATGCGCTTAAACCGGCGTGGTAAAAATCGGCAGAAATATTATGTTGTAACAAAAAGCCGGCAAGATCTTCTGTTTTTCTTCTGCTGCGCATGTACACAATTGCCGAGCCTTGCATTTTGTTTATTATTTTTAAGATGCGTGGATATTTGCCTTCTTCATACCTAACATTATAAAACAGATTTTCACGGCTAAAACTTTTGGTAAAAATTTTGTGATCTTCATTAAATTGAAGTTTGTCAATTATATCGGCTTTTACCCGTTCGGTTGCAGAAGCGGTTAATGCAATTATTGGTAAGGCTGGTTTAATATCTCTTAGCTCATTAATTTTTAAATAAGGCGGTCGAAAATCATAACCCCATTGCGAAAGACAGTGTGCTTCATCAACTGCCAAAAAACTAACGTTCATTTTTTCGAAGCGTTCAATAAATATTTTGGTTAGCAAACGCTCTGGCGAAACATACAATAATTTAATGTGGCCATAAACGCAATTGTCTAATATTAAATCAATTTCACGGCTGCTAATACCCGAAAATATGGCGGCGGCTTTCACATCTCGCTTTTCTAATTGCTGAACCTGATCTTTCATTAAAGCAATTAAAGGTGAGACTACTATGCAAATGCCTTCGCAAGCCAAAGCTGGTACTTGAAAACATATTGACTTGCCGCCACCAGTTGGTAATAAAGCCAAGGTGTCTTTTTTATCTAAAATAGAGTGAATGATATCTTCTTGTAGTGGGCGAAAGCTATCGTAACCCCAATAGGTTTTTAAAATGTTGTGTATGTTGTTCTCCACTTTGGGTTAAAATAATTATAGTTTGTAGGTGGTTTTCGAATAACAAATTTATTAAATAAAACGAACTTTTTACATTGCTGAATAAACCAGTTACTCTAAACTTACTGTTTCTAATTGCATGTCAATAGCTGGCATATCTATCATGTGGCATTTTTCGCAAAATTTGGGGGTTTCGTTTTTGTACCATTGTTGCCTAAAGTATTGGTAGTCTTTTGTGTTTAAACAATGTAGTAAACCATCTTTAAATACATTGCCAAAGTTTAGCTCTTTAGGAAAGGGTTTGGCGCAACAAGGTGTCATATAACCATCCCAACTAACATAATAATGCGACCAAGGGAAGTTGCATTTTTGAAAACCTTCTTTACCTTCAAAATCCCAAACCGTAAAATCGATGTTGCCCAATTTGGTGGCTTTTAGTTTAGCTTTTTGCAATTGGCGTTTAAAATCAGCGCTCATAAAAAGTTTATAATAACCTACATCGTGTGCCGTTACCGAAGCCACATTAAAAGGTGTAATGTTTACATATTTTACGCCAGTTTTTGATGCTACCTCAACCACTTCTGCCATTTGATGATAATTTTCTTTAACGGCAACAAAATTGAACATTACATCTGCTCTTTTACCTTTGGCATTTTTGGCAATAGCCGCAACGTTTTTTATAAAAAAACTATAGTCAGATTTTAGTCGAACAGTTTCGTAAATATCTTCTACACCATCCATTGAAATTTGAATGGTATCAATTTTATCTGCCAAACGGCTGGCCACTTCAATGCTATTGGGTAAATGTGCGTTTATTGAAATAAAAATAATAATGCCTTTACTTTTTGAACGAATATAATCTACTGCATCTTCAATTTGTTTGTACATTAAAGTTTCGCCCAAGCCGGTTAGGCCAATGGAATCAACATAAGGATAAGCTTCATCAACTACATTTTTAAGTTGATCTAATGCCATAAAACCTTTAGCCATTTCGTGGCCATATAAATACTCTCGTGGGCAAGTAATGCAACGTAAATTACAGTGATTGGTTACCTCTAACATTATAGAATTTGGGTAAGCTACCTTTGTGCTATTGCTAAATTTGTAAGCGTAATGTTTCGCCTTGTTATAACTGTATTTAAAAAAATCACCACCAGTTGGTAGGCTTTTTAATCTTTTAATAGCTTTACTAATTCTTCTGTTTGACATGGTTGTGTTGAACAAACTTATAAAATACTATCAATAATTTATTGTTAGTTTGTTTTTGTTGAAATTAATTGAGTCCTTTTTTTAGTACGATTGATACTAAATAACCTCTATCATAATAAAATTATTGAATTTGATCAAATAGCTAATTGGTCATTTATTAAATGTATTTTATTTTTATAATTTCTTTACTGTTATAAAGAAATATGAAATTCTATTCAGTTAAATAAATTTTTTCACTTAACATATTAGAGCCACTGCCTATAGTAAATATATAAAGCCCTTTCTTTAAATTTTTAAATGGAAAAAGTGCTGTATTTTGAATTCCATTTTGTAGCATTACTTGCTCTGTATAAACGGCTCTCCCCATAACATCGTAAACCCCAATATTATAATTATTTTCAGTTCTGGCATCAATTACTAATTTGGAGCTGCCAATAATTTTAGGAGAAATAGTGCCTAAGTTGTAGTTTACAAAAACGTAAGAAACATCAAACACAAAAATGTTGGTAGAGGCAGTACTGGTACAATTGCTATTGTTAGTATACGTGTAGGTTATAATGTGTAAACCTGGTCCGGCAATTGAAGGGTTGAAAGCATTAAAAATTACACCATCTCCACTAAATACACCGCCAGCGGGTGTAGCACTTAAAGTAACAGGTTGATCAACAGAAACTGAACTTGGTATGCTGCCTAAAGTAATAGCCGTAGCTGCATCTACAATAACAGTTATGTTGTCTGTATCTGTTCCATTAGCATTAGCTACCTCTAAACTTAAAGTATAAACACCTTGTGTATTGTAGATAAATGTTGCTGGGTTTAAAGTTGAACTTACGCCATCGCCAGAATACCAAGTAAAGTTATCAAAATTAGTACTGCTGTGGTTAACAGTAATTAGCTCACCTTCGCAAATAGTTAAAGTATTGTTGCCATTAATTAAAGCGGTAGGCATATTTCCGGTATAATCTACTACCCGTAAATCATCAATAAAAACACCATCGGGTTCGCTAGTATTACTGGCATCTAAAGCAAATCTAAATTCAATGCTATTACCTATATATGTGCTCAAGTCAACTATTTGTTTTGCCCAGGGGTTATTAAGCACAAAGCGAGGACCACCATTTACGTTTTGTGTATCGTCTGCATTAATTGCATTCCAGCCACCATTATTTGCTTGTATTTCTAAACGGCAGTTATCGTCACTTGGGTCACTATTTGAATAAGTGTTAAAGTTAGATATTCCCCAGGCTATCCAAAACTCTAAAACAGGCTTAGTAGTATTTGCTAAGTTTATTGGATTGCTGGTAACTAAATAACTCAAGGTATTGTTGTCGGCAGCTTGTAATGGACTGTCGCTTATGCTTTCATTTCCGCTTCGGCGCATTACGTAAGTGGTGTCCCAATCTAAATAACCATTATTAATTGAGGTAAAAGTGCCTAAGCCATTGCTTCCGTCTTCAGCAAATAATACATTTTGGCTGCCAACTACCCAACGTTGCAATTCTTTTTCATATTCAATTCCGTTAGAAATTACGGCAATTTCTACTTCAATAATATCACCTGCAACGGCATTGCTATTAATATTTATTTCTAATGGATTAGTAGTATTTGACCAGACACTTTGCCTTGGTGCAACATTTGGCACAATAGCAGCACTATTTACAATAGTTGCATTGCCTGAAATTGAACTAATAGATAAAGAAATATTGTTTGCCATTTGAGTTCTGCCTTTATTAAATACTTCTACATCAATAATATAAGGTTGCCCTGCTAAAATATCGTTTCCATTATTAATAATAGCTTGTTTTACATCTGGAAAATCACCAGCAACTTGTGCAATGTAAATAAATGAAGGCAGGTGCTTTTCTGCATAAGGAATAATATCAGCAATCGGTTCCCAAAAAACAGAACCAATTTCTGGTGTCCACGAAATTGCACCAACTGAATTTAAGAACTCTGTAGTGCCTCCGCTTACGGCGTATAATAACGATTCTCCTTGTTCGTATCCAAATTCATGTTCTGCACACATATCTAAACTATAATCAGCGTAAAATTGTTCTGCGTTGGCTGCATTCCAATCCGATTCAATATAAATTTCGCTATAAGAGTGGCAACTAAAAGCCATAACCGGATTAATGCTGTTTATAAAATCTCTTGTTGCTTGTGTGCAAGGTTCAGAAAAAGCAGATGGCCCTCTATAAGTATCACTACAAGGGTTAGTGCTTGCTCCTGCGCCGCCCCAATCGGCTCCATAATTTCTGTTTGGGTCAGTACCAATACAGCCACTACCGCCTATATCAGGTACACGATTTTTACGCCAATAACCACCACCGTTTGGGTTAGTTGTTATGTTGTATTCGTAACCATCAACATTTACTATTGGTACAAAAAACAACTCTCTATTGTTAATAATATGCGTAGCTATTGGATCTACTCCATAATTTTCTACTAACCAAAACATATAGTATAAGGTGCTCATCATAGAAAGTGGTTCGCGGGCATGGTGCATTGCATCATAATAAACTGCGGGCTCGGTAGCCGATTCATCTGTATTAGGGTTGTCAGATATTTTAAGCATATAAATATCTCTACCTTCGTAAGTAGTACCAATACTTACTTTAGTAGCTGCTAAATTTGGGTAGGTATTGCTTATTTCATCTAACTTTGCATTCAATTCGGCAGGTGTGTTATAGCCAGCATGGCTGCCATAATCAAAACCCATTCGTTTACTACTTAGCCGTTGTTTAATTTCAGGTTTTTGCATTTCTGCTTCAATTCTTTTAGCCTGGTATTTTTCTAAATCTTCAATTAAAATTTCGAAAGCCACTCCAATTTCTTTCAGCTGCTTTATTTCTTCGCTGTTTAGCACAACCACATAACCTGTTTTTGACTTTGCTGCATGATCTATATACATATCATTTTCTGCTAAAGTTTTAAAAAGAGCAGTTCCATTATCAGTTTTAAGTAAAACTCTGGAGTAGCTAATATTGTTACTTGCAAAAAGGCTAATGGAAAAGAATAATGTTAAGGTAACAATACTGCAATTTTTTTTTAAGCGGTAAATCATAGACTTTGAAATTTGCTACTAATTTAATGGAAATATTTATCATATATGTGGCATTTAATAAAATTAAGACTATTTGCCCTTTTTTGACAGCAAGCCTTTACTTTTGCGGCATAAATTTTTACATTTGAAAGTTACCGAGCATATAAAGCAATCTAAAAAAACCCTGATTTCTTTTGAAATTTTGCCGCCCCTAAAGGGAAAGGATATGAATTCTATATACAAAGTGCTAGATCCTTTAATGGAATTTAAACCGCCTTTTATTAATGTTACATATCATAGGTATGATTATGTTTTTAAAGAAATTGGACCAGACTTGTTTCAAAAAGTGTACACCACTAAACGACCTGGTACTGTTGGTATTTGTGCCGCCATTCAGTTTAAATATGGTGTTGATGCTGTACCACACATTATTTGTGGCGGCTTTACAAAAGATCAAACAGAAGATGCTTTAATTGATTTGGCCTATTTGGGCGTAAATAATGTGTTAGCCTTGCGTGGAGATCCGGCAAAAGACGAAAAATCGTTTAAGGCAGAAAAAAATGGGCATCCATATGCATTAGATTTGGTACGCCAAGTTCAAAACATGAACGAAGGGAAGTATTTGGCTAATGAACTTCAAAATTCATTTAAAACCAATTTCGAAATTGGCATAGCTGGCTACCCCGAAAAACACAATGAAGCACCAAATTTAGATACCGATTTAAAACATTTAAAAGCAAAGGTAAATGCCGGAGCCAAATATATTGTTACCCAAATGTTTTTCGATAATCAAAAATATTTTCAATTTGTTGACAACTGTAAAAATAATGGTATTAATGTACCCGTTATACCTGGTATAAAACCAATTACCCGTAAAAATCAAATTAAAAGCATACCACGCACCTTTAATGTTGATATACCAATAGACTTAATTAAAGAAATTGAAAAGTGTAAAGACGACGAAGCGGTGCGACAAGTTGGGGCAGAATGGTGTGTAATGCAAACTAAAGAATTAATTAAAAAAAATGCGCCATGCGTGCACTTTTACACTATGGGTAAAGTTGGTAATATGATTGAAATTGTTAAAAAAGCATTATAGCTTAAACGTTTACTGGTTAAGTGAACTCTAAAAATAAAATAAATAATGATGAAAAATTATAGCAACTTATTATTACTATTTGTAACCATTACGCTACTTTTTTTTACTGCCTGTAAAAAAGACAGTTTCGATTTTACCTTATCTTACGATGGTGCTAATGTTGAAGCACCAGAGTTACCCGAAGGTGTTTACGAATCTGGCGCACTATTTCCCGAAGGGTTTAGCGGTAATGAAGCAGGCAACCAATTGCTTGAAATTGAATATTACATTTTACAAGTCCCACGTACTGCCGAATTAAGAGTGTATAGCGGTGGAAGCAACCAACCAGAAAAATTGATTTACAGCAAAGCAGTAACGGCAGAAATTAATCAGGAAAGTTGGAACACCCACGTGTTAGAAACACCAGTTATATTAGATGGTGAAGATTTATGGGTAATGCTAAATTACCAACAAACTGGTCTGGCCAGAACGCTTGGCTGCGATAATGGGGCGGCAGTAACTAATGGCGATTGGCACTACGATAGTTTTGAAAACGAATGGTTGCCTTTAAAAGAACAATCGAGCATTGATATTAACTGGAATATTAGGGCTAAGGTGAATGTGCCTGAAGAGTAGATTTTTAATTGTTAAATCATTTTTTCGTTAAAGTTTGCTGTAAGAGATTTTGAGTTGAATTAGCATTTCTTGCTACATTTAAAGTAGGCATAGTTTCTCCAGTTTTAGCATTAACAATCATACCACTTTTACAATAATAGTTTGACATTTTCTGGTCTACACAAACCATATAAATTGGTATGTAATCTTTTATTTTATAAGCTTTTACAATAGGGAAAATTAAGTTGTTGTGTGTTTGGTTTAATGTTTGCTTTTATTGTTTTTGGTAAGATGGTTATGTAATATGAGCGTAGCGTGTATAAATAGGGCTTGCTGACTTTCTCCAAAGCCATCAACACATTTAGTAAAATCACATTCAATTATTTACTACATTTGCTTGTCTGAAGCTATTGTAGCATATAAAGTTCAATAAATAAGCAACACAGGCTTG
>Ga0209187_1000509_pt1 | contig 65127 bp, 60 predicted proteins | sample BantaG_FD_187430 | JGI IMG/M metagenome (GOLD analysis project Ga0209187, IMG submission 187430) | Marine algal microbial communities from Bantry Bay, Ireland - BantryBay_4 metaG (SPAdes) (version 2) | ecosystem: Host-associated > Algae > Red algae > Unclassified | place: Bantry Bay, Ireland...
GCGGCGCTCATGGCCGCGCTGAAACGTTATACCAAGGTCATGGTGTGGGGGATGCGCCGCATTGGCGGTATGGATATTCAGGTTTCCGGCAAAGAAAATATCCCGGCCACAGGTCCGGTTATCATCGCCTCTAAACATCAATCCTATGGCGACGGGTTTGTAATCTTCTCAGACTTTGACGATTTGTCTTTTGTTACGGGCGATCATTTAGAGAATTTCTGGGGTTTGAAGCGTATCCTGACTAAGATGAATGCTGTTGTCATCGATAGCTGCGGCGGGTCGGACTCGCGGAAAAAGATGGAAGAGCAAGCCGAAAAAATTCGAAATGAGGGCCGCCGCCTTCTCATTTTTCCGGAAGGGCATCTGTCAAAAATCGGTACCCATCACAAATATCGCAAAGGTATCTGGCATTTACAGCAGGACTTTGGCTGCCCCGTTATCCCTGTCGCGAATACGCTGGGTCAGCGGTGGAATCAGACGGATTGGGCAAAATTTACCGGCAAGGCGTTTATTGAATATCTAAAGCCCATCCCGCCTGGGTTGGATAAGGATGAATTCATGGAATTGCTGCAAGACCGAATTGAAACCCGCTCAATAGAGTTGCTCGATCTGGAAAACCCCGGCGCGCTTAACCCTGACGACATTGGACGGCTTGAAGAAAACAAGGTTGCCCGCGCCAAAAGGATAGCGCGCGAAGCGGAAGAGGGTTAGGCAGAGCCATGTCGAAAAATAAAATGATGGCGGTCAAGACACCGCGCAGACCGCTTTTGCTCTCACGCCGCTTCGCCCCACTGTATGTTTTATTCGAAGCCGGGACGTTTAATGACAACGCGCTGAAATATGGTATGATTGCTTTGATTACCTATGTCGCCGCGGCAAATCCCGCCTTTGAATTTCTCCCCAGTCTGCCTTCGGCTATGAAAGTGCCCATTGCATCACTAATTTTTACGGGTCCGTTTCTAGTCTTTTGCGCCATTGCCGGACAAATCGCAGACAAGGTTGATCGCGGCGTTATCTTTCGTTGGATCAAACGAGCGGAAGTCTTCATCATGGCCTTTGCAGGCATTGGTTTCCTAACGCAGAGCATATGGGTTTTAGCGATTGCTTTGGGCCTTATGGGCACACAATCTGCATTTTTCGCACCGACGAAAAATGCAGTTATGCCGCAATGGCTGGATAGTGATGAACTTATCCGCGGCAATGCTTTGTTGTCGGGAACACAATTTGCAGTTATTTTAATCGGTACAATTATTGGAATTCAACTTGGTACAAACCTGCCTTTGGTTTTGGCTGGTTTGATTTTTATTCTCTCTCTTGTTGGTTGGATAGCCGCAGAAAGATGTCCACCCGCAGCAGCACCAAACCCGGATTTGAAAGTCGATTATAACCCCATTACGGCTATCGCATCTGTTGTATCACTTATCTTCAAACACCCGGACGTTTTGCGGCCTTGGTTGGGCATTGCATGGTTTTATGGTCTCTCAACGGTATTCTTGACGGCCTTTCCGGATTTCATCGCTAATGTTATGGGCTATGAACCAAGAGTTTTACAGATTGTTATGGTTGTCTCGACTGTTTCAATTTTCATCGGTTCAATGATTACAATGGCCGTCGGTAATTGGAAAATCTGGGGCCCAGAAGCCATTCGTCTCGTCACAATTGGAATTGTCGGAGTAACCTTGAGCTCGCTTGTTCTATATTTTGCTCCAACACCCGAATATGCTGGGCCGGAAGACTTTGGGCCAGTTGACTCTTTCCTAAAAGATACACACGCACCGCTATTTTTGGCGGCAGTGGCGGGGGCATCAATCTTCAACGGCATGTTTGTTGTTCCTCTACAAGCCATGACCCAGCGCCGTGCACACCCACGCATTCGCGCGCAATTGATGAGCGCGGGTTCGGTATTATATAATTTTGCCGTCAATATTTTGACATTCGGCCTCATAGGCTTGGCGCTTTTGAAGATGTCTCCCAAAGCCCCTTTTATGATGATCGTCATCGGCAGCGCTTGCGTCGCCGCCTATGCGATTTGGAGGTCGTTTCATCTCACCGAGAACAAAGCTTATATTTAGGTGTAAACGGGCAACTGTATTTAACGCGGGATTAACCGTGCGGGCCGCATTATCATCCATGATATGACACGTTCTCACACTCTACGATTTTGCAGCGTCTTTGCCCTAACCGCGTTGACTGCCGGTCCGGCTTTCGCCCAATCCGCGCCGAAGCTCGCTGGCACCCACGGCGATTGGTCCGTCTATACACGCGGGGCCGGCGGAGAGCGTATTTGTTACGTACTCAGCGAAGCCCAAGCCAAATCACCGACGTCTGTGGATCACGGCGATATCTATTTTATGGTCTCCAATTGGAAGAATGGCGCGGCGACAGAACAGCCGTCTTTCCTCGCTGGATATACTCTGAAACCCACCCGGGCTCCGAAAGCTCAAGTCGGCAGCACGGCCCTGACAATGTTCGCCGCCGATAATGAAGCCTTCATTTCCGAGAGCGCAAATGAACGAAAGCTCGTGTCCAAAATGCGGGCCGGGTCGACCATGACAGTCTCCGCCGTCTCCCAACGCGGCACACAGACACGCTACACATTCTCACTCAAAGGCATCACCGCAGCGCTCCGCCAAGCCAAAACGGCTTGCAGATAACCACCTTCGCGGGATAGAGCCCGCGTCATGAGCATTGAACTTGGCATATTGGGCGCAGACGGGCGCATGGGCGCAGCTGTTATCCGGGCTATTGCAGACAGGGATGACGTTCGCCTCGGCGCAGCAATCACAGCTCCGAGCGCCTCTCAGCTTGGTCAAGATGCGGGAGAAATTGCGGGATCAGGCCCCTCGGGCGTCAAACTCACATCTGATTTCAAAACCGGATTAGACGCCTGTGACGTCTTGATCGATTTTTCAGCCCCGAAAGCGGCGATTGACGCGGCGCTGATTTTGGCGGGTACGGGTCATTCCGGTCGCTGCAAAGCCATGGTTTCGGGGACAACGGGGTTCAGCGCAGCTGAAGATCACGCCATTGAAGCCGCTTGTGAGAACATTGCACTCCTGCGTGCAGGAAATTTCTCGCCCGGCGTGACGGCATTATCCGTTCTGGTAGAGCTGGCCGCCGAGAAACTCGGCACTGATTGGGATATTGAAATCTCGGAAATGCATCACCGCCACAAAGTTGACGCGCCGTCAGGCACAGCGCTTCTGCTCGGCGAAGCGGCCGCCAAGGGCCGCGGCGTGGATTTAAAAGACACGCAAGTTCTGTCCCGGGTTGGCGTAACGGGCGAACGCAAAACCGGCGATATCGGATTTGCGGTTCTGAGGGGCGGCGGCGTTATTGGACGCCATGATGTGAAGCTCGCGCATGAGCGCGAAATGATTACCTTATCGCATGACGCCTTTGACCGGTCCGTTTTTGCGCGCGGCGCGGTCTCTGCTGCCGTTTGGGCATTTGCACAAAAACCAGGTCGCTATTCCATGCGGGACGTCTTGGGATTTTAAGCTTAGAAGTTTTCGCCGTAATCGACATCACCGTAAAGATGCTGATCCAGTTCAAATTGTAGACTGCCGGGCGCTTTTCGGTGATAGCGCCGCGCGGCGAGATAGGCGATGCTGACCCAAACCGCGATGATCCCAAAGAATAAAAAGAACTGCCAGACCAGATAGCCCGGCTCAATCTTGCGGCTTTGACCTGACAAATTATAGATTAAGTCCAGTCCAAGCGAGAAACCCCACATGGCAATTGGCGTGGCGATTAAAATCGCAAGCATAGCCCCCGCAACATGTAGCGGACCGCGTGGATTATAAACCCGCCGATATATCTGTTCATAGGTTTCGCGGTTCATCGCGCCGGGCACCATGCCGCGGACGTGTTTATACTCATAATCTTCTCGTGCATCAGTGCGGACCTGTTGCCAGCCGATAAAAGCGCGAGCTGCAAACACGAGGGCGATGACCCCCATGAGAATTAGCGCCCATATAAATGATATGCCTTCGAACTTTTGCATAGTTACAATGTTACAACTCCGGTGAGCTTTATCAAGAGCCTCACGCCATTCCCCCCAAAACGTTTGCAGTGCCGTATATAGGGGGATAGGTCGTTTGGAAAATTCCAAATACGCCGCATTTTAATGCTTGAAAGTGATTATATGTCCTCTGCTACTCCCCCAGTCATTGGTTTTATCTGCGGCTCGCTCCGCGATGGATCTATCAATAAGCAGCTGGAAAAGGCTCTTGTGAAACGATTCAAACGTGCAGGCGTAAAACCCACCTCGATCAATCTTGGAGCGTATGATCTGCCGCTTTATCATGGTGACTTAGATATGCCGGCGGGCGTGAAAAAACTCATTCGCAAGATAAAGTCCTGTGACGGCGTCGTGATTGTCAGTCCTGAATATAATGGCAGCCTGCCGCCGCTCGTCAAAAATGCGATCGATTGGACGTCAACCGTTGGCACGGCGCATTTCACGTCGCCCTATTGGGGTATCGCCTCCTGCACGCCCGGCCCGATGAGCGGCATAATGTGCATGCGCCAGATAAATTACATCCTCATGCGCCTCGGCGCGCATGTTTCGCCCGTCCAAGTCGGCGTTGGCAATGCGCAAACCGCCTTTGACGGTAAAGGTGAGTTGGTTGCCGAGCCATCCGTCAAATTCGCTGATGATCTCATTAAAGATATGCTCGCCAATATATAATGCCTGCGAAAGAGAAACTTTTTAAAGACCTCCCGCGTCCGAAACTGACGCGGGCACAAACGGCCGAAATCTATCGCCGCCTGTCGGTTGAGCGGCCCGCGCCGGAAACGGAACTGGATTATGTGAACCCTTATACATTAGTCGTGGCCGTAGCCCTTTCCGCGCAGGCTACGGATATTGGCGTAAACCGCGCGACGAAAGATCTTTTCCGGCTCGCCAATACGCCCGAGAAAATGCTGGCGCTGGGCGAAGACACAGTGCGCGACCACATTAAGACCATCGGCCTGTATCGCAATAAGGCAAAAAATGTCATTAAGCTCTCGCAGCTGCTGGTCGATGAGTTCAATTCCGAAGTCCCGCAAACCCGCGAAGATTTGATCCGCCTGCCGGGCGTAGGGCGCAAAACGGCCAATGTCGTCCTTAATGAGGTCTTCGGCCAACCGACTATGGCGGTGGACACCCACATCTTCCGCGTCTCCAACCGCACCGGAATGGCACCCGGTAAGGATCCGCTTGAGGTCGAGCTCAATCTCCTGCGCGTAACGCCGGAAAACTACCTTCACGGCGGGCATCATTGGATCTTGTTGCATGGGCGCTATGTCTGCAAAGCCCGAACACCCGAGTGTTATGCCTGTCCGATTCAGGATATTTGCCGATTTTCTAAAAAAACCTCTGCGCCATAATCGTCGATTCTGCCTGTTTTTATTAATTTTGCGTCAGATTATATTGGATTGTAAGCACTAAACCCCCATTTCATTGGCTTTTTTTCGTCTCCGGAATTATTACCCTTTGCACATTCAGAAAGCGTTCATCGCTGTTATGCCCATTTGTGTCCGTCAATTTTGTTAACTATAGTTCGGTGTCGGCTTGAAAGCGGCGCGAATTTAATTTTTTTAGGGGATATCAGAGATGAGATCTTATTTATTTGGTGCCGTTTCGGCACTTAGTCTTCTAGCGGCCACTTCGGCCTATGCGGACGACCATGAGAGCGAAGGTTGGTACCTTCGTGGCAATGCTGGTTACGGGACACATCATGATCCCGAAGTTACCGGCGGTATAGACAGCACTATCAACGGCAACGGGATTCAAAGTGAGGGCAATGGCGCGCTATCCTTCGGCGCGGGTTATGACTTTGGCGAAAACTGGCGCATCGAAGTTGATGGGGATAACTTGCGGACAGATCTGGGATCCGTCAGCCTGACTCCTGCATCAAAAGCGTCTTTACGGACCGATAGCTTGATGCTTAATGCATTATATGACTTTAATACTGACGCGCTTGGATCTTTCGAGCCCTATGTTGGTGCGGGCCTTGGTCTTGTTCGAGGCAAAGCTCGAGTCATAGCAAGTGACTTCCCAAGCGTTGATAACGCGCTGACTCGCAACCCGACTTGTATCGGAACACGTACGCCAGGTCAGGCTTCAAGCTGTGCCATCAGTGGTTCTGACACTGGATTTGGTTGGCAATTATTGGCCGGTTTGGGATATAAAATCTCAGATAATCTGACGTGGGATACACATTACACATATTTGAACGGTCCTGATTTGGACTTGGATGGTCACATTTCAAATGGCGCAAATGGTGTATTTGAACTTTTTGATGCCGAAATGAGCGACGTTGGTTCACATTCTATTGTGACAGGTGTTCGTTATGCATTTGGTGAGCGTGCTAAGCCTGTGATGACACCTCCGCCTGCGCCAACTCCTACATATCAGTGTTGGGACGGAAATATGGTTTTCAATGCCGGTCAATGTTTAGCCAAGCCGGCCCCTGTTGTTCAGGCGCCACCACCACCGCCTGTCATTGAGACACGCACATGCTGGGACGGGTCTATCGTTGACATTACCTCAGCTTGCCCAACGCAACCTTTGCCTCAAGTGACGTGTCCTGACGGATCTCTTGTTTCAGACATTAATTTCTGTCCTACTTTGAATACAGGCACATCGATTGCTGAGCTTTGTGGTGAGCAAAATCGCCAAGAAATCATCTATTATGAGTTCAACAAAGGCCAGTCTGCTGAAACACGGAATGCGATTAACCGCATCCTGGATATCGGTCAGTTCTGTGACGTCTCGAGTATTCGCGTTATCGGCCATACGGATACGTCCGGTGCAGCATCTTACAACTTGGCTCTTTCAAAGCGCCGCGCAACAGATGCTCTGAACGAGCTTGTCCGTGAAGGTGTGTCTCGCAACTTGATCACAGCTGAAGGTAAAGGCGAAACAGAGCCATTCGTTCAGACCGGTGATGGTGTTAAAGAGCAGCTGAACCGTCGTACTGAGGTTTTGGTTTCACTTGGATCCACTGGCGCATTCGTCAACTAGGATCAGCGTGAAAATAAAATTAATGGGGCGTGATTGCGCCTCATAATACTCTGCTTCGGTAGAGTTAGTGATAAGACCCGCACCGATTTATCGGTCGCGGGTTTTATTTTGTCTGCGGATAGTCAGCGGCGCCAACCCGTTAGTCCCTGCTGGGAACGACAGGCCGCGCTTTTCTTTCAGCGCCGGACGCGCCATAGCGCGCTGATGACTATTCAAACGAAATCAATGTCGCGGCAGCTGGGGGTGATCCTACTCATCCTCTTGTTTATGCGGCTTGTCTTCTTATTGACGGCGCCTTGGGGTCTTCACGGGGATGAAGCGCAATATTGGGCGTGGTCTCAAGACCCGGCTTTCGGGTATTTTTCCAAGCCCCCTATGATTGCTTGGCTTATTGGCGCGACGACCTCTATTTTCGGACATTCGGAATGGGCCGTGCGCCTATCCGCGCCGCTCCTGCATATTGCGACGACGGTCATGATTTTTCTGGCCGCGCGGCGGTTTTATGATTCGCAAGCCGCATTCTGGGCGGCGCTGATTTATGTGCTGATGCCTGCCGTTTGGTTGTCGAGCTTCATCATGAGCACGGATGCAGCGCTGCTGCTGTGCTGGGCGGCGGCCTTGCACGCTTGGGCTTGCTTACGGGATGGGGATGGCCAAGAACAAAAATTGGGCCGCGTATTGCAATTAGGCCTCGCGCTAGGACTGGGGCTTCTTTCGAAATACGCGATGGCTTTCATGGTTCCCGTTTTATGTTTGGCGGTATTGTTCGACGCGCCGAGCCGCAAGGCGTTGCTGGGCCCCAAAGGTTTTGTTGTCGCCGGGATTGCGGCGGCGCTGCTCGCGCCGAACTTGATGTGGAATGCGGCAAATGAGTTTGCGACGATTTCCCACACAGCGGAGAATGCCAATCTGGGCCGTGATTTATTTAACCCCGAAGAAGTCATTCAGTTCTGGATCGATCAATTTGGTGTCTTTGGAATCATTCCCTTCCCCATGCTTCTCGTCGCGTTGTTCGCTGCCGCGCGAGGTCGATTAGAAAGCCCCGCCAAATGGCTGGCCGCATTGGCCGCGCTGCCGCTCCTTGCAATTACCTTAGAAGCGCTGCTGTCGCGCGCCAATGCGAATTGGGCCGTCACCGCCTATATTGCTGCGCCTATTTTGGTCGGATTTTGGGCGGTGCAATCACCTCGCCGTTTAGCTTGGTTGAAATGGGGCCTCGCCGTACAAACGGCTATTGTCCTCCTGATAGGCGGATTGGCGGCCAGCGAGAAAACCGTGGATGCAGTCGGTTTAAATAATGGCGTGAAACGTCTGCGCGCCTGGCCCGAAACAGCGGAGGCGATTAAGGCAAGGCTGGCGCAAGACGATTATGCTTATGTCGCGGCTGATAACCGGCTCGTCTTTTATGATCTGAATTATTACGGCACCTATGAGGCCGAGCTGGCCATGTGGTCACTCAACGCCTCGCCCGCCCATCATGCGAGCCTGACCCGCGCCCTTCCCGACACGAGCGCGCCCGTGCTCATCCTGTCATATCACCATAATTTTGAGGGATATTTCCGCGATGATTTTGAAACGCTGACAGAGCTGCCGCCCATTCAGATTAATCTGGGCCCGGGGAAAACACGAAATCTGAAAGTCTGGCGCGGGACAGGATATAAACGCACATCCCACGAAGACAGGACCTAAGTCTTACCCCAGAGCTTCTCTAGCCGCTTATCGCGGCCGCACCCATTGCGATAATATTTATAGCGCAAAGAATTCTTCTTATAATAATCCTGATGATAATCTTCCGCATCATAAAAGGTCACGGCGGGCAGGATCGGCGTGACGATGGCGTCGGAAAACGGTTTAGTTTTTTTAATCTGCGCGAGGGAGCCTTCCGCGTCATCGCGTTGTTCGGGCGTCACGAAAATTGCGGAGCGGTAGCTCGCGCCCTTATCGCAAAATTGACCGCGCGCATCCGTGGGGTCCACGGTCTTCCAGTAATAGTCAACCAGCTCGCGGTAGCTCACAACATTGGGGTCGTAAGTCACTTTGACGGCCTCAAAATGACCCGTGCGGTTTGTGCCCACTTGCTTATATTTCGGATTGTCCAGCGTCCCGCCCGTATAGCCGGAGACGGCCTCGCGCACGCCGGGCAGTTTCTCAAAATCTGATTCTGTGCACCAAAAGCACCCGCCCGCAATGATCATCTCTTCGAGACCATCCGTACGCGTATTTTTAAACGGTGCTTGCGGGCCTGACGTGGTCATTGCCACTTGCGGCGCGGTGGGCACATCTGTTGTCTCCGCCGATTGCGCAGGCGCGCAGGCATAGAATGAGAGTGTGAGAAATACGGTCACGGACGCTGTCAGGTAATGTTTCATAAATATCCAATCCTTCAAAGCCTGCAAAAGTTCCAGTCACGATCCGGTGTGACAATTGTGAGGCCCTAGCTGCGGCTTTGTTTATATCCAGCCAGTGCGCGTTCGCGGGCCTCTTTGTGATCCACAACGGGTGTTGGATATGTCTTGCCCAGCTCAACGCCCGCCTGTTCCAGAACCTCTTTCGGAGCGGTCCAAGGCTGGTGGATATATTTCTTCGGCAGCCCCGCGATCTCCGGCACATATTTGCTGACGTACTCACCTTTAGGATCGAACTTCTCGCCTTGGGTGAAGGGGTTGAAAATCCGGAAATAGGGCGAGGCATCCGCGCCGCTGCCCGCAACCCACTGCCAACTGGCGGCGTTAGAGGCAGGGTCAGCTTCCAACAAAGTGTCCCAATACCACGCTTCACCGACACGCCAATCGGTGAGCAAGTGTTTAATCAGGAACGACGCGCAAATCATCCGCACGCGATTATGTTGCCAGCCCGTCTGCCAAAGCTGGCGCATACCCGCATCCACCATGGGATAACCCGTTTGGCCACGCCGCCAGGCCTCGACCTTGGCCGCATCGCTGTCCCACGGGAAATTATCGAAAGCGGGTTTGTAATTCTCGCTCGCGAGATTGGGGTTATAAAAGAGCAGTGTGTAAGAAAATTCGCGCCAACCAATCTCGGTCAGAAATTTATCTGACGTGTAGTCATTATCCTTCGTCGCATTCCAAATCTGGCGCGGGGAAATTTCGCCGAACGCTAAATGCGGAGAGAGCTTTGACGTGCCGTTCTCATCATCAGGACGGTCACGCTGGTCCGCGTAGTCCTCAACCGGCCCGTCCAGAAAACTCTCCAAACGTTCGATTGCGCCCGCCTCGCCCGGTGTGTGATCATCCATCATTTTGGAGCCCCAATCCGGGGAGGTCGGCAGGAGTTTCCAATCGGCAAGATCATCGGAAGACAAACCTTGGGCGCAATCCAGAGTTTTCGGCGCGGGCAAAGGTTCATCCACGGTGAAATTCGCTTTCGCCGCACGCCAAAACGGCGTGAAGACCTTGTAGAATCCGCCAGACTTCGTTTCGACCTCCCACGGCTCGGTCAGGAGATTGGCTTTGTGGCTATCCACTTGGACACCGCGCGATTTCAAATCCGTTTTAATCGCTTCATCAATTTCGCGCGCCCAACCCTCGTAGCGGCGGTTCCAATGCACCTCATCCGCGCCGGTTTGCTCAAGAATTTCGTAGAGAATATCTGCCGCCTTGCCGCGCCGTAAAATCAGCTCTCCGCCTTTATCCGAAATGGATTTCATCAGAGCCGTAAGCGAGTGATGCAGCCAAACTTCCGATGCCCCGCCCAAAGTGCGGCCTTTATTGGACTCGTCAACATAGAGCAGGATAAGCGGCTTACCGCTCTTCACCCCCGCATGAAGCGCGGGATTATCAGCCAGACGCAAATCGCGGCGAAGCCAGACAATAACAGGTTTGGGGACAGAGCTTGTTTTGGGCATATCTTACTTACGCACAGACTACCCGGGCCGTTGCCATAAAGTTAGGTCAGCGTCGTCGCGGAAATATCAAACAAATCCGCCATCACGGATTCGGTCGTTGGCCAGCGGCCTGCGCCTTTTCCGCGGATGCGGTATTGGTCGCCGTCTTCAAAATCGAAAACCGCGTGGGCTTCTTCGCCGTCGGCTTGGGCGAGAAAGTTATTTGTTGAGAGATCTTTCAATTCGAGTGCAGATGAGAAACCGTTCTTATCTTTCCAAAGGTTTGAAATTCGTTTCCAAGCCCCTTTGGCGGGCGCTTCCGGATTAAAATCCGCGATGCTGTCCAACGGGATGTCGTCCAGCGTAATCGCTTCATCAAATCCGAGCATGGCGATAAGACGGATTTTCGCCGCTGCGTCTGCGCCGCCAACATCAGCCGTTGGGTCCGCTTCGGCGAAACCTTTGTCCTGTGCGTCTTTCAAGGCTTCGGCGTAGCTTTTGCCCTTACGGATTTCATCCAGCATATAATTCGTCGTCCCGTTGAGCAGGGCTTGAACGCGGGTGATGCGGCCCTTTTCGCGCAGGCACATTTCCAGCACAGGCATACCGCCGCCCGCCGCGGAAGAGAACCGCAGTTGCGTGCCGTGTCCTGCCGCGAAATCCAGCAAAGCCTGCCCGCCCGCCGCGATGGCTTGCTTATTCGCCGACACAACATGGACGCCGTTTTCGAGCATAGCTTTGGAATGGCTGAGCGCAGGTTCAACGCCGCCCGACACATCAATGAAGACATCCGGTTTGGCGGCGAGCAATTCGGCAAAATCCGTCGCCAGCAGATCCAGCTTATAGCCTTGATCAATATATTTATCCGGGCTGCGCACCATGATTTTGACGACCTCGAACTGATCCGCATGCGCCGCAACGCGCCGGAAAACCCCGCCGCCAACAACGCCCAGGCCCATCATCGCCACCCGCAGTTTTTGCGGGGATGGCGCAGGTTTCATGCTGCCTGTTTTCGCCCCAACGCGCGTGTAAGACGGCAGGCCGGGCAAGCCGACGCGGAACGGCACTTCATTCTTTCGCGCAAACCCAAGCGCCCGCGGCGCGATAAGCGGTCCCGCAACTCGGGTTGCATCCTCCCAAGAGATTTCCTCATAGCGGGCGGCATTCGGATTGGACTTTGGATCAACTTCGTAAATGCCGTTCACGTCTTTGAGCAAGACAGCCTCGACGCCGAGCTGGTCAGCTACATAAAGCGCCGTCAAATCCGCCCCGCCGTCGCCGAGCAAGACCGCGCGGTCCTTTTCGCCAATGGCCACAAAGCCGGGCATAACGACAATATCGTGATCTTTAAGGTCTTGCAGCAGTTGCGGCGTGTTGAGCCCGGTGAGTCGGGCTTCGGTGAAGGACCCTTCCGCCGTTAGGCCCAGATCCCGCGCTTGGCGGACAAAGGCCGGCGCGCCGATACGTTCCAGCGCCAAAGCCAATAATGCCGCAGATCGGCGCTCACCGAGTTGCAGCAATTCAGGCAGGTTCTTCGCCTCGCCTTCCGGCCCAATCCGCCGCGCTTCAGCCATTAACACATCCGTCTGGTCGCCCTGTGCGGATGTCACGGCTACGACATTTTGTCCCTGCCGATAATGACGGTAGATTTCCGAGGCGGCCTGGGTGTAGTCCTCCAGCGAATTTAGGACAGAGTGACCGAAATTCAGGACGATGACAGGAACAGGCATGACAGGCTCTCAAATGATTAAGGGAGCCAGCTAGGCCCGTGCCCGTCGGCTGTCAATCGGAGACCCGCATGGAAAATGATTCTAATGAGACGGAATTTGGCCCACCGCCGCAGCATGGGTCTATCTGGCCTCGGATTTGGCGCGGGATGAAATTGCGCTGTCCGAGGTGCGGCGATGGAAAACTCTTTCGGTCTTTCCTCAAACCCGTAGAACACTGTGCCACCTGCGACCAACGCTGGGGCCATGTGCGCGCGGACCTCGCCCCCGCTTGGGCCGCCATGACAATTTCTGCGCATTTTACTGTCGCCATTTGGCATTTTCTCTTTTGGGGTCGGGATATTCCCACTTGGCAATTGACGATTTACCTCTGCGGAATTGCAGCCGCAATAGCTTTGCTCGCCCTGCCGCCGATGAAAGGCCTGTTCATGGCCATCATCTGGGCAAAGGGCACAACCGACTCCTGACTTGACGAAAGCGGAGCAAGTCCGCATAGGCCTTTTCATCATCAAGACCAACTGAGGGACAGGCCCGCAGACGTTGGGGCAACCTCGATATTATGTTGGACGGTGCCAAATCCTGCAGCTTGTGCGCAAGCGGCGAAGATGAGGATTAGAACGGGCTCTCCGTTCCCTCCCTTCACTTTTGCGCCCGGTAGAAAAGGGCAGCCATGGCAACTGGTCATGACATAGACACAAAACTGGGCACGCACGGTCTCGGGCGCGGGTGTCAGCTCGTGGATGACGTTGCGCGCGGCCGCGTTTACGGGAATCCGGACGGCCCCGTTATTGTCGTGATGGGCGGTATTTCAGCTACGCGCTTCGTTTGCGATGCCCCGCCTGACCAGAAGACAAAAATGCTGGGTCGCGGCTGGTGGTCGCGCTTGGTGCGCCGCGGCGGTGCGATTGATTTGGACCGCTTCAAAGTCATCGGCTATGATTTTGCACCTAATGATGGCGGTGACGCCTGTCCCGAGACCATTACAACAACCGATCAGGCCCGTCGCTTGAAAGCGCTTCTCGATAGCCAGAACATTTCAAAAGTCGCGGCGATGATCGGCAGCTCTTACGGCGGCATGTGTGCGCTGGCTTTCGCGCGCGATTATCCGGACGCAGTGGGGCATCTCTGCGTGATTGGCGCGGCCCATCGGCCCTATCCCATCGGTGTCGGCTGGCGCGGCATTCAGCGCCGCCTCGTGCGCTTAGGTCTGGAGGCAGGGAAGTCCGAAGCCGGACTGAAACTCGCGCGAGAGCTCGCTATGACGACTTACCGCACGCCGGAAGAATTTGCAGACCGCTTTGATTTGGAAGAGGACGGCACGACCCCCATTCAATTCGACATTTGCAGTTATCTCGGCAGTCGCGGCGATATTTTCGCGGCCAATATGGACCCAAAGCGGTTTTTGGCACTGTCAGAATCCGTCGATCTGCACCGGATTGAACCGGAGAGCATCACCACGCCGACGCTGCTTATGACAGCCATTTCAGACCAGCTTGCGCCCCTCACGGACATGCGGGAGCTTCGCGACCGTCTGTCGGGGCCGAGCGAACTTTACACGTTCACATCACTCTATGGGCATGATGCGTTTTTAAAAGAATATGACGCGATGGATCCGAGGCTGGCTGAGTTTTGCAAACAGCTCTCATGAAAATCTTGATTGATTTCCTTTGGCTGACCGCCCGCTGCATCGCCTTCATCTGGGCGGTGTCTGCCGTGCTCATCCTCATCCTTTTTGCGATTGGTACTGAGGCCGAAGGCTATAGTTGGGGCGAACGGATTTTGATTGCGGTAAAATACGCAGGCTATGTCGGCGGGATATTTGGCAGCTTGCTCGCCATCACGCTGGCGCTTAAGAGCTGGCGCATAGAACGTGCCAATAAAGAGAAGCTTGCGCGTCGAAAACAAGACCGAAAGGCAACAGAACCGTCATGACCACTGCCCCGAGAATGAAGTTTTCTATTCTGACAATTCCGGCCTTTTTAATTTCTGCTACTATGTCTGCTTGCTCTGGCGCGTCAATCGACACGGACTTTTGTGAACATTGGTCAACTAATGATGAAACGGGTGTCTCTGTAAGTTGGGAGCCTCAAGAGAACGATCGACAAATAATAGATGGAAAACTTGGGTCAGATAAAACGTACATTTGCTCAGAAATTAATCTGTCCGGGAGAATTACTGTGGTGAGTTTTAGTGAAGAGAAGAAAAGACACTACTCTCACAGTTATATAAGGAAAAATGGCGAACTCATTTTCGTTGAAGAAGAATTTTTCGTTAGTTCGCGCTAAGAAAATCTATGACCGACTCTAAAAACACAACAGCAGAGACCAATATCGTCCAAGCCGGCATCGGCATCGACCCGGCGCATGCCTCGGTCGCGCCGCCGATCTATCTGTCGTCGACTTATGTCTGGCCGAACCCGACGGATAAGGGGGCCTATGATTACGGTCGGACGAAAAATCCGAACCGGGATATTTTGGCAGGCGCGCTGGCAGAACTTGACGGCGGCGCGGGGGCCGTCGTGACATCATCAGGAATGGCGGCGATTGATCTCGTCCTAAATCTTATAAGCGCGGATGATCTCGTGATTGCGCCGCATGATTGCTACGGCGGCACGCACCGCTTGCTCACGCACCGCGCCAAGCAAGGCCGTATTCGGGTTGCGTTTGTTGACCAGACCGATGCCAAAGCTTTGGAAGCCGCGATGGCGAACAAACCCGCGCTGGTCATGATAGAGACGCCGTCCAATCCGCTGATGCGCGTTGTGGATGTCGCCGCCATTTGCACCGCCGCGAAATCTGCGGGCGCGATATCCGTCGTAGACAATACATTCCTCTCGCCGCTGCGCCTTAAGCCGTTGGAGCTTGGCGCAGATATCGCGCTGCAATCGACAACAAAATATATCAACGGGCATAGCGATATTATCGGCGGCTGCGTTGTCGCCAAATCCGAAGATCATGTCGAACAGCTGACATGGTGGGCCAATGCTGCGGGCGTGACGGCCAGCGCTTTTGATTGTCACCAGACTTTGCGCGGTTTACGAACTCTGGCTCTGCGGCTGGACGCCGCCGAGTCCAATGCGCGCTCAATTGCGAAATTCCTGCAAGGTCAGCCGCAGGTCAACGCTATCCATTATCCGGGTCTTGAAACGGACCCCGGGTTTGCGCTGACCCAAAGCCAACAATCGGGCCCCGGCGCGATGGTTTCCTTCGAAATTAAAGGCGGGTTAGATGCCGCGACGGCGTTTTGCCGGTCCCTCGAGATATTCAAACTCGCCGCCAGTTTGGGCGGAGTAGAGAGCCTGATCTGCTTGCCCGAGACAATGACACATGCCGGCATGGCGGAATCTGCGCGCCGCGAAGCCGGAATTAGCGAGAGTTTGCTCCGTCTTTCCGTGGGAATCGAAAGCGAAAGCGACCTTTTGGCAGATTTATCAGAAAGTTTTGCTGCAATCTCTTAGATATTTCAAATTATTTGTCTCGAAATCTCTTACTGCGCATATGGCTAAGTAATTTTTTGCTTGAGAGAGACCGCTTGACTCGCTATCGGGTGGCAAGTTTAAGGTAAATTATGCATCCGTTTCAGAAAAACGAAGTCAAAGTGAAAGTCGCCGCGCGTCAACAGTCGCCCGTAAGCGATATTGCTGTGCTCAGCGGACTCATTCTACTTGTCATCGTCTCTGTCGTCGTCCTACTCGGACGACCAGCGGGTTTTATGTAAGGAAAACGTTCCAAGCATAAGTCACCCGCTTCCGAAAGGTAGCGGGTTTTTTTGTTTTTAGGGCTTGAGGGAATAGAATGTCAAAACGCAGTGATGCCATTGTTAAAGGACGCGACCGCGCTGCTGCGCGCGCGATGTTGCGCGCAACAGGCATGGATGACGCCAATTTCGAAGGTCCGATGATCGCCGTGTTCAACACATGGACCAACATGGGGCCGTGCAATATGGATCTCGATAAGCTGGCCATTCCCGTCCGCGCAGGTATTCGCGCGGCGGGCGGAACCCCTGTTGATTTTAACTCCATTGCAGTTTCCGACGGCATCACAATGGGTAGCGAAGGTATGCGCGCCTCATTAATGTCGCGCGAAGTCATTGCGGATTCCATTGAGCTGGCCGTGAAAGGTCACAGTTTGGACGGCGTCATAGTCCTTGTGGCCTGTGACAAAACCATCCCGGCGGCTGGCATGGCGCTCGCGCGGATGAATATTCCGGGCGTTGTGCTTTACGGCGGCTCCATCATGCCGGGCAACCACAATGGCAAAGACCTGTCCCTACAAGATGTGTTTGAGGCGGTTGGCGCGTGCGCAGCGGGCCTGATTGACGATGAAGAGCTCAAAAATATCGAGAAAAAAGCCTGTCCCGGCGCAGGAGCTTGCGGCGGTCAATTTACGGCCAACTCCATGGCCATGGCGATGACCTTCCTCGGCCTGTCGCCCATGGGCGCAAATGATGTGCCCGCCATTGACGAAGAGAGAAATAAGAGCGCCTACCGCGCCGGGCAAATCGTTGTCGACTGCGTCACCGAAAACCGCTTACCCCGCGAGATGATCACAAAAGATACGCTGATGAATGCGGCGATTGCGCTGTCTGCCACGGCGGCGTCTACTAATGCGATTTTGCATTTACTGGCCATCGCCGCCGAAGCCGAAGTCCAAGGATTTGACATTGACGCCTTTGACTCGATTTCCCGCTCTACCCCCGTCATTGGCGATTTGAAGCCGGGCGGGAATTATATGGCATATGATCTCTATGAAGCCGGAGGTTCGGGCCTCGTCGGACAGCGCCTTGTCGCGGATAAACGCATTACCGACGCGCCAACGGTGACGGGCCGTTCGCTCTTTACCGAAATCGCGGACGCTAAAGAAACGGACGGTCAGAAAGTCGTGCGCAGTTTTGATAACCCCGTAAAATCACGCGGCGGCTACGGCATTCTTTATGGCGACCTCGCCCCCGAAGGCTGCGTCGTCAAACTCGCAGGTCACGGCGCGCTTTTCTTTGAAGGCACGGCTCGCGTGTTTGAATCAGAAGAATCCTGTTTCGAGGTCGTTCAAAACAACGGCATCAATAAAGGCGACGTTGTTATCATCCGAAACGAAGGCCCCGCAGGCGGTCCCGGTATGCGCGAAATGCTCGGCGTGACAGCGGCCCTCGTTGGCCAAGACCTCGCCGATCATGTCGCGCTGATTACGGACGGACGTTTCTCCGGCGCGAGCTATGGCTTTGTTATCGGCCATGTCGCGCCGGAAGCTGCACATGGCGGCCCGATTGCACATGTGCGCGACGGAGACAAAATTACCATTGATGTCGAAAAACGCTTCATCAATGTCGACGCAGATTTAGCTGAACGCGCCAAAGACTGGACCCCGCCGAAACCCAAATACCCCAGCGGCGCTTATGCCAAATTCGCCAAACTCGTCGGCTCTGCGTCCAAGGGCGCGGTTACTTCTTTCCCATTTGACCCCTAATTAAAACTCTAAGGATTCACCCTCATGTCATCTCTCGATATTTATTACGACAAAGACTGCGATGTCTCGATTATCAAAGGCAAGAAAGTTGCCGTTTTGGGCTATGGCTCGCAAGGTCGTGCCCATGCGCTGAATTTGAAAGATAGTGGCGTTGACGTTGTTGTAGGCTTGCGTCCTGAGAGCTCCACAAATAAAAAAGTTAAAGCTGACGGGCTTGAGTCCAAAGCCACAGCCGACGCCGTTAAGGGCGCGGATGTCGTCATGGTTCTGACCCCGGATGAGCTGCAAGCGAAAATTTACCGCGAAGACATTGAACCAAACATCAAAGATGGCGCAGCGCTCGCTTTTGGTCACGGTTTTGCCATTCATTACGGGCAAGTCGCGCCGCGCCGCGACCTCGACGTCATTATGATTGCACCAAAAGCGCCGGGTCATACGGTCCGTAACGAGTTTGAAAATGGCCGCGGGATTCCGGACCTTATCGCCGTTGCGCAGGACGCCAATGGCGGTCACGCCTTACAACTCGCAAAATCCTACGCCTCTGCCATTGGCGGCGGACGCACGGCGATCATTCACACAACATTTGGAGATGAGACCGAAACCGATTTGTTCGGCGAGCAAGCTGTTCTTTGCGGCGGTGTGGTTGAGCTGATCAAGATGGGTTACGAGACATTGACTGAAGCGGGCTACCCGCCGGAGCTCGCATATTTCGAATGCCTTCACGAAACCAAACTCATCGTCGATTTGATCTATGAAGGCGGTATCGCCAATATGAATTATTCAATCTCCAATAATGCAGAATATGGCGAATACGTTACGGGCGAAGCGGTCATCAATGACAGCTCCCGCGAAGCGATGCGCACCGCGTTGAAAAACATCCAAAATGGGGACTACGCGAAAAGCTTCATCCAAGAAGGCGCTTTGGGCTATCCAAGCATGACCGCCCGCCGCCGCAATACGGAGAAACATTCGATTGAAACCGTCGGCGCAAAGTTACGCGGCATGATGCCGTGGATCTCCGCGAACAAGATTATTGATAAAGATAAGAACTAGTAATCGGTAAACAGTAAGCAGTGATCAGAATGATTATTGTGAAACTGCTCACTGATCACCGACAACTGAGACTCTAATATGACAACCGCAACTCAATTCGAACGCCAACAAACGGAAATCCTTGAGAACCGCGAGCCGAAATCCGGCTCGAAGCTCTTGCTGGAATCCATTGCCGCGCAGGGCGTCGATGTTATCTTCGGCTATCCCGGCGGGGCGATTATGCCCGTTTATGACGAGCTGCCAAATTACCCCCAGCTGCGCCATATTCTTTGCCGTCACGAACAAGGCTGCGGCATGGCCGCAATTGGTTATGCGCGGGCGACGGGCAAGGTTGGCACGGCTTTCGCCACATCAGGTCCGGGCGCGACGAACCTCGTTACCGCCATTGCCGACGCCTATTTGGATTCTGTTCCCGTTGTTTTCGTCACGGGCCAAGTCCCGACAAACTTGATGGGCACGGACGCGTTCCAAGAGGTCGACATTATCGGCATCACCATGCCCATCGTGAAGCACAGCTATATCGTGCGCGACCCGGCGGACCTGCCCGGAATGATCGCCGAAGCCTATTTTATCGCCGCTGAAGGCCGTCCGGGTCCGGTGCTGATTGACTTGCCAAAAGACGTGCAAAACGCCCTGACAACAGATCGTCATAAATGGCGCCCCTATCCGAAGCAAAAACCCGAAATGGGCCAGAGCGAAGATATTGCCAAAGCCGAAGAGCTGATGCGTGAGGCTAAAAAGCCGCTGTTCTATATCGGCGGCGGCGTGGCCCAAGGTGACGGTGTGGCGGAACTTCGCGAGTTAGTTGAACGCACACAAATTCCGGGCGTGTCCACGCTCAAAGGTCTTGGCTCTCTGCCCTCTGATCATCCGAACTATCTCGGCATGCTCGGCATGCACGGTCTGAAAGCAGCAAATTACGCCGTGCAGGAATGCGATCTGTTGATCGTTGTCGGCGCGCGTTTTGATGACCGCGCGACAGGTAAGCTCGACACTTTCGCGCCTAATGCCAAAGTCATTCATATGGATATTGATGTGGCGGAGATAAATAAACTCCGCCGCGTGAATGTTGGTTTGGACGGGTCGCTGAAGAAGAACCTCGCGGCCTTGGATCCATTTGACGGCGGGGCCGCCCCGAACATCTCTGAGTGGACAGAGATGTGTTACGGTCGCCGCACGGAGCATGAGTGGGATTACAACGCCGCGCAGGCGAAGGCCTCGCCCGGCGTCTACGCGCCAAAACTGCTGCATGATCTCTCCCGCCGCGCAGACGCCATGTTCAAAAATGAGAGCGCCGCGATTTTCACCTGCGACGTTGGTCAGCATCAGATGTGGGTCGCGCAGCATTGTTATTTCGACGAGCCGAAAGATCACATCACCTCAGGCGGACTGGGGACGATGGGCTTTGGCCTGCCTGCAGGCCTCGGGGCGAAACTCGGCGCGCCGGAACGCACCGTGATTACGGTGTCGGGCGACGGTTCCATCATGATGAACATTCAGGAACTGGCGACGCTCTACCGCTACGACATTCCTTTGAAAATTGTATTACTGGACAACTCCGTGCTCGGCATGGTGCGTCAGTGGCAGGAAGTGTTCTTCGACAAGAATTATTCCGAGACAAATCTGGACGATAATCCGGATTTCGCAGTCCTCGCCAAAGCCTTCCAAATTGACGCCTTCACCGTCAACACAGCCAGTGAGATGGACGCAGGCATAGACCGCCTGCTCTCAACCGACGGCCCCGTCCTCATGCACGTCAAAATCGATCCAAATGAAAATGTCTGGCCGCTCGTTCCTCCGGGACGGAGCAATGCCGATATGATGGAGCGGTAGGGTGAGACCCGGTTTAATTATAACCATTTACATCATGGGGGCCGCTTTGTTTACACATGGTCTTGTCCTCATGATAACTATGCCTGCTTTGCCGGAAGGATCGGGCATGGTTGAGCTTTATGCGGCTACAGGCCCTGCTTTTCATTCCTTTGCGCTTTGCCTTCTGTGCCTAGCGGCAGCCGAAATTCTTTTATCGGCCAAGGCGCCTGCATGGGAGAAACCTGGCTTAGACACTGACAGTGGCGCGGGCTCATGATTAAAAACCCTGTCATCCTTTGGACTATTTTCGTTTTCCAAATCCTCTTTTTTGCAAGCTCTATGTTCGGCTTCGTAAGAATTATTCAGTTAGGGCATTTTTCGCCATTTCTGGTTATTGGCTATGTGTTTTCCCTTGTGTTGATGTGGGTCACACTCTCCCACATTAAACTTTTAGCTAAATCGCAACCTACCAACGCGGACCTTTTCTCATGACCGAAGAACTCCAACGCGATAAAACTTTTGAACCGTCGGGCGTGTCGGGCAAACTGAAGATCGTGCTGCATGATGTGTCGGGGACGCTTATCAGGGCGCTCGGCACGATCGAGCGCCGTGGATATGATTATCGCGATGTGCATTGTACGCAGCGCGTGGACGGCGATTTTGATTTGCTGGTCCATGTTGAGGATACAGGCGGACCCAATGATTTGAACACGCTCTGCCTTCAATTAGAACGGCTCTATAATGTTGTTTCGGCGGAAAAAGTTGGGCGGCGGAAAAGAGCGGAAAGAGCATAAATAGGTATTAGTGATCAGTCGGCAGTGATCAGAAGATTTACTGCCCTGATCACTAAACACTGATCACTGAGACTCATTATGGAACACGTCAAAATATTCGACACAACATTACGCGACGGCGAGCAGGCGCCGGGGTTTTCTATGACGGGCGGGCAAAAGCTCCGTCTTGCGAAAGCGCTTGAGGCGCTCAAAGTCGACGTGATGGAAGCGGGATTTGCGGCCGCTTCCCCCGGGGATTTCGAGGCCATCAAAACCATCGCGACTGAAGTTAAAGACTCCGTTGTGTGCTCGCTCGCGCGCTGTAATGACGGCGATATCCGCGCATCCGGTGAAGCGATCAAGCCAGCAAAACGGGGCCGCATCCACACCTTCATCGCGACCAGCCCGCTGCACCGCGAGTTCAAACTCAAAATGTCCAAAGAGGAAATCCTTCGCCGCGCCGTGGCCGGGGTCGAGCTCGCCCGGACCTATACGGATGATGTCGAGTTTTCCTGCGAAGATGCAATACGCACAGAACGCGATTATATGAAACAAGTCTGCGAAGCGGTCATCCGCGCGGGCGCAACAACGATCAACATGCCCGACACCGTTGGTTATACGACGCCTGAAGAGATTGAGGATTTATTCCGCTTTCTGACCACAGAAGTAGAGGGCGCAGATAAAGTCATATTTTCCGCCCATAATCACAATGATTTGGGCCTCGCCGTTGCCAACTCTCTCGCGGCCATTCGCGGCGGCGCTCGGCAGGTGGAATGCGCCCTAAACGGTATCGGCGAGCGGGCGGGTAATTGCGCGCTTGAAGAAGTCGTCATGGCGCTGCGCACGCGTAAAGACTTCTTTGACGTGTCTACCGGGATTGAAACCCAAGGCCTTTACGCCGCATCGAAACTCCTCGCGACCATCACGGGGAATCCCGTTCCGCGTAATAAGGCCATCGTCGGTAAAAATGCGTTCGCCCATGAGAGCGGGATTCATCAACATGGCGTGTTGGCGAACCGCGAAACCTACGAAATCATGAAACCCGAAGATGTCGGCGTGTCCACGGATAATCTCGTGCTGGGCAAACATTCGGGGCGCGCGGCGCTCCGAGCGCGCGCGGAAAAGCTCGGCTTTACTTTGGCAGATAATCAGTTGGCGTCCGTTTTTGCCGCTTTCAAAACATTGGCGGATGACAAGAAGGAAGTCTTTGATTCCGACATTGAAGCGCTCGTTTTGGGTGAAGCCGTCGGTGTGCAGGGCCCTTGGACAATTGACTCGCTCTATGTGTCTGCCGGGTCAGATCAAAACCGCGAACCGGAAGCGATTGTCCGCCTCTCCCATGAAGACGGCCGCAACGAAACCCACGTCAGCCGCGCCAAAGGCCCGATGAATGCTGTCTTCGACGCGATTTCTGAAATCGCGAAAATTCCGATGAAATTGGAGCATTACGCAGTCTCTTCTGTCTCGGGTGGGGAAGATGCCATGGCCGAAGCGACTGTTCGCGTCGCGACGGAATTTGAAACCTATCAAGGCCGCGGGGCGGATACCGACACTGTGTTGGCTTCGGCGTTGGCCTATCTTGACGTCATCAACCGCATCGAGCGCCGCCAAGCGAGAGCGCTAAACGGGGAGCGCGCGATTGCGGCGCAGCATTAGGGATGAATGCGGAAAGCAAAAGATATGAACCTCTAGTCGATATGGAGTTCACCAGCGTCAACGTAGGGCGGTATGGTATGTCTCTTTTATTCGAAAGACACGAGGAGGAAGGACACAGGGAAATAAAACTCGTCTCAATGGCGGATATTTGTTTATCGAAAGAAAATCTATTCAAGTCCGCAGGTGATCATAACATCATTCGATCTTCTGATATGCATGATTTACACGCCGCACTCGGGTGTAAAGTTATAGATTTCAAACCACTCAAGAAAAATAGAGCCTGCAAAATAGATTTAGGGAATTGCACCATCTATTCTTGGGCAGGAGGAGCGGATTTGCCCGACCACTTATTTATTGCATACGAATATTTTCAATCCAAAGATATTGATTGGTGGCTAATAGATGACCTCTCGTAACTCCAAAACTCTCTTCGACAAAGTCTGGAACCGCCATGTTGTTGTGGCGGAAACTGAGACGAATCCTGCGACGCTCTATATCGACCTGCATCTCATCCATGAGGTCACGTCCCCGCAGGCATTTACCGAGTTAAAAACCCGAGGCTTGAAGGTCCGGCGCCCCGACCGCACGCTCGCGACGATTGATCATTCGACGCCGACGCGGATTAATGCGGATGGTTCTCGGCCTTATGTCACGCCGCAAGCTGAGACGCAGGTTGAGACTTTGCTAGCGAATACGGAAGCCCACGGCATTGAGACCCATGGCTGGGACAGCGATAATCGCGGTATCGTTCATGTGATGGGACCGGAGCTGGGCGCGACGCAGCCCGGCATGACCATTGTCTGCGGCGATAGTCACACCAGCACGCACGGCGCATTCGGCGCGATAGCCTTTGGGATTGGCACGACGCAGGTTGGCCATGTTCTCGCGAACCAATGCCTCTTGATGCCAAAGCCGAAAACAATGGCGATTAATGTCAACGGCGAGCTGCCAAGCGGCGTCACGCCAAAGGATGTTATCCTGCATATCATCGCCGAAATCGGCATTGGCGGCGGCACGGGTTACGCGCTGGAATATCGCGGCAATGTCTTTGAGCAGATGAGCATGCAAGGCCGGATGACGGTCTGTAACATGTCCATCGAGGCGGGCGCACGTTGCGGGATGGTCGGACCGGACCAAACGACATTTGATTATATTGAGGGCCGTAAATTCGCCCCTGAAAATTTCGAAGCCGCCTGCGAAGACTGGCTCTCCTTGTGCACGGATGACGGCGCAAAGTTTGACAAAGAAGTCGACATCCACGCGGAAGATATCAAACCCATGGTCACTTACGGTACGCATACCGGCATGGGCATTTCTATCGACAGCCTCATCCCAGCTGCCCAAAGTGATGCCGACCAAGCCGCTTTGGATTATATGCAAATGACCTCAGGCGAGAAGATTGCGGGCACCAAGGTCGATAAAGTCTTCATCGGCTCTTGCACCAATTCGCGCCTAGAAGACCTGCGCGCGGCGGCGTCTATTTTCAAAAATAATAAAGTCGCAGACGGCGTGACGACGATCATCGTGCCGGGCTCCGTTATTACAAAATACCAAGCCGAAGAAGAAGGCCTGGATAAAATTTTCATCGACGCAGGGGCCGAATGGCGCGAGGCGGGCTGCTCTATGTGTCTCGGCATGAACGGCGACATCGGCGCGCCGGGGGATCTCGTTGTCTCGACCTCCAACCGCAATTTCATGGGCCGCCAAGGTCCCGGCGTGCGCACGGTCTTGGCCTCTCCTGAGACCGCTGCCGCGACAGCGATCACGGGCGTCATCACTGACCCTCGTAAGATGGGAGCAGCGGCATGAGCTTTGAGCCTTTGAAACAAGTCACATCGAAAACGCTGGTGCTGCCTGCGACGAATATCGACACCGATCAAATCATGCCAGCTAAGTTTTTGTCCATGACGACAAAGGCCGGATTGGGCGAACATGTCTTTGCAAACCTTCGCTATCATGCGGACGGCACGAAAACCGACCACGACCTAAACTCTCCCGAAGGCCAAGCCTCGCAGATCCTCGTTGCAGGGCATAATTTTGGCTGCGGAAGTTCCCGCGAACATGCGCCGTGGGGACTGACGGATTACGGCTTCCGCGTTGTCATCAGCTCGGAGATTGCAGATATTTTCCGCAATAATTCGCTGAAGAACGGCTTGCTCCCGGTCATCATTGAGAAACGTGCCCATGACTGGCTTCTCGATAATCCCGGCGCGGACGTCACTGTCGATCTCGATAAATGCGAAGTGCATCTGCCGCGAAATGGCGGGACATATGGTTTCGAGATCGACGCCTTTTCCCGCCATTGCCTAATGGAGGGCGTGGATGAGATGGGATATTTGCAAAATCAATCCGACGCGATAACCGCATTCGAGGCCTCAAGATAATGAACATCAATTTCACCTATCTGCCGGGCGACGGTATTGGTCCCGAAGTGGGCGCGGCAGCGCTCGAAGTTTTAGAAGCTGTTGCCTCCAAATTCGGGCACGAGCTGAACGCCGAGCACCACCTTGTCGGCGGGGCGGCAATTGATGCGCGCGGAACGCCATTGCCGGATGAGACCTTTGCATCCTGCGAGCGCACGGGCGCAATCCTGCTGGGCGCTGTCGGCGGACCGAAATGGGACCACCTTAAAGGCGCAGACCGTCCGGAGCTTGGCTCGCTTTTGCCGCTGCGTAAGAACCTCAATCTTTATGCCAATATCCGTCCTTGCAAGCCTTACACGGCCCTCATTGACCGCGCACCTTTAAAGCGCGAACGCTTGGAAGGCGTCGACTTTGTTGTCATGCGCGAGCTGACGGGCGGGATTTATTTCGGCGATAAGGGCCGTGATGCGCAGGGCGCTTATGACGAATGCCGCTATTCTGAATCCGAAATTCGCCGCATCGCCATCAAAGCTTTCGACCTCGCTATGACGCGGCGCAGGAAAGTCACATCGGTTGATAAATCCAATGTGCTCGAGACCTCCCGTCTGTGGCGTGAAACCGTGATTGATGTCGCCAAATCCTATCCAGACGTTGAGCTGGAACATCTCCTCATTGACGCGATGACCATGCACATGTTGACGCGCGCGCAAGATTTTGACGTCGTGCTGACGGAGAATATGTTCGGGGATATTTTAACCGATGAAGCCTCGGTCCTTTGCGGGTCGATGGGCGTGATCCCGTCTGCGTCGCTCTCTGATGGGAAGATGGGCATGTTTGAGCCCATCCACGGCAGCGCGCCCGATATTGCGGGGCAAGGCAAAGCCAACCCACTCGCCATGATCCTCTCCGCCGCGTGGATGCTACGCCTGAGTTTTGATTTGGGCGCGGAAGCCGATGCGATCGAACAAGCCGTTGAAGCTGCACTGGCAGGGGACCACACGACAGGCGATTTGGGCGGCGGCCTGACGACATTCGCCGTGGGCCAATGGATCGCAGGTTATGTCGGGCGCTAATCCTCCCAAAGTCGATCTCGACGATCTGCGGGCGCGCATTGATGCTGCGCAGGTTTACGGCCTCGCGCAGCGCACGCCGACACAATTTGCGCCGAAACTCTCGGCCAGATTGGGCCGGAACATCTGGTTGAAACGCGAGGATATGCAGGATGTGTTCTCCTTCAAAATTCGGGGCGCGGCGAACCGCATAGCGCGGCTGAGTGAGCTTGAGCGCAAACGCGGCGTTGTCGCCGCCAGCGCCGGAAATCACGCGCAAGGCGTTGCCGCAGCCGCGCAATTTTACAAAATCAACGCACTGATATTTATGCCCGTCACCACCCCGCCGATTAAGATCAGCGCCGTGCAAGCCATGGGCGCGGAAACGCGGCTGATCGGCGATAATTATGACGAAGCCTGCGAGGCCGCGATCAAACATGCCGAAGAAACAGGCGCAGTCTTCGTCCATCCCTTTGACGAGCGCGACGTGATTGCCGGGCAAGGCACAGTCGGCAAGGAAATACTGGAGCAAATGCCCCGCATCCCTGCGGCGGTTTATGTCTGCACGGGCGGCGGCGGATTGGTCTCCGGCATTGGCGCGTGGTTTGACCGGCATGCCCCCAACGCCCAAGTTATTGCCGTTGAACCCGAAGGCGCGCAATCGCTCGGCGCGGCTTTGGCAGCGGGCAAGCCCGTCCCACTTGATACCGTGGACGGTTTTGCCGACGGGGTCGCCGTGCGGACAGTCGGCACGCTGACCCATGCGATTTGCACCCAAACCGTCGACGCGCAAATGGCCGTGAGCAATGACGAAATTTGCGCGGCCGTGCGCGATATTTTCGAAGCCACGCGAACCATCGTCGAACCCGCAGGCGCGGTGGCCTTAGCGGGCGTTATCAAACATATTCGCGAAGGCGGCGCGCCCTTTATCGGTGAAGATGGGGGCGATCTCGTCGTCACCGTGTCCGGCGCGAATGTAAACTTTGACCGCATCGGCCATATGGTGGACCGCGCAGAATTTGGCGCGGGCGAGGAAATGCTCTTCGCCGCGACAATCCCCGAACAGGCGGGTGCGTTCCTCAATTTCGTCCGCGCGCTCGGCCAGCGCGCCGTGACGGAATTTAATTACCGTTTTGCCCCCCGCAGTGAGGCCCATGTTTTAGTCGGGCTGAAGACCCGCGACATGACCGACCGCGCGCAAGTCATTGCCGATATGGCCGCTCAAAATATCCACGTCACGGACCTGTCCCATGACCGCCTCGCCAAACGGCATTTGCGGCATATGGTTGGCGGGCGCGGGGATGACCGCGCGGAAGCCGTGTACCGTTTCGAGTTCCCCGAACGCCCCGGCGCGCTGACGCAATTTCTGGAAACGCTCGACGCGCGATGGAATATCTCGCTGTTTCATTACTCCAATCACGGCGCGGCGGAAGGTCATGTGCTTTGCGGTTTCCATGTCGCGGAAGATGATATCGACGCGCTCGAAATCCAGCTCGAAGGCACGGGATATCCGATGGCAAAAGAAACCGATAATCCCGCCTATGGATTTTTCCTGAGAGGGTAATCCAAGCGGGTTCGTTGCAGCCGATCCCGTTGAAACTGTAGTTTCAACATGGCGGTCTGCCGACTTTATGTCTTTGGACAGTTAGGACTGTCCGCAGGTTCAGTCCCCGCGATGGAGACCAAAGAATAAGTTTGTTTTACGCAAGGATGAACCCGCGGCGGTGTTTTTCTAGGCAACGGCCACGCGAAGTGACCGTATTTTTTTCGGGGAATGAAATACAACGAAGCGCCGAACAGCTAAGCTGTTCGGTTTCTCGATATTTGATTCTCAATCAAATATCTTCGTCATGCCAGCGTTCCAGCCGGTCTGGCACACGAAAACCCAGCCCCTCCACGTAGTCTGTTTGGAATACGCTTTTAGGCACACTGTCTCTCAAACCGGAAAGCCAACGATCACTCACCTGTCCTATGTCCGAAAGAACGAGTTAAATATGGGGCAGAATGGGCAATGTGCGGATGGAGTTTTTCGGATTTTTTATAAGCGGTTGAAAAAGCACATGATAAAGTTTCCGCAATGCTGCGCAGAACGAGGGCGGACGTGCGCAATCTTCTAATTATGTCACACCGACGCGGTCTCAGTTGAAGCCATTGTTTCAACAAGGACGCCCGGTGCCCATTCCGCGAAGACCGCGTATATGTTCGATGTCGGGTTGGCCGCAACTTTCACGGAATTGGCACCGGGCGAACTTTGTTCGCGACGGTGTGACGTGATAAACGTGCCCCTTCTCCCCCATTATGAAACCCTGCTAAACACCTCCATGAAAACCTTACGCTTCCCCTCCCTCCCGCTTCGCAAGCCAATCGCGGCCACCACTCAAACGCGGATGGAACGTCCAATTCCTAAATATCGCCCCGCTCATCCCAGCGAAGGCTGGGATCCAGAGCGTTTTAGGACTTGCTCATTGACCTCTCCGGACCCCAGCTCAGATTGTTTGCTCCAAACAACAGGCTGGGGTGAACGGAAACGGGAAACTGTAAAATCAACCTCGTCCCTGTGCCCGTCTCTCACATCGCCGCCGATTACGGCATCAAAAACGAAGACCTGCTCCCCGGCATAGAAATGGCCCTCTCCGCCAAGACCGCCCATGCGCTGTTGCAGCAAGAGGGATATACGCTGAATGGGTTTTAGGGGTGGATAGATTTGCAAGAAATACCACAGTCTTTAGTTGACTTTCGTTCTATTTTTGTTCTTATAATATATGCCTACGACACAAGATACTTTTGGGAGCAATTCAAGCACAGGCAAAAAACTTGATATTATAAGAGAATATCTTGGTATGTATCAAAATGCTTTGCAGTTTCGGCCTTATTTGAAAACTCACTATGTGGACGCGTTCGCAGGAACGGGCAAAATTCCTCTCAAATCTGACTTAACAGAACTTAGTCTTTGGGATAACGAACAGGGTGACCCAACTGAAGAATCTGACGATTTCATCATAGGTTCAACGCGCCTAGCTTTAGCAATAGAACCACCTTTTGAATCCTACACATTCATCGAAAAGAGCAGGTCTAAATTTCAAGAATTATCTGAAACGTTCGGGTCGCATAAACATGCAAACAGGGTCAGTTTCAGCAAAGGCGACGCGAACGCGGAAGTTTCGAAGTTTTGTGAGAATATGGGTAGATCTGATCGCGCTATAATTTTCTTGGACCCATTTGGCAGCCAAGTTGAATGGAGTACAATTGAAAAAATCGCAGCGACAAAGAAGGCGGATTTGTGGTACTTATTTCCGTCAGGGGTCAGTGTTTTTCGACAAATTTCCAATAAAGGAACCGTGGACCCGACACATGTTGCCGCTATAGATAGAATTTACGGTACAACTGAGTGGCGTGAAGAATTTCTGAAACCTCGCTTTACCACCGACCTGTTCGGAAATGACGTCGTGAAACATGAGAAAATCGTCACTGCTGAACTTGCCGCAGATTTTATGATTGAAAGGCTGAGGACGGTTTTCAAGGGTGGTGTTTCGGATATTAAGATTGAGTTAGGCAAACACTCCTATCCATCTTATCACTTACTCTTTGCTTGGGCCAATCCGAGCCCAAAAGCGAAAACATTGGCAAATAAACTTTCGAAAGCCGCAGTTAGGGCATCAGATAATAATTATGGCAAGTCTCTCTGAAATCGAATGGACCGACGCGACTTGGAACCCGGTTTCAGGCTGCAAGATAATTTCTCCCGGTTGCACAAACTGTTATGCCATGCGTATGGCCGCACGGCTTCAATCAATGAAACACCCAAGCTATGTCGGCTCTGTTAGAAAAAGTGGGGACCGTTATGTGTGGACGGGCAAACTTCAAATGCTCGACAAAGTCTTAGAGGCTCCGCTCAAGTGGAAGAAACCTAAGCGTATATTTGTAAATTCGATGTCTGATCTCTTTCAAGACGGAGTTCCGAATGAGTACATCGCCAAAGTCTGGAAGGTGATGCAGGATGCAAGTTGGCATCACTATCAAATTCTTACAAAACGACCTGACAATATGGAAAGGGTTATACGCGAAATGAATCTTCCACATCTCCCACAGGTTTGGCTCGGAACATCTGTCGAAAGTGAAGAATATAACGTCCGCATTGATCACTTAAGGGAAATTAAAGACCATATTAAATTCATCTCCTTCGAACCCCTCATTGCGTCGGTCGGAAATGCCAATTTAAAAAATATTGATTGGGCCATTATTGGTGGGGAATCAGGGCCGAAATCTCGTCCTATCGAGGAAAAATGGGTCGATGAAATTAAAGCGTCTTGTGACGAACAAGGCACAGCTTTCTTCTTTAAACAATGGGGTGGCCCAAACAAGAAAGCCACTGGCCGCGAATATTTGGGACGCACTTGGGACGAATACCCTGTCGAAAAGCAAGTCGCCTAAAAGTCGCGAGAAACCCAATCCGTCATTTGACTTTGGATTTTCCAGATCACCCCGACTCCCCAACAGCCGCCGCGCGCATCTTCTTTAACTCTTCAAGCAACCGCGTTCTGTCATATCCGCGGTACCAGTCATCGGTATCCCGTCTGATCTCGGCATAATCCGAGTCAAAGACAGCCGCGAATTCTCCGGATTGATCGACGCTAAATATATAGGGGACGCCGCCGCCAAAGGCATCCCACGCGTTGGCTTGGGTCAAAACATCGTCCCCATCCGGCGCGTGTTCATACTCAATATGCGCGACAACAAAATTATCGCTCACATATTTTTTGAGATCATAGGCATCTTGGGACACATCGACCTTGGCGCGTTCACGCATGGTGTGCGTGACGCGTTTATCATTCCCGGGGTCCCCATAGGTATAGGTAAATTTTTCGACATAGCCGTGGATGTAAGCGTCGAAGACATGGCACCAAATGCACCATTCCGCACCGTAGGACACGAGCACGGTTTTCCCTTCGGCTTTGGCCAACGCTTGTGCCTCTTGGAAGAGATCTCCCTGTTTAGAGCATTCATCATAGAGTTTTGCTTTTCCGTTTCGGCAATCCTTGTCGAGTTCCATGGGAAAGGCGGAGATAGAGATATCCGCGATGGCCTCTGGGGAAACGCCTTGGGTATTGTCCCCGTTTGAGCAGCCGCCGGCGAAGGCAAGAACAGCGCCCAGTGTGACGAAGGTTTTGAGAAAATTTTGGCTCATTCTAGGGTCTCCAGTCTTTATGTCTGGGTTTGGCCGAGGCCGCGCATGGCCGGGGCAGCTGCGGTTTCGGATATCTGCCCGGCTTGAGGCCAGGCGCAATAATCCGCCGCATAATACGCCGCCGGGCGGTGGTTACCTGAGAGGCCGGGGCCGCCAAAGGGGAGCGTTGAGGCGGCGCCTGTTGTGGGTTTATTCCAATTGACGATGCCTGCGCGCAATCGAGGGCGGGCATGGTCCCAAACTTCTGCGTCATCACAAATCAATCCCGAGGCGAGGCCGAAGCGTGTGTCATTGGCGGTGGTGATTGCGGTGTCTAAATCCGGCGTGCGGACGACTTGCAAAAATGGCGCGAAGAGCTCTTCATCGGGGACATTCACGCCCGTCACGTCAATCAGGCCGGGGCGCAGAAACGCGCCGTCGCGATCCAGCGCGGTCAGGGATTTACCGCCCCGCGCGATTAAATCCGCTTCGAATTTTATCGCCGCGTCCGCCGCATGTGTGCTGACAACCGGGCCCATGAATATATCGTCTATATCCCAGCGGCCAATTTTGACTTTGGCGATCTTGTCTTGCAACGCGGCAATCACCGCGTCGCCGAATTTACCCGTGGGCAGGATGAGACGTCGCGCGCAGGTGCATCTCTGCCCCGCCGTAATAAACCCACTCATAAAGGCGAGGTCCGCGGCGGCGTCGACATCGACGGGCTCTTGAATAATGAGCGGATTATTCCCGCCCATTTCCAGTGCCAGAATAATCTCCGGACGGCCTGCGAAATGTTTGTGAAAAAACGTGCCCGTCGCCGCGCTGCCCGTGAAGAGCAAGCCATCAATCTCGGCGTCAAGCAAAGCCGCGCCCGTGTCTCGCCCGCCTTGGACGATATTTAAGACGCCTTCGGGCAGGCCCGCCTCATTCCAACACGCGGCCATTATCTCTGCGACTTGCGGGGTGAGTTCTGACGGTTTGAAAACAACCGTGTTCCCGGCGAGGAGCGACGGAATAATATGTCCATTGGGCAAATGACCGGGGAAGTTAAACGGCCCGAATACGGCCATAACGCCATGCGGACGATGGGCCAGCCGCGTTGTGTCCGTGATGCGCGTGGGCGTGCGTTCCTCATAGGATTGAATGGAGACCGCGACTTTATTCGCCATCGCGCCAGCCTCGGTGCGGGCCTCCCAAAGCGGCTTACCCATGTCGCGGGAAATGGCGAGGGCGATGTCTTCGGACTTTTCGCGCACGGCCTCGGCGTAATTTTGCACAATCTGCGCGCGGTGGTCAAAGCTGGTCAGCGACCAATCCACGAAAGCTCTACGAGCTCTTGCGACAGTGGCGTGGACTTCATCGGCGGAGGCGGCAGCGCCCTCCCAAACAACATCGCCCGTAGCGGGGCAGATGGATTTAATTATGTTCGTCATGTCATCAGCGCCTTAATCGCTTTGGCGTCTATACGGCCATCGGCGATGCGGTGGAGAATGAGCGTGGCGAGACCTGCGCGTTCGGAGAGGCTGTCCGCCATCATGAATTCTTCCGCCGAATGAATGCGCCCGCCGCGCACGCCGAGTGTATCAATATTCGGCGTCCCTGCCGCGAAGACATTATTACCTTCACACACACCGCCAGTGTCGACGAAATTCAATGTTATGCCGAGCGCTTTGGCTGTCTCTGCGACATCGCCGAAGAGTTTGTCCTGCGCAGCATTTCGCGGCTTAGGCGGGCGGTAAAACCCGCCGTGGGTATGGGCTGTAATACCGTCCCGATTCAGGACTTCTGATAGGATACGGTCCACTTCGCCCTGCGCCCAATCCGCTGACGGGCTATCCGGCGCACGCGCGCCAAGCCGAACCACGCAAAGCGCAGGCACGACATTCACGGCGTCGCCGCCGTCGATGGAGCCGATATTAAATGTGGTGCCGTCGCGCACATCCGTCAGCGCTTCGATCTTCAGCGCAAATTCAGATGCGGCCATCAACGCACTGCGGCCTTTTTCCGGCTCGCGTCCCGCATGGGCAGAGCGGCCTTGGAAAATCACGTCCCACACGGCGGAGCCTTTGCGCGCGCCGGAGAAACTGCCGTCTTCCATGCAGGGCTCGAACGTCAGGCCGATATGGGCCTTGCGCGCCGCCGCCATGATGGCGTCATTAGAGGCGTGATTTCCGATTTCCTCATCAGGAGAGAGGACAACGGAATAACCGATTTGGTCTTTGAGCGGCCCCGCCTCCAGCGCTTTGAGCGCCTCCAGCATGACGCAAATGCCGCCCTTCATATCGCACAGGCCGGGGCCGTTATATTTTCCCCCGCCAAGATCCGTGACGTCAGTAAAAGTTCCGTCGGGAAAGACCGTATCATAATGCCCGGTCATCACGATTTGATTGGGCGCATCCGGACGAGCCGTTGCGCGAAGAACAGGCCCGGATTGGAAGCCTTGCATCACGCCATTCGCGTCCACTTTCTCAATCGGGTCGGTTGGAATTAAGTCTACGGTGGCGTCGGTTTCAGCAAAGGCTTTGGCCAGCATCGGGGCGAAGGCCTGTAACCCTGCGCCATTATAGCTGCCTGTATTGATTTTGGACCAGCCAATCGTGCGCGCCAACATCGCGTCTTGGCGCTTGGCCAACCCATCCAGCGCGGTTTGGTCAAGGTCAGTTAGTTGCCCGAGCGGAATATCATCGGCTCTCATGCAGAGCTCCTTTGGAAATCATAGAGGGCTGGCAAATCCAGCAATTGCGTCAAGGCGTCAAGCGCCTCGCGGGTCTCGATTAGAAATGCCGCATCGCCCAAATCATCAATCGTGAGACGGTCTCGGTAATGAGAGTTGACCCATTTTTCCAGCGCGTCAATTTTGCTGTGGTCCATGACGACCCCCGCATGCACCGCCGCGCTCTGCGCCTCATCAAGAACGACCCGCAGACGCAAACAGGCAGGCCCGCCGCCATTCGCCATGCTCTGCCGTAGGTCGAGATAATGGGCCTGCGTGATTGGATTATCGCCAGCGAGTGTTGTGTCAACGAAGGCTTTGGTCGACGCCGTCTCTTCAACTTGCGTCGGCAGGATCAGCGCCATTCCACCGCTCGGTAAGGTCACGAGCTGGGAATTAAATAGATAAGACGAGATCACATCGCCCAACGGAACCTCTTTTGCAGGGGCCATAATAAATTGCGGTGCGAAATCTTTAGCTTTGGCAATGATCTCTGTCTCCAGCGCGGCCGGATCATCAAAGGCGTTTTCATGGAAAAACAAGACCGTCTCGTTGGACACGCAGACAACATCATTGTGAAACGCGCCTGCGTTAATGGCAGTCTCGCTTTGCGCATGAAAGACAGAATTCGCGTCTGTTAATCCATGAAGACGTGCGACGGATTCGGAGGCCTGCAAAGTCTGCCGCCCCGGGAATTTCAAATTGGTTTTCGGGCCGAGCGCGTCGCGGCCATAGATAAAGACTTCAACACCCGCACTTTCATGGGACGCACAAAGGCGGTTATGATTCGCCGCGCCTTCATCCCCGAGCAATGGCGTATGGGCAAGTGGGGGGTGGACCGCGAAATGCTCATTATCTGCAAATATCATCGACAATGTGCGCTGCGTTTGACTGTCTTCCAACGCGCGGTGCGGCATGGCCATCAGATTTGCCGGTGTGAAATGCACACGACCATCCGCGCTATCCGCGCCGGGGGTGACTGTCGCCGCGTTGGCCGTCCACATGCAGGAGGCGGAGCTATAATTGGCGACTAAGGCCGGGCTATGCGCGAAGGCAGTTTCTAAAACTTGTCCGTCACTGCCGCCAAACCCGAGCGCACGCAGCCCCGGCACAAGGGGACGTTCCTGCGGCGGCAGCACAGCTTGCGGCAATCCCAAGTCAATGAGCCGCCGCATTTTCGCGAGGCCTTGCAGCGCAGCAGCGCGCGGGTTGGCGGCTTTGCCCTTATGTTTGGACGAGGCAATATTGCCGTGGCTCAGCCCTGCATAATTATGCGTCGGCCCCACCAGACCATCGAAATTCATTTCCACCGACACCGTCAACCCCGTCGGTTTTCCGCGAGCGCCACGAAGGGCGTAATCGTGCCCAAAATCTCGCACGCTTCGCGGCCCGCCTTTTCCGCGCCCGGATAGGCCGGTCCTATCGCGGCGCGAAAGCTCTCTCCGCTGCCTGTGAAATGGAGATATTTCAAATCCGCTTCCGTCACGCCGCCGCCCGTGGCTTCAAAGACGCTCTGCGTAATTAACGTGCGGTCGGTGCGGCACCGAATGGCGGGCCCGCCGTCAAAAATATCGCAGAGATCCGTGTCTTCAAATCCGGCAGACATTAACATGCCCATCGCCCCGGCAGAGAGATCATGCGGTTTTCCCGCCGCTTCCATGACACTTTCGGGAAGCAGGTTTAACAATATAGGCAAGGCAGGTAAAAGTTCGACAATAAAGGCTGCGTCTCCAGAAGATAACCGGTCCGCAATATCAAATTCGGTTTGAATAAATTTGGAGGTCAGATGTTTCCAAAATGGCGAGTCGCCTTTTTTATCCACCCAACCGCGAATATCCGCCATCAGGCGGTCTTCAAACCGGTCGCGATTGGCATGAATAAAGCCAAGCCGACCGAGAGAGAGCAGCCGCCCAACCCCCGTGCCACGCGCGTCCGGCGCTAAGAAGATTGAAGCCAGCTCCGTATAGTCATCGAAATCTGTCGTCAGCTGCAAGGTATCGTAGCGCACAGATAAATCTTGCTGCGAAGCTTTGCGGGCATGGCGGGAACGTTTAAAGGAATAGAACGGACGGTCCACGCCCAGACGCGGAATAACGCCGGAGATACCCAGGATTTTACTGTCTTCCTCAGCCACAAATAAAAGACGGTTCGCGCCCTCTTCCCCGGCGAGAAAGTCGAGCGATTCCGTCACATATTCGGTTACGGTTTTTTTTGATTTTGGAACAGTTGTAAGGCCGGAATCGGCTTTGGAGGTGATGCGGGTAATCGCCGATATATCATCAGCAATCGCGGGTCTGAAAAGAACGGTCACGGGCGGCCTTTCGAAACAAAAGGTCCGGCAAGCCGTCCGCCCAATGCGCCAGCAGTTGCCGTGTTGGGGTTGGCATAACGCCCGCAAAGCCGGAGTTCAAGACGAGAGACATAAACAAAAATATCGTCACTCCAGCACATTTTTCGCTTTCCGAACCCATATATTTCGCGATATAGTCATTTCGTGGCCCGGCGTTTTACAGGGTCTCGTCGGCGTATATGGAGGCAATTATGTCCAAGCGTCACCGCAAAACTAAAGATTTTATCTCCGCATCTGAAGCCATGATGGGCTATGATGCCGAAGATTGGTATCAAGCGCCCAAGGGCCGTAAACCAAAAGGTCGCGAGCGCCGCCGTGCGAAAAAACCCGCCTTTTACGACATGTATTGATCTGCGTCGCAAGGGTTGGGTTTAAAGCCAAAAATGAAAGCTGTGGTACGGGCGGTCGGAATCGAACCGACACTCCAAAGGAACGGGATTTTGAATCCGGCAACTTTAAACTTAAGACATTGATTTTATTATAACTTTATATACATAAAGTGTGTTTGTGTAAGAGAGTGTGTAAGTATTTGACCTAAATTCACGTCCCAGATACAATCAAAATCAAGCTGATTCGAGTGTATAATCAAGCATCTTATCTCTAATTTTCCAGAAAGCCCTCAGAACGCCACTGAGAGGAGCCTATAAACTTTTCGAGGAAAGCTGCATTCGAGAAATTAGGGCCCCAGGCAGCGTTTGCGCGGCCTATTAGTCCTTCCTCAAAACAGGGTTTTGGGGCTTGCACCAAAACCCATGATCAGCCCTCTTAATGGGGGAGCGGCGTCAACTCGAAAATTGGGGGCGACCTTTAGGGGGAACCGATTTTCGCGGTTTACGGCGCTGGGGGCATAGCCCCCATTAGCCTTATTATCCATCTCACGCTTATTCTACTCCCCACTTCACGCAATATCTACTCCTCACCTCACGCACATTCTACTACCCAACTCACGCATTTTGTGTTACCCATCTCACGCAAACAAGTGAGATTCGCATATGACAAACAATGACACCTTAGCTCCACGACATTTACGGGCTGAATTGGAAGCCGCATTAGCGGCGAGTCGCATTGTCAATATCATTGGCCCTCGGCAAGCGGGGAAAACAACCTTTGTGCGCGATATATTCGCCTCAGAACGCTCAGGAGCGCGTTTTGTGACCCTAGATGACCAAGTCCTGCTCAAAGCCATAGAAAGCGACCCAGAGAGCCAGATACGGGCGCTTATGGCCGATATAGGCGACAACCCTTTGATCATTGACGAAGCTCAACGCTCAAAAACAATGGCTTTAGCGATTAAAAAAATCGTAGATGAAGATCGCCGCAAGGGACAATTCATACTTACAGGCTCGTCAAATGTCTTTACGTCGTTGGAAATCGCGGATTCTCTTGCCGGACGAATGCGCACGATAAAACTCTGGCCGATGTCAATTGCAGAAACCTTACGCCGCAAGCCTTCTCACATTTTGGATTGGGGGATAGCCAAGTCCCCAAACTTAGCGGACTTAGGGTCCCCAGATAAACTTACCCGTGCCGAATATATCGACTTTATCCTTCGGGGGGGCTTCCCTGAAATACGAGAACTTGAGACCCGAGATCGTGGACGGCAATACAGGGATTACGTGGACTCGGTTGTCGATAGAGATGTTGCGGATATTTTACGTGTGCGAAAAACGGATGCCTTACGGCAGCTAATTGAACAACTCGCCGCCAGAACAGCTTGTGAAACAAATACGACAACTCTGTCTCGTCTAATTGCAACAGACCGAAAGACTGTGGACGAGTATATGGACGTTCTGTTTAGGCTTTCAATGATTATCAAACTCCGTGCTTGGACTTCAAGTGAGAGCAAACGCGACATCAAACAACCCAAATATCATTTCGCAGATACAGGCATAGCCGCTGCCCTGCGCGAGATAACACCCGATAGTTTTGGCATCGATGCAAACCCCACCGCGATTGGCGCAATGCTTGAAACATTCGTTCATGGTGAGTTGCAAAAATCACTACCCTATCAGCAACATGATTTCCGACTCTACCATTGGCGAAATGAGCGGCAGAAAGAAATCGACATTCTCGCTGAAAGCGCCACGCGATTAGTCGGCATAGAAATCAAAGCCGCGAGCACGGTGAATGATGAAAGCTTGAAGGCGTTAAAAGACTTCGCAAAAACTGGCCCCGGTAAATCAAAACAGTTTACGGGAATTGTTTTTTACCTCGGCGAACACAAGCTCACATTTGGCGACGGAATTTTTGCACTGCCCGTCAGCACTTTGTGGTCAAAAAACTAGCGCAAAAAATCCCTATCTTAAAATAGGCGTAAATTCCTAAAAACAGCCCTTTTCAAGTCGTGTCCCGGCACTTTTCTCAGGTGGCATGGGGGATTCCGCCGATTCCGTGTCCCAGCAAAATTTTGCGTGGGCCAGAAAAAATGATGTGCAGACAATGGCTTAGGCCCATTCTGGGCCACGCCCTTTATCTTGCCCTCTTAAAATCACCCTAAAAACACCCCTTTTCCAGACTTTACCGAGGTTGTGATTTTGCGGTTTTTTAAGAAAATTCGGCGCATTTAGTCATAGGTTTTGACTAAATTTTTTAACTCAATATTTTATCGAGAAGGCTGTAAAATACGTTTGGAAACGGCAATAAATTCACTTGTCGGGGGCATGATGGAGGCCACTTGTTTCACAAGAATTTCATCAGAAAGATAACCATCGTATTTACCAGTAGCCTTATTTTCAATCGCCCAAGCCATCTCTTCGAAATCTGGGCATTGCCCTGCAGCAAGTGCTGTAATAACATTGATTGCTTCAGAATGAGCAATATTTTTTACTGTAAAAGCATAGTCTTCATTGGAAACATCGTAACCTTTATGCTGGAAAATAAGAGAGAAAGCAGTGATCATAGCGCTCCCTGCCCAAGGGAAAACCACAACTCCATCACCACGCTCAATTAAAGACTTCTCGTTCAAACCATGACTTAAAAAACTCTGTCTACCATCGTTTAGTAGGCTCTCGGCCTGCGTGTCTAGGTATCGAAATGGTGCTGAGGAAGCGAATATTTCTCGCATTTTTTTATCAACCATTTGATGTCGAGAAGGGCCATTTCCTTCAAATTTTGGAGGTTCTCCACCTTTGGCTGGCTGAACCTCAATCACTTTTTCATCGATTCTGATGTCCAAAATCTTCCATCTTCTACCAGAAAAAATGATGATATTTCCTTTAGCGGTTGGCCCCATAATAGGCAAAGACCCCAATTCTTTTCCCGATGAAATAACCCTAAATTCTTCCTGTGTCTCAAAAACGGCATAGAATGTGTAGTGGCTCACAAGCTTTTCACCTAGTCGACCTAACATTATAGTTCCATCAGGCGCTTGCTCAATAAGTGCAATATTTTCACTGGCAATATTCTTTAAAATAGATTTGAAAAAGTCGATTGAAATGTTCTTGAAGGGTGCTGAACTGCATAGCGTGTCGTATATTACCTTAGGGTTTGCACCTCCCCGTTCTTTGATCAGCGCCATAATTTGATGTAGAAAAGTTGAAAGGTGAAGTCGTTCCGATTCTGGCGGTTCAAAGCTTCCTGCAAGTAGCAGCTCAATTTCTGCTATAGCTTGTACGATGCGAGGACGTAAGTGATCAATCATGTGAGCTTTATTCGTCAGGGCATAACTACGGTCATAAGCTCGCAATATTGCGGCTTCCCCCCTTCTGCCAGAACGTCCCATTCTTTGCCTAAGGGCGGATACTGAGCCACCACAGCCGATTTGAACGACCGTCTCAACGTCACCAATATCAATACCCAACTCTAAAGTAGATGTACAAACGGCAGTAGTAGGTAGTCTACCCTCCTTCAGCCTTCTCTCAAGCGTCTCTCTGTCAGGTTTTGAAATATTGGCATGGTGTGTAAAAAACTCATTCGGACGATTTTCTGTTGCGCACAGATCGCGCAAGGTCGCGCCATATAGCTCGACATTCTTTTTGCTGCCCGCAAAAACTAAATTGTGGGTTCCGCGCACTTTCGAGAAAATATGTTTAGATATTTGAACATATGCCGGCTCCACTTCCTCTTCATCCGGCAATGCTTCGATATAGCTTCGTAACTGAAGCTTTAAGTCAGTACCTTTAGAACTTGAACTAATTATAGGAATTTCAATGGGGGAGTTATCCCGCAAATAGTCCGCAGCCATACGCATATCGCCAAGAGTTGCGGATAAGCCAATGCGATCAACTCTTTTACCGACTAATATCTCCAGCCTATTCATCATTGACCGCAATTGCACACCGCGCTCCGTTCCCATGAACGCATGTAGCTCATCAATGATTATAGCACTTGTTCCGCCAAATAAGCGGGGGATATCCAGCGCCTTACGCATTAAAAGAGACTCTAAGGACTCTGGAGTGATCAATAGTACTCCGCCCGGATTTCGTTGCGCTTTTTGCTTTATCGAGGCACTTACATCACCATGCCATTTTACAGCAGGTAATTTTAAATCTTCACACAAACCTTTTAAGCGTTCGTGCTGATCGTTTATGAGAGCCTTCAATGGACTTATGTATAATATGTCAAAACCGCCAGATTGTGCAGTCATAGAAACTTTTGACAATAACGGTAAAAACGCTGCCTCTGTTTTCCCCCCAGCTGTGGCCGCAGAAATTATTGCGTCACCGCCATTCATAAGAATAGGGACAGCCTTACCTTGAATTTCTCTAAGCGAATCCCAACCCTGTTTCCAAACCCACTTTTTTATAGGAACGGCAAGGCTATCAAAAGCAGTGTCCATCTTAGCTATAACGTGAAACTAGCAAGACCATCACCATCATGACCATTACCGCCTTCACTCAAAATATCTTTTTCGCTTGCCCCTAGATCATCTTCAACCTTTACTTCTTTTATTTTATCAGTCCATTGCATACTCGGGTGCTGTTCTAAGAGTGAAAGCAAATCAACGAATGCTTTGATAGATTTTCTCGGCGTCTGAAAGTATGCCGCCCCTACTTGCTTGGAGCAGTGTTCCATAAATGATGTTAACGCTTCGTCGGGTACTAAAAAATTCTCCTTATCACCAGATGCAAAGATATTTCTGATATTGCTGAGTAGGACGTATAGTTCTTCAGGGGCTAAATTTTGAAGCCTTAAAACTGGCCCAGACAAATCTCTTGCCTCAGCCGTTGCGAATGTGTTTTCTGCAAGTCGCGACTGTAGTGCTTCATAACTGTAAAGTCCTCGTCTTGAGTCCATTAAAAATTCTGGCGTGCCTCCTAAAATGAAACCAATGTTCTCTGCGTGTCCTTGAAGAACATCATTCAATATTCTCAATATCTGTTCAAAATTATTACTTCTCGCAACTGAGCTATTAAGTTTGTAGAGATTCACCATCTCATCGAGCACTATTAAAAGCCCTTTATAGCCTGCAATTTTTGCAAATTGAGAATAGAGTTTAAGATAATCATAGATGTTAGTGTCATCAATAATTGTTCTTACTCCAAGTGCATTGCGCGCCTCAGTCTTCGTCGTGAATTCGGCTCTTAACCATCTAAGAGCATTTGACTTTTTCTCTTCGTCACCCGTTGTGGCTCCATAAAAGAACTCTGTTACAACCTTTGTGAAGTCATAACCCGCGACAAGTCCCTCAAGCGGAGTCAATCGTTCTTCAATTAAGGCCTCTCCAGATAGATCTTGTTCATCAGCATCTTTCATTGCCTGAGAGACAAAACGTTCAACAATGCTCGATAACGCTCCGCCATCAGCTTTAGTTCGCGTTGCCATATTACGCGTAAGTTCCGCAAATAAATTGCGGGCTTGTCCGTTAGATGCGTGTAAACGTCGGTCGGGCGCAAGATCAGCATTTACCACGATCAGCCCTTTCTCCATTGCAATTAATCTTACCAAGTTCAGAAAAAAGGTCTTCCCAGCACCGTATTCGCCAATGACGAGGCGGATAGAGGACCCTCCCTCAGCGATTAGCTCTATGTCACCATTCAATTGAGCTAATTCGTCTGATCGGCCGACTTGAACATGATGTAACCCTGAACGAGGGACAACGCCTGCTCTTAATGCTTGAATAATTGTAGCCCGGTCCTTGGGGCGAATTCTCTTCTTCGTGTCACTCACCTTAGTCCCCTTTAAGCTTCGCCTAATAATTCAGAATAAACCTCGATAGGTTCACCGTCTTCAACTATCGGCTCATCGTATTTTTCGAAGGCCCATTCATTTATCACTTCCATTGCACCATCTGCTAGTAAATTTAAACTTGAAGCTAAACGAACATAGTCTTCTTTTGACCATGTGCTGCGCCCGAGAAGCTCCGCCAGAAGTTGCGTGTGTATAGTGTCCAAACCTTCAAACTTATTATTTGTATCACTATCGCCTTCATCATCACTTTCAACTATAGCTTCTTCCAAGACATCAGTCTCTTCATCTTCGAAGATACTGGCAAGCAAAGCGGATGCTTTTTTGGTGTCCGCTAGTGTATTTTGGACGCGTTCCATATCTAATCCTAAGCTTTCATCAGGTGCATCAGATACAGTGGATGGGCTAGTGCTTTCATCATACTGCGGTTTAGAGGCTCCCAAAGAATGCAGGCTAGAATATAAGTCCTTTTTATCGAAGCCTAAGGTTTGATAAATCGTTTCTAAGGCCCGCACCTCTCCGGGGTCAATTTTTCCATCAGCCACAGCCACGGCAATCGCAAGTTCGACGAACGTATTTTTCTGTTCTTGACTAACAGATTTGATCTTTCGGTTTATTGCCCCAAAATTTGTAACCTGAACAGACAACCACTTCACAACTTCATAAAGACGACTTCTTTCTTCAGTAGTGAGGTGAGTTAGTTTTTTGACTTTTTCTATGAGTACGCCCACCTCAACCTCAAGCAATCTATCATCGGCATGAGCGATATATGCGCCAAGAGACACCTCCAAAAACGCAAGATGGTAAGCCTCTGAAGGCTTGTATTCTGTAATAGTGTTTCCACTAGACTGAGTAACGAGTAACTTAGTTTTAGGCTTCAAACTCCCAATTGTTTCATAAGGCTTCGGAATCATACTCCAACCTAGAGACATCAGTAATAAGTCAACGTCTTTATGAATCGATTTCGTAACTTTCGTTCCGTCGAAATCTGTTATCCTTGAGATGATTTCTTGGAATGTGAAAACACCAGATTTTTTTTCAATGCGTTCTGAAATCCAAGTTTTTACAGCGTCAATTTTTTTTCCGCCATAATTAGAAATTATTTGGGGAGGAATTAGACTTAAGGCCTTAAAGCTCCCTCTAGCGTTAGGGTTGCGGCCCAGCAAACGACTTAGTTTATCAAGTTCATTCATAGCTTCATCGGCTAGTTTCTGAACAGCATTAACAGGAGCCTTCATGTTTGTAATATCCGGTATTCCTTTTGTATATTTTGTAAACTTCACGGAAAATGTGGAGCTACAAGATGAATATTCAGGATTAAGTTTTCCTTTTGGCATCCGCACTTTGGGGCCACTGGGTTGGGCTTTCGCTAATTTGATTTTTAATAGAGCGATAAATTCACTTTCTAATCGCTTTGCAGGCGTTCTTAAATGTTTCTCAGGATGATTTAAAAACCATAATAAGGCATCATCATTATTTAACGCCTCTCCAGCTTTTAATTTACTGCCGAGGTAAAAAGCTATATTCATGGGGATTTGCCAGCTAGCTTTTTTCGGTATTTCCAAAATCGGTGTCGTAGTTGATTTTGGGTTAAATATAGCTGCAAAAGATAATGCGTTTTCTACATACCTTTCTAGTGAATGATTCTCGGGATAAACCGCCTGTAATCTTTTCATTTCGGATAATATGGCTTCTGCTTCGTCAATTGACTTATCCAAAAACAAACGACGTTCGAGACAATAAAAATACAAAAAGGCAAAACTAATATTTGCATCTGGGTCTTCTGCGCCGTTCGCCAACCACTTCAGATACTCTCGCCTTGCCCTTGGGTTCAAGCCTTCATAACTCGGCCAATAACCAATACTGTCTGCATCATAACTATTACTATTAGTAGCAACCTTCAGCTTTGGGTTAATGAGGCAATTATCAACGCCACCATATCTTTGAGACCGAAGTTTCGCTCCGACATAAATCATACCTTGTGAAATTTCTATTCCTGAAATTTTTACAGTTTTACCTTTTGGCACCCAACACTTATTACTCTCGCTCTTAACTTCTGCTGCTGTGGGTCTATTGCCCATGGAGCTATATTTATTATAAGAGTATCCGTTATCTGCATCGACTGACCGAGAAGAAGGGGGAGAAAATTCTATTCTGAATGATGCTAACCCGTCATCTTCATTACTCTTTGTTGTTTTACGGGGTGATTTTTTGATGTTTGCTTGAGGCTTTATGTTTTTTTTGGTCACCCTTTCTGGTTTGGTTGATTTATTTATTGCCTCGGTCTGTTTATTACTCTTCTTCCCAAATACACGGCTTAGAAGGAATGTTATTAGTCCCCCTAATAGCAACCACACCAAAGGTGATGTTGAGTCCTCGGCAGCTTTGCTTGGTTTAACCACTTCTTCAACTGGCGGACTTTCTGAAATCTCAATTTTTTTTGAATTACGGCTAATGTATCGGCGTCAATCTCTCCTGTTATATTTAGTCCTTTTTCTAGTTGAAATCGTGCTATAGCCGCCCTTGTTTTTGGCCCCATAAACCCGTCAGCATTGCCCAGGTCATAACCTTGATCGATTAGAAAGACTTGAACGCGCTCCAGTTGGGGGTCTTGAGCCTGCGCTTCATTTGATAAAGCGCTGGTTGTAATCAAAAATATTGAAATAATAAGGCATTTAAGAAATGTTTTCATTCTTGAAAATCCACCATTTTCATGAAGTCAGTCTCACGAATTATTCTTATTTTTTGTCCCCTAGCTATCAAGTTTTCAGCTTTTCGATGTTTCGAGCTTTTTGAGTGCCATGCCAATTTCTCAGTGTCTTGATTGCCTACACATAACAATGTGGTCTTTTTAGTAACTCCTTGTCCAACATCACACCCAATTTTCGCCGCTAAGTCGGCTGCTTCATGTTTGGTGATTTGTAGCTGACCAGTAAAAACGATGACCTCTCCTGAAAATATACCTTCAGGATTGCCAGCACGTTTAACTGATGACCCACTGCTTTTCGATAAATCAACGGGCTGGTTCACCCGTTTTGCCCAACCTTCCAAATCTAAACCCGTTTCTCTTGAGGCTGCTAGTAAAATCTCTCCTGAAGCCTTTGCGTCTTCTAAAGCGTCATGATGATTGAATTCGTATCCAATTTTCCTGCATACATTTGCTAAACCGTATCCTTTATGAGAAAACTCGCTCCATGTGCGCCGTGCAACTTTTGCAGTATCGAGCCAAGTCGTTTCAGCCAAAGTTAAGTTGTGAAGCATAGATGCTTGTTGAAGCGCAACGCGATCAAAATGCGTGTGAATGACAGTTACATTTTCTTGCAATAACTTTGAAAGGTCGGGAAATATGTTTTTGAAACGAGGCGCTCCTCGGACATTGTCCGGTCTTATTCTGTGAATGCCTATATTAATATCATCAAAATATGTTTCAGGGTCTAATAATGTAACCCATTCACCCGTCAATTTACTATTGCGGAAAATGGCAATTCCAATCTGACAAATGCTGGACATATCAGCATTCGCAGTTTCCACGTCTATTGCGATGAAATTCACTCGAGCTCCCCTTAACCGTGTAATTATACTAAGGGGGACTTACAGTTATATTCAAGGGGTAATTATTTTAACTAAAAAATAAAGCGGCTTCTCAGCAAATCACTTACACAAAGTGTTACACACTTTGGATTTTTGTCTCAAATATTTGAGAAATTTGATTGAAAAACTTCGATGGTACGGGTGGTCGGACTCGAACCGACACATCATAGATACCAGATTTTGAATCTGGCGCGTCTACCAATTCCGCCACACCCGCAACGAAGAATTTAGCTTTATAAAGCAGGACGTTTCCAATGGCTACACTTGATTTAACCCACTATGTATTTTTCTGATTTCTAGGCGATTTCATCGCAAAGGGTTTGCGCCTACGGACATTGACTTTGGCTGCATTTATGAGCGTCTTAATATGTGAGGCATAGTACTTCTCGATCATCTCAACGGACGTTCGGCAGTTCTTAGCGATCTGGTAAATGTCCGCTCCTTCCATGAGCCGCAAGCAAATATAAGTATGTCGAAGGCTGTACGCCGTTCGGCGTTGGCCTTCGCGGTCTATTTTAAGATTTTCCTCTTCAAGTATTCGATTGAACAAAGCCCTATGTAAGGAAGGAAAAATCTTATCTGTAGGTTGAGGTTTGTGTCGTTCGACCAAACGCTCAAATGTATGCACGGCGTTCGCCGTGCTCTTACAGTAACCGACTCCACGCTTGCCCCGAACTTCGATTTCTAGAATAGTTTCGCCGCTATCTAAATCATCGACAATAGTAATATCCCTATATTCAATCCGAAGAATTTCATCAGGCCTCAATCCAGTGTTCGCCATGAATAAAACGAGATCATGTAATTGTAGAGCGTTCCTTTTGTGCCGCAAATTATAAGCCGTTTCGATGTTGTTTCGAGTGGCTGTATAAAGCCTTTTATATTCCTCGGGCGAAAACCAAGCTCTACGCACAATTTTACCCGCTGACTTATATGGTAGAGAAACGTCAGGAAGATGAGTGAGCCACCCGTGCCGGGCGGCAGTTTTTAAAACTTGTCTTAATGCACAAATGTCTTTGTGCATTGTGCTACGCGATGGTGGGGTGTGAATATGCTCGCCAGTCTTGTTATGTCGAGGAACGGAATATCCTTGTCTATGAATACGATATTCCTGAACAAGTCCCGGTGTAATCTCCGACAACCCTTTCTCTCCAAAGAAAGGTATCAAGTAATTGTCCAATCGCCTCATAATTGAATCGACGTAACCTTCGTTCCGATCACCATCGGTAATGATGATATATTCTTTTTTGAATTGGGCCGCTGCGCGCGCGAAAGTGTTTTCAGTCCGAAGCTCTTTTCGTCGGGCTCCGAGTCTGAGGTCGAGATACCAGCCTTCTGCAAAGTCTTTCGCTCTGCGTATATCAGACTCTTTTGTAGACCTTCGCCAATTGCGACCTTTGAGATAAGTGGCGCATTGCCAGTAGTCTGAGTTGGGGCGTTTATATAGGTTTACATTCCCGCCCATTATTGTGTGTTTTGCCGTCATATCGTGCGCCTTTCACATAGAAAAGGCTCTGGGACGCAGAAACGGAAAAGTGTGTAAGAGGTGTGTAACACATATGGTTTCAGCGCATTTGCCTCATCTATATGTTTTTATTATATATTTTTTATTGAAAAAGTAAAGTAGGACGATTTTGAATCCCGCGCGTCTACCAATTCCGCCACGCCCGCATACCATTTAACACTCATGACGATGAGGTGTTGGAGCCTTCTATTGATTTAGATTTATGCGTCAACCCGTTTGGCCATAAAGCTGCCCTTAACTTGCAGGATGTAGAGAGGGCGTATGAAGGGTAAACTCGCATTTCTGGAACGGTGGTATGAGAGCACCAAGGCTGCGGCGGGACATCGTCACGCAACGCCGATCCTATGCGCCGTGTCATTCGCCGAAAGCTCGTTTTTTCCGATCCCCGTTGATTTGATGCTGATGCCAATGGTGCAAGCCCGGCCAAAAGCTTGGTGGCGGCTGGCTTTGCTGGCGAGTTTCTTTTCGGTGCTCGGCGGGATATTTGGGTATTTTTTGGGAATGTTGTTTTTCGATACGATCGCCCGCCCCATGTTGGAAGCCTTAGGGAAAGCCGACAGCATGGAGAGTTTCCGGGAAAGTATCTCCGCCAATGGCGGATTATGGGTGTTTGGCGCCGGTTTTACCCCCTTCCCCTATAAGGTCATTACCATCATGAGCGGCGCGGTGCCCGTCAGCTTTGGCATTTTTGTCGCAGCCAGCGTCTTATCGCGCACGATGCGGTTTCTGGCCGTGGCCGGAATTGTCCGCATGTTCGGCGAAATGGCAGAGAAATGGATGAAAGAGCATTTTGCGGTTTTCACGATCGGGCTTTTTGCCCTCATCGCCGCGCTATATTTCGGCATGAAAGCCCTATTCCCCCATTAGGCTTTTAGCGTCTCAACACTCCGATTGTTTTTGTAAAACCGTAATCGATGAAGGCCTTAGCCCGGACCGGATCTGTATCGGGCCCAATCAGGAACGCCGTTTGCGTGTGAGTCGGCAGTTCGCGTTTAGTAATATCAGATAAGACATCTTCCAAGCGCCGGGCAATCGCTTCGCCGCTATCGATCCAGTTCACGCTTTGGCGCACGGCGGCGCGCAGTTCATCCCGCAATAGCGGGAAATGCGTGCAGGCCAAAACAACTGCGTCGACATCCGCGCCGACGCGGCCCGCAAAGAGCGGCGCAATTTCTTCGCGCACGACATTCATATTGACAGGCTGCCCCGCAAGTTTAGCTTCCGCCTCCGCGACGAGACGAGTTGAGCCTTTCAGCAGCACATGACAATCGGGCGCAAAATCCGCGATCAACTTATCGACATATTCGCGGCGAACTGTGCCCGGAGTACCCAAGACGCCAATCGCCCGCGTCAGCGATTGTTCTGCTGCAGGCTTAATTGCAGGGACAACGCCGATAACAGGAATTTTGACTGCCGCGCGAATGGACGGCAGCGCCGTGGTCGAAGCCGTATTGCAGGCAATGACCACGGCGTCGGGGTTCAGCATATTCACCAATGTCGCCAAAAGGCCCGGCAGGCGCGCGCGGAGTTGGCTTTCCGTTTTGCTGCCATAGGGACGAAACGCATCATCGGCCGCGTAGGACAAATAGGCTTTTGGCAAGCGCGCACGAATCTCAGACACAACGGACAAGCCGCCGACACCTGAATCGAAAACAAGAACATGATGGCCTGATTTGGACATGGCTTCGCTTCTGCCAAGACAAGGTGAGTAAATAATGAAGGAATTGCGCTGGAAATGAGTCATAGAGAATTAGGTTTCATTTGCTTCGCCCCTCGCCTATCTCCGCGCGCATGGCCCCGCCTCTTCTGACACTAAAAGATATTGCCCTGACATTTGGGTCGACGCCCCTACTGGAGCGCGCAGATTTAACCGTGCATGCGCGGGACCGTTTGTGCCTTGTCGGGCGTAATGGCTCGGGAAAGTCGACCCTTCTGAAAATTGCTGCGGGGCTTGTCGAGCCTGACGACGGCGAGCGGTTTGTGAAACCCGGAACGAGCTGGCGCTACCTCCCGCAAGACCCGGACCTGTCCGCCTATGCTGATGTCGAAAGCTATGTCCGCGACGGTCTCGTCGGCGCGGATGACGGGTTTCGGATTCCTTATTTGCTCGACGCGCTCGGCTTGAAAGGAAATGAAGACCCCTCGCATATGTCGGGCGGGGAACGCCGCCGCGCCGCGCTGGTACGAACACTCGCGCCCGAGCCGGATATTCTGATGCTGGATGAACCGACAAACCATCTGGACCTGCCCGCCATTGAATGGCTGGAAGGCGAGTTGGGCGCTATGAATGCGGCGCTGGTCCTCATCTCGCATGACAGACGGTTCCTGGAATCTCTCTCTCGGCGCACGCTCTGGATGGACCGGGGCGAAACGCGCGATTTAGATAAGGGCTTTGCCCATTTTGAAGATTGGCGGGATGAGTTCCTCGCACAGGAAGAGTTGGATCAACATAAACTTGCGCGGCAAATTGTGCGCGAACAGCATTGGGTCGTCCACGGCGTATCGGGCCGCCGAAAACGCAATGTCCGCCGCATGAAGGAGCTGGGCAATCTTCGGGCCGATCTAAAAAACGCGAAAAAAGTCCAAGGCCTCGCAGATGTCACCGTGACCGAAGGGCGTAGCTCCGGCAAGCAAGTGGCTAAGCTGACGGGCGTGTCCAAGGCCTTTGACGGACGCACCGTCATTGACGATGTCTCGCTGCGGATTGGGCGGGGCGAACGCATTGGCGTGGTCGGACCGAACGGGTCGGGGAAGACGACTCTGCTAAAACTCATCATGGGGTCGCTGGACGCGGATTCGGGCAAAGTCGAACTGGGTCTCAATCTCGATCCGTTGGTGATTGACCAAAACCGCGAGACTCTGGATCCCGACTGGACTCTGGCCGATGCGCTGACGGATGGCGGCGGCGACAGCGTTATCGTCGCGGACCAACCCCGCAATGTCATCGGGTATATGAAAGATTTTCTGTTTCAGCCTGAGCAAAAACGCACCCCCGTCCATGCCCTCTCAGGCGGGGAACGCGGACGTTTGCAACTGGCGCGCGGCCTACGCCTGCCGTCAAATCTTCTGGTTCTGGATGAGCCCACGAATGATCTGGATTTGGAAACATTGGATTTGTTACAGGAAATCGTCGCGGATTATGCCGGGACCGTGATTGTCGTATCACATGATCGGGATTTTCTGGACCGAACCGTCACGCGTACCCTCGCCTATGAAGGTGATGGAAAATGGCAAATTTATGCGGGCGGCTATTCAGACATGGTCGCGCAGCGCGGCGTTGGCGTTCAGGCCCGCAAAGCCGAAAAGGCGGCGAGGCATAAGTCAAAATCCAATTCAGGCGCCTCTACTGAGAAAAGCGCCGGAAACAAGCTTTCCTACAAACATAAATTCCGTTTAGAATCCTTGCCGAAAGACATAGAGACGGTCGAAGCCGACATCGAAGCCTTAAATAAGGCGCTGTCAGATCCCGAGCTTTATGCAAAAGACCCAGATCTTTTCAGTGTGAAGTCAACCGCCCTTGTCGACGCCCAGATGAAATTGGCAGCCTATGAAGAAGAATGGCTGGAGTTGGAAATGCTGCGGGAGTCTGCAGAGGGCGAACTTTAGGTTTCCGCCTACTCGATCAAGCGTGAGCCATCTTCCGCCCGCGGAAGGATTGGGGGCATATTAGCCTCTACATGATCCACCGCAATCGCCATTGAGGACCCATGCCCGCCCGAGATATGAATTATGTCGGCAATGAAACCTGTTGAGGGCGCCATAGATCCAATGGATGTGTTCTGCCCCAGAACTTGGAGTTTTTGTTTGGGCAAATAAACCGTTCCGACAACCTTAAGAGATCCCCCTTCAGCAATCAGACTGGATTGATCTGCATAAGTCCGGTTTCCGGGTGCTGAATGATCGATAGCCTCCATAACGGCCAGCCCTTTGCGCGGGCCTTCCGTCGGCGCTTTCAACTTCAAAGACGATTCGCTTTGAATGTTCAAAACAGCCCCTGTTCCCGCCAGAATAAATGTCACATCCTCTGCCACAGCTTCGGCGCCGTTAATAAAGCTGAGCGGGCCATCTTTGATGATATATTCCCCGGGAAGAAAGTCGACATTGATTCCGTCAATCGTCAACCCGCCGCAAAAGGTCCCAGGCATGACATCGACATCGCTGCCGGTCGTATTCTGAGAAACTTCAATGACATCATCCAAATCTGCGTCAAAAATTGGGTCGGTTTCATAGCTAAAAAAGGCATCTACCGCAGACTGGACTGACCCCGTCTGTTCAAATGTGTCAACGGCAAAATTCAAACGTTGCTCAAACTCTGCTAACTCAGCTTCTCTTAAAGCCTCCGGGGTCTGGTTTTTGAAGACGACAAGTTCAGACAACGGCACGGCACAATCATTTGGAATCGTCGGCGCCTCGACTGAAGAATGCGGGTCTTCAATAGGTCTGCACTCACCTTTGACATAGGGTTCAAAATCGCCATTTGCACCGCCAACCGTACAGAAAGACTTTGCCGTAGGAGCCTGAGCAGATCGCGAGGTAATAGCGCTGGGATGAGATGAGTTGGATTGAACTGAGCAGGTCGGGGACGAATAACTGATCCCGCCATCAAACAAAATAGACTCAGAGGCACTCTCATTGAGGGCCATGAGGCAAATTGTGTTTTCATTGGCAATTGTCGCCGCGCTGGCTTCCGTCAGTGTCGGATTCTTAATCCTCACCAAATTACCTAGGGTTAATTGGAGCTCGCCGGTAGCAGATAATCTCACGCGCTCCGTCGTCATATCGGGGGTCAGTTCCAGCTTCATTTTACCGCTGTAATTTGCCAGAAAATGCGCTTCCGCATAACTCTCTTTTTCGGACATGGAAATTGCATTATTATTGGCCGCCGCAAGAACAGCTGCGTCCAGCGCGCTGATAACCGCCCCGCGCTCTTTCGTGACTTCTGAATAATCAACAGCCGCCGAGGTCAATGCTAAAAGCGGCAAAAACGCGAGCGAAAAAATGACCGCGACTTGCCCGTTATCATCCCGAATATATTTTTTGAACGTTCCCATCATGAGGAAGGTCTTAGCAAGAATTTATTTACGGGAGGCAAAAAGCCAGAGTAAAAACTACGTAAAGTTTAATTGTAATATCAACAATGTTATCACAAATTAGCCGGGCGAATTGTGAGATACTAATTTAGTTCTTATTTGCCGTCACTTTGAGTTCAAGTTTAACAGCCTTTGAGACCCACTCATCCGTGTCCCAAGGCGCGGCACCGACATTCCATTTTGTTCTGTCCATCTCAACATTTGAGGTCATAATAGCGGTTTCGCCGTCCACAGCCAAATTAAATGGCAGGTCTAACGGAACGGCAACCCCTTTTAACGTTAGCTCTCCTTTGGCGATAAAGCCGTCGCCTTGAGCCGAAATATCTGAAGAGCTGTAAACGGCCATCGGGTGGGATTTTATTGAAAACCAAACTTTCTCCGGTAGCGTTGAATTTCTGTCATTAGAACCCGCATCCACGCTTTTCAGCGGAACAGTAATCCTGACAGACCCGGCCTCAGGCGCCGTGGGATCAAAATCAATGATGCCCGAAAATTCACCAAATTCGCCCGTGAAGGTCTCCCCCTCTTGCTCAGCCGAGAACTGAATGTGCGAGCTCTCAGGCTGAATGTCCCAATTTCCGGCAGGCATTTCAGCTGAGACAGACGGAGCCTCATCCGCGGAACTGGCCTGAGAACAGGCGCAAAGGCTGATGGCCAAGACTATAAAAGATGATGTAAGAACAGGTTTGATATAATGTCTCATAATTTAGTTACGCAGGAACATCGGGAAAGACGCAAATTAATTTTGCTAAAATTATTGTGAACGCTTAACCCGCTACAGGCGTTTTAGGCTTTGTCGGACGGGCCGCACTTGATAGAGGGTGGAGCAATACGACCAGATAGGAGCCTTCATGCCTTCAGACTATTTAGCAAAACCCGGCGCAGAGTTTGAACTCTCAGACTGCCCGACCCGCGTTGACATCTATGATGACAAAGCGGCGGCGAAAACCGCCATTAAGGAGAATGCCAAAGCGATTTCGGATTTGGCCCATCGCCTCTACGGAGAGGCTGACCGAAAGCTTCTCATTGTTTTGCAAGGCATGGACACCTCGGGCAAGGACGGCACGACCTCGGCCATTTTCCACCGCACCCCGCCGCTTAATGTGAATGTCGCCAGCTTTAAAGCGCCAACAAAAACAGAGCTGGCCCATGATTATTTGTGGCGCGTGCATAATGTCGTGCCAGGCAAGGGGCAGATTACGGTCTTCAACAGGAGCCATTATGAGGATGTGCTGGTGGTGAAAGTGAAGAACTATGCGTCGCCCGAAGTTGTCGACCAACGCTATGGCCAGATAAATGATTTCGAACGCCTTCTGGTTGAAAGCGGGACAACAGTTTTAAAATTCATGTTGCACATTTCGCCGGAGGTCCAAGGCGAGCGCCTGCGGGATCGTCTCATCAATCCTAATAAACGCTGGAAATTTAATCCGGGCGATTTGGACGACCGTGCGCTTTGGCCGGATTTCATGAATGCCTATGAAACCATGGTGCAGCGCACATCAACGCAACATGCGCCTTGGCACATTATCCCATCGGATTCGCGCAAGACGCGCGGCGCGATTATCTCAGGCATTGTCCGCGAGACATTAGAGACAATGAACCCGCAATATCCGGACCCGGGTTTTAGGCCTGAAGATTTTAAAATCTAAGTGATGGCAAATGTAACTGAAGATTATCCGCTGTCCCCCGGTGACATTTACGGCCCCACTCAACCAAAACCAAAACGCCATTGGTTTCGGCGGGTATTTGTAGGCGTGCTCTGGGCCATCGTCATTGTCCATCTCTATGCCTTGGCCCTGCGGTTTGTCCCCGCGCCGGGAACCGTGTTAATGGCGCAACGCGCATTGGCCGGAGAAGCAATCCGCAAAGACTGGACACGGATTGAGGATATTTCGCCGCACCTGCCCCGAGCGATTTTGGGCGGCGAAGATTCCCGCTTTTGCGACCATCGCGGCATTGATTTAAAGGCCGTGCAAGATGCCCTCACAGATAATGCCCAAGGCGGGAAGCGTCGCGGCGGATCGACGATTACCCAGCAAACCGCGAAGAATGTGTTCCTCTGGAATGGCGGAGGTTATGCCCGCAAGGCCATAGAAGCGTGGTTCGCGCTCTATACAAATATAGCTTGGGGCAAACCCCGGACAATGGAAATATATTTAAATGTCGCGGAATGGGGTGACGGGATCTTTGGCGCGGAAGCCGCTGCGCAAGCGCGCTTCGGAAAACCTGCCAAGGATTTGACGCGGCGCGAAGCCGCCTTACTCGCCGCCGTATTGCCCAGCCCGAATAAATGGCGCGTCGACCCGCCCGGCGAATATGTCAGCACCCGCGCGGCCACATTAATGCAGCGCGCCGAAATTATTCGGACGAGTGGGTATGATGCGTGTCTGAAGCTATAAAACCGCCAATATCGCTTCGGCTAGGCGAGGAATGTTCTCATCATTTGCACCGGCAATATTAATCCGCCCGCTGTCTGTCATATATATAGAGTAATCCGAGCGGAGTTTGCGCGCCTGATCAACGGACAATGGCAAGGTTGAGAACATGCCGTTTTGATTTTTAACAGCCGCCGCCATGACTTCGCCGCCCTGCACGTTCAGCGCTTCTGAAAGCTGGCGGCGCAAATCGCGCATACGCTCGCGCATCTCCGTTAGCTCCTCCACCCACATCGCGCGCAATTCCGTGTCACCTAATATATCCGCGACAAGCTTGGCCCCGTGGTCCGGCGGCATGGAGATAATTTTACGCTGCGTCGCCCCAAGTTGCGAACGCGCAATTTCGGCAGTGGCGTCATCTTTACAGACAATCGCGATCAGGCCGACACGTTCTTTGTAGAGCGCGAAGTTTTTGGAACAGGAGGCTGCGATTAGAACTTCGGGACATTGGTCAACGACTTTTCGGAGGCCATATGTGTCTTCCTCCATGCCGCGGCCCAGACCGAAATAGGCCAGATCGACGAAGGGCGTCAGTTGATGCTCCAACAGGAAAGCCGTGAGACGATCCCATTCTGCAGGGGCGAGATCTGCGCCCGTTGGGTTATGGCAACAGCCATGCAGCAAGACCACATCACCGGGTTTCGCCTTGGCCTCTAAATGGGCCAGCATATCGTCAAAATCGACGCCCAGCGTTTCGCGGTTATAATAAGGGTATTTGCCCATTTTCAAACCAGCGGCACTGATGAGCGGAATATGGTTGGCCCAAGTCGGGGTCGACACCCAAACAGTCGCATCAGGGGCTGCTGATTTAATGATCTCCGCGCCGAGGCGCAGCGCGCCCGAGCCGCCTGCAGCTTGCGAGCTGGCTGTGCGGTTCATCAACGCATCGTCAATCTTACCGGCTTTTCCGCCGAGCATCATGTGGAGCATGGCGTGGCGGAAGTCTTCATTCCCGCGAATACCGACATAGGACTTCGTCGTCTCCGACTCCCAGAGCTGTTTCTCGGCTTGTTTGACGGCGCGTAAAATTGAGGTCTCGCCCGACGCATCTTTATAAACGCCCACGCCCAGATCAATTTTGTCGGGATTTTTGTCTGCTTTGCACTGCTGCATAAGGGCGATGATGGCGTCTGGCGCGCGGGGTACAAGATATTCAAACATGATGAGAGCGGCTTTTCGTTTTTGGGATTACGCGCTCCCATAGAGACTTTTGCACGCCCCCGCCACTGTTCAGAGCCGCTTAAACGAAATTTTCCGTTGCCTTTCGCGCGGCAGCACGGAACAAGGCACAAAATGAAAATTCTGCCCGAAACCGGGCAAGGGGGAATACCAATGGAACAGTCCGAAGCGTTGATTGAAACAGTGAGCGGCATGGAAAAGTTCAATGGCGCGATGGAGTGGTTCAACGGAATCATTTGGGGATGGCCCATGATGGGGCTTTTGCTCGGCACAGGTTTTTTCCTTACCGTTGGTTTGCGATTCATCTCTCTGACTAAAATTGGCTATGGTTTTCGCCAGCTCTTCAAAAAGCGAACAGGTGAAGCGGCCGAAGGCGATGTCTCTCCTTTCGCGGCCTTAATGACAGCTCTGTCGTCTACCGTCGGCACCGGTAATATTGCAGGCGTAGCTGCCGCCATTGCGATTGGCGGTCCCGGCGCTGTGTTTTGGATGTGGATTACTGCGATTTTAGGCACAGCGACCAAATTCGGCGAAGGTGTTTTGGCGGTTCGCTACCGCGAAACGGATGCAAATGGTAATCGCGTCGGCGGTCCGATGTATTATATTAAGAATGGTCTCGGCCCTAAGTGGAAATGGCTAGCCATAGCTTTTGCGCTTTTCGGCATCATCGGATCGCTTTCGACAGGAAATGCTGTGCAAGCCAACTCAATCGGTGATGCTCTTGTGTCCACCGAAACTGGCTACGGCTTTGACGCTCGTATTGTCGCACTTGTTCTGTCAGTCCTAGTGGCCTCCGTGATTTTTGGCGGGATTAAGCGAATTGGCTCAATCGCATCAAAGCTTGTTCCCTTTATGGCAGTGCTTTATCTGTCTGCCGCCCTTCTTGTGATCGCATTGAATTTTAGCGCCATACCGGCCGCTTTTGGGCTGATTTTTAAATATGCTTTCGGTCTTCAAAGCGCTGGAACAGGGGTTGCCATTGGGCTGATGATGCTCGCGATGCAAAAAGGTGTGGCGCGCGGATTATTCTCAAATGAGGCGGGCCAAGGTTCGGCCCCGATTGCTCATGCAGCAGCGCAAAATAATGACCCCGTGAACCAAGGCATTATTGCTATGTTGGGCACCATAATCGACACACTCATTATTTGCACAATCACGGCCTTAGTTATTTTGACGTCAGGCGTTGTTGGCGATGACTGCTTGGCGAACCCCGCGATCATCGATATGCTGAAAGAAGGCAAGACACCTGCAGGCTGCGAGACAGGCGCGCCCCTAACCGCGATGGCATTTGAAACAACTCTTTCTGGGGTCGGCAATCATATCGTAAATATATGCCTTACCATTTTTGCATTCACGACGATTATCGGGTGGTCCTATTACGGCGAACGCTGCACGGCTTTCATCTTTAAGGAACGCTCAATACCTATCTTCAGATGTGTCTGGATTTTGGCCGTCTTTGCATCAACGTTTGCACTCCATTTTGAGACAACTGGTGAAGGCAAAGACAACCTCGTCGTAAATACTTTCTGGCTAGTCGCCGATAGTTTAACGGGCCTCATGGCTGCGCCGAACTTAATCGCGCTTATCTTGCTGTCACCCGTCGTGTTCAAATTGGCGAAAGAATATTTCGACAAAGAGAAAATCGCCAATGACGGTCTGATTGATCAAGACGACATTGAATAGGCCTTGATCGATGACTGAGGAGACACTCCCTCCTGCTGCCAAGCTGGAGGGCAAAAAGAAGCTGCCGTTTTGGATCGATTTTGGTCCGCTGCTGATCTTCTTTGCCGCCTTCCATTATCTAAAACGTGATAATCCCGACGACGCATTGATATGGGCAGCCGGCGTGCTGGCCGTCGCCGCCGTCATTGCGTTAATCTATGCGTGGCTGAAATATAAGCATACTTCGCCAATCCTGATTTTCTCAACGGTCGTTATTGGCGGCTTTGCGCTCGCGGCCTTTATTTTCGACGATAAACGCTTTGTCTTTATGAAGCCGACCGTCATGAACGCAATTTTCGGCGCGGCGGTCCTCGGCGGCATTCTCTTCAAAAAGAACGTCATCAAAATGTTCATGGGGTCAGCATTCGAATTGCCGGACGACAAATGGAATGTGATGGCCATACGTTGGGCCTTATTTTTCTTTGCAATGGCGATATTGAATGAATTGATTTGGCGAAATATGTCGGAAAGCTTTTGGGCAAATTTTAAGGTCTTTGGTTTCCTTCCCCTCACGATTCTATTTACGGCGACGCAAATCCCCTTCCTGACGAAATATGGGAAAATGCGGGAATAGGCTATAAGGTCTAGCGATTAGATCAGGCCCCTAATATTCAGTTATATACAGTTCTGTGGGCAGGCTCTTCGTTTTCTTAGGATAGGTTGTTGAATCATAGTTTTATAACTGGCAGTTGCACGCTTTCGCTGGACGAAGCGAGAGTGTGGGAATTATTTTATGAAAACGGATTTACCCCCCAGCCGGATCGCAGCGGTTGACGCTATTCGAAAAGCTGTTGAGACGGATTGCGATTGGGACACCGCCGAAAACGAAGAGAAACTTTATTTTTATATTCTGCGTGCGGCACAAAATGTCGGGCGTTTCGAGCCCTTTTCAAAAGAAGAGCAGGCTCTGAACACTTATTTGGCCGGCCGCATGGCAGGAAAACGCCTTTGCGATTATGCGTGGCGGATGCTCGCGCAAAGTCTGTAGTCGGCCAAATTGTCTTAAATTGAATAGCCCAGTGCAGCGATGAAGCGTTGAAAATAGGCCCGTGCTTTGCCATAAGGCCCTCACACTTAGACCCCATTTTTGAGGACCTATCCGACATGGCATCATTGGACAGCTTTAACTGCGAACGCGAGATGAAAGTCCGCGGCGGAACCTATACCTATTACGACCTGAAAGAGGCCGAGAAAAACGGCCTCAAAGGCATTTCCAACTTGCCGCGCTCCCTTAAGGTTTTGCTTGAAAATCTGTTGCGCCATGAAGACGGCAATACGGTCAAGAAAGAAGACATCCAAGCCATCGCGGATTGGCTGGGCCCAAAAACATCCACACATGAAATCGCTTACCGTCCGGCCCGCGTCTTGATGCAGGATTTCACAGGCGTTCCGGCGGTTGTTGATCTGGCCTCTATGCGCGATGCGATTGTCGAACTTGGCGGGTCTGCTGAGGCGATTAATCCGCTTAATCCCGTCCATCTGGTCATCGATCACTCAGTCATGGTCGACTATTTCGGCACACCCGGTGCGGAAGCGAAAAATGTGAAGCGCGAATATGAGCGCAATATGGAGCGCTATGATTTCCTGAAATGGGGTCAGACAGCGTTTGAAAACTTCGCGGTTGTCCCTCCGGGAACCGGGATTTGTCATCAAGTGAATTTGGAGCATCTGGCGCAGACCGTTTGGACAAAAACGGTCGACGGCAAGACTTACGCGTTCCCGGACACGCTCGTCGGAACCGATTCTCACACAACCATGATCAACGGCCTGTCCGTCTTGGGTTGGGGTGTTGGCGGGATTGAAGCCGAAGCCGCGATGCTCGGTCAGCCGATCTCAATGCTTATCCCGGAAGTTGTCGGATTCGAACTGACAGGTAAATTACCGGAAGGCTCCACCGCGACTGACCTCGTGCTGCGCGTTGTTGAAATGCTCCGCATCAAAGGCGTTGTCGGTAAATTCGTGGAATTTTACGGCGCCGGTTTGGATCATTTGTCTCTCGAAGATCAAGCGACTCTCGCCAATATGGCACCGGAATATGGCGCGACTTGCGGCTTCTTCCCGGTCGACCAAGACACGTTGAACTACCTCCAAGCTACAGGCCGCGACGAAGCGCGCATTGATCTCGTGGAGGCCTATGCCAAAGCCCAAGGGTTCTGGCGCGATGACAGCACACCGACCTTCACCAGCACGATCAGCCTTGATATGGACTCTGTCCGTCCTGCGATTTCCGGACCGAAACGCCCACAAGACCGTTTCGATCTGAAAGGCGCAAATGTGCAATTTGCGAAAATCCTGCGCGACGAGTTTGAAAAGACACCAACAGAAGGCTCGGCCATCGAAGTCGAAGGCCTCGGCTATTCTATCGATCACGGCGACGTTCTGATTGCTGCGATTACGTCTTGCACCAACACATCCAACCCCTCGGTCATGATGGCCGCCGGATTGGTCGCCAAGAAAGCCCGCGAAAAAGGCTTGCAGGTGAAGCCTTGGGTCAAAACATCCACCGCGCCGGGATCCCAAGTTGTCGGAGAATATCTTGAGAAATCAGGTCTGCAAGATGATCTCGACGCGCTCGGATTTGATATTGTCGGCTATGGCTGCACAACCTGTATCGGAAACTCCGGACCCCTCGCCGCGCCAATTTCGAAAGCGATTGCTGAGGGCGATCTCGTCTCTTGTTCTGTCCTGTCAGGTAATCGAAACTTTGAAGGCCGGATTGGACCGGATATTAAAGCCAATTTCTTGGCCTCTCCTCCGCTTGTTGTTGCCTATGCGCTGGCCGGCTCTATGCATCATGATTTCGATGCGGACCCGCTCGGCGTTGACCATGAGGGTAATGAAGTTTTCCTCAAAGACCTTTGGCCAACCAGCCAGGAAATCGCGGAAGTCGTGCGCAAAATCATCACGCGCAAAATGTTCACGGAACGTTATGCCGATGTTTTCAAAGGCGACAAACAATGGCGCGACATTAAAGTCAGCGGCGGCAAGACATATAATTGGAAACCAAAATCCACCTATGTTCGCAACCCGCCCTATTTCGACGGTATGAACGCGACACCTGATGCAGTGGAAGATGTGAAAGACGCAAACATTCTTGCGCTGCTCGGCGACTCCATCACAACTGATCACATCTCGCCTGCCGGCTCCATCAAACATGACGGCCCGGCTGGCGATTACCTCAATGATAACGGTGTGCCTAAGCCTGAATTTAACTCCTTTGGCTCTCGCCGCGGTAATCATGAAGTTATGATGCGCGGCACATTTGCCAATATCCGCATTAAAAACTTGATGGCCCCCGGCACAACCGGCGGCGTGACAAAATACGTCCCAACCGGCGAGATCATGTCTATCTTTGCTGCCGCTCAGAAATATGCCGCGGCCAAGAAAGACCTCGTGATCTTCTCGGGTAGCCTTTACGGAAACGGGTCGTCGCGTGATTGGGCCGCAAAAGGCACAATCCTGCTCGGCGTCAAAGCTGTCATCGCGTCAAGCTTTGAACGTATTCATCGCTCCAATCTGATCGGTATGGGCGTCTTGCCGCTGGAATTCCAAGAGGGTGAAAGCTGGGAGAAGCTGGGCCTGACAGGTGATGAAACCGTCAGCATTTCCGGCATTGAAGGCCTGAAACCGCGCGGGACGCTCGATATTGAGATCATTTTCCCCGATGGGCGGAAAAAGATCGTCACAACCAATGTGCGTATTGATACCGATAATGAGCATGAATATTACAAGAATGAGGGCATTTTGCACTACGTCTTGCGCAACCTCGCAGCAGAAGCCAAAGCCGCTTAACGCGCCACATAGTTAGCTAAAGAGAGCTGCTTTGTGCATTTTGCTGACAAGCAAATTCACGAGGTGGCTTTTTTCATCCTATGCAACCAAACGTGAATTGAGGTGTTATTTCTTCGCGGACCCAAATGGTCCAAAATGTCACCCCCGTGACATTCTTAGATTTTGGAGGGAAATATGGGCTTAGAGAGCTTAATTATATTTTTAATCATCGGCGGCGTAGCGGGCTTTCTCGCGGGACTTCTCGTCAAAGGCTTCGGCTTTGGTATCATAGGTAATATCATCGTCGGTATCGTCGGCGCGTTAATCGCAGGCTATGTCTTGCCAATGGTTGGCTTCGCCTTTGGCGGCGGCATTATAGCCTCAATTTTGAACGCAACAATTGGCGCTGTTCTTCTGCTTCTGGTTATAAAGCTCATCAAACGCGCGTAACGCACGCGGCATTAATTCTAAGGGGCCGTCCATTTGGGCGGCCTTTTTTTGTTGAAAATAACTGTCCCAGTCATCTCCAACATTTTGTTGAGAGATCTATGTAACTCACCAGATAAACATAGCCAGATTTTGGAAATATATCGCCAAACGCCTTCGCCATAATTGTATTACAAACTAGTCTCAGATCACAAATCCTTATTATCCTAAGGATGTTCGAATGGAAGAAAAACCAATGTGCGAACCAAAAGAGCCCGACTGTCAATGTCAAGCAAATGCCAAAAAAAAACGAGTAAGACCTTTTTCACGTCTTAGGGCGATACCCAATTTGTTTTAAAGACCGTGAAGACTGTCCTTTTCAAATCGCAGACTTAGTCCTTCTTCCGATTCAGATAATCGGAGGCACTCGTCCGGCCGCCGGCATCATTTCTCTCAACCGGATCACGCTTGAGACGTTCAAGCGGGCTTATGGTCTCGCGATGCGCTGCGGCTTCGGCAGCGGTATTTGAGTCAGCAGCATCCGCAGAGGCCTGAGCTTCGTTCGCAGCTTGTGCGGCGGCTTGGGCTTGAGCTTGCGCCTGAGACGCAGAGTCTGCGGCAGCTTGGGCCTCGGCCTGAGCTTGCGCGGCAGCTTGAGATTTGGCTTCCGCATCGGCAGCCGCTTGGTCTTGAGACGCTGAGTCTGCGGCAGCTTGCGCCTGGGCCTGAGCCTGCGCGGCAGCTTGAGACTGAGACTTCGCATCAGCCGCAGCTTGAGCTGCAGCCTGCGCGGCGGCTTCCGCTTGTGACTGAGCTTGAGACGCTGCCTTTGCAGCGGCCTGCGCCTCGGCCCGAGCCTGCCCTGTTGATTGGGATTGAGCGGCAGCATCAGCCGCAGCTTGTGCTTGAGCCGCAGCTTGTGAAGCCGCTTGCGCTTGGGCCCGGGCTTGCGCCGCAGCCTGTGCTGCAGTTTGAGGCTCTCCTTGAGGCGCTTGGCCTTGAGGGGCCTGACCCTGAGGAGATTGGCCCTGAGGAGATTGGCCCTGAGGAGATTGGCCTTGGGTCCCTTGACTCTGTGGAGCTTGACCCTGAGAGCCCTGACCTTGACCTGGTTGAGAGCCGCTTCCGCCGCCCGAACCGGAACGCCCCTTAATTTGATCCAAAATAGACGACGCGGAACTGGAGGAGCCGCCGCGTAGCGGGGACATACCTTGTTGTCCGGATTGGCCTTGTTGTCCGGATTGGCCTTGTTGACCGCCCTGACCCTGTCCTTGGCCCTGTCCACCGCCGGATTGTCCTTGGCCGGCCTGACCGCCTTGGTCCTGTCCTTGACCGCTGCCTTGACCTCCGCCCGTGCCGGTGCCTTGACCGCCGGTACCGCTCAGCCCGCTATTGGCGTCGCGCATCATCTCGTTCCACGCGGCTTTTTCTTGTCTCTCGACATATTCGTCCGTTTTAGCCGTCTCTGACGGCTCATAATCGGCATCAATAGGCTCACCCGGATTAGCTTCCGCGAGGGCTTTGGCGCGTTGTTTATTCAGGTGACGACGCGAGTCTTGGTCCAAGAGATCTACCGCCTTCACCTCACGGCCCAAAATTGTGCCATTGCCTGAACTGCGGGTATTTATGTCAATATCATCAAAAATATCGCCCGTGTCGCGGCGACGTTGCGAACGGCGATAATCATCTTCCGCTTGGTCTGTTTGACGGGTTTGAGGATTGTCCTGAGCCACAGGATCAGGCGCACTATCCTGCGCATAAGCTCCCCCATAAGCGGGCAAAGCCAAGACGGCAAAAAGGAGCGAAACTGTCAAAACACGTGTTTTCATGGATATCCCATAGCATATTTTGGCTGAGCGCGGGATGAATACTCTGTTAGGCCCTGTTAAACTGATGTGTCAGGCGGCTAATTCCGCACCACCCGGAATCCCGTGAAATCATTGGTATCGCCGCGTCTTTGCACCGCCCGCGCTGAATATCGCAGATCATCAGGGCCGGAGAACCAAGACCCGCCGCGCACAATCCGCTGACTGCACGACCCGCGCGCATCGGCGCTGCCGTCCACAGGCGCATCGCGCAAATTCAGCGTATTACAGTCCATTGTCCATTCGCTTACATTGCCGATCATATCTGCCACGCCGAACCCGTTTTTCGACAAGGAGCCCGCAGGTAAAGTGCGGTCCGCCGCCAAATCCGTGCAGGCATTATTCGCCCATGGCAGTTCAGATTCTTTCGAGGCACCATTGGCGAAAGCGCAAACAGCTTTCGGCGAGCCGCCGAT
>Ga0209187_1000511_pt1 | contig 65009 bp, 50 predicted proteins | sample BantaG_FD_187430 | JGI IMG/M metagenome (GOLD analysis project Ga0209187, IMG submission 187430) | Marine algal microbial communities from Bantry Bay, Ireland - BantryBay_4 metaG (SPAdes) (version 2) | ecosystem: Host-associated > Algae > Red algae > Unclassified | place: Bantry Bay, Ireland...
GCCGTCTTCAACGACGTCGCGACGGCGCGAATGCGCTCGGCCGTGCCGACCGAGGTGCCCCCGTACTTCTTGACGATCAGAGACATCAGTCGGTCCTACCCCCTCGTTCCGTCGGCGGCCGCGCCGCCGAGTCGCTCGCCAAGCCAGCGCCGAGCGTCGTCGAAGGCGGCCACCGACGCATCGAGCGATGGCGCCCCGCCCTGCGCGAGATCCGCCCGACCGCCGCCACGGCCGCCGAGCGCCATCGCCACCACACCGAGCAGGTCGCCGGCGGTGACCCGGTCGTGCAGCGCCGAGTCCACCGCTGCCACGAGCGCGACCTTGCCGCCCTTCTCACCGGCAAGGACCAGCGCCCCGCCCGGCAACTCCTGACGGAGACGGTCGACCAGCGACCGCAAGGCCTTCGCATCGGTGTTCGCGACCACCTCGAGCAAGACCGGCACACCCCCGATCGTGGTCGCGCCGGTCGCGAGGTCGCGCCCGGCGCTGGTCGAGAGCCGCGCCTGTGCCTGCTCGAGTTCGCGGGCGAGGTCGCGGTTCCTGTCCTGCAACTGGCGAACGCGTGCGAGGAGATCGGCTCGCGGCGCCTTCAGCAGCTCGGCGATCTCGCCCAGTTCCCGGTCCCCGTCCTGCGCACGGGCCAGCGCACCCGCACCGCCGACCGCCTCGATCCGGCGAACGCCGGCGGCCACGCCGCTCTCGAGCGTGACGCGCACGCTGCCGAGTTCGCCGGTCGCGCCCACATGCGTCCCCCCGCAGAGCTCGACCGATTGCTCGCCAAGCTTGACCACCCGCACGCGGTCACCGTACTTCTCCCCGAACAGCGCGATCGCGCCCATCGACATCGCCGTGTCCATGTCGGTCTCGACGGTCTCGCAGACATGGTTGGCCCGTATTTCCCGATCGATCCAGCGCTCCACCGCCGCCAGCTCCTCGCTCGACACCGGTCCCTCATGGCTGAAGTCGAAGCGCAACGCACGCTCGTTGACCAGCGAACCGCGCTGCTCGACGTGCGTTCCGAGCACGTTCCGAAGCGCACCGTGCAACAGGTGCGTCGCCGAATGATGCTGCCGGATGCGGTCACGCCGGCCGGTGTCCACCGCGCTCTCGACGGTGTCCCCGACAGCCAGGCTGCCGCGCTCGAGGCGGCCGACATGCAGCCAGGCCCGACGCGACTTCCTCGTGTCGCGAACCGCGAAGGTGCAACCGTCGCCCACGAGCGTGCCGGTGTCGCCGACCTGCCCACCGGACTCCGCGTAGAACGGCGTCCGGTCGAGCACGACCAGCGCAGCCTGTCCGGCCTCGACCCGTTCGACCGGAGACTCGTCGACATAGAGCTCGAGCACGCGGCTCTTCCCCGTCTGGTCGGTGTAGCCGGTAAACGTCGTCTCGGCATCGCTCTTCACACCCCCACCGGCCGCGCCGAAGCTGCTCGCGGCACGCGCGCGCTCACGCTGCGCGTTCATGTGCCTTTCGAAGCCGCTCATGTCCACGGTCAGAGCGCGCTCACGCGCGATGTCCGCCGTCAGATCGGCCGGAAACCCGTAGGTGTCGTACAGGCGGAAGACCAGTTCGCCCGGCAGCTCCTTGCCTGCCAGCTTGTCCACCTCCTCGTCGAGAATGCGCAGCCCGGCCGAGAGCGTCGCGGCGAACCGCTCCTCCTCGAGCTTCAGTTGCTCCTCGACCTTCGGCGCCCCGTCGCGCAGCTCCGGGAAGGCGTCTCCCATTTCCCGGACGAGCGGCCCGACGAGGCGATGGAAGAACGCGCCATCGGCGCCGAGCTTGTTGCCGTGACGCGCCGCGCGACGAATGATCCGTCGCAGCACGTAGCCTCTCCCCTCGTTGCCCGGCGTCACGCCATCCACGATCAGAAAGGCGCAGGAGCGGATGTGATCGGCGACGACCCGGAGCGAAGGCGAGGCACGATCGGTCGCGCCCGTTACCTCGACGACGTCCTCGAGGAGGCGCGCGAACAGGTCGATCTCGTAGTTGGAATGGACGTGCTGCAGCACGGCGGCGATGCGCTCGAGCCCCATGCCGGTGTCCACGCAGGGTTCGGGCAGCGGCTCGAGCGTGCCGTCCGCCGAGCGCTCGTACTGCATGAAGACGAGATTCCAGATCTCGATGTAGCGATCGCCGTCCTCGTCCGGCGACCCGGGGGGTCCGCCCGCGACGTCCGGACCGTGGTCGTAGAAGATTTCCGAGCACGGCCCGCAGGGGCCGGTGTCACCCATCATCCAGAAGTTGTCCTTCGCGCCGATGCGGATGACACGCTCGGCCGGCACGCCGATCTCCTCGATCCAGATACGCTCCGCTTCGTCATCCTCCTCGAATACCGTCACCCAGAGCTTGTCCGCCGGCAGCGAGAGCTCGTCGGTGAGGAAGGTCCAGGCGAAGCCGATCGCCTCACGCTTGAAGTAGTCGCCGAAACTGAAGTTGCCGAGCATCTCGAAGAACGTGTGATGCCGGGCGGTGTAGCCGACGTTGTCGAGATCATTGTGCTTGCCGCCGGCTCGCACGCACCGCTGCGAGCTGGTCGCCCGCCGGTAGTCGCGCGTCTCCTCGCCGGTGAAGAGGTCCTTGAACGGCACCATGCCCGCGTTCGTGAAGAGCAGGGTCTTGTCGTTGCCCGGCACGAGCGAGCTCGACGGTACGCGCGTGTGGTCGCGTTCGGCGAAGTAGGCGAGAAAGCGCTCGCGGATCTCGGAGGTGGTGATCATGGGTCGGGGCAAGACGGAGGCGAACCGCCGATTGTAGCGGCTGATTACCGCGCTGAACGTCGCCCGGGCCCTGCGTCCTACCCTATCTCGCGCTCGATCCGTTTCCGTGCCCGGTCGAGCGCTCGAAGCGAATCGCCCGACCCGAACCCCCGGCTCTGCAGGAAGCGCGCGATGCGCGCCTCCGCCTTCGGCTCGTCGTCGGCGATCGCGTTCCGCGCGAAACGATGCTCGAGCGTCGACTGCGCCCGCTCGACCCAGTCCGCCTCGAGGGCCTCGACGGCGTCGCCCGCCAGATCGGACGCGATGCCACGCTCCCGCAGCTTCGCGCGGATGGCCATCGGTCCGCGCCCGCGCTCGAGCAACTGCTCGGCGTACGACCGCGCATACCGATCGTCATCGACATGGTTGGCCTCGCGACACGCGGCGAGTGCGGACGCTATCGCGGCCTCGTCCATGTCGCGTCGGACGAGCTTGCGCCGAAGCTCGGTGCTGGAGTGATCTCGCGCGCCGAGCAGCTTGATGCACTGGGCGTAGGCCCGACGGGCCAGCTCCTCGGCCGTCGGTTCCTCGTCTCGATCGCTCATACCGGCTCCGCGAAGGGCGCTCCACCCTCGGCCATCCTGGCCCGCCGCGGCAGGCACGCCCGACATCAGGCCTCGGCGACCTCGGCCTCGGCCGCGTCGTCCTCGGTGACGTCCGACTTCTTCACCTTCGCCAGCAGCTTGTCACGCAAGGTCCGATCGATCTCGTCGGCGATGTCCGAGTGTTCCTTTAACCACTGGCGGACGTTCTCCTTGCCCTGGCCGATGCGGTCACCCTGATAGCTGTACCAGGCGCCGGCCTTGTCGATCAGATCGTGCTCGACGCCGAGATCGATCAGTTCGCCCTCTCGCGAGCTGCCCTCGCCGTAGAGAATCTCGAACTCGGTCTGGCGGAAGGGCGGCGCCATCTTGTTCTTGATGACCTTGACCCGCGTCTCGTTACCGACGATCTCGTCGCCGCGCTTGATCGCACCGATGCGACGGATGTCGAGCCGCACCGAGGAGTAGAACTTCAGCGCGTTGCCGCCGGTCGTGGTCTCCGGGCTGCCGAACATGACTCCGATCTTCATGCGAATCTGGTTGATGAACACCACCAACGTGTTGGTGCGCTTGATGTTGCCGGTGAGCTTCCTGAGTGCCTGCGACATGAGGCGTGCCTGCAGGCCGACGTGGGAATCGCCCATGTCGCCCTCGATCTCGGCCTTCGGCGTCAGGGCGGCGACCGAGTCGACGACGATCACGTCGACCGCACTCGAGCGGACGAGCATGTCGACGATCTCGAGGGCCTGGTCGCCGGTGTCCGGCTGGGAGATCAGCAGATTGTCGATGTCGACGCCGAGCTTGGCCGCGTAGATGGGGTCGAGCGCGTGCTCGGCATCGACGAAGGCTGCCGTGCCACCGGACTTCTGGCACTCGGCGATGACCTGCAGCATCATCGTGGTCTTTCCCGAGGACTCGGGGCCGTAGATCTCGCACACGCGCCCCTTGGGAAGACCGCCGATGCCGAGCGCGATGTCGAGCCCGAGGCAGCCGGTGGAGATCGTCTCGATGTCCGGAACCACGTTGCCGTCGCCCATGCGCATGATCGCGCCCTTGCCGAACTGCTTCTCTATTTGCCCGAGGGCGGCCGAGAGCGCTTTCTTGCGATTGTCGTCCACGTGATTCTCCTGACGTTCCGTAGGTGGCCGCGACCCTGCTTTCGAGTCCTGTTTCCGGGCCCCGTTTCCAGTGCCTCGAGCCGTGTACGGAGTGTCTCACACGCGCGCACCGAATCGTCGACCCGCGCGTAAAAAGACTGTAAGAAGAGCCAGCGGTCGAAATGCCTGGCCGCGCCCGGAGGGTCAGTCCTCGCCGAGCGTCGCCATGCACTCGTCGAAGGTGCCCGGCTCGAGCGACTCGCGCTCTTCGCAGAGGGCCTCGAGCTCGGCCTCTGCGGCCTCTCGTTCGGCCTCCTTCGCCTCGAGCGCCGCCTTCACCTCGCGCGCCTTCTCCGCCGTGATGTCGCGGTTCTCCCGGACGATCTCGAGGGCCGCCTTCTGCTCGGCGATGAACGTCTCCAGCTCCTCGACCGTCATCTCGCGCGGGTCGGTCGGGCTGGACTGGGACCACGCCGGATGGGAAAGAACGAGCGTGCCCACGCCGAGCAGCAGCCCCGCGGCGGTCCGCCGGGACAGGCGTCGCAGGCTGGCGGCCGAGCCGATACGAGCGCATGCGGCGCGGGCAGCCGCGCGCCGGGACGCGACCGCTTCGAATGGCGCGAGCGCGCCGGCAGGATCAACGTTCAAGAGGGACTCGGGCGCGGTTCCGGGAGACGCGCGATCGTACCACGCAGGGCCTCGCGGACCGCCGCGGCGCGGACCTCGTCGCGTTCGCCGGGAAAGTGGAGCAGCGCACTCTCCAGTCGACCGTCAGCCAGCGCCCAGGCGATCCAGACCGTCCCGACCGGCTTGGCCGCGCTTCCGCCGCCGGGACCGGCGACACCGCTGACCGATACCGCGACATCCGCCTCCGCACGGGCGCGGGCGCCGCTCGCCATCGCGCGGACGACGGCGTCGCTGACCGCGCCGTCGCGCGCGATCGTCTCCTCGGGCACCCCGAGCATCGCCTGCTTGGCGGCGTTCGAGTACGTCACGAACCCCGCGCCGAACCAGGTCGAGCTGCCGGGCACGCCCGTCACCGCGGCCGCGACCAGCCCACCGGTACACGATTCCGCGGCGGTGAACCACAGCCCCGCATCGGCGAGTCGACGGCCGAGCTGCGTGGCGAGTTCGGCGCTGGCGGCATCGGGCGCGGGCCCGGGAACGACATCGGGCGAACCCGACGGATCGCCGACCGGCGCGACGACCGACGCCGGGCCGGGCGCCTCGAAGGGCCCTGCAACCGGCCCTGCAACGAGCGCTGTCACAGGCCCTTCATCGGGCGCCGTCGAGGGTCCGGCTCCGCGTCCGGAGCGCTCGGCCGATCGCTCCTGCCCCGCCTCGATCATCGTGTGCGCCTCCACGCCCCGCTACACTCGGCGCCCATGACGAACGCCACCCCTACTCCGATGATGCAGCAGTATCTGAGCATCAAGGCCCGGCACCCGGAGTCGCTACTGCTCTACCGGATGGGGGACTTCTACGAGCTGTTCCACGATGACGCCCGGCGGGCGTCCGAGCTGCTCGACATCACGCTGACGGCACGCGGCAAGACCGGCGACAACCCCATCCCGATGGCCGGGATACCGTACCACTCGCTCGATACCCACCTTGCCCGCCTGGTCAAGCGCGGCGTGCCGGTCGCGATCTGCGAGCAGACCGGCGAGGTCGACGGCAAGGGCCCCGTGAAGCGGGAGGTCGTGCGCGTGGTCACGCCCGGCACCCTGACGGAGGAAAACCTGCTGGGCGCCCTCGACGTCGCCCGTCTGGTCGCGGTCGCCGAGCGAGCGGGGGCGACGGCCGTCGGGGCGGCGCGCTACGGCATCGCCGCACTCGACGTCGCAGCCGGCGAGTTCGCGGTCTCGGAAGTCGGTTCCCTGGAGGGACTCGAGGCCGAGATCGCGCGCCTCGCTCCCGCCGAACTCCTGCTCTCGGAAGGCAGTCCCCTCGCCCCGCGCTTTCCCGGGTACGCCAGGCGCGAGCGATCGCCCTGGCTGTTCGACGCCGACGCGGCACGCAGCGCGCTGCTCGAACACTTCGGCACCCGCAACCTCGAAGCCTTCGGGTGCGAGGAAATGCCGCTTGCCGTCGCCGCCGCCGCGGTCGCGCTCGGCTATGCCCGCGAGAACCAGGTCAGTCCGATGAGTCAGGTGACCTCCCTGCGCGTCGAGCGCGCCGACGAGACGATCCTGCTCGATCCGGGGACGCGGCGTCACCTCGAGATCGTCGACAGCCCGGGCGGCCTTCGCGCGCACTCGCTGCTCGGCGTCGTGGATCGCACGAGCTGCCCGATGGGTGCCCGGCGACTCCGCGCCTGGCTGCAGCGTCCGGTGCGTGATCGGGCGCTCATCCGGACACGACAGGATCGCGTGGCGGCGCTCCTCGACCGCGACCTCGCCGACACCCTGCGCCCGCTGCTCGGCCGCGTGCACGACGTGGAGCGCATCGTCACCCGTGTGCAGCTCGGTTCGGTGCAGCCGCGAGAACTCGAACGACTGCGACTCAGCCTGCAGACGCTCCCCGAGATCGCGGCGGCGATAGAGGCCGCATTCCCGCGCGCCGGAAACGCCGCGCAGGAACGCGGCGCCGACTCGCTCGCCGTCTTCGTCGAGGCCCTCGCGACACCGGCTCCGGCCATCGCCCTGCTGGCGGACGCCATCCTCGAGAACCCGCCTACCGTGCTGCGCGACGGCGGCGTGTTCGCCGACGGTCACGACGCCGAGCTCGACGAGCTTCGCGCGCTGTCGGGCGACGCGAGCGAGTTCCTCGCGCGGCTGGAGACACAGGAGCGCGAGGCGAGCGGCATCGCCTCGTTGAAGGTCGGCTACAACCGGGTGCACGGCTTCTACATGGAGACCTCGCGCCGCGAGGAGGCACCGGCCCACTGGATCCGGCGCCAGACGTTGAAGAGCACGGAGCGCTACGTGACGCCCGAACTCAAGGCGCACGAGGACGCGGTGCTCGGCGCTCGCGAGAAGGCACTGGCGCGCGAACGCCGTCTGTGGCGCCTCTTGCTCGAATCCCTCGCCCCACTGCTGCCCCGCCTCCGGGAGCTCGCCGATACGGTCGCGGAGCTGGACGTGATGAACGGCTTCGCGCGCCGCGCCGCCGACGGTCGCTGGTGCCGGCCGGAACTGGTCGACGAGCCCGGCATCGCGATCGACGGCGGTCGCCATCCGGTCATCGAATCACTGCTCGACGAGCCCTTCGTCGCCAACCCCCTGCACCTCGACGACACCCGAAGGATGCTGCTGGTGACCGGCCCGAACATGGGCGGCAAGTCGACGTTCATGCGCCAGTGTGCGCTGATCGCGCTTCTGGCCCACACGGGGTGCCACGTGCCGGCGGATGCGGCGCGCATCGGGCCGGTCGATCGCATCTTCACGCGCATCGGCGCGGCCGACGATCTCGCCCGAGGGCAGTCGACCTTCATGGTGGAGATGACCGAGTCGGCGCACATCCTCAGGAACGCCACCGACGAGAGTCTCGTGCTGATGGACGAAGTCGGGCGCGGCACCAGTACCTGGGACGGGCTGGCGCTCGCCTGGGCCTGCGCCGAGCATCTCGCGACCGTCAACCGCGCCCTGTGCCTGTTCGCGACGCACTACTTCGAACTGACGGCAATGGCGGATCAGCAGGAGAGCGTCGCCAACGTGCACCTGGATGCCGTCGAGCACGGCGGGCGCATCGTCTTCATGCACGCGATCAAGGAAGGCGCGACCGACCGGAGCTACGGACTGCAGGTCGCCGAACTCGCCGGGCTGCCGCCGAGCGCGCTCGCGAGTGCACGAGCCCGACTGGCAGCGCTCGAGGAAGGGGACCTTGCCGGTGTGGATGCGACGACGACGGGCGACGCCGGTTCGAGCGCACATGAGCGGCAGGGGGCCCGGACGGGAGACGGAAGGGAGCGTGTCGACGCGGCACCGACGCGCACCGTTCCTGCCGTATCGAACCGAGACACCGCGGCGCCGGCAGGCACCCCGCAGCTCGACCTGTTCTCGGCGCCCGACGCGCTCTCACGGTACCTCGGGGAGCTGGACCTCGACGGCCTGACGCCACGCGAGGCGCTGGACCACCTCTATCGTCTCGCGGACCTGTCGAAGGGGGCGAGGTAAGCGTTGCCGATGTGGCGACGGGCAGATGACCGACGGTTCCGGCACCGTGCTATTTTGAGGTCATGACTCATTTCACCACGGCGGGGATCATCGTCAAGGTCGGCGACGACAGCGTGGCCGCTACCCTGGCCGACGCCATTCATCGCCTGGAGACCAAAGGTGTCGCGTTCGTGCTCGACGAAAGCACCCGCGACCTCGCAGGCGACACGGCGACCGTCTCGCGCGAGGAACTCGGCAGGCGTTGCGATCTGGCCGTCGTGATCGGCGGCGACGGCACCTTGCTGAACGCGGCTCGCTCGCTGGTCGATTTCGGCGTGCCGATCGTGGGCGTGAACCGGGGCCGACTCGGCTTTCTGGTCGACGTCGCGCCGGACAATCGTCTGGAGCAGCTCGCCGACATCCTCGAGGGGCGCTTCCTCGAGGAAGGGCGGCTCATGCTCGAGACGCGCATCCTTCGCGACGGTGACTGCATCGCGACGTCCTACGCCTTCAACGACACCATCATCCGCGTCCGGGACCTGCTGCAGCTGATGGACTTCGACGTCATCATCGACGATGTCCTGGTCACCCATCAGCGGGCCGATGGACTCATCGTGGCGACGCCTTCCGGCTCGACCGCGTACTCCCTGTCGAACGGCGGCCCGATCGTCGGCCCGCACATCGAGGCGGTCGTGCTGCAGCCCATCTGCGCGCACACGCTCACCAGCCGCCCGCTGATGGTCGACGCGAAGTCCGTCATCCGCGTGCATCTCTGGGACGATGACGTGATGGAGGCTCAGGTCGTCTGCGACGGTCAGGTCTACATGGACGCCGCGCTCGGCGACATGATCGAGATACGGTGCAAGGAGCGCCGGGTCCGTCTGATCCATCCCGAGACCTACGACTACCACCGCATCCTCCGCGAGAAACTCAGCTGGGGCTGACCGGGAAGACGGACGATCCCATGCTCACTCACCTGCACATCCGACATTTCGCGATCATCGACGACAGCGAGCTGGAGCTCGGTGACGGCATGACCGCGCTCACCGGCGAGACCGGTGCCGGCAAGTCGATCCTGCTCGGTGCACTCGGCCAGGTGCTCGGCGAGCGCGCCAGCGGCAGCGACGTGCAGCAGGGCCAGTCCCGAGCCGAGATCAGCGCCAGCTTCCGCGTCGACGGGCTGCCTGACGTGCAGCGATGGCTCGCCGAGCGCGAACTCGACGGCGATGCCGACGAGGACTGCGTGCTGCGTCGCACCCTGAGCGCCGCCGGCAAGTCGCGCTCGACGGTCAACGGCACGCCCGTGACGTTGAAGATGCTCGGTGAACTCGGCGAGCGGCTGGTCGGTATCCACGGACAGCACGCGCATCAGACGCTGGGACGCGCGAGCGAACAGCGGCGCCTGCTCGACGCCTGGGGCGAGGCCCGGGGCAGCGCGTCCGGCGTCGGGAAATCGAAGAAGACGGCGGCCGCACCGGCCGCATCGCCGCGGACCGCGCCCGATGGCCTGCTTGCCCGCGTGCGTGATGCGCATGCGGCCTGGCACGAGCTGGAGACGCGGTTGGAGCAAGCGCGTGACGATTCGCGCGGGCGCGAGCAACGGGTCGATCTCCTGCGCTTTCAGCTGCAGGAGTTCGACGAGATCGATATCGGCGCCACCCCCCTCGCCGACATCGAATCCGAGCACCGCTGGCTTGCCAACGTCGAGCGTTTGCGCGCGCTCGGCAACGACGCCCTCGACGCGTTGGAGGCCGATGCCGACGACGCACTGAATCGCGCGCTGAAACCGCTCCGCGAACTCGCCGGGATCGACGAGCGGCTGCAGGAGTCGCTCGATCTGGTCGAGTCGGCGAGCATCCAGTCCGCCGAGGCCGCCAGTGTCCTGCGCGGCGAGGTCAGCGCGCTCGAGCACGACGACGCTCGCCTGAGCTGGCTCGACACGAAGCTCGGCGTGTTGCACGCGCTGGCGAAGAAGCATCGGGTCGACCCGGGCGAACTGGACGGCGTCGAGCAGGGGCTTCGCGACGAGCTCGACACGCTCACGGGACCGGGCAGCTCGCCCGACGCGCTCGAAGCCGAGCGCGATGCGCGACTCGCCGACTATCTCGCCGCGGCGAAGGCGCTCGGCAAGCGTCGGAGCCGGGATGCGAAGGCACTCGGCAAGCTCGTCACCGACGCGATGCAGACGCTCGCGATGGAAGGCGGGCGGTTCGTCGTCCAAGTCGAGACGGATACCGAGACCCGCTCGCCGCTCGGCATGGAGACGATCACCTTCCTGGTCGGTCCGAATCCCGGCGTCGCGCCGGCGCCTCTTGCCCGAGTGGCCTCGGGTGGCGAACTCTCGCGCATCGGGCTCGCGTTGCAACTCGCCACGAGCGACTCGCGCTCGATACCCACGCTGATCTTCGACGAGGTGGACGCCGGCATCGGCGGCGCTGTCGCCGAGACCGTCGGACAACTCCTGCGGCAGGTTGGCGAACGCGCGCAGGTGCTCTGCGTGACCCACCTGCCGCAGGTGGCGGCCCAGGCGCACCGTCACCTGCGGGTAACCAAGTCCGTGACCGACGGCATGACCCGCACCGGCGTCGAGTCCCTCGGCGGCAAGGCGACGCGGGACGAGATCGCGCGAATGCTCGGCGGTTCGAAGATCACCACACGAAGCCGACAGCACGCGCAGGAAATGCTGGACGCCGCCGGGTAGAATGCAGGCCTCCCAGGAGGTGCCCTTTCCGTGCGAACGTTTTCCGCCCTGCTCCTCGCGCTGCCGCTGGCCCTTGCCGGCTGTGGTGGCGACCCGTTCTGGCTGCCGCGCGCCCACCGCATCGGCATCCAGCAAGGCAATCTCGTCGACAACGACGATCTTGCCCGAGTGGTTCCCGGCATGCGACGCGAGGCCGTGCGCGGACTGATCGGTTCGCCGGTCACCGAGACGCCCTTTCACGCCGATCGATGGGACTACCTGTACACCCGCGGTCCGGCCGGCTCGGCCATCGAGGCGCGCCGTGTCTCGATCTTCTTCGAGGACGACATCGTCACCCGGCTCGACAGCAACCGCGGCGAGGTCAGCGGCCGACGTCCCCTCGACACGCCGTGGTGGGAATTCGCGAGCGGGCGTGAGGCGGAACCGCCGTCCGAGACCCGTCGGGGAGACAGCGGCATCGACGACGACACGCTCGAGGACGGGCGCCTGGACGACTCGCAGATCATCGACGACGGTCTGGACCGCAACCCGAACGATGGCCTCGGCGGCCCGGCTCGCGTGCCGGTGCCCGATTCGGACTGACGGGCCGAGCGGACGGGCCGGGCGTACGGGCCGAGCTGACGGCGCCGGGCTAGCCGCCACGCCGCTGGTCGGCGGTCGCGGCCGCCTCGGCCGCACGCCGCCGCCGACGTTCGCGCGGATCCTGTTGCAGCGGCCGATAGAGCTCCACCCGATCGCCGGCGACGAGCGGGCGTTCATCGGGCACGCGTTCGCCGAAGATGCCGAGTGGCACGATCGCCGGGTCGATGTCGGTGGCGACTCCCGGGTCCAGTCCGTGTGCCAACGCGTGCTCGACCGCCTCGCGCGCGGTGCACCCGGCGGGAAGTCGAAGCGCGACGACCTGCTGGGACGTGGGCGTCGCGAGGGCGACCTCGACCGCCACGAGACTCGCCGTCGAACCTGCCGTCGGGGAACGCCCGGCCTCGGTCGCCGGCACTGTCGCTTTCTCGGGCACTGTCGCTTTCTCCAGGTCGTCGCCTGCCTGGACCTTCAAGACGGCGCGGCACGGCCCGGCTCGCCGTAGACGACGTCTGCCCGGCGAAGAAAGGCCTTCACCAGGGAATCGCAGACCTGCGTGAAGGCCGGTCCCATCACCGCGCCGAGCAGGCGGCTCGCGAACGTGAACTCCACCTCCAGATCGGCTTGGCAGCCGGCATCGCCGAGGTCGGTGAACCGCCACGTGCCCTCGAGCCGCTCGAAGGGCCCGTTCACGAGCGTCACGTGGATCGCCTCGCCCGGCTCGAGCCGGTTGCGGGTGGTGAAGTGCGTCTGCTTGAGACTCTTGGCCGCGACGACCGTCGCCACCTGATGGGTCTCGCTCTGCTCATCGATGCGCGCAGCGCTGCACCCGGGCAGGAAGGCCGGGTAGGCAGGCACGTCGAGCACGAGCCGGTACATCTGCTCGGCCGTGTGCGAAACGTGCACGGATCGCGCGATACGGGGCATGTGGCGGTCGGGTGGAGCAAGGTAGCCCTCTATAATGCCCGACATGGCCAAGAAGAAGAAAAAGCCCGCCCTGCCCGCCGGCGCCCTCATCGCGAGGAACAAGCGCGCCACCTTCGACTTCGCGATCGACGAGCGATTCGAAGCCGGGGTGATGCTGCAGGGCTGGGAAGTGAAGAGCCTGCGCGAAGGCCGGGTGCAGCTCGTCGACGGCTACGTGCAGCTGGTCCGCATGGAGGCGTGGCTCTACGGCTGCTCGATCACCCCGCTGGTGAACGCCTCGACCCACGTCGTCGCCGAGGCGCAGCGCCGACGCAAGCTGCTGCTGAACCGACGCGAGCTCTCGCGGCTGATCGGCGCCGTCGAGCGCAAGGGCTACACGATCGTCGCGATGTCGATGTACTGGAAGAACGGCAAGGTGAAGCTCGAGATCGGCATCGGCAAGGGCAAGAAGGAATTCGACAAGCGCGCGACGATCAAGGACCGGGACTGGCAGCGCGACAAGGCGCGCGTCATCCGCACGAACTGACGGTCCGGAGGCGCCCCTGTCAGCCGTCGATGTCGCCGGCTATCCCGGGGTCGACGGTGCCCTGCGCGCGCTTCCGCCAGACGCAGCCGTCGGCCGCTTCGTCGTCGAGGCGCTGAAGCCAGATCTCGTGAGCCGCGAGTTCCGCCTCGTTCGCGCGCACGGTCACGAGCTTGCTCGCGTCGACGCTCGCGAGCCCTGCTCCTCCGCCCGCGCCTCCGCCCGTCGCGTCGTCGAGCACCAACGCCGTCTGGCCGCCGGTCAGGATCAGGTAGACGTCGGCGAGGATCTCGGCATCGAGCAAGGCGCCGTGGAGCGTGCGGTGGCTGTTGACGACGCCGAGACGCTTGCACAGGGCATCGAGGCTGTTTCGCTGACCCGGGAAGCTCTTCCGCGCCATGCGCAGAGTGTCGGTGACGGTGCATCGATCGGCCAGCACCAGCGGCTCGCCCGTCAGGCGAAACTCGTGCTCGAGAAAACCGACGTCGAAGTCCGCGTTGTGGATGATCAGTTCGGCGCCGTCGAGATAGTCCCGGACCTCGGCCGCGACCTCGGCGAAGCGCGGCTTGCCGACCAGGAACTCGTCGGTGATGCCGTGAACCGCCATCGCCCCGGGGTCGACCTCGCGCTCGGGCTGGAGGTACAGATGGAGGTTGTTGCCGGTGAGCCGACGATCGCGCATCTCCACGCACCCGATCTCGACGACGCGGTGACCGCTGCCGGGATCCAGACCCGTGGTCTCGGTGTCGAGCACGATCTGTCGGCTCACGAAGTGAGCTCCTCGATACCGCGATTGGCGAGACCGTCGACGCGCTCGTTCTCGGCGTGCCCGCTGTGGCCCTTCACCCAGCGCCACTCGACGGTGTGGCGTTCGGCCTCGGCGTCCATCTCGCGCCAGAGTTCCGCGTTCTTCACCGGCTGCTTCGACGCGGTGAGCCAACCGCGCCGCTTCCAACCCTCGATCCATTCGGTGATGCCCTTCCGCACGTACTGCGAGTCGGTGGTCAGCACCACCTCGCTCGGACGCTTGAGCGCACGCAGCGCCTCGATGACCGCCGTCATCTCCATGCGATTGTTCGTGGTCGCGGCCTCGCCGCCCCAGAGTTCGCGCTCGTGCTCGCCGGCCCGCAGCAGCGCGCCCCAGCCGCCCCGACCGGGATTGCCCTTGCAGGCGCCGTCCGTGTAGATCTCGACGCGCGCCATGTTCAGCGCTTCCGGAAGTCGACGCGCGCGACGTTGGACGAACGCTCGCCACCGGACCGGGCGAGTCCGGCCGCCTTCAGCCCTGCACGCCGCACGAACCGTTGTCGCCGCACCATCGTCATCGGTAAGGTCTGTTTTCTGGCGCGCACGATGTAGAGGCCGCCGAGTGCGCCGAGCCAGGGCTCCAACCGCTCGAGCGCGCCGAGGCGGCGCAGCACTCGCTCGCTGTTGATCGGCGGGCGGACGAACAATGCGTGACTGTCGAGTACCCGGTAGTCGAGCACCGACAGCCAGTCGGCCACGCGCCCGCGACCGTAGAACCGACCGTTCCAGGGCTCCCGCCGACGCCAGCCGGTCATCACGTGACGTGCGCCGAAGGCGCTCCAGGGGTTGAAGCCGACGATCACGAGCTGCCCGTCGTCGGTGAGCACACGGTCGGCTTCGCGCAAGGCCTGGTGAGGGTGAGCGCAGAAATCGAGGGTGTGAAGGAACAACACGGCCTTCATGGAGTCGTTCGCGACCGGCAGGGCGGTGACGTCCGCATGGATGTCGGCCGGTCGGTCATCTGCGCCGGCGGTCGGGCCAGGCGCGTCGAGCACCAGACGTCGATGCAGACCGGCGCTGGCGAGCAGATCGCGCCCGGCGGCGAGATTGCCGACCTGGAGGCCCTGGTACCCGAACACGTCGCCGAGGCGCGCCGCCAGCGCGGCCTCGAGCCGGGTCAGGATGGACTCCCCGAGGCCCGTTGCGTACCATCGCGCCAGCGGCGCCTGCGCCTCGAGCCAGTCCGGCGAACGCCGTCCACCGGGCATCCCGCTCATGCCCGCCGCCCGCGGCGACATGCCTCGCCGCAGCCGGTGCCACCTACGTCCGTCCATCGCAGACCGTGCATCGCCATCGCCCCCTCGCGGAACCGTCCGCCCGTCGACCGATTATAGCGCTCGCCGTGCTCGCCATCGTGGCGTCGAACTGCGCTCGAGCGGCTGTCGGCGAGCTGACGGTCGCGGTCGAGGTTGCCGACGGCGCAGATGTGGAAGTCGAGGAGTACGTCACGTCCGATGATGCCGCGGCGGGGACCTCGTCCGCGACGTTCATGCCGATGCCCACCCTCGGCAACACGGCCGCCGGCGACTTGCCGCTGCTGGTAGAGATCGGAGACGGTCACGTGCACGGTCAGGCCGACTCTCCGACCGTCGGCGGGCCGGATGCCACGCCGCCGAGCGATGTGTGGACGCGGGTCCGGACCGCGGGACGCCTGACGGTGCCGGACAACGAGGCGATCCGTGATCGGGAGACCGTCTACCGCGGCGAGGTGCAGTGGATCAGCAAGATCCTGCACCGCGCCACGCCCTACGTCGCGCACGTGGTCGCCGAACTCGACGGACGCTTCCTGCCCCCCGAGCTTGCGCTTCTGCCGGTCATCGAGAGCGGCTTTCGGCCCCATGCCCTCAGCCCGAACGAAGCGTCCGGGCTGTGGCAGATCATCCCGGCCACGGCCCGCGAAATCGGTATCGAACGCAGCGAGTGGTACGACGGCCGCGCCGACGTGGTGATCTCCACCACCGCTGCCCTCGACTACCTCAGCTCTCTCAACGCGACCTTTCACGGCGACTGGGAGCTGACGCTCGCAGCCTACAACGCCGGTCCGGGCCGCGTGCGCCAGGCCATCCTCCGCAACCGGAACGCCGGCAAGGGCCTCGATTTCTGGTCGCTCCGTCTGCCGGCGGAAACGCGCGCCTACGTGCCGAAGCTGCTCGCCCTGCTGTCGCTGCTCCGAGATCCGGACGGTGGTCTCGACGTACCCGGAGTGCCGCTCGAGCCTGCGTTCACCAAGGTGGATGTCGGCCGCCGCATCAGTCTCGATCGCGCTGCGGCCGTCGGCGCGGTGAACGAGCAGGCGCTACGACGCCTCAACGCGGGCCTGACTCGCGGCGTCACGCCGCCGACGGGGCCCCACGAACTCTACGTGCCGAGCGCGTCCCGCGACGATTTTCTCGCACGCATCGCCAGCGCCGAACCCGGACCGCTGTTCTCCCTGCCGGACACCCACGACGTCGTGGCCGGCGACACCCTCGGCGCGATCGCACTTGCCTACGGCATCACCGAGGCGCGGCTGCGCACCTTGAACGGGCTCGACGGCCCGGACATCCGAATCGGTCAGACGCTCGCGGTGCTCGACGCCCGCCACGCCGACGGCGCGAGCGTCGAGCACATCGTCAAGAGCGGGGACACGCTCTCCGGCATCGCTCGTCGCTACGACGTGGACCTCGGCGACATCACCGATCGAGACGGGGTCGCGCCGACGCCCGCCCTGATCAGACCGGGTGACACCTTGCTCGTGAACCTCCTGCCGCCGGAGGCGAGCTGACGCGCGGTCACGGGGAGGCGTGGCCGAACGCGCCGCGAGCCGACATGCCTGACCGTTCGAACGGCGGCCGCGCGTCGATTGCCGGCGCGCCGCGGCCGATATCTCCGTCGCCGAGCGTCCCGGTTGACGGGCTGTCACGGCGACCGCGATAATCGGTCTCCCCCGGTATCCCCGATCGCCACAGGTGCCCGCATGACGACGATCATCGTGACGCAAGAGGATGGCGAAATCGACGAGTTCGGTTTCGGTCGCGATACCCGCTTCATCGGACTCGGGCGCCGCGCGACCAACGAAGTGTGCATCCCGGATCGCTCCGTCAGCGCGACGCACGCGCGTATCCTGTTCGACGCGGGCAGCGCCTGGATCGAGGATCTGAACAGCACGAACGGCACCTACATCAACGGCCGGCTGATCTCGCGACAACGACTCGACGACAACGACGAGATCATTCTCGGGAAGATCCGGGTCACGTTCCAGCGCTCGGCGGAGTCCCCGATCGCCGACAGCGGGACGCCCGTGCCGCTCGACGACGACGAGGATGGCCTTTCCCTGTCTCAACGGGCTCGCCAGGCCCTCGACCATGGCGGCGGTTCGAATCGCGCTCGACTGCAGGCTGCGGCGCGCCGGACGGCGAACGAATCGCAATCGGACACCAGGACGGACACCAGGACGGACACCAGGACGGATGGCGGGCTGGACAGCAGGCCGGACAGCAGGCCGAATGCCAGGCAGGACTCACGTCCGGATTCACGACCGGGTTCGCGCGCTCGGGACGATGGGCCGGCGACGTCTGCGCCGGTGTCCTTCGCGGACATGCCGGAGAGCGACACGGCCGGCGCGAGCCTCCACCCCGCCCCGATCGAGCGCGTGTCGCCGCCGTCGCGCCCGGTCGCGCCGCACCCGCTCGACGGGCTCGAGAACGGGCTCGCCAAGCAGCCGATGCACGAGCTCGACAGCGATCGTGCCGCGACCTCGCGCGGTGCGGTCATCGAGATCAAGAACGGTGCGAAGTCCGGTCAGATCCTGCCCATCGACAAGCCGGTGACGACGCTCGGCCGGCCGGGCATCCAGATTGCCGCCATCATGCGCAAGCCCGACGGCTACTTCCTGATGCACATCGAGAGCGACGACAGCATCGAGCGCCCGACGCTCAATCGCGACAGCATCGGCGACGAGCCCGTCATGCTGCACAGCGGCGACGAGCTGAACGTGGCCGGCATCGACGTGGAGTTCATGTTGTCCTGATCGCCGGGCTGTCCTGATCGACACGGTCTCCTGGTCGACGGGCCGTCCTTCCGGACGGCGGTCGGTTCATTCCGCCGGGAACAGACCGCTCGAGAGGTAGCGGTCACCCCGATCGCACACGATCGTGACGATCACCGCGTCGGTCAGGTCCGCCAGCACGGTGAGTGCGGCGCACAGCGCCCCGCCCGACGACACCCCCGAAAGGATGCCTTCCTCGCGCGCCATGCGTCGGGCCATCTCCTCGCTCTCGCCGGCACTGACGTCGATGATCCGGTCGACCCTCGCGGGGTCGTAGATCTTCGGCAGATAGGCCTCGGGCCACCGCCGGATACCGGGAATGCTCGAGCCGTCCTCCGGTTGCACGCCGATGATCTGCACGTCGGGATCGCGCTCCTTCAGGTAGCGCGACACGCCCATGATCGTGCCGGTGGTGCCCATCGAACTGACGAAGTGAGTCACGCGCCCACCGGTCTGTTCCCAGATTTCGGGGCCGGTGCTGCGGTAGTGCGCATCCCAGTTGTCCGGGTTCGCGAACTGATCGAGCACCAGGCCGTCGCCGCGCGCGGCCATCGCCGCCGCCTCGTCCCGGGCGAACTCCATGCCCTCCTCCTCGCTCACCAGCACCAGCTCGGCGCCGTAGGCTCGCATCAGTGCCTTGCGCTCGTCGGTCATGTTGTCCGGCATCAACAGCCGCAGACTATAACCCATCGCGGCCGCGACCATCGCGAGCGCGATACCGGTGTTGCCGCTGGTCGCCTCGATCAGTCTATCGCCGGGGCGGATCGTGCCGCGCTCCTCGGCGCGACGGATCATGTTCGACGCCGGACGATCCTTGACGGAACCCGCCGGATTGTCACCCTCGAGCTTGCCGAAGACGCGATTGCCGCGTGCGCTGTCCGGAATGCGCAAGAACGGGACCAGACGCGTGCCCCCCACCTGCTCGATCAGCGGGAGCAGGCACGGTGCGTCGACGGACGATGAACTCATGACAGGCTGAATCCGGACTGCGTCAGATGGGCGAGACAGGCGGCCGCCTGCGCGTCTTCATTCAGGGTATCGCAGGACACCCGGTGAAACGCGTCCATGCCGCGCAGCCAGGTCAGCTGTCGCTTGGCGAGCTGTCGGGTCGCCGCCGTCGCACGGGCGGTCCAGTCCGGCGAGTCATCGACCAGGCCGGCCTCCAGATGTTCCCAGGCCTGCCGGTACCCGACGCTGCGCATCGCCGGCAGCGCCGCGTGCACGCGTGGCTCCTCACGCAGCGCCCGCACCTCGTCGAGAAAGCCGGCCGCGACCATCGCCTCGAGACGCCGCGCGATGCGCGCGTGCAACCAGGCCCGCGAGTCGGGGACCAGCGCGAGCTTCAGCAGCGGCGCATCGAGACGGGAGACCGTCGCCCGCTGGAGCTCGCTGAGCGGTCGGCCGCTCAGCCGGAACACCTCCAGCGCGCGTTGCAGTCGCTGCGGGTCGTTCGGGTGAATGCGCGCAGCGGCAGCGGGATCGACGCGCGCGAGGTCCTCGTGCAAGGCGGGCCAGCCGCGTCTGGCGGCCTCCGAGGCAATTGCCGCCCTGACCGAGGGATCGGCGGCCGGCAACGGCGCGAGCCCCTGTTCGAGCGCGCGCACGTACAGCAGCGTGCCTCCGACGAGCAGCACGCGGCGGCCACGCGCGTGGATGTCGGCGATCGCGGCGACGGCGTCGTCGACGAACGCCGCCGCCGAGTAGGGCTCGAAGGGTTCGCGCACGTCGATCAGATGATGCACCACCCCACCCCGCTCCTCGAGCGTCGGCTTGGCCGTGCCGATGTCGAGACGGCGGTAGACCAGACCGGAGTCCACGCTGACGATCTCGGCGTCCAGCGTTCGCGCCAGCCGGACGGCGAGCGTCGTCTTGCCGCTCGCCGTCGGCCCGCTCAGCAGGACGACGGGGCTCGGCGCGCCATCCGCGAGGTCCGGCATGCGTCAGCGCCCGCGCAGGAAGAGGCCGTCGAGCGCGTCCATCGGCAGTGCGGTCCAGGTGGGGCGACCGTGGTTGCACTGACCGCTGTTCGGCGTCGACTCCATCTGCCGCAGCAGCGCATTCATCTCTCCCACGCTCAACGCGCGGTTGGCGCGCACCGACCCGTGACAGGCCATCGAGGACAGCACCGCATCGGTCGCCTCCTGCACGCTTTCGCTCGCCTCGTGCTCGACGAGATCGCTCAGCACGTCGCGCAACAGCGCCGCCGCATCGCTTCGCCCGAGTATCGCCGGCACCTCGCGAATGCACAGCGTCGTCGGTCCCTGACGGTCGACGCCGAGGCCGAGCTCGCGCAGCCACTCGGCGGCGACCTCGGCGCGCTCCGCCTCGCCTTCCGACACGTCGATCGACACCGGTACCAGCAAGGCCTGGGCGCGCACGTCGCGCGTCGCATGCGCCGACTTGAGCCGCTCGTACGTGATGCGCTCGTGAGCGGCATGCGCATCCACGAGGACGAGTCCGGCCGCGTTCTGTGCGAGCACGTAGACCCCGTGCAGATGCGCGAGCGCGAAGCCGAGCGGTGGCACCTCGCCGCTCTCCCCACCATCGGCACCCTGCTCGCCGACGAGCGTCGAGTCGGTCGCGGCGCGCTCCGCCACGCCACCGGCCATCCCGGTGGCCACGCCGGCCGAACGGTCGGAGGCGTCCGCACGACCATAGGGGTCGATGGGACGGGGCACGCCGTTCGACGGACCACCGCCATCCGCGCGTGGCGCGGCACCCAGGCGTCGCATCGCGTCGAACTGTACGCTCGGGTCGAAGCGCATGCCCTGCTGCATCGGCGAACGGCCGCCACCGGCCGACGCCCCCGGCATCGCGGCCATCGGCTCACCGCGACCGCCGCCGGCGAACCCGTCGATCGACGCGCCGGTCGAAGAAACGCTCTCCTCGCGCACCCGACCCGATGCACCGTCGCCGACACCGGCCGCGTCCGCCGGCGTCACCGCCGCCAGAAACTCCTTCAGCGATCGCCGCACGAAGCCATGCACCTGCTGCCCGTCGCGGAAGCGCACCTCTTGCTTGCCCGGGTGCACGTTGACGTCGACCTGATCGGGTGCGATGTCCAGGAACAGCACGAAGGCCGGGTGACGCGCGTGATAGACGAGATCACGGTAAGCCTGCTTCACGGCATGGCTCACGGTCCTGTCGCGCACGCTCCGCCGGTTGACGAAGAAGTGCTGCATGTCCGCCTGACTTCTCGAGAACGAGGGTTCGGCAACCCAGCCGGCGAGGCGCAATCCGCCCGCGTCGAGCTCGATGGCCCGTGCGGCCGCCCCGAAGCCCTTGCCGAGGATGCGCGTGATGCGCGCGTCCCTGGCAGCCGCGTCGTGCGCCGTCGGGCAGGCGAACGTCTCCCGGCCGTCGTGCACGACGCTGAACGCGCAGGTCGGATGGGCCATGGCGAGCGAGCGCACGACCGCTTCGCAGCGGTTCTGCTCGGTGCGTGGCGTACGCATGAACTTGCGTCGGGCCGGGACATTGTGAAACAGGCTCTCGACGTCGACGGTCGTGCCGCGCGGGTGCGGGGCCGGCGCGGCCTCCGCCGTGCCGTCGTGACGATGACGCAGGGTCGCGCCCTGCTCCGAGGACGCCGCCCGGGAGGTCAACGCGAGGCGCGAGACCGAGGCGATGCTCGCGAGCGCCTCACCCCGAAACCCCATCGTCGCGACGCGTTCGAGATCCGAGATCGTGGCGAGCTTGCTCGTCGCGTGGCGCCCGAGGGCGAGCTGCAGCTCGGCCGCCTCGATGCCGTGCCCATCGTCGCGGACGCGGATACGCTCGAGCCCGCCCTGCTCGAGCAGGACCTCGATGCGCGTGGCACCCGCGTCGAGGCTGTTCTCGACGAGTTCCTTGACGATCGATGCCGGGCGCTCGACGACCTCGCCGGCGGCGATCTGGTTGATCAGATGATCGGGGAGAGACTGGATCGGCACGGGAGGCGGCAACGTCGCACGGGTGGACCGCCTAGTATCCGCCCTTTCCCCCGCGCCGCCCAACTTCGGTCGCCGCCCCCGAGCCGGAGGGCGACTAGCCGCGTGCGCGTCGTGCCGCGTGCAGACGCGTCCCCGGTGGCGCACGGCGGACGAAGTACTCGCCGATGCCCCGGCCGATGGCGCTCGCCAACGCCTCCTGGTACCGCGGATCGTTGAGTTTCCGCTCCTCCTCGCGGTTCGAGATGAACGCGGTCTCGACCAGCACCGACGGAATGTCAGGAGAGGTCAGTACCGCGAAGTTCGCCTGCTCGACCTGTGGCTTGTGCACGTGCCCCACCTCGCCGAGGTGTCCGAGGACCGCTGCGCCGACATCGAGACTCGCCTCGAGCGTGCTGTTCTGGGCGAGGTCGAGGATGGTCCTCCGGACCCCCTGCTCGAGCCCCTCGAGCGCGAGGTCGCCATACAGCGCCGCCGCCTCGTTCTCGCTCCGGGCGAGCCAGGCCGCCGCCTCGGAACTCGCCCGATCGAGCGAGAGCGCATACACCGAGCTGCCCTTCGCCTCGCGTCGCATGAACGCGTCGGCGTGTACCGACACGAACAGATCGGCGCGGTGCTCCCGCGCACGACGGATGCGATCCCCGAGCGTCACGTAGGTGTCGTCCGTTCGCATCATCACCGGCTGCACGCCACCCATCGACGCCAGCCGCGCCTCGAGGCGCTTCGACACCGCGAGCACGATGTCCTTCTCGCGCGTCTGTCGTTGACCGATCGCGCCCGGGTCCCTGCCCCCGTGCCCGGGATCGATCGCCACGATGACGTCACGGAGCGGCTCGACGTCCGGCTCGCGCCGATGCCCGCCGACCCGGGCGAGATCGCCGCGCACGCCCAGATCGATCACCAGTCTCTGCCCGCGTCCGCGTGTGACGAAGCGGTGCGTCGGACTCGTGGCGCGGCGCAGATCGACCACGACGCGCAAGCTACCGTCCGACTGGGCACCGTAGCGCACGCCGCTCACGACACCGTCCGGAAAGCGCTCGCCCGCCAGCGAGTCGGCAAGCACGGTCGCGGGCAAGTCGATGACGAGCCGTTCGGGATCGGACAGCTCGAACACGCGGGCGCTCGTCACGCCGCCCTCCAGGTCGAGGTGCAGCATGACGTTGTCCTGCTGCACGCGACGAAACCCGCCGAGCCGCGCGGTCGCCGCCTGCACGATCCCGCCGCCGACGAGCAGCGAGCCGCCCATCAGGGCCATCAGTCGCCGCCTGGCCGCGAACCCCTCTTCCGCCGTCATCGCCGTTTCCCCCGAACCGTCCACCCCGACCTCGCGCAGCACGCGTAGCTACGCCATTCCAAGCATAGAAGAGCCGCGCGACTTGTCCAGTCAGCGGTCATCGGCCTGCCCGTGACGGGTGATCCGGACACGCCGCACGTCGCCACCCGCGTGCTCGATGTACACCGCGACGTCGGCCGTCGGCAGCAGCGTTCCGCCTTGCTCGGGCCATTCGATCAACAGCAGGTCATGACCGGCGACGACATCGTCGAAACCGATGTCGTGAAGCTCGCCAGGGTCCAGCAGGCGGTAGAGATCGAGGTGCGCCACCCGACGGTCCGCCACCGTGTAGCTTTCGACGATCGCGTAGGTCGGGCTCGGCACCGGGCCGGCGTGTCCGAGTGCGCGCAGCATGGCGCGCGCGATCACGCTCTTGCCGGCACCGAGATCGCCCGACAGGGTGACGATCGACCGCCTCGGGAGCGTTCGGACGAGCGATTCGGCCAGCGCCGCCATCGCCGCCTCGCCGTCGACGAGCGCGGCGTCGGTCGGGTCGGCGTCGTCGGTCGCGTCGGCCGCTCTGGCCGTGTCGCCGCCGGAGACCGCGCGACCTTCCCCGTTCACGCCCTTGCCGGGTGAACCCGTCACGCCGGCTCAGCGCAGCACGCCGTCGACGTCCGTGCCGAAGAGCGCACGAACGGCGTCGCTGACGACATCGCCCAGCGTGACACCGAGTTCGCGGCGCAGCCGGGCGATCGGGTCGCCGCGTTCCGTGAAATCGACGACGCGCGAGGCACCGATGACGTCGCGCGCGACGTCGTGCGGGCTGGCGAGCGCGTCGACGAGTCCGTTGTCGATGGCCTCCTCGCCGCTCCACACCAGTCCGGAGAAAAGGTCGGAATCGTCGTCGAGGCGCGTGCCTCGCCCCGTCTTGACGACATCGATGAACTGGGCGTGCACATTGTCCAGCATCGCCTGAAGCCGGGCGACGGCGATCTCGTCCACCGGCTCGAACGGGTCGAGCAGCCCCTTGTGTTCGCCGGCCGTCAGCAGCCGGCGCTCGAGCCCGAGCCGCTCCATCGCATCGACCGCACCGAAGCTGTCGAGACGAACGCCGATCGAGCCGACGATGCTCGCCTTGTCGGCATAGATGTTCTCGGCGGCGACCGCCACGTAGTACCCGCCCGATGCGGCCACGTCGCCGAGCACCGCGTGCACCGGCACGTCCGGGTGCGCCTCTCGACCGGCCAGGATCGTGTCGTGCACCAGCCCCGACTGCACCGGGCTTCCACCCGGACTGTTCACGTGCAGCAGGATGCCGCGGGTGCCCGGGTCGGCGAATGCCCGTTCGAGCGAGAGCCGCACGGGCTCGACGCTGGCCGGTGCGTTCGGGGCGATGATGCCGTCGATGGTGATGAGCGCCGTGTGGCCCTCGCCCACCTCACCGGCGGCGGTCTCCGCGTTCCTTCCACCACCGTCCCGCAGCAGCGCGAAGGCCGTACCCGCGACGAGCAGCAACGTCACCGCGCGAAAGAAGATCGACCAGCGCCGGGCCCGGCGCCGCTCCACCAGCGACTCGCGCGCGAGGTCGTGAAGCAGGCGCGCCGGGGAGTCGGCCGCGTCGCTCTCGCCGGTGTCACCGGGGGCGTTGGAAGTCGTGTTCAAGGCGTGCGGCGTCCGGATGGGCCTGCCGGAAGAGCAGACTGGCCGAGCATGATAACGGGGACCCGCACCTGCGGTCGGACCGTAGGCCCGGCGGGGCAGGTCGGCGCGTTCGCTGCGTTCGCCGCGGTGTACGCTGTCGCAGGACCACTCGAACGAGCATCGTCGCTCATGTCCGACCATCGCGAGAGAACGAACGAAGTCAGGCAGCGCCCGGCCCTCTCGCGCCTCTATCGCGGGTTGAGCCGGCTCGTGCCGAGCGACATCACGGTAGTGCTCGCGCTCGATTGCCGGGCTCGCAGTCCGCTTGCCGAACCGATCTGCGTCGATCCCGACGTCACGCTCATCTTGCGCGACGAGGCCGCTATCCGACGTGCCGCGACCAGCGATGAACCCGACATCGCCGACATGCTGCCCCGCCTCGGCGAAACGTCCGCCACGCTGCACGGCGTCGTCGCCCGGCACGGCGGACGGGCGATCGGTCACGCCTGGTTCGCCCGCGACCGGGTCGACGCCACGCTGAACACCGGAGGCAACCGCTTCGCCGGCATCGGTGTCGAGCTGCCGCCGTCCGCCTGCTACGTGTTCAGGGTGCAGGTCGCGCAGGCCTGGCAGGGTCACGGTGTGGCGGCGGCGATGCTGGACCACGGACTTGGGCACCTGCCGGGCCCACCACTCGACACGGCCGTCACGACGACAGAGTGGACCAACCTCGGGTTTCGGCGTGTGGCGGGACGCCTCGGCTTCAGACAGGTCGGCTGGGCGGCGGAGTTCGTCGTCGGTCTGCGCCATGTCTATCGACTGCCGAAGCCACTCGCTCGCGGGGGTGACGATCGACCCATCCGGCTCGTTCACGGGAGCGTCTGAATTCGAGTCGATTCATTCCGCAGGCATCGCCCCCAGCGCGTCCACCGCGTCCTGCCAGGCGGCACCCGGTGCCGTCTCGACGACCGTGCGTCGACCGTCCCAGTCGAAGGCGAGGCGAGCCGAATGCAGGAACAGGCGCCCGAGGCCAAGCTGTCGAAAGTGCGTGTTCGTCCGGTTGTCGCCGTATCGGGTGTCGCCGACGATCGCGTGCCCCGCGTGCAAGGCATGCACCCGGATCTGGTGTGTGCGTCCGGTCTCGATGGCCACGTCCAGCAGCGTCGCGCCCGGCAGACGTCGCGACACGCGGAAGCGACTGAGCGCCGGTTGCCCGTCGTCGGACACGACCACGCGTCGCTCCCCGGCGTGCTCGACGTTCCTGGCGAGTGGCGCGTCGATCACCTCCCGTGTGTCCGGCCACGCACCCGTGACCAGCGCGACATAGGACTTCTCGACCGCACGCTCGCGAAAGAGCGACTGCAGCCGCCGGTTGCGGGCGTTGTCGCGGGCGATGAGCAGGCAACCGCTGGTACCGCGATCCAGTCGATGGACCAGCTCGAGACGTGGCGCAGCCAGTCGCTGGCGAAGCGCGTCGATGACCCCGAAGGCCAGACCGGTCCCTCCGTGGACGGCGATGCCGGGCGGCTTGTCGACGACGAGAAAGTCCTCGTGCTCGAACACAACGGCCGCGGCGAGCGCATCGGCCAGCGTGTCCGGCACACGCACGGCCGCCTTCTCCGTCGTCCGCAACCCCGGGATGCGAACCTGCTCGCCTTCACGCAGCCGCCGGGTCTGCCTTACCCGTCGACCGTCGACCCGAACATCGCCGGTTCGGATCAGACGATACACGTGACTCTTCGGCACGCCGGGCGTTCGACGGATCAGGAAGTTGTCCACCCGCTGCCCGTCCTCGCCGGCCGCGACCCGCTCGTGGCGCGTCCGCCTCGCACCGGACTCCGCCGATTTTCCGTCATCCTTCGTCATGTTTCCGTCGCGTGCCCCGGCGTTCGGTGATGGCGCCGCCCCCCCATCGTCCGCGACGAGGCATTCGCGACTCGGCAGACCCCGATCGACGCATTTCCCGACCCGGCACGGGCCGCCGGGCATTGCCTAGCCGGCGACCTCGAGGTTTGCCCGGTTGCGCCACGTACTGCTATATTAAAGTGTCTGCCGCATGTGTGAACGTCCGCGGCCGATCCGACCGATCACCGCTCGGGCGTCGCTGGTCGACATCGCGCGATCATCAGTCGGCGAACTAGCGTACTCCCACGGCGCCCCTCGAGGGCTGCGCGGAAGTTATCGAGGAGACGTCTCTGGCACATTGCCCGGCTCGCTCCACTTCTCTCCCCACAACCAACGGAACCGTCCACTCGGCCGTTCATGCTGAGCGCTGCCCACATGCTCTGCCTGCGTCTCGCGGCGCGCGCTCACGCGCGCCGGACGGCATGGCCAGGAGCGGTTCGCGCCGCGGCCGCGGGAGGGTCCGGCAAGGACCACTCGCCCCATGAAAAGAATGTTGATCAACGCAACTCACGAAGAGGAGTTGCGGGTCGCGATCGTCGACGGGCAGAAGCTCGTCGATCTCGATATCGAGCACAAGTCCAGAGAGCAGCGTAAGTCCAACATCTACAAGGCGACGATCACACGGGTCGAGCCCAGCCTCGAAGCCGCCTTCGTCGAGTACGGCGGTGAACGCCACGGGTTTCTGCCTTTCAAGGAGATCTCGCGCGAGTTCCTGCCCGAGGCCGCCCGGAGCGGCGAAGGCCGGCCGACGGTCAAGGACGGCATCCGGAACGGACTGGAGATCGTCGTCCAGATCGAGAAGGAGGAACGCGGCAACAAGGGTGCGGCGCTGACGACGTTCATCAGTCTCGCCGGACGCTTTCTGGTGCTGATGCCGAACAACCCGAAGGCTGGCGGTGTGTCGCGCCGGATCGAGGGTGAGGAACGCACCGAGCTAAAGGCGGCCATGAAGGACGTCCTGGTGCCCGACGGCATGGGCACCATCGTGCGTACGGCGGGCATCGGGCGCAGCACCGAGGAGTTGCAGTGGGACCTCGACTACCAGGCGGCGATCTGGAAGGCGATCCAGGAGGCCGGTTCGGATCGCAAGGCCCCGTTCCTGATCTACCAGGAAAGCAACATCATCGTCCGCGGTCTGCGCGACTACTTCAAGGGTGACATCGGCGAGATCCTTGCCGACTCCCCGGCGGTCCACGAACAGGCGGCCGAGTTCATCCGCCTCTACATGCCGCAGAACGAACGCAAGCTCAAGCTCTACCAGGACGACGTCCCGCTCTTCAACCGCTACCAGATCGAGTCGCAGATCGAGTCTGCCTTCCGTCGCGAGGTGCGCCTGCCCTCGGGCGGCGCCCTCGTGATCGACCACACCGAGGCGCTGGTCTCGATCGATGTCAACTCGGCGCGCGCGACCCGCGGCAGCGACATCGAGGAGACGGCCAGCAACACCAACATCGAGGCGGCCGAGGAAGTCGCCCGCCAGCTGCGTCTCCGGGACCTCGGCGGGCTGGTCGTCATCGACTTCATCGACATGATGTCGTCGAAGCACCAGCGCGCCGTTGAGAACAAGCTTCGCGAGGCGCTGAAGGCCGACCGGGCCCGCGTGCAGATCGGCCGTATCTCCAAGTTCGGCTTGCTGGAGATGTCGCGACAGCGCCTGCGCCCCTCGCTCGGCGAATCCTCGGAAAACGTCTGCCCGCGTTGCCACGGTCACGGCACCATCCGCGGCATCGAGTCCACCGCCCTGTCGATCCTCCGTCTCGTCGAGGAGGAGTCGATGAAGGACAACACCGGGCGCGTGCTGGCGGACGTACCGGTCGAGGTCGCGACCTACCTGCTCAACGAGAAGCGCAAGGTGATCGGCGAGATCGAGGGTCGGAACGGTGTCGTGCTCGTGATCGTCGCCAATCCGTCGCTGGATACGCCGAACTACACGATCGAGCGGATCCGCGCGAACGAGTCCGACCACGAGGCGAACAGCAAGCCGAGCTACGAACTGGCGAGCGACAACGCGCAACTGTGGTCGCCGGAAGACCCGAGCGAGACGAAGGCGGTCGAGCAGGCTGCGGTAGGCACCGTCACACCGCTGGCGCCGGCCCCCACGCCAACGGCGAAGCCCGCGCAGGAACCCCCCGCCATGGTGGCGGTCGCGAGTGCGCCTCCCCCGGCGCCCGTGGGCGGATTCCGGAAGATGATCGGTGCGGTCACCTCTCTGTTCGGTACCGGGGCCGAGCCAGATGCCGTCTCGGCGCATGCCGCGTCCGCCGACGGCACCTCGTCGGACGGTGTCGCGGAGCCGTCTGACGCCGGACGAGGCTCCGCCCGCGATGGCGCGTCCGAGTCGGGCAACCGCAAGCGCGGCAAGCGCAGCGGCAACCGCAGTGGTCGCGGTCGCGGCCAGGCGAGGCCGAGCGACGATGCGGACGGCCAAATGACGGCATCGGGATCCGGCGGCGCTGAAGAGACACGGTCGGGACGTGGCGGCGAAGGGTCTGGCGCCGAAGGTCGGAACGAGGACGGTGAAGGCAGTCGCGGCGGTCGCGGCCGGGGCCGGGGCCGAGGCCGAGGGCGCAACAAGGGCGTCACGTCGGATGACGGAGAGAACAACGACGGCGCGGACACCACGGATACCGGGGAGGGGAACCAGGCGACGGCGTCTGCGGGCGGTGCCGGCGATGGATCGAGTGACACAGAGGCTCCGCGAGAGGGTTCGCGACGGCGTCGACGAGGTGGACGTGGCGGCCGGGGACGACGCAACGCAGCGGCGGCCGACGGCGAGAGCACAGCGAATGATTCGTCGAACGCGGCACCGGGCGAAGCCGCGGGCAGCGCCGAGGCGGCTGCTGAGGCAGCCGGCGAAGCGGCCGGTCAGACAGCCGGCAAGACAGCCGAGCAAACCGTCGGTGAGGCCGGAACGGCCGGCAGTGTCGCGAGCGTCGCGGCTGCGGCCGCTCTGGGTGGCGGAGCATCCGTGTCGCTGGAGGCCGCGGCCCGCCGGCCGAGCCCGGCCGACACCACCGCGATCGACGCCGCTGCCGCTGACGGGGCCGAGATGACCGACCTTCCGGCATCCGACGCCATCGAAGGCGCTGAGAACGCGACGGTCGTCGACGACCCGATGGACGCGACCGACGTGCTGGACGATGACGAGGAAGACGCCCGCGAGATCGCCGAGGCCATGAAGATCGTCTCCGCCGACGCGGGTGATGCGGAGCTGGTGGACGAGCCCATCGTGACGAGCGCAGCGCACGACGGCGACGAGGCACGCGGGACGGACGCGTTCCCGTCGCAGGTCGAGGACACGACGACGGCGGGCGAGGCGCAGGAGGCCTCCGCGATCGGCTCGACGCCCGTCGAGACGACCCGCTCGGACGATGCGCCTGCCGATGGCGAGGAGTACACGGGCCGCACGCCCGATTCGCGGGCCGACGGCACCGATGCGGACGACTCCGATGCGGACGACACCGATGCGGACGACTCCGGGGTGGACGGCACCGATGCAGGTGATGCCGCCGGCGGAGATGGCACCGACATCGATTCGACGGGCGCGAATGCGGCCGGCGCCGATGACACGGATGCGGACGACACGGATGCGGACGACATGGATACGGACGACACGGACGATCGTGGCGCTCGGAATGTGACGGACGGTGAAGACGGCAGGACGACAGAGGCGTCGGCGGCCGGGTCGGCCGAGTCCACGACGAGTGCGCCGGTGGCGGACCCTGCAGCGACAGGCGCTGGCGATACCCCCGTCGAGCCGGTCGCCGCGGATAGAAAGCCCCGGCGACGCAGCGGCGGGCGGCGCCGCGAACGCGTCGCCAGCAAGCGGGAGGCGGCGCTGGCCCTCGAGGATGCGCCTTCGGACAGGGGCGACGGTGGGCTGTCGTTCGCGTCGCGACGTGATGTCGACGTCGAGACTCCCGAGGACGTGCCGCCCCCCGTCCTGCCGGTCGACGGTGACCGTGACTGAGGCAGGCCCTTGCCTGCTTCAGCCGAACCAGGCGTCGATGGCGTAGCAGGTCACGAGTCCGACGACGAGCTTCATCGGGACGCCGATCTTCAGGAATTCGGCGAACCGGTAGCCGCCCGCGACGTGCACGAGTGTGTTCGTCTGGTAGCCGATCGGTGTCGCGAAACTGCCGCTCGCGGCGAACATCACGGTCACCACCAGCGGTGCCGGCGGTATGTCGAGACTCGCCGCCAGCCCGATCACCAGCGGCGTCATGATCACCGCGACGGCATTGTTCGTGACGCTTTCGGTCAGGATCGACGTCAGCGTGTAGACCACGGCGATGACGCCGAGTGGGGAGAGGGTGGCCATCAGCGGCAGGGAGCCTGCAATGATCGCATCGACCGCTCCCGTGTTCTGCAAGCCCGTCCCCACGACCAGCATCGCGTAGATCAGCACGAGCACGTCGGCGTTGAGTGCGGCCCAGGCGTCACCGGTGTCGAGGCTGCCGAGCGCGAGTAGCAGACCGATTCCCATGATCGCACCGGCGGCCAGCGGCACGATGCCGAAGGCCGCGCCGGCGACGACCATGCCGAGCGTCAGCAGGGCAACGAAGGCACGATCTCGCCTGAACGGCTTCGCCGGTGGCACCGAGGACGGAATCAGCCACGGATCGGTCGCGATGCCCTCGATCTGATCGGGCTCGCCGCGCACCCAGAGCCGATCTCCGGGTCGTATGACGAGCGTTCCGAGGTCCGGTCCCGCAAGATTGCGGCGCCGCTTGACGCCGATCACCGACACCGCGAAGCGGGAAAGGAAGTGGGCCTCGGTCAGGCGCTTGCCGACCGCGGCGCTTTCCGCCGCGACAGTGATGCGGGCGATCTTCTCGGGCTCCTCGCTCAGGCGCCGCACGCGCACGCCGAGCATCAGACCCGGTAGCGTGGCGAGCGTGGCGAGTTCGGGAGGACTCGTGCGAAGCACCACGCGATCCTTGACGCGGATCAACGTCTTTCCGTCGTCGAGATCCAGGCGCTGACCACCGCGGGTAATCTTGAGCAGCCGCACGCCCCGATGGGCGAGAAAGGATGCCTTCGACCACGGCGAGTCGAGCTCCGGAAAGTCGTCCGTGATGCGAAGTTCGGTGAGAATGGTGGCCTCCTCGTTCTCCGAGGCCGCGGTCGGTCCCTGCCCGCTCGGCAACAGCAGCTTGCCGGCCAGCGCCAGGAACAGGCAGCCCGCCACGGCAGCCACCACGCCGATGGCCGAAATGTCGAAGATTCCGAACCCCTCGAGCCCCTCGGCCCGCGCGATGCTGTCCACCAGCAGGTTGGTCGACGTGCCGATCAACGTGCAGCTGCCCCCGAGGATGGCGACGTAGGAAAGCGGGATCAGGAACTTCTTCGCACCCGTGCCGACAGCGGTCGCGAGCGAGGCGACCAGCGGAATCAGGATCACCACCACGGGCGTGCTGTTGACGAAGGCGGACGCGATCATGGCGACACCGAGCACGAGGACAACCGCGGTGACAGGGCGCGTCCGGGCGAGCATGAGCACCCGGGCCGCCAGCGCCTCGAGCGTGCCCGTTCGCACCAGTGCTGCCGAGAGCACCAGCATCGCGCCGATCGCGATCGCCGCGCCGTTCGAGAAGACGGCGAGCATCTCCGACTCGTCGACGAAACCGAAGGCGGCGAAGGTCGCGGCCCCGATGACCCCCACACCGGATGGGGGCAATCGCTCCCGCATGAAGCCGACGAGCATGAGCGCCAGCACGCCCAGGCTGATGGCCACGGCGTGGTCGGCGATCGGCGAGGTGGGATCCATGCGGAGAGCGGGCCGTGGGTGACGACGCGATGTTACGCCGTCTTGGCCGCAGGCTGCCGCACGACTTCATTCGACAGAAGGACGGTCATGAAGGCAAACGGTGCGAGCAGGAGCAGCGCATGGCGCAGCCCGATCCACTCGGACAGGAATCCGATCAGCGGCGGCGCCAGCAGAAAGGCGCTGAAGGCGATCATCGTCAGGGCGGCGACATTGTCCGCCGGCGCGCGACCGGGACGACGCGCCGCCGCCGTGACCGCGAGCGGATAGACGATGGCGACCCCGGCCCCGGCCAGCGCAGCGCCGACGAAGGCGACGGGCACGTTCGGCGCGAGGGCAAACAGCGCGATGCCAGCGGTGGCCGACAGACCGGACACGCGCACCACGGCAAGCTCCCCGAAGCGATCGGCGATCGCGTCGCCGGACAGACGGGTAACGCCCATCACGATCGCGAAGAACGAGTACGCCGTTCCGATCACGAGCGGCGATGCATCGAGCACCGAGTCCATGAAGACGGCAGACCAGTCGATGAACGCGCCTTCCACGACCATGATGCCGAGGGGCATCAGGCACAGCAGGGCAATGGCCCGAGCGGGAAGTCGAAAGAGCGGCGCAGACTCGGCGCCCGGTGCGGGGGTGGTCGGCATCCCGTCCAGAGGCAGCGCCGACGCGATCGCGAACCCCACGATCGCGAGCACCGGCATGAGCACGCCGAAGTGGACGGCGACCGGGATCCCCTGGTGCGCGAACAGACTCCCCGCAAGCGCGCCCGCCATCGATCCGAGACTCCAGAACCCGTGGCAACGCGACATGATGCGCCGCCCCACGTCGGCTTCCACTGCATCCGCCTTGGTATTCATGGCCACCTCGATCATCGCGATCGAGATGCCGGCCGCGAACAGCGTGACCGCCAGCTGTGGCGCGGACATGGCGAAGGCAGGCAGGATGAACAGAAGGGCCCAGAGCGGCAGCATGATTCGGCAGGCATCGCGAAGGCCGAGCCACTCCACGATCCGGCCGGCAACGACCAGCCCGGACAACGATCCCGCCGGCATCGCCAGCAGGCAAAGCCCGAGCGTCGCGTCGGTCAGCTCGAGTGAGGCCTTGATCTCCGGTATCCGCGGAATCCAGTTGCCGAGGACGGACGACTGGACAAAGAAGACGCCAAAGATGGCTGGAACGGCAGAGATCATCGGTAGACCTGACAGTGACGAGGAGAATGGTCGGAATGGATGGTAGACCGCTCGGCGGCCACTCGACTGCCGATACACCGATCGAATGTCCTGCCGAGGAACGGCTCGGGACCCGTGCTACCGTCCCATGGCAACCCGAGACTCGTCCATGCTCCCGTCTTCCCGCGCGCGCGACAGGGCGATCGATATCGCCGGAACCGGTTGGTGGTCCCTGCTCGCCTGCGCGCTCGCCTTCGGTCCATCCGCCGTGGTCTCGGCGCCGCTGCCGAGCATGGCCGCGAGACACATCACGCTGCACGAGCCGAGCGGGACGATCCTGCGCACGGCCACGATAGAGTTGTCCCCGGCGGGTCTGCGCGTCAGGAGCCAGGGCAAGTCGGGACCCCGTGAACTGCTCCAGGATTTCAGGTCCGAGCGAGCGTGGCTTGTCGACAGGAACCGGAGGATCGTGGTCGAGCTGCCGTTCGTGGTTCCGGCCGGCGAGACCGATGGCGGATCTACATCGGTCTCCGACAGCGCCGAGATCCCGGACGAGTCGGCAACGCGGTTACCGACGGCCAGCGCCGAAACAGCGGACACCCCGGGCGCGGCGGACACGCCTGCGACGGCGGGAACCGCGACCTCTGCGTCCCCCATCGACGAGAGCGACTCCCCGACGCAGCGCGCGGGCTTTCTCGGTCCCGAGCCCTGTCTCGATCTCGAACCGCGGAGCGAGGGCCCCGGCAGCTACCGGGGTCGATCGGTGGATGTGTACAGCTGCCTCGCATCGGACGGTCGTTCCGTCGAAGCGATCGAATTCGTCGACCGGGAGTTTCCCGTCGTCGTCTACCGCAAGGGCGATGACGGTCGCGTGGATGCGCTGGAGGACGTCCATGCCCGGACGTATGCAGATGCGCACTTCAAGCCCGACCCCGACCTGCGGACAGTAAGTGAACACGAGTACTTCTTCGGCGCGCCCCCGATCGGCGCCTACGACGAGCGTTAGAACCCGACGCTGACGTACCCGGCTCGCGTGCCGGGCCGACATGCCTGGCCAACTTGACTGGCCAACTTGCCGGGTCGGAACCCCGAGCCGACGTGCAGACGGGCGCGCCGTCCATTCGTCATTCCGGACGAAGTCAAGCCCCGGACTCCGAACGCGCGCCGGGCCCGCGAGGGAACGGCGCGAATCAGTCACGGGCGCCGCAGCCTCGAGAGCCATCGCGTTGCACGGACGCACGCGACGTTCGAACACCGGTCGTCTTACCGTAACGAGAGCTGAAGCGAGTCAAGCGCAAGATCGGGTCTTTGTACCCGAATGCCTTGCGGAACATTACCGACGCAATCGGAACTGGGTCCAGCAAGATTTTCGGGTGGTTCACTGATCGCCTGTCGCCTCCCATCGAGGAGCCGTCGACGAAGCGTGACCGCCAAGGACTGGATGTCCGGTGACTCCGTCGTCGAGAAAGGATGCTCGTTCGCCAGCTGGTGAACTCGACGGGTCAGTGACCGACCGCATGCCGCGGTCGGCGACAACCGCTGAGCACTCGACACATGCGCACTCCCGTCACACGTCACGACCTCGCTCGTCCCCGTCGCATCCGCGGCCAGGGCATGACCGAGTACATCATCATCGTCGCCCTCATCGCCCTCGGCGCCGTCGCCGCGATCGGCTACTTCGGTACGGCCGTCAACGCCAGCTTCGTGTCGCTCGGCACGACGCTGACCGGCGGAACAGCTGCCGCGCGGGATACGGCCCTGACGGCTGGAACAGCGGCCGGAACCGCCGCTCAGACCGCGAAGACGCTCGGCACCTACGGCAACTGAGTCTTGTCCGGACGCGAGTGTCCGACGTGCCGACGACACTCGCGTTCCGGTCTGCCAAGAGCACGACGACTTCCGGCCGGTTGGATGTTCTCCAGCCGGTCGGTCCCTTCCGCGGACGAGCGCCGAACACGAAACACGCCAGATGACGCGTCACGCAAGGAACCGACAGGTTGGTCAAGCGATGCCGCTCGGGCTCGCCCTTCTGGCTGCCGGCTGCCTGGGATCGCTCGTGCTGTACAACACCGGGCAACTCGCCACCGACAAGGCGCGGCTGGCCAACACTGCCGACGCCGCTGCCTACAGCGGTCTCGTCTGGCAGGCACGGGCCATGAACTACCAGGCCTACACCAACCGCGCGATGGTGGCCAACCAAGTGGCCATCGGTCAGGCGGTCAGCCTGAACTCCTGGACAACCTACGGCGACAAGACGGCCGAGAACATCAACACGGTGCTCGGTGGCGTGCCCTTCGTCGGCGCCTTCACCAACGGGCTCGCCCAGGTGATGCGCGGCATCGACCTCGTCGTCGATCCCGTCACCCGCGCCATCGTGGCCGTGGCCGACACCGTCGAGACGGGCCTGAGCCTGTCGCAGGAGGCGATGTTCGTGAGCAGCTTCGTGGCGACGCCGGACGTCGTCAGAAAGCTCGTCGCCGCGAGCGATCCCCGCTTCGACGTGGACACGGCGTTCTCCCTGGCAGGCCTCGCCGTCAATTTGAACAGCTGGAACAGCTTCACCGAGTCCTACGAAAGCGACGACATCCAGGACATGACCGAGCGCGGCGGCGTGATCATCGAATCACGTGACCGCTTCACCACCGCACGCAACTGGGAGTTCTTCGACGACATCTGGATGTACACGACGCCGCTCACGAAGCACAAGATCTTCCGCGAAGGGCAGACCCATCTCGCCATGCGGGAGGAGAACGGCGAGATGCACTGGGAATGGATGGCCAAGGACACGATGTCCTTCCAGACCGTCCTGCTTCGCCCGTGGAGAATCAGGAAGAGCAAGCGCAAGAAGTGGATCGAAGTCGAGATCGGCTGGGGCGAGGCATACGCGAACGACGAGAACCGCGACTCTCGCGTGCTGTCCAGCTGCGAGCGGGGCGCGACCCAGGGCTGCGGCTACGTCAATCGCAACAAGCGGGCCGAGGCGGCAGCCGACCGGGACAACCGTCGCCTGGCGAACTACAACGGGGTCAAGGCGTTCCGTTCCCTCAGCGAGGACACCCGGGAGCACGAGGACAAGGACCCGAAGCTTCGGTTGCGCATCGAGGTCGCCCTGCTCGAGGGCGATACCGTCTCCGCGAACCACGGCGTCGACGGAATCACCCAGGGGCCGTTCCACGCACCGCTCGAGACGCACGGCAACGTGCTCTCGAGCGTCAGTGTCGCCGAGGTCCACTACCGTCGACCGGACGCCCACGGCCCGAGCGGCCGCGGTCGTGAACGAGAGATCGCCAACGGCTACAACCCCTACTGGGACGTCAGACTCGCGCCGATCAGCACCGTCGACCGACTGGGCGCGGTCGCGCTTCGCGCGCTCGATGGTGGCGGCGGTGGGACAGACCCCGATACCGGCAGCAGCGGGTCGGGTCTCGGCAGGTACGACGAGGACGACGCGACGCAAGGCACGAACGGTGATGCGCCCACGGGTGGATCCGGCCTGGGCGCGTATCCCACCTCTCTGGCCGGGGCTTTCGGCGTCGAGGGCACCGACCTCACGGTTGCACCGATGACGCTCGACGGGGTGGCCGGCCTCGCCCTCGGCGACCCCGTCGATCAGTTCAGGGACGGTCTCGAAGCAGAGGTCCGGAGCATCCCGGAACGTCTGTTCAGCGCCGCCGTGCAAGCCGCCGCCGATGCCGCTCAGGACTACGCGAACGACGCCATCGCCAGCAGCCCGACCGCGACAGCCGTCCAGAGCTGGATAGATGCCGGGACCGCTCTGAACGACGAGTTCGAAGCGATCAAGGAGCAGGTCACCGAGGACTTCACCGACGCGCTGGAGGAAGGCGTGGCGCTCTACAACGAGGCGGTCGCGCCCTTCCTCACCGACATCGAGGCGAAGCGGCGAGAACTCGACGACTACGAGGCCCGTCTGACCGACGGGCGCGAGTACGTCGAGGAAGAGGCGCAGAGGCTACGCGAAGCGGTCGACGATGTCGGCACCCAGTTGAGCGACGCGCGCGACGCACTCGTCGAGTCGCTGCGCGTGCGAATGGTCGAGATCATCCGCGATAGATCCGGTGGCGCCGCCTGGGCGATCGACCTGATGGACAACATGTCCTCGGAGACGATCGAGACGATCCTCGACGACTACTTCGAAGGGGCGGGTGAAGAAGGACTGGAGGAGCTGGTGATATGGGATGCCGACCGATGAGGGGCACGACGCGTGGAAGCGCCCTTGCCGAGTTCGTGGTGCTGCTGGCGGTGATGATCCCGCTGCTGTTCGGCATCCCGATGATCGGCAAGCTCGTCGATCTCAGACAGACCAGCGTGCAGGCGAGTCGCTATGTGGCCTGGGAGTCGACCGTCACCGACGCCGCGCAGGCGCCTGACGATGTCCAGTCTCGCTTCTTCGCCGAGGGCGAGGCGCCGATCAGCACCGCTCCCACGACACCCGAGAGCAATCTTCTCTGGGGCTCGGATCGGGTCATCGGGGGCGCGGAAGATAGCATGCCCATGCAGACGCGCGTGGCGATCGACGAGACCCGTGCGTCGGCAACGCCCTACGCCGATGCGTATGCAAACGGTGTCGGCCACGGTGCCGCGCACGCGATGGGCGAACTGGTCAAGGACGTCGGAGGGATCATCGACGGCTTCACCGGCGGCGACTGGGACATCGAGCCGAACGGCCTGCTCAGTGGCGGCGTGAGCATCGACTTCGAAGGCAACGAGTGGCTCGAAGCCAGAACCCTCCTGGAACGCTCCGTCATCATGAACGACGGCTGGAGTGCCGGCGACGACGGCCACGCCGCCAAGCGGGCACGGACGTTCGTGCCCACGGGCGCGATCGAGGAGCACCATGTCGAAACGGTGCTCACGGCCGCTGGACTGCTGCCGCCGTTCAAGGAACTCCGTCGCCTGGACGGCGCCTTCGGCCTGGTCGACATGGAGCCGCTGCCGCCGAGCGAGACCGGCGTGCGCCCGCTGCGCGAGTGGGAGGAGGTCCGGTGAACGCATCGCAGGCCGTACGATGCTTCGTCGCCACTGCCTCCGCGATGTGCGCGACCGCCGCGAGCGCCGATCTCGACGCACTCGATCGCGTTCCTGTGCCTCCCGGCGCGTCGCGGGAGGTCGTCGCACTCGACCTCGTCCAGAACGGCCAGCGCGTATCGATCGCGGCCCTCGACACGTCAGCGTCGGCCGACGATCTGATCGACTTCTACCGCGGCGCCTGGTCGGAGGCATTCGCCAGTCGTCCGGGTTACGTCGAGGGCGAGATCGGCGACTGGCGACTGATCAGCCGTCTCGAGGACGCCGAGAACCAGGTGGTGCAGTTGCGTGACGGGGAGGACGGCGTGGAGGCGATCGTCTCCGTGCTCGCGCTCGAGAAGACGTCCGCCACACCGGTGCTCTATCCCGTACCCGACGGCGGCGAGACCCTGTCGACGACCACCAGCACCGACACCGGCGTCGGCACGGCGACGACCACCGTCGTCCGCGCCCTGCAGCGTGCCGGAGAGACCGCCACCTTCTACCGGGACGCGCTTCGTCGGGACGGGTGGACGGCGGTGTCGGACCGTGACGATACCGGGCCCCACGTCCTGCTGCTGAAGCGCCGGGGCGTTCGTCTCGAGCTCGTCGTCACCGACATCGACGGTGGCGGAAGCGTCGCGATCTTCAACCGCGTGGAGGACGCATGAGCGTTCCGCCTCCGAAGGCCTGCGAGCGCGGCTTCGTGACCGCCGAATACGTGGTCGTCACGGCGGCGATGATCCTCGCGCTGTTCGTGCCGGTCGGTGACAGCACGGCCGGCGCGTCCGCGATCGACTTCGTCATGACCTCGCTTCGCCAGTTCCAGAATCACTCCACCTTCCTGCTCTCCCTTCCCTGAGCGTGCCGATCAGCGCCGTTTCCGAGCCCCCGTCACGATGAAGACTTACTCGACGATGCCCCATCCGACCGGTACCAGACCTCACGACGATCGCGAAGCCTTCCCGGGAGGGTGCCATCGTGGCTGAGCGCAACAAGACCGAGCGGACATCGCGTCGTCCGCGAAAGAACGTGCTGATGTTCATGCTCTCGCTCGCCATCGGCGGCGCCGGCGTGATGTTCTCGAAGAACTACATCGAGGACCAGATCGCCTATTACAAGGGCCAGCTCGATCAGACCGAACCGATGGTCTCGGTCGTCGTCCCGGCCAGGAAGATCATTCGCGGCGAGGTGGTCAACCCCGAGATGCTGGTGACCCGCGAGATCCCGGCACAGTACGCCGACTCGAACTCCGTCGGGGTGGACAACTACGAGATCGCGCTCGGACAACGGGTCGAGTTCGATATCGACGAAGGGCGTCCCCTGCTCTGGGCCCACCTCGAGGGGGGGCTGACGCCGACATTCAGCGGCAAGGTCGAGGATGGACTCCGGGCGATGACCGTCCGCGTCGACGAGATCAACTCGATCTCGGGCTTCCTGCAGCCCAAGGATCGGGTCGATCTGCTCATGAGTCACGGCAGCGGCGACGACCAGGAGATCTTTCCGCTGATCGAACGGCTCAACGTCATCGCCACGGGTGTACAGACGCTGGTCGACAAGAACTCCGACGGGGCGACGCGCAACTTCTCCACGATCACCGTCCAGGTCAGCCCCGACCAGGCGCAGCGCATCACGCTCGCGCAGAAGGTCGGGCAGATCACGGCGGTGCTGCGCAATCCCGACGACGACGCTCCGCTCGGGGAGCAGGCCATGAACGTCAACGACCTGCTCGGCATCGTCACCCCACCGCCCGCGACGGTCGCCGTCGCCAGGCGACCCGTCGTCCGCAAGCCGCCGCCGCCCACGGTCGAATTCATCATCGGAGGCTCGTGATGCGCACCGTGATCACCACCACCGGTGCGATCGCACTGATCACGCTCGTCGCCGCGTCGATGGCCGCCGCCCAGGAGTCGACCGGCCCGGCCGTAGGGGCTGACGCCTGGCAAGCGGTCGGCCCGGCGCCAGGCTCGGAGGGCACGGCGGCCAGCGAGACGCTCGGCGAGGCGCGCCCGGACTCCGAACTGATCGGGGAGGACGTGGCCGACACCGACGAGGACCCGGCGCGCGAGGCGCTGCTCGCCGATGGCTGGACCGAGGTCGTCGACCGGGCGAGCGCCGTCAGCCGCTCGCTGTCGAGCACGGGCGATACCGCGCGTGCGATCGGCGACGCCTTGCTGCTCGGAACGGAGCCCGTGCCGGCCGGGGAGCCGCAGGTCATCGAGTTCGGCGAAGGCGGCAGCGCCGCCGATTCGGACGGCTCGACCGATGCGCCGGATGCCGGCACGGGACGAGCAGCGATCGCACCCACGACGCTCGACGAAAACGTCGACATGTTCGCCGGCGAGGTGCGCGTCTTCGGCAGCGTGGACGTCACGCGGGTGGCGATCGGCAACGGATCGATCGTTCGGGCCGAGATCCTCGCGACCGGCGAACTGCTGGTCATCGGTCAGAAGCCCGGGAGCACGTCGATGCGCCTGTGGAACAAGGACGCGACGCAGAAGAGCTACAACATCCGCGTCAGCGAGACCGATCCCGTGACCCGCGTACGCATGGAACGCATGGTACGCATGCGCGTACGGCTGGTGGAATTTCGCAAGAGCGCCCTGGGACAGCTCGGGATCAACTGGAGCGACTCCACGGCCGGACCGAGCTTCGCCGCCGCAGGCGACGCGGTCGGGAGCAACCTCTTCCGCCCGGCCAGCGAAGGCTTCGCCAATCTGCCCAACCGGGTCGCGCCGTTCTCGACCTACTTCGGCATCGCCTCGAACATCACGTCGCGCATCAACTTTCTCGCCTCCAACGGCGACGCGGTCACGTTGGCCGAGCCCGTACTGAGCGCGGTCAACGGCGGGGTCGCGAGCTTTCTGGCGGGGGGCGAAGTTCCCTACCCGACCGTCGGCGCCAACGGCCAGACGACCATCGACTTCAAGGAATACGGCATCAAGCTCGACGTCACCCCGCTGATCGACGACGCGGGCAACGTCCGCGCCGGTGTCTCCACCGAGATCAGTCAGCTCGATCCCGCCGTCAGTGTCGGCGGTGCGCCGGGGCTACTCACCCGCCGCGCTCAGACACAGGTCAACGTGCGCTCCGGCGAGACGATCGTCATCTCCGGACTTCTGAGCGCCGAGAGCAGCAACGACATCGACCGCATTCCCGGTCTGGGACGGTTGCCGATCATCGGTCAGCTCTTCCGCTCAAGGAACGCGCGCGAGTCGGTCACCGAACTCGTGATCTTCGTGACCCCGGAAGTCATCGAGCCCAGCGTGCCCGCACTGACCGACCGGGAAAGGGACACCTACGAGCGTTCGACGACAGACATCGAGCGCGCCACCGCCCGGCTCGATGCCGATCGCCCGTCTTTCATGGAGTAGGCCTGTGTTCGACTTTCACTACCAGATCGACGGCGCACGCCGAAAGCAGTATCGCTCGGCTGGCGATGTCTGTTCGATCGGCAGCGCACGGAACAACAACCTCGTGCTCGACACCCGAGCGATCGGCAAGCGGCATGCCGAGCTGCGCGTCCGTCCTGACGGCGTCCACATCCGCGACCTCGGCAGCCTGAGCGGCTGCTGGGTGAACCGCGAACGCGTGATGGAACACGGCCCACTCAGCGAACTCGACGAGATCGCGATCGGCGACGTGAGCATCGTGCTGAGTCGAGCCTCCGTCGCGCCCCAGGAGGCGAACGATGCCGAAGTGCAATCTCGTCGACGCGAGGCGTCGAACGTCCCGACCGAACAGAACGGCCATCGCTCACGCTCCGTGTTTCGTGCGCTCGGCTTCGGTGGCAAGCGCTCAGCGAAGGACGGAGCCGCCGATGCGTACGGCCGCGATGCGCCATCGCCGCGCGACGATGTAGACGCCGGGTCGGGGGATCGCGGGGACTCGGAAACGGGCGAGAGCGACGAGAGGGCGCACGGCGCACGGTCCGATGACTTCGAGCACACGCTGGACGCGGCGAACCGGCACGGCGAGCAGGACGGCGAGACCGGAAACGTCACCGAGCTGCCCGTCGTCACTCCGGCCACGCCCGCGATGCCCGAGAGGCACGTGGAGAGCGCGTCGGACAAGGCACTCGCCTATTGGGCCGGCATCGTCCACGAGCAATTGCTCTACCAGATGGACCTTCGTCGGAAGGACGTCGGCCGGATGTCGGACAACGAGCTGCGCGAGGAATCACTCGCGCTCATCCGCTCCATCATCGAGTCACTGGACGACCAGCTGCCGGAGGACCTCGACCAGGCGGCGCTGGAGGACAACGTCCTGAACGAGTCCGTCGGACTCGGGCCGCTGGAGCAGTTCCTCGCCGACGAGGACGTCACGGAGATCATGGTCAACAGCCACGAGGAGATCTTCGTCGAGAAGAACGGGCGGCTCGAACGCTCGCGGTTCCGGTTCAGCTCCGATCGTACCGTCTACGCGGTCATCGAGCGGATCATCACACCGCTTGGTCGTCGCATCGACGAGTCCAGCCCGATCGTCGATGCGCGGCTGAAGGACGGCTCGCGGGTCAACGCCATCATTCCCCCGCTCGCACTCAAGGGACCGAGTCTGACGATCCGGAAGTTTCCCAAGCACCGTCTGCTGTTCGACGACCTGGTCAACTACGGCTCCGTCGACCAACGCATGGTCGACTTCCTGCGCGTCTGTGTCGAGATGCGCAAGAACATCATCGTCTCGGGCGGCACCGGGTCGGGCAAGACCACGTTGCTCAACGTGCTCTCCAACTTCATCCCCGACAGCGACCGTATCGTCACCATCGAGGACGCCGCCGAACTCAAGCTCGTGCAACCGAACCTCGTCTCGCTCGAGTCGCGTCCGGCGAACCTCGAGGGCAAGGGTTCGGTCCCGATACGGGATCTCGTCAAGAACTCGCTTCGGATGCGACCCGACCGGGTGGTCGTCGGCGAGTGCCGGGGCGGCGAGGCGCTCGACATGCTCCAGGCGATGAACACCGGCCACGACGGCTCGCTGACGACGATCCACGCGAACAATCCGCGCGACGTCATCTCGCGACTCGAGGTGCTGGTCCTGATGGCCGGCATGGATCTCCCGGTCACCGCGATCCGGGAACAGATCTCCTCGGCCGTCGACATGATCATCCAGCAGACGCGCTTCCATTGCGGCTCCCGAAAGATCACCCGGGTCACGGAAGTGGTCGGTGTCGAGTCCGGCACCGTGCAGCTTCAGGACATCTTCGTCTTCGATCAGAAGGGCATCGGGGAGGACGGGCGCATTCGCGGTTCGTTCCGGGCGACAGGCGCCATCCCGACGTTCTACGAGGAGCTGCGCGAGATCGGCATCGAGGTCGATCTCGACGTGTTCGCCCTGCGCTCGGAGCGCGTCGCGTGAGCGTCTATCTCATTCTCCTGATCGTCTTCGTCGGCGTCACGCTTATCGGGCACACCGTGCTCGTGAGCGGCGTGAGCGCGGTCGAGGAGAAGTCCGAGACGCTCGTCACCGCGACCGACTCGCAGCTCCGCCACATGTTCCTGTTCGCCAACACGCGGCGGCTCCTCGTGTTCTACATCGCCGCGATCATCGGCGTGCCACTCGCCCTGTGGATGCTCGACCAGTCGCCCGTGGTGATCCTGGTCGGTCTCGCGCTGGTGCTGCTCTTCCCCCAGTGGATGCTCGCGCGTCTCGCGGCACGACGGCGCGCGGCGATCAGCGCCGCCCTGCCCGACGCACTCGCCCAGATCGCCGGCGCGATGCGCGCGGGTTCGACGTTCGGCAGCGCGGTCCAGTCGACGGTCGAAGAACAGCGCGGGCCGCTCGGCCAGGAACTCGGACTGATGCTGCGCGAGCAGCGCGTGGGCGCGCGACTCGAGGAGGCTCTCGACAACCTCGGCGAGCGCGTGCAGAGCGAGGAGATGGATCTGGTCATCTCGGCCGCGCTGATCTCGCAGGAAGTCGGCGGGAACCTCGCAGAGATCCTGCAGCGCCTGTCCGAGACGATCCGCCGGAAGATGGACATGGAAGGGAAGATCAAGGCACTCACCTCACAGGGCGTGCTGCAGGGTTATGTGGTGACGGCCCTGCCCTTCCTGATCATGACCGCTCTGCTGTTCATGGAGGCCGAAGCCATGCGACCGATCTTCTCCGGACTGCTCGGCTGGATCTTCCTCTTCATCATCACCGTGCTCGTCACGATCGGTGGGGTGCTCATCCGCAAGATCGTCTCGATCGACATCTGATCATGATCCTCCTCGCACTCAGCCTGGCGTTCGGCGCCTTTCTCGCGATGATCTTCTGGCAGGCGTGGACCCTGTTCCGAGCCGTGCCGATCGAGAATCGCCAATTTCTCGACCGACCCGCGAAAGGCTTCCGTCTGGTCTGGCCGCTCATCGAGGTGCTCGTCCACCACGGCGGACATCTCATGAACGAGACGCAGGAACGGACGCTCACCGCGCGTCTCCGCCAGGCGGGAGTGGAATACACGATCTCGGCGCAGCAGTTCTTCGCCGCGAAGATCGTCGCGGCGATCGGCTTCTTCCTCGCGGTCTGGGCAGCGGGCGCTTTGGCAGGTCATTCCGCCTTTGCCTTCGCCCTCGTGGTGGGCATGGGGGGATTCTTCTACCCCGAGCTGTGGCTGAAGGAGATCACCGAGAAGCGACGCGGCACCATTCTCCGGGCGCTGCCGTTCTACCTCGACATCATCACGCTGTCGGTCGAGGCCGGGAGCAACCTGACCGGCGGTCTGACGCAGGCGGTCGAGAAGTCCGCGGACTCCCCGCTGCGGCGTGAGATCAGCCGTGTGCTCCGTGACATTCGTGCCGGGAAGACGCGCCAGCAGGCGCTCCGCGAGATGAGCGATCGAACCGGCAGCATCGCCGTCCAGAACGTCGTCAGCGGTCTCATCCAGGCCGAACGTACGGGGTCGAGTCTCGGCCCCCTGCTTCGCTCCCAGGCCGAGCAGCTCAGGAACGAGAGGTTCATGCGCGCGGAAAAGCTGGCCATGGAGGCGCCGGTGAAGCTGCTCGGCCCGCTCGTGATGTTCATCTTCCCCTGCACCTTCCTCGTGCTCGGTTTCCTCATCCTCAGCAAGGCGCTGCAGGAGAACCTCGTTCCCGTTCCGCTGCTGGTCTGGGCCTATCACTGGCCAGGGTGATGAGCATCTCCCGACCTTCCTCGCCACCCGAGCGTTCCACCCCGACGTGGACACGCTCGCCGTCCGACAAGCCGGACATCGCCAACTCGACAGAGCGAACCGCATGAAACGCTACCCGGACACGACTCTCTCCGCGCGAACGATCGCCGGCCTTCCAGCGCTCGCCTTTCCGGCGGTCATCGGCCTGACGCTCCTGCTCGGTGCCTGCACGACCGAGCAGTTGCCCGTCGGGGCACAGCTCTCGATCGCACCCGAAGCAATCACCATCGCCATCGAGGAGCGGCTGGACCCGGCCGGACGGTGCATTCTCGACGCCGATCGCTACGTCGACAAGGCGCTGGTGCTGGCGTTGACCGACGCGCAGGGGTCACCGATCGGTGGCACCGACGTCTCGGTCTACACCGACTACAGCGGCAACACGTTCTCGCGCTTTCCCGTGCTCAACCTGTACGACGACCGGAACGGCAACAGCAACGGCGTGGTAGATGCCGAGAGCGAACTGGTCAGCGGCGCGGACGACGCCATCGCCATCGTGAAGACCGGTCGTTTCGGGGGCGATCGCGTCCTCCTGCTTCGCGTCAACACATCCTGCGCCTACGCGGGCCAGGTCTTCGCCTTCGCCGACGGCGTCACCGCCTCCCTGCAGGTGGAAATCACGCCCGATGCCCCGGATGACGACGACGAGGATGACGAAGACGAGGGCGAAGACGAGGCCGATCCGGCCCGCTCGCCCTTCGAACTGGCAGACATCGCCGCGGAGACGCGGCCGTGAGCCCGACGAAGACGGTTATCGAGCCCGTGAACACCGAACACGCGACAGGCTTCCCCGTCACGGTCTCGCGCGGGGGCGTGACGCTGCTCGAGGCGCGCGACGCGGACACCTTCTTCGCGCGTCTGCGCGGCTTGCATGCCCTCCCTCCCCTCGGTCCGATGCAGGCGCTGATCATCCGCCCGTGCAGCGCCGTGCAGACGTGGACGATGCGGACGCCGATCGATGTCGCCTTCCTCGATCGAGACGCCCGGATCCTGAAGCTCGATCGCCTGCCGCCCCGAAGATTTTCGAGCTGCCGAGGCGCGATCGCCGCGATGGAGATGGCCAACGGCGCCATCGATCGCCTCGAGCTTCGCGAGCACGACACGCTCGAGATCACCCGCGAACCCGACATCGACCAGCCGAGGAGCGACCGATGATCCGTTTCCGTACCGCGTCCCGCCAGGCCACGATGCTGCTCGCCATCGCGCTCGCCGCGAGCGGTTGTGCAAGCGTCCCGCAGAGTTCCCCGGTCCCGAGCCTGGGTGCAGGCGCCGGCGAGCGCGCCCGCGGCGGCGGCGACATCGATCTGGCGGCACTCTACGCGCAGGCCGGACGTGCCTACGACGAGAGCCGCTGGATCGAGGCGGCGCGAGACTATGGCAAGCTCACCGTCGCGGTGCCCGACGACGGGCAGCTCTGGTTCCGCCTGGCGAACACCTACGCTCGCCAGGGTGACTACGGCCGCGCCGAGGACGCTTACGAGGCGTCGCTGCTGCGCGATCGAGAGCAGCCCAAGCCCTGGTTCAACCTCTCGACCGTCTACCTGTTGAACGCGCAGGCCGCCCTGCGCGAGGCGCACGCGCAGATGCGAGCCGACGATCCCGGCCGCACGTTGATCGAGCGGCGGCTGACCGCCCTCGAGTCTCTGATTCACGGTCGCTTCGAGGACGAAGCGACGCCGGCGGTCGCCCGATGACACCGCGGCGACGATCACGTAGCCCGGGCGACGGCGCGGCAAGCCGATCGGCCCGCCGCTCGGCCCGCCCGCTCGCTGCATGCCGTGAGGGCGGGGCCTCGACGGTCGAGACGATCATCGTCGTACCGCTCCTGATGTTCCTGGGGCTCGGCACCGTCCAGGCCGGGCTCATCTACCACGCGAAGACCATCCTGAACTACGCGACGCTCGAGGCGGCGCGCACCGGCGCCACGAGGAATGCGCAGCCGGGCCCGATGAGGAAGGAACTCGGCGCCCGCCTCGCCCCACTGCTCGGTGGTGACGGCTCGCTCGAGATGGCCTCGGTCGCCATCGCGCGTTCGATCGTCGAGATCGACAGCCCGGTCAACCTCGACGGGAGCGTCGGTCCGCCCACGCGCCTGAACATACTGAACCCGACGGAGGCGAGCTTCGCCGATCACGGGAAGCCGAGCCTCGAGGTCACGAACCGGACCGTCATTCCCAATAGCCACCTCCGCCATCAGTCCAGGGCGACGGGAGCGACCTCCGGCCAGAGCCTGCAGGATGCGAACCTGCTGAAGATCGAGGTGACGCACGGCTTCGAACTGAAGGTGCCCTTCGCCGGAAGGATGATCGCCAATCTCATGAGGGTGGGGACGATCCCCTCGGGCGACACGATCTACTACCAGACCAACCGCATTCCCCTGAAGTCGGTCGCGACGGTGCGCATGCAGTCCGAAGCCTGGTCTGAGTCCGTGACGGTGGCGAACGCAGCGCCTCCGGCGACCGGTACACCGGACACATTGGCGGACCCGGCGGACGCCACGCCGCCGACCGATGCGGAGGGCGATCCGAACCCGCAGGACGATGCCGATGGGGACGGTCAAGGCGAGCCAGACGAAGACCCGAGCTGTGGCGCGGATGGGCTCGGCTCGAGCCCCGTGCTCATCGCCACCCCGACTAACGCCTGCCTGGTCGACCAACCGATCGCGCCTGTCGCGTCGAGTCCCTTCGGCGGCGACGACGAGCCACCACCGGCATCACCGATATGCTGAACGGGAGAAATCACGCTGGCGTCGGGAGTCGCGCGGTTCACGTGTCGCGGCGCACGCTGATTCTCGTACTGACCGGCCTGCTGACGTTGTCCGTGAGTCATGCACAAGCTGACGACGGTGCCCCGGCGGCCGACACCGGCTGCGATGCCGGCACCGATGGCCCCGACACCTCGCCTTGTACGGAGGCCGTCGCGACCGATCCGGGCCGTGCGCCGGACGGGATCATGCCGCAATCTACTGTCGGCAACCCGATCAGCCTCTTCGACGGCAGCAAGCACCAGCGCGAAACCGACCACGCCGTACCGGGCAGCGAGCTCGTTCTCAATCGCAGCTACGACAGCGCCAACGCGGACTTCAACGTCGGCCTGGGCCAGGGCTGGCATCACAGCTACAGCGTCGCGCTGTTCGACGCCGGGCATGGCGCGCGCGAGATCGTCCAGAGCAACGGCAGCAGACTTCGCTTCGAGCCGGACGGTCAGCACGAAGACGGTCACGAGCTCCTTCGCTCGGGCGCGATGAACGAAGGACACCTCCTGCTCGTCGATGACGAGCACCTTTGGCATCTGCCCGACGGGCGGCGTCTGCGCTTTCGGGGAAGCTTCCTGGTCGAGATCGACTGGCCGGACCAACGCCACCTCTCGCTGATGTACCGCGACAAGAAGCTCGCGAGCGTTACGGACGAGACCGGCCGCGTGCTCCGATTCCGCTACACCCCGGGTCGCCGTGGCCTGGACGGATTCGAGAGTGCACGCCATCGTCCGCAGCCGGGTACGCTGCACGAAGTGACCCTGCCGGACGGGCAGGTGATCGGCTATGACTACGACGAGCGCAAGAACCTCACCCGCGTCCGCTACCCGGACGGCACGGCGCGCGAGTACCACTACGAGGATACCGTCTGGCCGAACCACCTCACCGGCCTGACCGAACGGACCGGCGTACGCATCGCGTCCTGGGCCTACGACGAATTCGGACGCGCCCGCCTCTCGGAACACGCGGGAGGCACCAAGCGCGTCACGCTCGAACATCCCGACGAGCAGCAGGTGCTCGACGGGGAGAGGGTCGAGACTCGCGTCACGGACAGCCTCGGGCAGGTAAGCACTTACGTCTGGCGTCGCCCCGCCGTCGGCGGCGATCCGCAACTGCTCTCGTCGAGCGGTCCGGGCTGCGCGACCTGTCCGCCGACAGGCATCGCCTACACCTACGACGATGCAGGCCGTCTGGAAAGCCAGCGAACCACCGGACTGGGAACCGCCATCGACAGCGGACAAGTCGACTACCGGTGGGATGAGCAGGGACGCATCGCCGAGATCAGACGCACGGACCCATCCGGCGTGAGTCGACTCGTCGAGCGCACCGAGTACGACGGCACCGATCTCGTGCCGCGAAACCTTGTCCGTCCGAGCGTCAATCCGGACGGTGAAAAGGTCATCGCGATCCAGCGCGACGAAGCCGGCCGGCCGATCACGATCACGGAAAGCGGCTGGTCACCGGTCAGCGACGCGACGGTGCCCGGTGTCGTCGCGGACTACCGGCCGATCAAACGGACGACGACGCGCACCTACGAGGGCGCTCGACTCGTCAGCATCGACGGCCCGCGCGACGACGTCGCCGATATCATGGCGATCGACTGGGACGCGCGCGAGCGCCCGGTGGCGGTCCGGCTGCCTGACGCCCCGACGCTCGCGCTGACCGCGTTCGACGAGCTGGGCCGTGTGACCGCCTTCCGCATCGGACAGCAGAGCCCTGTAACGGTCGAGTACGGACCCACGCATCAGGCGGTTCGCGTCGAGCAGCGCGGACGTGTCATTCGCTTCGCCTACGATGCCGAAGGTCGATTGACGAGCTTCACGAGTCCGGACGGTGCGACGAGCCGCCTGCACTACGACGACGCCGGAACGCTGAGTGCGCTGGTCGATGCGAAAGGACGTCGTACCGACATCGAGACCGACAGCGAGGGTCGGCGCACCGGCAGTACGGAACTCGGCAGCGACGGCACGATGATCCGCTCGGTAAACACGCTGTTCGATGCATTGGGGCGTGTCGCCGGCACCCGCACCGAGACCGTGACGGCGAGCGGGAACGCCAGCTCTCGAACGCTCGACAGGGCCTACGACGAGGCCGGACGTCTGTCGACGGTCACCGACGCCGGGACCGGACAGCAAGTCGACCTCGACTACGGGGCCTTCGGCGCGCTGGCGAGCGTCACCGAGCCCGGCGACATCGGGGGCGACGATGACGTGTCGCTGCGCCGCACCGCCTTCGAACACGACGCGGCGGGTAACGAGATCGCGCTCGTCGATGCGCGCGGCAACCGAACCCTGTATCTCGCCGATGATTTCGGCCGCGTGGTGACGCACGTCGCGCCGGACACCGGCACGACGCGGTACCGCTACGACCTTGCCGGCAACCGCACCGAGAAACGAGATGCCGACGGAGCCGTCATTCGCTACAGATGGGATGCCGCCGGCAGGATGATCGGCAAGGTGCGCCCTGACGGCGCGTACACCTACGCCTATGACCCCGACCACGGTCAGCTGATCGAAAGCGTCGCGCCCGACACGACCGAGCGCTTCTCCTTCGATGGGGAAGGCCGCCTCACCCGTCACGCGCGCATCCTCGACGAGCGGCGGTTCGAGACGGCGTACCGCTACGACGCCAACGGTCGTATCTCGCACAAGACACTGCCGGATGGGCAACGCCTCCGTTACCACTACCGCGACGAGACAGCCGGTACCGCCCGAGGCACCCTCCGCGCGATCACGCGTGACGCCTTGTTCGGACTGGCCCGGGAGACACTCGTCGGCGAGATCGACCAGGACACCAGCGACGGCGCGAGCGGCTACATCGCGGGCAACGGGCTCCGGACGGCCGGCACGTACGCGGTCGACGGCAGCCTGGTCTCTCTCGACGTCGACCGCGTGATGGCGCTCGAGTACACCTTCGACGACGGCGGGCGAATCGTCGGCCTGGACGTCGACGGGACGCTCCGACGCTATCGCTACAGCGGGCAGGGCTTGAGCGTCGCCGAGATCGGTGACAGTACCTACCGCTTCGACTACGACGCGACCGGCAATCGCACGGCCGACTCGATCGAACGTGCGGACGGCACGTCGGAGGCGACGACGCACACCTACCCACCCGACGGCGGGGGAAATCGCCTGCTCGAAAGCACCACCCTGCGCGGCCATGCGACCGCATCCGAGTCGCCGATCCGGACCCGTGACTCGCGCGACTACGCCGAGGGTGGCAGCCCGCGCAGAGCGCGGGCAGGACTTCGCTACGAGTACGACAGCGAGCGTCGTCCGATCAAGGTCTTCGAGGACGACGCGCTTCTCGCGACCTACGCCTACAACGGGTTCGGGGAGCGCATCAAGAAGGTCACGTACCGGGGCGACGCGAAGCGCGTCACCTGGTTCCTGTACGACGGCCACCACCTCACCGCGCAGATCGACGGCGAATCCGGCGAGATGCGCCAGGGGATCTTCCTCGGCGAAGCCCCGGTCGCCTACCTGATCGGGCGCGACGCCTACGCGGTGCACGGCGATCACCTCGGCGCGCCGCGACTCGCGACCGACGCGGAAGGCGAACCGGTCTGGGCGGCGGACTACCGCCCCTTCGGACAGGCCGACGTCACCGCCGCGACGATCGACCTGCCCTACCGCCTGCCCGGTCAGATTCTCGATGCCGAGACCGGCACGCACTACAACTACTACCGCGACTACGACCCCGCCACCGGACGGTATCTGACGAGCGACCCGATCGGATTGCAGGGCGGTCTCAACACCTACGCCTACGCACTCAACGACCCACTCGGGATGACGGACGTGCTGGGGCTCTTCCCCGGGGACAACGCGCCCGACGCTTCGAACGCCGGCACGGGCGGCGAGCCCGTCAAACCCGAGGAGCAAAGCGAGCAGTCATACGCCGACAAGCTGACGAAGGTCTTCGAGTACGCGATCGAAGAGCTGAGCACTCAGGACGGCGGCGAGCTTGCCGCCGAGTTTCTGCAAGGACTCGTGGAAAACATCGCCATCGTCGCCGGCGTCGTGGTGGGGCTCGCTGTGGCCAACGCCGCAGGCGTCGGAGCGGCGGCGACCGCCATTCTGGCGGCGAGCGGCTGGCTGCTGGCCGGCTATGAGGCAGGCCGTTTCCTCCTCTCCACCATTCAGCTGGGCATCGAGCTCGCGAGCACCGACCTCTGCGACGAAGCCGCACTGCAGACACAGGGAAAGACGTTGGCGAATTCCGTCAAGGACCTCGGCCGGGCGCTGACGGAAAGCGTCCTTCTCGGTTCGCTCACACGGATAGGGCGTCTGGTCGACAACGCGGCCGAATACGCGGCAGATGGCGCCTGGGCGCTGTGGCGAAGGCTGCGACGACAGTTCGACGAGAACACGGTCGTCGCCGGTCTGTGCTCGTTCTCGGGCGACACGCTGGTCAGCACACGCGATGGCTATCGCGCCATCCGCGACATCGAGCCAGGTCTGGACGAGGTCTGGGCGAAGGACGAGCACACCGGGCGCAGCGGGTGGAGGCAGGTACTCGCCCAGTACGGCAATCGCTACGAAGACACGGTGAGAGTGACGGCCCGCGACGCCGACGGGCGTCGTCAGACCATCGTCTCGAATCGCATCCATCCCTACTTTGCCCGGCTCGCCGCAAGCGCGCTGATCGCGACCAGCAGCGCGACAGCCATCGCTTCGGAAGGCCATGTCTACCGCGGCGAGATCGACGGCGGTGCCTGGGTCGACGCGCAGCACCTCGATATCGGTGATGAACTGCTCACGGACCGGAACGGGTGGCAGACCATCGAGCATGTCGTCATCGAGCCGGAACCGCTCGACGCGTACAATCTCACGGTCGACGAGTACTCGACCTATTTCGTGGCCGGCGATGCGGAAGCCTCGCCGGTCTGGGTTCACAACCGATGCTTCGACGAAAGACCGCCGGGGTTCGTCAACCGATCCGGTGAGCAGACAGCATTCGGCCAGCCGATCTTTCGTCACGACGACGGCAGTGTCATCTATCGTGGTCACGACGGCCGGTTCTACGATATCGATGATCATCCGCCGACAAGAGACGGTGTCGACGGACCGAGCCGGCCGCCGAACGAGGTTCAGACGCAGTTCGACAATGTCGACGACATCAACGACACGACCAATCAGAATTTGAATCCGAACAATCTTCCGCCCAGCTCGGATCGACTGAATGCGAACCTGCAGACCGTCGGGGTCACGAGACCTCCCGACACGGCCGCGCACCATATCGTGCCGAAGAATCCGAGGGATACCAACGCGGCAGGTCGAAGAGCTCTAGCCATTCTGAGGCGTGCCGGAGTCAACATCGATGAAGCGGTGAACGGTGTGTACCTGCCCTGCAACGCCGGTGTTGCCTGTCCGCCGTCGACAACGCACTCCTCGATGCATACCAACTACTATTTCGACGAGTTGGCCGCGAGGCTGGAGGCGGTTCCGCTTTCGGGCGTCAGGGCCGAGCTTCAGAAGATTGCACGAGAATTGGCCAACGGTACTTTCAGGATTGCAGAATGACTTTGTCCGTTCATAGAGTGTCAGCGTCCATCGAACAGTCAGCCAGCCTGGCGTGCGACGACTGGGACAGCGTGGAGCATCTTCTGCTTCTGCAGGCCGAGAGGATCGACAACTGGACCACGCCCGCTCTGTTCATTGCAGATCCGCGTCAGCCCCTTGCCAATTTCTACCAGTTCACCACGAATGCCCTGGTCTTCGACGAGCGAGCGCACGACGTCATGCACGATCTGTTCGAGGCATGCGGACAGATTTTTCCTATCGATGTCGAAGGACTCGGAAAACAGCTGTACCTGCTCAATGTACTCGAGGTCGCAGACGCTATCGATGAGCAGAAAAGCCGGTGGGATATCAATCCCGATGGCGAGCGCGCCGCACTCCTGGATTTCCACTTTCGCAAAGAGGCTCTGCTCGAACGGTGCAGCATCTTCAAGATCCCCGAGATCTTTCTCAATCCGGTGCTCGCCTGCCACGACAGCACGGCCGGCAGTGACGACTTCATGACCCGGTATCAGACCGAAGCACTTACCGGACTGAAGTTTCGCAAGCTCTGGGAAGAGCGACCCGAATGATTCCAAAGGCTCCGGACCACGCGCCGTGGCCCGAACGTTGTCGCCCTGAGTCCGTTCCGTGCGAGATCGGGCGTGACGATCGAAGCGTATCCGAAAGGGTTTTGCGGATTCCGCCACCAGTTCGATCCGGTAGACCCTTGGATTTCCCGCAGGTACGACTCACGCGATGAAGGTATTCAAAGTCGTTCCCGACGGCACCTCTGCCGTACTGAATATACTTGATGAAAAGCGCTCGCTCGACGACGAGATCGTCTCTGCCCCGCTTGGCGACTGGCGTCAGCCACGCCTCACGCTTCGTGGGAACGGCGAATCCGGTGGCAACTTCATAGACGCGGGCAAGAGCGCACTGGTTTTCGACACGCGCGCGCGCGATGCGTTCCGATCGATTTTCGAGGCAGCCGGAGAACTGATCGAATTGAACGTTACTGGCTTCGAACCGTTGCATCTCCTGAATGTTCGGGAGATCTGCAACGCGCTTGACAGGAGTCGAAGCCACCTGGTCGAGAGGACGCGTGATGATACGTACGATATCAGCAAGTTTGTTTTCAAAGCGAATCGGATAGGCACGTTCTCCAGTCTCTTCAAGCTACCCGAGCTCGGCTACCGCGACGTATTGACCTACACCGAGGGGTATGCTCAGGAGGATCATGAGAACTTTTACTTGTGCTATCGATCATCGGGAATGACCGGACTGGCGTTCGAGGAGATCTGGTCGGACTGATCCGAGCAATCGATCGATGTCGTGCGAGGTTTCGGACGACGCAGGTCGGGCGGCGCATTCCGGGAACTCTCGGGAACGCTAAAACTTCAGTAGGTCCCCCGGAACGACATCCTGCAGCTCGGACAAGCGTGCGCTGACGTTGATCAAGCCATGGGAACCTCAGGTCAAGGCCGGACTTGATTACGAACCTGACTCAGTGTCGTGTCGTCGAATTGCAATCCCACGCCCGGCGGCGAATGCGCCGATGATCCACATGAGACACATCATCGCGATTGTCACCGTCGCCATCGCAACAGGCGACTCGTGAAACCGCGGTTCGTATAGAAGCGGGAGCGAACCGGCGCAGGACACGACGGCAACCGCTCCCGCGTCCAGCGTACCTACGCGCTTCCAATGAACCACACGTGCACGCACCACGACGAAGATCGCCGAGAGCGTCGCACCGAGGATTTCGTAACGGATGTGCATCAGCACCGTCCCGATACTCGCCTCGCCGGGTCCGAATCCTTCGGCCAGCGTGAGTGGCAGCAGCCCGATGACGCGGAGGAAGCAAGCGACGATCGCCGCCGATGCTACCAGGGTAGCCAGGGACCGCCGTGACCCGGCGGGCGGTGTCGGACGAAACGGCAGCACCAGGAGCAGCACGGCACCGAACCGAAGCGCCGCGACTATCCAGAGATGCGAGTGGATCGTGCACGGCGGCCGCGTGCTTCCCGACAGAATGATCTCGCCACTGAGGTGCGAGCACGATTGCACAGACGTCGTGGCGATGGCGGCCACGTACTGCACGATCAGCGCGAACACGACCAGCGACAGCCAGCTGAACGCGGTGACGGCGTTTCGCAGCAGGCCACCCGCGGCGCTTCCATTCATATGCAATTGCATCCGACGTCGAACGGCAGAAGGAGTCGAGCCCGCCTTCGGGACGGTATCGCCCGGCCTCGTTCGTACCGTCAGTGCCAGCCGCGAGCCAGCTTCGAGTTCGAAGGAGCAGGCCACGGTCAACCCGACGGCGTCCGGGTGCGCGAACGGAGTCGATCACGAGTTCCTGTTTTTACTTGCCAATGAATCAGCGAACCCTGTATCGGACGTCGAAGTCTGCGCCGATGGAGTCGGGTACGCCGGTGCTCGCCTGGCTACGAACCGTCAGCAGCACCCGGGATTCCGGCTCCAGACCGTGAAAGTACGCGGCATCGAAGCTTCCCTTCGATCCGTACGGTACCAGCGTGCCGCCGCTCGGACGGGACACCTCGCCCATCAGGGCACCGCTGTCGATGTCGTGCAGGGAGAAGCGCACGCGCCCGAACCGGAGGAACTGCCTGCAGAGTGCCTGTCTGTCGGCCCAGTCCGGCGACGGGTCGGGGTACGCCGCGTAGACCTCGTCCAGCGTCCGACGCACGGTCTCGCGATCCACGGAAGGCAGGGCCGGCAAGGGCGGGCTGTCATCGACGGTCGGAGGGTCGAGCACGAGGCAGACGAGATAGGGTGGCGCGAACTCGTCGCCGGCCTCGTTCCCGGATCCGTCGCTCGTGGTCGTCGGCCCACGCAGGTTGACGGTGAGCCTGCCCTCCTCGCCGATCTCGACCTCGGCAGACACCTGACCGTCGCCAGGCAAGGTCAGCGTGCCGACATTCTGCATGTCTCGTTCTTCTCGATCGCAGGCCGACAGCGTGACGAGCAGGATCGCCAGTGCAAGTGCCGGCAGGGCGCGACGAGCGATCGGTAGCGTGGCCATCATGCGCGCACCTTACCCGCCCCCCGCTGCTCGACAGGCCATCTGCTCCGACGAATTGGCGGAGAGGATGATGACGTCGTGGTCGGGACTGGCCTGCACCTCGTCGTAGAGTCGAAGCTGAGCCGGTGACATGCCCGGCACCCGCGCGGCGATCGGTGAGCGCAGCATCACCGTGGTGCAGTCGTTGGAATAGGTCCTCTCGACTTCCGTGTGCTCGGCGATGAACTCGTTCAGGTAGAAGCCATTGCCCTCCAGGACCTCCTGACGCGTGGCATCACCGACGTACTCCGCCGCGCGCTCGTATCGTTCCGGAAGCAACGCATCGCTCAACCAGTCGATGCCGATCGTGCCGGGCCCGACCGCGAGCGTCGAGTAGAGATCGCCCTGGACCTCGACGTACTCCCGGAACAGCGGAGGGGCCACGTCGAGAAGCCCGTTCGCTTCCCAAACGCCCATCGTCACGCGAATCATCTCCAGATCGTTCGGCAGCCGGTAGACCGCCTCCCGGTCTGTCGTGCAGAGGTGGTGCGAGATCGCGGCCAGGTCCGCGTTGAAGATGTCCTCGGAGAAGTCCCTGATGCTCGGCTGCCCGTCCGCACCGACGGGATAGAGCGTGGGGTGGTCCGCCATGATCGCGAAGTTGGCGTTCCACGCGATGCCGCCGATCTGACCGCTGTTGGACGAAATCTGCGCCATGTCGAGGGCCAGTCGGCTGCCCGTCAGGTTGTGGAGCAGGAAGTAGTACTCGGCACGTCTGTTCTCTGCACCCAGCCGCTGAAGGTCGGCATACTGCGCCGCGGTCAGATTGAAGCTTCCGTCCTCCTGTGGCCCGAAGATCGGCGCCAGTCCCAGCGGATCGATCAACTCGAGCGGTCGGTTCGCCGCATACCGATAACCGTTCAGGCCGCCACCCAGCCCGATCGGATCGGCCGTCAGGTAGCGTCCGGTGACCGGATCGTAGTCGCGCAGGTAGTTGTGATAAGTGCCGGTCTCGGCGTCGGCGTATTGCCCCGGCAGCCTCAGCGGGAGCGCCACGTCGGCCCGCGTGACCGTGGCTTCGCCGAACGGTGCGTAGCGTGCCTCCCACACCGCTTCCCCGTCTTCGTCCGTCATCAGGCGCGGCGCACCGAGGTGGTCGGTGTGGATCGCGTAGCTGCGCCGTCCGCTCAGCAACGCGACCGGACGATGGCTGTCCAAATAGACGTATTGCACCGTGACAGTGCCCGCTTCGTCGGCCTCCGCGGCCAGGGCGGACTCGTCGTGGACGAAGTAGGTGATGCTCGGTGGCTCGCCGTGCCGGAAGACCGTCTTCCTGACTCGCTCGCCCAGTGCGTCGTACGCGTAGTCCGCGACCCGCTCGTCTCCGCGGTAGACCGTCAACGGGCGTTGATCGGCGTTGTACGTGTAGCGGAGTGCACCGACCGAGACAGGTGCTCCCTGCGCGTCGTGGCGGTAGGCTTCGGCCTTCCCGGTGAAGGCGTCCCGGGTCTCGACCAGGCGATTGCCCGCACCGCTCGAGCCGTAGCGGTAGTGCGTACCGCTCAGCGCTCCGTCGACCGCGACCTCGCCCTCTGACAGACGGTTGCCGCTCTCGTCGTACCGCCAGTGGTAGTCCGCGTGCGGCGTGCTCGCCGAGACGAGATTCCCGTATCGATACGCGTAGCGGCTCGCCGCGCCGTTCTCGTCGATGCCGACGATGCGGCCGTTCGCATCGAACGTGTAGTCGATGGATAGCGATTCGCTGACCGAAAGCGATCGCATCTCTCCATCCGGTGCATGGGTCTGCGTCACGCGCCGAGCGCCGAGCGTGGTCCAGCTCGCCGCGCCGTCCCGCGGGTCGAGATCGATCTCGGCGACGAGCGTCTCCGCGTCGAAACCGAACGGTCCACGGCGCGTTATCGCTCGCAGTCGGCCGATGTTCGGCCCGTTCTCGTGATAGTGATGGCGCAACACCTGCCCGTCCGGCAGGCGCTTGTCGACGACGCGCCCGCGCGCGTCTCTCGTGTAGCTCGTCTCGAAACGGTGTCCGTCGATCTCGCGCACGCGGCGCAGCAAACGGCCATCGGGGTCGTGTTCGAAGCGCTCGGTGGAGGTCGCGTTCGATACTTCGAGCAGCGTGCCGTCGGTGGCGTTCCAGCGCCGGACGGACACCCCGTCCGCGTTCTCCCGGATCAACAGGCGATTGGCGGCGTCGTAGGTCGCGCGCACGACGGTACCGTCCGCACGACGCGTCTCCACGACGTTGTCGGCCGCGTCGTGCACCGCGACCGTGCGCCCGGTGTCGGGAGAGTCGAGCATCACCGTGCGACCGAAGTCGTCCTTCGGGTAGCGTGTGATCTCGCCCTTCGGGTCGGTCAGGCTGACGTTCCGCCCGGCCGGGTCGAACCCGAACGTCATCTCGGCACCTCCCTCTCGCGTGATGCGGACGAGGCGGGCCAGCATGTCGATCTCGGATCCGACCGTCGCGCCCGTCGCGGCATCCCGCGTCGAGCGCACGAGGCCACCGGCCTCACTTGCGTGCTCGCGGATCGTGGCACCGTCCGACGGGTCTCCGGAGGTTTCCTCTGTGCGCGTCATCCGCCCCTGCGCGTCATGCACGTACGTCAGCGAACGAAGCAGCGAACCGTCGATGCCGAACGTGGTCAGTCCGATCGTCCGGCTCTCGGCGTCGAGTTCGACGGTCGTCGTCCTGCCGAGATCATCGGTGATCGACTCGGTACGGCCTGCCTCGTCGTGCGCGCGGCGCACGATCCGACCGTCGGTGTCCGTGACACTCTCCATTCGCCCTTCGGCATCGTACGTGTAGCGCATCGTCTCGCCACCCTGGGCGACGCCCGCGATCTGCCCGGCTGCTCCGTACTCGATCTGCACGGTGCTGGCATTGCCGGACTGAAGCGTGAGTGGACGACCGTCAGCGTCGAAGCGGAGCACTCGGAAGACTGGCGCGTCCGGCGGCGCGATGCTCACGAGACGGTTGCGTTCGTCCCATTTAAGCCGAGTGACGTCATCGACGTCGTCACGCGGACCGTCGACCGTGACCAATCGACCACGTTTCCAGCCAAGCGCCGTCGTGCGCGTCACGGCGTCGAAGCGCACGACGTCGCCGGCAGCGTCGCCGCCCGGGTCGAACGGCGCGTAGACTGGCGCGAAGCCGCTTTCGGTGATCGAGACGGGTCGCCCGGTCGCGTCGTAGCGCGTCGTGAAGACATGCTCGCCGTCCGGGTTCACGCTCGGTCCGGCCCTGACGCTCGGTCGGTGCGAATCGCCGTCGTACTCGAGTCGCCGCGTGATCTGTTTCACGTCGGTGCCGTTCGTCGCGACCCGTGTCTCCTCCACCTGCACCCGCCGACCGCGCTCGTCGTGAAGGTACCGAGTAGTACCGAGGGTGCGGCCGTCCTCTCCAAACCGGGTCACGTTCGTCAGCAGACCGTGTTCGTCGTAGCCGTAGCGTCGCCCCGTCGGCGGACACGTCGCGCACCCCGCGCCGTCACTCGACAACAGCTGTGACGCACCCGTGCGCGGATCCCGCCGCCATCGGTAGACGCTCTCTGCACCACCGCTGTCGAGAACGGTCGTCCGACCCTCGTCGCCAGTCCTTCCCCCCGGTACGTCCTCTGGCGCCTCGATCGCCAGGGTGACCCGTTCGACTCCCCCGGCATGGCTCGACGACGTCGCTCTTCCCCTTTCGTCGTAGGTCCAGCTCGCGAAGCGCGTTCCCGTGCGTTCGGTCAGCCCCGTCAGATGACTCGGCCATGCCGCATCCTCGTAGTGATAGCGCCGCATCGTGCCGTCGGCGAAACGCGCGCTCGCGAGGTTGCGCTGCCCGTCGTAGGTGTAAGCGATCCGACTACCGTCAGGCAGTACGACCGCGGAGAGGTGTCCTGGTTGGCTACCGTCGTCCGAAGCGTCGTAGGCCGCGAGGCCCGCGTACCCCGGTGTGTACTCGAAGCGCAGACGTCGACCGGTCTCGTCGGTGACCCGTGCGAGTCGGCGCTCCCGGTAGTACAACGTGAGTGCCCGCTGGTCGGGCCAGTCGATCGACACGAGGTACGAACCCCGAAAGCCCAGACGCCGCCCGTCGGGAACGACCCAGACGGTGACGTCACCCGCGTCGGCCGGCACGAGCAAGTAGCCGTCGCTCGCCAGACTCGCCGCCAGGAGCACGGGATCGCCTGTCGCCGATGCGGCGCCGGGTTCCGCGGCGCCGAAGCGTACCTCGCGTCCGCTCGAGTCGGTCACGAGGCGGCCACCGTCGGCGGTGGACGCCAGGGTGACCAGAAACGAATGACGCCAGCCGTGTCCCAGCCCGATATCGGTATCCGCCATGGCGCTCGAGTAGTGACGCGTCATTCGAAGCGGCGCGCCGTCGATCGCGTAGTCGGTCTCGCGCTGGCTCTTCACGCCGGTGACGAGACTGATCGGGTTGCCCATCCACGTGGACGGCAGCGACGCACCCGGCGCCGCGCCGGGATCCGCTGGCCCACCGCCGCACGATGAAGCGGTCGGTTCGAGTGTCGCCGGGCAATCGGTCACCGCGGGCTCTACCGTCGCGGGTACCTCTGTGGGTTCCTGCGCACCCGCCCCTCCAGCCGCGAACGACAGGCACGCAGCGGCGACGACGAGCATCAGCCCGACGGACGCGTCAGGCCGCCCGCGCTTGACACCCGTCTCCCGAAGCTCAACGTGCAGGTCGCTCGCGTCCATCTATCGCTGGTCAGGCGCCCGCGGAATGGGCAGCTCGATCCTGAAGGGCAGATGCAAACGCGTCATGGTTTTTATACCCAATCGGCTCGGCGAAAATTTCTTCAGGGCGTCAGCGCGACTCGACGCCACGACGTACGGTGGATGGAACCTGCTTTCGGTCGACGGTGACGGACCCGACTATCGGGCGGTGGCGAAACGGTCAGTGTGAACTCGCTCCGCAATGGCGTTCAGAACACGCTATTCGATGCTCTTTCGCGCACGGCGCTGGCCGCCTGACCTCGACGACCGATCAAAAGTTGTCGTCTTCGCCGAGATCGAGCATCAGCGGTATCTCCATTTGCATGTACCGACTCGGCTAAACGGACGGTCGGCGTCGCGTCTGCCACGTAGCGCGCACGCATGGTCCTCGGTCTCGGCCGCGTATGCCCGCACGAGCGTGTTCTCGATCGCCGACAGCAGTTCCACCATCCCCCGAACCATCTCGTCCGACAGTGGCGGTCACGCTCGCGAACGTGCCGTGCTCGTCGGCTCACGAGTCGGATGCCACCTTCCCGGCGCCGCCGGATCGACTCCAAAGGCGGCCGCGCGCCATCTTTCACCTGGCGCGCGACGACGCGCGCCAGCGTCACCGCGCTAGACTGATGACCTGCCCAGCGCCATCGACGTCCGCCATGAAAGTATTCCCTTTCCTGCTGTTCGGCACTCTCCTGATCGGATGCGGCGGCGGAGGCTCCTCCTCCGACGGTGACCCGGAGGCGCTGGCGGACGCATCGCAAGGCGAACCGACGAGCGCCTCGGTGGACGCGCCGTCGAGCAACGACACACCGGCCGTCGTATTCGGGACCATCGTGGATGCAGTCAGCGGCGCGCCGCTGGGCGGCGTGGAGGTGCGGCTCGCCGACGGCAGCGGAAGCGGCGCGCGAAGTGGCGCCAGTGGGCGGTACGTGTTCTCGCTGCGCGAGGCGACCGGCGCGGTCGCGCTAACGTTCTCGCGGGACGGATATCTGGAGGCGTCCTACGCCGACCCCGGAGGAGACGGTGCCCTCGAGCTTGAGGCGGTCGCGCTGGTGCCGCTCGACAACGCGGGCGTGGGTGGGCTTTCGGGGGCGGTAGCGACGGGAACGGGTGCGCCCGTGGTCGGGGCGAGCGTTCGTTTTCTCGCCGGGATCAACGTTCGCGAAGGCGATGCGGTCGCATCGACCACCACGGGACCGGACGGCACCTGGCAGGTCGTCGATCTGCCCTTCGGCAACTACACCTGCATCATCCTCGTCGACGGTGCAGATGCGGTCTACGAACCCGTTCAGGTGTTCGGCGGCGTCGATCGTTCCGAACAGAACGTGACGATCAGTGGCGGCGGGTCGGCGCCCTCGACACCTGCGTCCAGCGTCTTCGAGCCGGTCTTCCCGCCGGAACAGGACAGGGCCGCTTTCGTCGAGGGTCAGTCGAGTTGGTCTGTTCCGGGGCATGGGTGGGCTGCCGATGGCGGCGCCTACACCGTGAAACGGTTTGAAAACGTCGGACTACTTGCACTGGTCGTGTCGTTCGGCCAGGTCACCAGCCCCCGGGACCCCTGGGCGAACAGCAGGCTCACTCTGCAACACACCTTCGTCGGCAGCGGTTCATACCGGGTGGTCGATTCCTTCCGCAAGCTCGAAGCAGCCGCTCGAATCGGGGACAAGGTCGTGCTCGTCCAGTTCAGGGCGTCCAATTCCTTCGACTTACTGCGAAGCTTCAGCGTGCAATACGACGGCGTCGAGGGCGCATCCAGTTCTTCGTTGGTGGCAAGCGTCGATGAACGGGGCCGGTATCACTTCTCCACCGACTCACCGATCCTCGTCCGGCAAAGCGAACCCCAGTTCGGCACCGCGCCGGCTGACGCCGAGCCCGAGCTCGATCTGACGATCACCGAAGCCTTCGTCCCCTAGGAACCCCCGAACCACCTGCCCCTGTCTAAGGCGGAAGCCGGATTGCCGCTCACGATCGGCACCGCGTCATCGAGTTACCTGTCATTACGGTCGCTAGCGGAAAGTCCGGCCCGCCGGCTCGAACCGACATTGGAACAACGGTAATGGTACCGGCGACGTGCTGCCGACCGTTCTCCGGCAAATACCGTGCTAGCTTCGCGCTTCAGAACACACGGACAGTCCGCCGCCGATGAATAGTGCATCCAAGGGCAATACGCGAATGTGGGCGCGGGTTCCGGCTGCGCTGAAAGCCGCCACAGCCTCGCGGAAAACGACTGCCGGGCTCGTCGCCGGCGCGCTGCTCGGCGCGGGGGGCGCGGCGCTTGCCGAGCCCTTGTCGCTCGTGCAGACCCTGCGCAACGGCGAGAACGGCACGGTGATACCGGGCGACGTCTCCGAGCTCGAGACAAACGGGAATCAAGTAATCGTCGGCTCGACCGAACGTCTGCAACTTTTCACGCGCGATACCGCGAGCGGCGCGCTCACGCTGGCGGACACCCTCGTCGACTACGACGACGAGGCTTCCGTTACCGCCGGTGACGCCCGGTTCGATGACAGTATCGAATTACTGGACAGCGATCTGGTCATCGTCAACGGCGCGCGACGCGACCCGACATTGTGCGATGTGTCGCCCAGCTGCGCGATATTCGGCCCGCTGACCCTGTCGACGGCGGACAATGAATTCATGGTAATCGGGGGAAGCGACGAAGGGGACGGCAGTGATGACAACTTGATCGTGTCGCCAGACGGGCGACATGCCTACGGCGTCAATGACGTGACCCTGTTCTCGCTCGATGCGGGCGGGAATGCATCGTTTGCCGAGTCTTTCGACAGCCAGTTCCTGCTCGGTGATCGCGAGGGGCTCGCTCTGTCTGTCAGACAGACATCAGATGGGCGTTTCCTGTTCTTGAACGCATTCGAGTCCGAGGATATCAACTCGTCGTATCTCGTGACGCTCGCCCGCGACGTGAGAAGCGGTGATCTTTCCGGGTCTTCCGGATTCCGTGTGGGTGTCGTAGCCTTCGGGCATGCGCGATAGAGATCTGTACCAGACGATCCTTGGCATCGTCGAGCCGTGGTCGGTCACCGATGTTGACCTGAAGTCGGACGAGCGG
>Ga0209187_1000512_pt1 | contig 64755 bp, 53 predicted proteins | sample BantaG_FD_187430 | JGI IMG/M metagenome (GOLD analysis project Ga0209187, IMG submission 187430) | Marine algal microbial communities from Bantry Bay, Ireland - BantryBay_4 metaG (SPAdes) (version 2) | ecosystem: Host-associated > Algae > Red algae > Unclassified | place: Bantry Bay, Ireland...
GTTGATCGGGGCGCTTTGTGGGGCGGAGAAGGTGGAGGGGGTCGCGCCATTTTTCATCGCACCTTTTAAGGGAGTGCTTTGCCTTTTTCTACTGGAGCTTGGGATGGTGGCGGCGGGCCGGATTCAGGATCTTAAGGCGGCGGGTTTCCGTCTGATTCTTCTCGGGTGCTTCCTCCCGCTCTTTCATGGATCGATCGCGACGGTGTGCGCGGTGGCGGTCGGGATGGCGTCGGGCGGGGCGGCGGTCTTTGGTGCGATGTGTGGGAGTGCTTCTTACATCGCGGCTCCAGCGGCGGTGCGACTGGCGCTCCCGAAAGCGAGTCCGGGGATCTATCTCACGCTTTCGCTCGGGGTAACATTTCCCTTTAACTTGGCATTAGGGATTCCTCTTTTTCTCTATTTGGCTAAGAGTGTTTCCGAGTATTTATCATGAAAAAGAAGCTGTCGTTGGTGACGATTGTCACGGAGGGAATTTTGAAAGAGCAGTTCTCAGCGCTCCTTCAGGAAAATGGTGCGAGCGGGTTTACGATTACGCGGGCCGAGGGTCAGGGTTCGCGAGGGGTGAGGGCGCGGGACTGGGAGGGTCCGAATCTGCGCTTCGAGGCCATCGTTTCACCGGCAGCGGCTGATCAGATTTTAGAGGTTGTTGAAAAAAAATACTTTGAGAGCTACTCGGTCATCGCTTGGGTGAGCAACGTTGAGGTTTTACGAGGGGATAAATTTGTGACAGGAGGAGAGGAATGAAGACGCTGCGACATCTCTTTGAGAAGAACTGGAAGTGGGCCGAGAATATGACGGCGGGGGATCCGCATTTTTTCGAACGGCTGGCGGAGCAGCAGTCGCCCAAGTATCTCTGGATAGGCTGTTCCGATAGCCGGGTGCCAGCGAATCAGATTACGGGGCTCGATCCGGGGGAAGTTTTCGTCCATCGCAATGTGGCAAATATCGTGAATCAGACGGATTTGAACATGCTGTCGGTGCTTCAGTTCGCGGTCGAGGTTCTTAAGGTCGAGCACGTCATTGTCTGCGGTCATTACGGCTGTGGAGGAGTGGCGGCGTCAGTCGATGGGGTGCGGCATGGGCTGATTGATAACTGGATTAAGTGTATTGGCGATGTCGCTGAGCAGCATGCCGATGAGCTTTTTAAGCTGGAGGAGGATGCGCGGCTGCCGCGGCTCTGCGAACTCAATGTCCTCTCGCAGGCGCAGAATCTTACCAAGACCACGGTTATTCAGGATGCTTGGGAGCGGGGGCAAAACGTCGATGTCCATTCTTGGATTTATAGTCTTAAAGATGGCCACATGCACTCGCTGGTTGATCCGATCTCGGAGAATCCTGCTAAGTAAATCAAAAGGTGGCGAGGCTTGCAAAATGCGAGGGCTTTGATTGATACTCAAGCCGTGAGTGATGCAGAGCAGCCGCTAGTTGGCGTGGTCATGGGAAGTGATTCCGATTGGCCGACGATGGTGAAAGCCTCGGAGATCCTGGAAAAATTCGGGGTGCCTTATGAGGCGCGGGTGGTGAGCGCTCATCGCACTCCCGAGCTGCTGGTGGAATATTCCCGCGCGGCGAGAGAGCGCGGCCTTAAGGTGATCATCGCCGGGGCGGGTGGGGCGGCGCATCTTCCCGGGATGGTGGCCTCGATGACAACGCTTCCCGTGCTGGGTGTTCCGGTGAGATCGAAAGCGCTGAGCGGGATGGATTCGCTGCTCTCGATCGTGCAGATGCCGGCCGGAATTCCGGTGGCTACTTTTGCGATCGGGGAGGCCGGAGCGGGGAATGCGGGACTCTCTGCGGTGTCAATTTTGGCGATAGCCGATGACTCGCTCGCGGAGAAGCTGCAGGACTTCCGCAACGACCAGCGCGATACGGTGCTCGGTAAAACTCTTCCTCCCCAGCTTTCCTAGAAATGATTCTCCCGGGAGGAACTCTTGGTATTTTGGGTGGTGGGCAGCTTGCGCGCATGCTTTCGCTCGAGGCCCGGCGCATGGGTTACCGCACGGTGGTGTGGAGTGGCACGGCGACGGCCGAGCCCACGGTGGGGGTATCAGATGTCGTGATTCTGAAGCCTTTCGACGATGCCGAGGCGCTCGCGGAGTTCTGCGGGCAGGTGGATGTTGCGACTGTAGAATTTGAAAATATTCCTCTGGAGACTCTCCGGGAGGTGGAGGAAAAGACGCCGCTCTATCCTTCTTCTGAGAGTATCAAAGTGAGCCAGCACCGCTCACGTGAAAAAACTTTTCTTCGTGAGAATGAGATTCCCTGCGCGCCTTTTGCGATGGTTAGCTCGCTTGCCGAACTTGAAGCCGCTTACGCTGAGATCGGGCCAGTGGGAGTGCTCAAGACGGCGGCTTTCGGTTATGATGGGAAGGGGCAGGTGAAGCTTAGCTCGGCCTCGGCCTCGGAATTGGCGGAGGCGTGGGAGAGCGTGGGAGAGGAGCCTTCTGTTTTGGAAGGATTTATTGATTTCGATTGTGAGATCTCGGTGCTTGTGGCGCGGGGGGGGGATGGTGAATGCGTCTCTTTCCCGCCCGTCGAGAACCAGCATCGCCACCATATCTTGGACTTTACGATTGCTCCTGCCCGGGTAGCGGAAGCGACCTTGGAGGAGGCTCAGGCGATCGCTGAGCGACTTGCGCAAGCTCTCGACTACCGTGGGCTTCTGGCGGTGGAATTTTTTGTGGAAAGCGCCGGTGGGGTGCTTGTCAATGAGATGGCTCCGCGGCCTCATAACTCGGGCCACTTTAGCTTAGACGGCTGTGTGACCTCGCAGTTCGAGCAGCAGCTGCGCGCGGTGGTGGGGCTTCCTCTCGGGTCTCCTGAATTGCTGGGGCCGACCGTGATGGTGAATCTTCTGGGCGATATGTGGCATGGTGAGCCGGGGGCGCTTGATACTGAGGCGATCTTAGCGACTGAGGGAGCGAAACTTCACCTCTATGGTAAGAGCGATCCGGGAACGAGGCGGAAGCTTGGGCACGTGAATCTTCTGGGTGGGAGTGACGTTCTCGGACGTGCTGAGAGGCTGAAGAGCCGGCTTCTCCGCTAGAGGTCAATGACGAAGCCGCTCTCCATGCTGACGGCTTCTGCTTCGTCTAGGTGGACCCAGCGGATCTTGTAATTCTGCCCCCAAGAGTCACTAACGGCGAGCTCATTGGTGAGTTCATTATAGCCGATGATCATGCAGATGTGGTAGTTCCCGCGAGCGGTGAGCTGGGAGGCATTTTGCTTGGCCTCTTCTGCGATTTTAATGCTGTAGGCTCCCCAGTCCTTCACGTTCTTGCGTTCTTTCGTGCGGTCATTAGCGATCGTGTTGTAGAGGGGCAGGCTGCACATTTGCCAGAGGATAGGGACGCCTTTTTCGATGTATTTCTCGATCTTGCGGGGGGCGAGGGATTTGAGGTCGATCTTGCGTGCGGTGCGTCCGCCCTTACTCCGGGTGGTGAAGGCGACTTCATCGTAGAGCTTGGTGGTATTCGTGCCGCCGCCGGCGGTGGTGGCGAGGGTGGCAAGGAGATACATGTCTGCGGAGACGCCGGCGTGGCGCATGGCGCGCTCGAAGGTGGCGGGGGCGCAGTAGCCCTTCGGCCCCTGATCGACCATGGGGATGTTCTTGATGATGACGTCGCCATTTTTCTCGGTGGTGACATTTGCCTCGAGGCGGATGCGCATGTCGCCGTCCTTAATGAAATCGGTCTTGCCATTGTCATCGGCGAAGGAGGTTTTTACGATCTGGAGGCTGACGTATTCTTCCTCGACGTGGGCGAGGAGGAAGGCGTGGCCATTCCAGTCCCAGCGGGTGACCTCGATGGTGCCGCTGCCTTGTCCGGCGAAGCGCTGGGTGGTGCCTTGGCCGAGGACCTTGCTGAGCGCGCTTGAGATTACTTTTTCATCGTAGAGCATGGCGCCCTCGAGCGTGCTGCGGTCGATCTTCTCGCCACTGCTGGTGAAGTGGTCCTCACCGCTTCCGGCGGTGCTGAGGGAGTCGCCTTTATTCGAGAAGATGAGCGAGAAGGATTCGGTGCGGCCTTTTTCATCTCCGTAGGCGACGACGGTGTAGGGGTGGGCACCGGCGACGAGGTAGTTTGGGCGGGTGTAGAGGCGGTAGCTGCTGGTGAAGGGCGTCTTAGATTCGACGGGCCATTTCAGGCGGGCTGCGACCTCGGAAATTTGCTCATCCCAGAGACTACCCGGACCGGCGAAGAGGGGAAGGCCGAGGGCCTTGTTGAGCGGCTCCATCGAGTTCCCGAGCTTGGCGAGCTGGTTTTTCCAGGTGCTGGAGACGAGGTCGCGAGATTCGGGCGCTAGGAGGGAGAGGGGAGTGCGGAATTCCTTACCATCCGAGCGGCGGAGGAGGGCGAGGTCATCCTCGAGCTTTACGAGTTCGACTTTGATCTCTTTACCAGCGCTATTTTTAAGAGTGAGGATCTGGTCGGCCGAGGCGGAGCAAGCGGCGAGGAAGCTAAGGAGGAGAAAACGAAATTTCATAACGAGAGGGAGCATTCGAGCATGAAGAGGGAGGGGAGGCGATCCCCGAATGATGAGAATGTTAGCATGAACTGGGGGGCGGGCCATCCTTTCTCATCCTCGGGGGGAGGTCGGGAGGATTGGGGAGCGATGAGATAAATTCGGTTGAATAAAATGGAAGCCGGGCGCATCTTATGGATGACACGTGGGGGCGTTCCGGTTTCGACTAGATATTGGACGCGCTGGCTGCATGTAGAGGTTGATCGGTTGGCCTCTTTAAAAAGCCGTTCAAAACAAATAATTGCAGACTCTAACGAGCTCGCACTTGCTGCTTAATTGACGGCAACGTCCCAATCCTGATGCCTGTTAGGGTGCGGGGCGACTACTTAGCAGGCTGGCGCATCGAGTCGGACATCCGGGCAAGATCGTGAGAATCCACAGGATGATCGGAATGGTGAACGGGCCGGGTGAGGCTCATCGTTCTTAAAGCAGAAGACGCCCGGCTAAACATGTAGACGCTTTTGTAAAAGGTATCTAGGACAGGGGTTCGACTCCCCTCGCCTCCACCAAATAATGATCCTCTGTTAGGAAACTAGCAGGGGATCACTTTTTTTAGCCGATACGGGTCAGTTCGTGGAGGACTACTTTGGCGACTGCACCTTCGGTCACGGCGCCGAAGTTTTTGGCATGGGCGCTTTCCATGTGGCTTTGCCAGAGCGCGCGCGTGGTCCAGTTCTCGTAGAAGAAGAAGTGGGCCGGGTTTTGCTCGTCTTGGTGAAGGTGGTAGTCGAGGCAGCCTTCTTCGGCCTTGGTGGGCTCGATGAGTTTGACGAGTTCCCTTTTTATGAAGTCGGATTGATCCGGGTGGGCGTAGATATGGGCGACGATGGTGAGATGAGGCATGATTTAAAAGGCGAGTTAGTCCCGACTTTGAGGGGAGGAGGTGGCGGGTTTTAATCTGCTTCTACTCGGTCAGTTCCTTGATCTTTGGAGCCATCGCTTCCGCCCAGATGGCGTAGCCTTTTTGCTGTGGATGGAGGCCATCGGGCATGATTTCTTTGGTGAGGATTCCGTCCTCGGTGAGGAAGGCTGGGCTGAGGTCGAGGTAGTGCACGGTCTCGCCATCGTGGAGATCTTTGATGTGGGTGTTAATTTGTTCGTTGAGTTTGCGGAGCTTATCGTCTGGCTTTTCAGCGCGCGGGAAGACGGCGAGGAGGAGGATTTTTGCTTTGGGGCATTTTTCTTTTACAATCGAGACGATTTTGGTGATTCCTTGGGCAGTCTGGGCGGGGTCCTGCTGGGAGTGGCCGGTGTTGTTTGTGCCGATCATGATGATGGCGAGCTGGGCATTTTCTTGGTTCTTGAGATTTCCATTCTGGAGGCGCCAGATGACGTGCTCGGTGCGGTCGCCCGAGATGCCAAGATTGAGGGCATTTTTTTCGGCATAATTATCTTCCCAGATTGCTTTTCCGGGTCCTTCCCAACCTTGGGTGATGGAGTCACCGATGAAGAGGATGTCGTGCGGCTTGGCGGTTGCTTTAGAGTTCATGCTGTCATGGCGCTGAAGCCACCAAGGGGCTCGGCGGGCTTCGGGCTTGAGCGCTGAGTGAGGGTCCGGGAGTTTGAGAAGCGGGGTTTTGGCGGGGAGAAACGAGACTGTGAAAAGGGCGATGAGGAGTAGAGGAATCTTCATCCTTGAACTAAAGGGGGGCGGGAGGGAATCGACAAGTCCGCATTCGAGGGGAGTGAGGGATTAGGGCACAAAAAAACCCGGCGAGATCGCCGGGATTGATTCGCTTGAGGGAGGTAGCTTTGTCTAATCGGCCATGCGTCCGCAGCATCGCTTGAACTTTTTACCGGAGCCGCAGGGGCAGGGTTCGTTTCGACCTGCTTTGATCTTGGGGCGGCGTTTGGGGAGGTTAAGCTTGAGGTTTGCTTCATTTGGCGCGGCTGAGTGGCGGCCTCCGGAGGAGCCTGAGGTGGAGACGTTATCCTGGGTGACGCTGTCCTCGGTGCCGCCGGAGGTTCGCTGGGGCTGGTTCCCGAGGACGGATTCCATGGGAGCCACCGTGGTGAAGCGGAAGAGGTTCGCGAGCGCAGCGTCATCAATGCTATCCATGAGAGTGACGAAGAGCTTGTAGGCTTCGTTTTTATACTCAACGAGGGGATCTTTTTGGCCCTGCGCGCGGAGCTGGACACCTTCGCGGAGGGAGTCCATGGCGTAGAGGTGTTCCTGCCACTTTTTATCGATCGCTTGGAGGATGATATGGCGCTCGAGCTGGTCGAGGAAAGCGGGGTCCTCGGCCTCGACCTTGCGCTGGTAGGCCTCTTTTACGAGGCCGAGAAGGTAGTCGGTATTTCCCTCGAGATCTCGGGTTTCGAACTGCGCTGATTCTAGGGTGAGGTGGAGCGGGAAGGTCTGGTTCACCCAGTTCAGCATCTCGACGTAGTCCGGCTGACCTTCGTCTCGCTCCTCGATGTAGTGGGCGACGTGGGCGGGGATCGTTTTTTCGATGAGTTCGATGAGGAGCTCACGGGGATCTTCTGAGCGGAGGGCTTCATTCCGGTAGCCGTAGACGACCTCGCGTTGCTGGTTCATGACGTCGTCAAAATCGAGGACGTATTTTCGGCCGCGGTAGTGCATTTGCTCGACGCGCTTTTGAGCGGTCTCGACGGAGCGATTAAGCCACTTGTGCTCGAGGGCTTCGCCATCTTCCATGCCGAAGCGCTCCATCATATTTGTCATGCGGTCAGCGGCGGCGAAGTTCCGCATGAGGTCGTCCTCGAAGGAGAGGAAGAACTGGGATTCGCCGGGATCGCCTTGGCGGGCGCAGCGTCCGCGGAGCTGGCGATCGATCCGGCGTGATTGGTGGCGCTCGGTGCCGACGACGAGGAGTCCGCCGACTTTATCGACCCCTTCGCCGAGTTTAATATCGGTTCCCCGACCAGCCATGTTGGTGGAGACGGTGACGGAGCCGAGTTGGCCGGCGTTCTGAACGATTTCGGCTTCTTGGCGGTGATATTTCGCGTTCAGAACCGAGTGAGGGACTTTGGCCATCTTAAGCATGCGCCCTAGAGTTTCTGAGGCTTCGACGGAGGCGGTTCCGACGAGGATCGGTTGGCCTTTTGCGTGAGCTTCTGAAATGCGTGAGATGACGGCGGCGAACTTCTCGCGACGCGTCTTGAAGACTTGATCGTTTCCATCGACCCGCTGGTTCGGGCGGTGGGTGGGGATGGGGAGGACATCGAGCTTATAGATGTCGTGGAATTCTGCCGCTTCCGTTTCTGCGGTTCCGGTCATGCCGCCGAGCTTTTCGTAGAGACGGAAGTAATTCTGGATGGTGATGGTGGCGTAGGTCTGGGTCTCGCGCTCGACCTCAACGTGCTCCTTTGCCTCGACGGCTTGGTGGAGTCCATCGGACCATCGGCGACCTGCCATTTCCCGGCCGGTGTTTTCATCGACGATGATGACTTTGTCGTCCTTCACCACGTATTCGATGTCCTTTTCGTAAATGCAGTAGGCTTTGAGAAGTTGCGAGATGGCGTGGACGCGGGTGCCCTGCATGTCCATGCGGGACTGGATCTGTTCTTTTTTTTCCGTGCGAACTTTTTCATCGATCGAGAGGTCGGCATCGATATCGGCGAAGGCTGAGGCGAGGTCGGGAATGGTGAAGGCTTCCGGCTCGTCGGGAGAGAGGAATTCGCGACCGAGTTCCATGAGGTCCGCGTCGCGGCCTTTGTCATCGATGGTGAAGTAGAGTTCTTCTTTGAGCCCGTAGAGTTCCTTTTTTTGGGTGTCCTGGTAGAAAGAAAGTTCGGTTTTTTCGATGAGGCGACGGGTGTCGGGGTCCTCCATGAAGCGCATGAACTGGCGGTTCCGGGGCTGGCCGAGCTTGATTTTGAAAAGGGCGCGTCCGGCGACTTCGTCATCGCCCTCCTCAAGCGCTTTTTTTGCTTCAGCGGCGAGATCGTTGCAGAGGTGGTTCTGTTTTTTAACGAGTTGTTCGATGAGCGGTCGGTAGCGCTTGTATTCCTCGGTGTTAGAAACGACGGCAGGCCCGGAGATGATGAGGGGAGTGCGGGCTTCGTCGATGAGGATGGAGTCGACCTCGTCCACGATGGCGAAGTAGTGACCGCGCTGGACTTGGTCTTCCTTTGAGTTCGCCATGCCATTGTCACGGAGGTAGTCGAAGCCGAATTCGGCATTTGTTCCGTAGGTGATGTCACAGGCGTATTGCTCGCGGCGGACGTGGGGGGGGATCGAGTTCTGGATGGTGCCGATGGTGAGGCCGAGGAATTTAAAGACGGCACCCATCCACTCTGAGTCACGGCGAGCGAGATAGTCGTTCACAGTGACGACGTGGACGCCGAGACCGGTGAGGGCGTTGAGGAAGACGGGGAGGGTGGCGACGAGGGTTTTACCTTCACCGGTCATCATCTCTGAAATCATGCCACGGTGGAGGGCGATGCCACCGACGAGCTGGACATCGAAGTGAACCATTTCCCAAGGCATCTCTTGGTCACAGACGGGGATCTTTGAGCCACAGAGACGGCGGGCGGCATTTTTAACAGCGGCGTAGGCTTCGGGGAGAATTTTGTCGAGATATTGATCCCTGAGTTTGGGGAAATCGTCCTCGATCTCGGCGAAAGCGAGCTTTGCGGCGGCGATCGACTCGAGTGAGCCATCGATTTCAGGGAGAGAGGGGAAATCAGAGCGGAGTGCTTCGAAGCGGTTCTTTAGGCCGGTTGAGAGATCGGCCACGACCTCGGGTTCCATGAGTTCAAGCTGGCGTCTGGTGGGAATCTCGAGGGGGAGAAAGCGATGGAGATAGGTCTGCCATTCTTCGACTCTGGCGCGGAGTTGCTCGTCAGTATCGGACTGGTAGGATTCCTCCAGTTCGTTGATTTTGGCAACGACTGGGCGCATCCGTTTGATTTCGCGTTGGTTCTTAGAGCCAACGATTTTCTGAAGAGTCCACTTAATCATGAAATTTGAGAGGCAGATATCACCGCCAAGTCGCGAAGCCATACACCCTGCCTGCGTCGGAGGCAAGGGAGGCTTTAGGCGAAAATAACGCTCGCTTTGGGGGAGTCAGGAGCCTTTTGAGCTGAGGATTTTTTTGGCGTCGTTTTCCCGGAGGAACTGAAGCTCGGCCCGGCAAGCAGCCGACCACGAGGTAGCGGGCTTTCAGTTCATTTGGGATATTGCAATTGGCAGCGAGGACCAGCGCGGAGGCATCCTTGTGGGGAAGTGCCTCTTGCGAGGCTTGGGCCCGACGATCTTGATGACCGAAACCGTTTTATTCATGGGGAAAAAAATTGACCGATTGGCTGAAGTTGCGGGGAGGGAGTTTCGAGCGGCTGGCGAAGTCTGGCATCTCTGGATCGATGGGATTTGTATTTGGGCGAGGTTCCCCGAGATGGCATGAAATAAGCATTGCGTGGAGGGTCACGGGCGCTAGCGTCCCCGCAGATAGCGCATGAATATCCACGAGTATCAAGCCAAGGAGCTTTTTGACCGATTCGAAGTCCCGAGTCCCCGGGGCCAGATGGCCGAGACAGCTGAAGAAGCCCGCAAGATTGCCGAGGAGATCGGCTCCGGCCTGATGGTCGTGAAAGCGCAAGTGCATGCCGGAGGACGGGGTAAGGGAACGTTTAAAAATGGCTTTGAGGGGGGAGTTCACCTCGTTAAGAGCGCGGCCGAGATTGGCGAGATCGCGGGTAAGATGCTTGGCGAGACTCTGGTGACAAAGCAGACTGGGGATGAGGGTAAGCTGGTGCGCAAGGTGATGGTGGCGGATGCGGTGGATATTAAGCACGAATACTATCTGGCGGTTCTGATGGATCGCGAGACTTGCCGCCCGGTGATCGTAGCCTCTACCGAAGGGGGAATGGACATCGAGGAAGTTGCCGAAAGTTCACCTGAGAAGCTTCTCCGGGTGTTGATTCATCCGCTCGCTGGGCTTCAGGGTCATCAGGTGCGGACGCTTACTGCGGGTCTCGGTTTCCAAGGACCGGCCGCGAAGGAGTTCGGCAAGGTTCTCAAGAATCTCTATAAGCTTTTCATCTCGCTTGATTGCGACATGGTCGAAATCAATCCGCTGGTCGAGACGCCGGACGGGCAGGTTCTCGCGCTCGATGCCAAATTCGGCTTTGATGACAACGCGCTTTACCGCCATCCGGAGGTCGCCGCTTACCGCGATATCGAGGAGGAGGATCCGCGTGAGGTTGCGGCGTCCGAGTTTGATCTCAGCTACATCGGGCTCGATGGCAACATCGCCTGTCTCGTCAATGGCGCAGGCTTAGCGATGGCGACGATGGATGCGATTAAGTTTGCGGGAGGCGATCCAGCTAACTTCCTCGATGTCGGAGGTGGCGCTACTGAAGCTCAGGTGAAGGGTGCCTTTAATATTATCCAAAGCGACCCAAAGGTGGAGGCGATTTTGATCAACATCTTCGGCGGGATTATGGACTGCAATGTCATCGCCCAAGGGGTGGTCGCGGCGGTCAAGGAGACCGGTCTTAAGCTTCCGCTCGTAGTGAGATTGGAAGGAAATAATGTGGCTGCGGGCCGCGAAACTCTCACGGCTTCAGGCCTGGCGATCACGGGCGCTGATGACCTTGCGGATGCTGCCAAGAAGGCTGTCGCCTCTGTTTAATAACCACTCACTTTTTAAAACGATGTCAATTTTAGTAAATGCCGACACCAAGGTGTTGGTGCAAGGAATCACCGGGGGATTTGGCGGACGCCACGCCGGACTTAGTCTCGATTATGGAACGGCGCTTGTTGCTGGAGTAACTCCCGGAAAAGGGGGGCAGAACTTCGAGCATGGCGATGATAAGGTGCCAGTTTTTGATACGGTGGCGGAAGCGGTGTCGGAGACGGGAGCGACTGCTTCGGCGATCTTTGTGCCGCCTCCCTTCGCGGCAGACGCTATTTTGGAAGCAGTTGAGGCGGGGGTCGATCTTGTCGTGGCGATTACTGAGGGCATCCCGGTGATGGACATGATGCGGGTGAAGGAAATTATGAGAGGGTCGAAAACTCGCTTGATCGGGCCGAACTGCCCGGGGATCGTCACTCCCGGAACCGGTCTGGATTCGACTGGCGGTTGCCGGATTGGAATTGCGCCGGGATATATTCATAAGAAGGGGACGGTCGGAGTTCTTTCTCGCTCGGGCACTCTCACTTATGAGGCTGTCTGGCAGGTTACTCAGCTGGGCTACGGCCAGAGCACCTGTGTGGGGATCGGAGGCGATCCTATCAACGGGACCTCTCACTTAGACGTGCTGAAGCTTTTCAATGACGATCCCGAAACGGAAGCGATCATCATGATCGGGGAGATCGGCGGATCTGCGGAAGAAGAGGCTGCCGAGTGGGCCAAGGAGCACTGCAAGAAGCCGATCGCGGGATTTATTGCGGGAGCTACCGCGCCTCCGGGACGCCGCATGGGCCACGCTGGAGCGATTGTTTCCGGTGGAAAAGGAACAGCGGATGCGAAGAAGGAGGCGATGACCGATGCGGGTATGGTCGTCGCTGAGACTCCCTCCGGGATTGGGCAGGCATTGCTCGATGCTTGGGGTAAGTAGGGGGAACATCGTAATTAACTTGAAAAGGCGGCTCTGTGGATGGGGCCGCCTTTTTTGGTGGAGTGGGCTGGAGCAGCGCACTGAGCTGGGGACTTGGTTGAGGGTGGCTAGTTTGTAGTGTAGGCTTCAGCCGAACTCTTCGCAGAGGTTTGGGGCGGGGAGTTCGGCTGAAGCCTACACTACGAACTTGGGGCTTGGTTTGGGGCGGGGAGTTCGGCTGAAGCACCCGAGGGCATTTCACCTACACTACGAACTGGGGACTGGTTGGGGGCGGGGACTTTTACCAGAGGGGTGGGGTGTCATCGGCGAAGAGGTTGGTCTTCGCGGGGGCGCTGATGAGATCGAGGTCGAGAATGAGTTCTAGAGACGCTTTTTCTTCCTCCTCGAGGATTGCACGGAGGTGCTCGGCCCACATCTCGGCATCGCCGCCTTGTTTCTGGGTGAGAAGCAGGGACCATTGGCTGATTGTTCCGCTGGGCGCGGCGCGCTTGCGAAGCTTTTCGAGCCAAGCATCGTAGAGAGATTTTTTCATGCTAGCATCACCTTTTCTTCGGGTGGGAGATCTTTCGGGAGTTGGACCGGTATCGATTCGACTGCTTCGGCGGTGAGGAGGAGATTGGAAACTGAGCGGGAGACTAGGAGGCAGCTGGCGAGCGCGGCGATCCCTTCGTTCCTGCCTACGAATCCCATCGTTTCATTCGTGGTGGCTTTGATACCAATCTGTCCGGGGGCGATGCCGAGGGCTTTGGAAAGGTGACCCTTCATCGCTCCGACGTGCGGAAGAATCTTGGGTGCTTCGGCGACGAGCGAAGAGTCGACATTTCCGATGGTGAAACCGCATTCGTCACAGAGTTCGGCGCATTTCTCGAGAATCTTGAGCGAGGAAATATCCTTACAAGATGGATCGCCCGGGGGGAAGTAGTGACCGATGTCGGGCAGGCCGAGTGCGCCGAGGATGGAGTCGGCGATGGCGTGGCAGAGGACGTCGGCATCCGAGTGGCCCATGAGGCCGTGGCTATGCGAGATTTCTACTCCGCCGAGGATGCAGGGGCGGCCTTCGGCAAATTGGTGGACATCGTATCCAATTCCAGTGCGGATCATAGGATTTCTTCGATAGGGATTTTACCGTTGGTGGCTACGATGGAGTAGACATCGGGATTTTTTTTGTGGGGCGTGAGGGTCACCGAACCGCCCGTGGACTCGATCATGAGCTGGCCTGCGGCGATGTCCCAGAGGGAGATGCGAGCTTCGACATAGGCGTCGAGGCGCCCAGTCGCGATGTAGGCCATGCCGAGGGCGGCTGATCCCATCATGCGCATTTTTCTTGCGCGCAGGGAGCCTTTGCGAAAGCGCTCGAGGCCGGTGCTTAGTGCTTTTTCGTCCTTACCGCAGCCGACGAAGAGAATGGATTCTTCGAGGGTGGCGCGCTTGCTGACGGTTACGGGATTGCCATTGAGGAGGGTCTTTTCGCCTTTTTCAACGGTCCAGAGTTCGTCGACCATGGGATCGTAAATGACGCCGAGGACGAGTTCTTCCTTCACGCGCTTAGCAATTGAGATGCAGAAATGAGGGATGCCGTAGAAAAAGTTTACGGTGCCATCGATGGGATCTACGATCCATTGATGTTCTGAGGTCTGGTCTCCGGCGAGGCCTTCTTCTCCGTAGATGGCGTGGGTTGGGAATTCCTTAAGGATGATGTCGGTGATGAGATCTTGGGATTCTTTATCAAGGGCGAGCTTGAGGTCGTGGGCGAGGGCCTCATCGACGTCTTTCACCTCATTAAAATTAGCTCGGAGGAGCTTGCCTGCTTCGTGCGCGGCGTGGACTGCTGTTTCGAGTTCGGTCACGGGGTGAGGATGACCGAGCTAGCCCGAGATGCCATGGTTTTTTTAGAAGCGAGGGATGAGGGATGTGGAGCGGGTGGATGGACCGCGCTGACCGCGCTGCGGTTGCGCGGCTTGGGTGACGCTCGTTTTTTGTTCAATAGGATAGCCTTTTTCCTCGGGCCTGATCTTAGTCTGGCGGGAGTGGGCTCGAGGATTGAGGCTGTGGCGCGAGATTTTCGATGAGCTCGATGAGGTGGTAGGCGAGGTGCTCCTTGCTGTCTTTCGGGAGAGATTCGGTGCGGTCGGGGTAGATGAGGAGGACTTCGTTTTCTGAGGAGTCGAAGCCGATGTCGGTGCGTGAGACGTCATTTGCGATGATGAGGTCGCAGCGCTTGCGGGTGAGTTTTTCACGGGCGTTGGTCTCGAGGTTTTCCGTTTCGGCGGCAAAGCCGACGAGGGCTCCGGGGAAGTTCATTTCCGAGCGGGCGGAGGCGAGAATGTCTTTCGTTTTTTCAAGGACCAAGGTGAGCTGGTCGCTTTGTTTTTTGAGCTTATCTTCTGAGATCTTGGCGGGTGAGTAGTCGGCGACGGCGGCGGCGAAGATTGCGATGTCTTGGCTCGAGAGGTGGGATTCGACGGCGCGATACATCTCTGCAGCGGTGTGGATCGGGAGAAAATCGACGCCCTCGGGGAGATCGAGCGCGGTGGGGCCGGAGATGAGGAGGACTTGGTGGCCGCGCTTTTTGGCGGCCTGAGCGAGCGCGTAGCCCATCTTTCCGGAGGAGCGGTTTGTGAGGTAGCGCACGGGATCGATCGGCTCCTGAGTGGGTCCGGCGGTGATGAGGATCTTCATGCTCCGATTCGCGCTACGGCTGCGAGGATTTCATCGAGATCGGCGAGGCGACCGGTGCCTTGGTAACCGCAAGCAAGATCGCCCTCGGCGGGGTCGATGAAGTGGACGCCGTCGTTTTTTAAGTGAGCGATATTCCGCTCCGTCGCGGGGTGGCTCCACATTTTCCCATTCATGGCGGGGGCGATGAGAGTCGGGGTTTCGCGAGGGAGGGCGAGGTAAATTGAGGAGAGCGGGTCTGGAGCTAGGCCATTGGCGAATTGGCCGAGGGTATCGGCACAAGCTGGGGCGACGAGGAAGAGGTCGGCCTTGTCGGCGAGCTCGATGTGGCCGGGCTTCCACGAGTTTTTCTCGTCTTCCAGTGAGACGAGGACGGGCTGGCGGGAGAGGACTTGGAGGGTCAGGGGGGTGATGAACTCGGTGGCCGCCTTTGTCATCACGCAGTGGACCTCATGGCCGAGCTTGGTGAGCTGGCTGGCGAGGTCTGCTGCTTTGTAGGCGGCGATGGAGCCGGTAATGCCGAGAACGATGTTCATGAGGTGATGCGAGAGATTTTCAGGCGTTCGGCGAGAACGAGTGATTTGAAATTGAGGTAATCTTTTTCCTGAGTCGAGGAAAGGAGGCGGTAGGAATAGCTCGGCCAGTGCTCTATCTCCTCGAGGGCATTCTTCATTCGTAAAGAGATGACCTCGGCGGCGTCAGTGCCTCGCCCGGTAAGCCTCGCGAGCAGTTCCTCTTCGCTGGGGGGCATGACGAAGAGATCGACTAGGGCTGTCTGAACTCCGGGGTCGGTGCAGGAGCGAACGAGTGCAGCGCCTTGGACATCAATATCCATCACGATATCGACTCCTTGAGAGATGAAGCCGAGGACTTCTGATCTCAAGGTGCCGTAGTAGTTACCGTGAACTTCGGCGTGTTCGAGAAATTCCTCGGCGGCGATGCGTTCGGTGAACTTTTGGTGGGTTAGAAAATGGTAGTCGCGGCCATCGACCTCGCCTTGGCGTGGAGGTCTGGTGGTGCAGGAGATGGAATAATGAGCCTCCTTTTCGTTAGCAAGGCGACGGCAGAGGGTCGTTTTTCCCGAGCCGGACGGGCCTGAGACGAGGAGGAGAATACCGGTGCGGGTCACGGGGAGAGGGTGATCTTTTTTGCGAGAGTTGGCCAGTTCGGAGTGAGGGTTGGGAGTTGCCGAGCGCGGGGTATTCATTATGGTCGGGGCATGCCGACGGTCGAGGTGATGCCTGATACTCTAGCCAGTCAAGTGGCTGCTGGGGAGGTGATCGAGCGCCCGGCTAGCGTGATCAAGGAACTCGTTGAAAATAGTATCGATTCGGGAGCTAAGAAAATCGAGGTGGAGTTTCAGCGCGGGGGGATCGCCTTGATGAGGGTGAGGGATGATGGTTGCGGAATGTCGGCGAAGGATGCGGCGACCTCTCTGGAGCGACATGCGACGAGTAAGCTACGAAGCTCGGATGATCTGGCGACTATTTCGACGCTTGGATTTCGCGGTGAGGCGTTGCCAAGTATCGCGAGCGTGGCGCGCTTCACGATGGCGACTCGAGAGGAGGATGCGGTGGAAGGAACCGAGATCAGGGTCGATGGAGGTTCGCTGGTAAAGCCGCGCGCGATCGGCTGTGCAGTGGGGACGAGCATTGAGGTGCGGGATCTTTTTTATAATGTTCCGGCGCGTAAGAAATTTCTGCGGGCGGAGACGACCGAGGCGGCGCATATCGAGCATCAGCTCAGGCTGCATGCCTTATGCACTCCGAACGTGGGGTGGGTTTTACGAAAAGATGGCCGGGTCGTCTTTGATCTTCCGGCAACATCAGATCGCCGGGTTCGGATCGAAGCGATGACGGGGCAGGAATCAGGGAAGTCGCTGATCGATGTGCCTCGCTGGGAGGGCCGAGGGATGGTGATTGAGGGGGCGGTGCTTTCGCCGGAATTTGCGCGCCGGGGTCGCAAGCATCAGTTCGTCTTTCTCAACGGGCGACCCGTGGAAGATGCGGTGATCTCGAGAGCGCTGAAAGAATCTTTTAAAGGGGCGCTCAGCGAGGGACTCCAGCCCGGAGCTTGGCTGTGGCTCAAGCTTGATCCGGCGGAGGTGGATGTGAATGTGCATCCTGCGAAGCGGGAAGTGCGCTTTCGAAACTCAGGGCAAGTCCGAGTCGCGATCATGGAAGCGCTGGCAGTGGCTCTGCGCCCGAAGGAGGTGATTCGAACGATCGTCAATCCGGAGCCTTCTTTCGCTGCGTCGGCCGAAGAGACTGGATCTGTTAGATTGAAAAGCGACGATCAAGCAGCTTCGGAACCCGTCGCCGTATGGCGCAGTGAGAAGCAGGTCGACCTTCCTGCGGCAGCCGAGATTGACGAAAAAGAAAAGGGTCCTGAGTTTAGCGTCATAGGCTCTCTTTCGGGTAAATATGTTCTTTTAGAAGGTGAGGAAGGTCTCGTTCTACTCGAACCTAAAGCCGCCCAAGAACGCATTATTTATGAGCGTCTTCTCGAGCGAGAAGAGGGGATTGATTCTCAGGGATTGCTCGTGCCCGAGCTGCTCGAACTCGATTCCCGTGATGCGGAACTTCTGATGAGGCATCGGGAATTTTTTGAAGATGCTGGGTTTTCTCTCGAGAGCTTTGGTGGGAAGACCGTGCAAATTTCGAGCGTCCCGGCCTTCTTAAAGCTGAAAGACTCGCGCGGTTTTTTGACGGGTTTGGTTGACTCGATTCTCGATCACGAGGTGGGAGGCCGGGTCAAGCGCCTCGCTTACGAGAGCTTCGCGGCAAAGGTTGCAAAAGAGGGCGCGGTGCAGCTGGGCTGGTCTCGAGGGGAGGTTGAGGGCCTATTGGCTAGCCTCTTCCGCTGTGATCTTCCCTATTGCGATCCCGCCGGACAACCGACCTTGGTGCAGATTTCTTTTCAGGAGCTAGAGAGGAAGTTTGGGCGCCGCTAGGCTAGTGATCCCTTTCGTGGTGGGCGTGGTGGGCGTGGTGGGCGTCATTCTGCGGGTGGGAATATGTGATGAGAAAATCGGGAGCTTGGAAGCTGAAATAGTGGGCGTCATTTCAGCTCCAGAGAGAGTATTGGATTTAATTTTAGCATTTTCTTGTGCTTCCGCATTCCGGCTCTGGCCGGTGAAGATTTGGTGGGGAGGTTTATCGCTAGGACCAGGGGGGTTATTAGCTTCCGCGAGTTGGGACGCGAATGCGCGGGCGGCGTCCCCGACCTCGCCTAAATAATGAAGTTTCTTGAGGGGCCCTTCTTGAACTGGGCAGGATTGGTGAGAACGGCGGTAAAGTCATATTTTTTTGGTATTACTCACCTCAGGATCGCCGCCTCGGATCAGCTTAAGCGTCATTATCCTCAAACTTGAATCTGGTCGTTTTGGCCTGTTTCTCAACGAGCGAGTTGAGAAAAGTAGCGGCGGCATCTGCGGTTTCTGTCGTGCTGGAGTGGAGATGATTCACGTGGGCGAAAAGCGAAGCCGCACCCGAAGACAAGGTGGTGAAAAGTTAAACATGCACCTTTATAAACCCATCATCGAGCGCGCGACCGTAAAATAAATAACCATCCCCGAAGCATCAACAATGGTCGTGATGGCAGGAGCGGCGATCACGGCTGGGTCTAGCTTTATGGCTCGGGCCCCGATCGGGAGAAGGGCTCCGATGACAGTGGAACTTGCCACCTGCGCAGTCAGTGCGACGGCGACCGCCAAGCCGAAGATCATAAAAGAGACCCCAGCTGGGAGTTCGGGGCGGAAGAGAGGCAAGATGAAAGCGGCCACGAGCGCGATCGCGGTCCCGAGCAAAGCCCCTGAGAGAAGCCCGAGGCGGAGCTCCTTCCACGCCACTCGTCTTGTATCCTCGGGGTCCAGTTCGCCTAGCGCCATCGCGCGGATCACCATCGTGGAAGCCTGACCTCCGGTATTGCCGCCAGCCGCGACGACCATGGGGAGGAAGAGGGCGAGGAGGTAGGCATCGTGCAAGACGCTCTCGAACCTGAGCATGACGTAGCCGGAGGCGATCGCAAGTAAGGCGAGAATGAGGAGCCAGCCAAAGCGTCGTCTAAAGTGAGCCATGACGCCCGTATTGAGGTAGGTGATTTCGGACTGCTCGCCCGAAATACCAGCGCCTTTTTCGATGTCCTCGGTTGATTCCTCCTCGAGAATCTCGATGGCATCATCAGGCGTGATGACGCCGAGCAAGCGGCCCGTTTCATCTACAACTGGGACAAGCGCCATGTCATAGCGGGCAAGCAACTTAGCCGCATCCTCCTGATCGGCGCTGGCTAGGATGGTGTGCTCCTCTGGGGTGAGAATATCTCTTACTGGAGTGTCCCAAGGATTGAAGGCGAGGTCCCGGAGACGGATCACTCCGATAAGCTGTTGCTCGACATCGATTACGAAGATCCGCGCCATCGTTTCGACGAGTTCGAGATTAGGACGCAGGTGGTCGATCGCTTCCTTGACCGACATGTTGGCGAAAATTTTACCCACCTGAGTCGTCATTCTTCCTCCCGCGGTCTCCTCCCCATAGCGCAGCAGGGCCCGGGTTCGAGCCCGCTCTTTCTCATCGAGGAGATCGATAAAATTTCGCCGCTTGGACTCGCTGACATCTTGCAAGATATCGACGCGGTCATCATCCGGAAGGGAATCGAGAATCTCCCGCTGCTCAATGGGCTTGAAATGATCAAGCGCTTCCTCCACGAGGGTGTCCGGAATCTCCGCGAGAACCTCTGAAAAGGCGGCCGCGCCTAGGGTTTGGACCAGAAATTCACGCGATCCAGCATCGAGATCTTGGTAAAGGGTCGCGATATCAGCGGAGTGAAGAACCTCGCAGATCGAGCCCACTGCCTCCGCACTTCGCGTGCTAATCGCGAACTCTGCTTGATTGAGAATTTCTGACAATTCGTGCTCCACGGCCCGAGAGTGTGAGAGGAGATCCAGAAGGGAAAGAGAAAATCCCTGTCGCTAACAGATAGAGTCGTGGTCGATACTGAGTGCTCTGCAACTGCCTGACCATGAGAGTCTACTTGCGTCTCCCTCTCATCGAGTTTCTGGCAGCAAATCACGTGCGCGCGGCGGGGAGTTTCTCGCGCCGGGCGCCAGAATATGGCTGGCAGGATGGGGGAATCCCATGAGGCACCTCTACGCCGATGAGATCGCCGGTAATTTAGCGGATATCGAAGTGCGCTTCACCCCTGGCGTAGCGAGCGTTACCGACGTCGAATTTTTCACGAACCTGAACCGTCGCCATCTTGCCAAAGGCGATGAGAATGGCGATGGTGAGCGCGATGCGATCCTCCTGGTCAAGTGGCAGGTCGCGTTGAAGCATGGCTCTGGGATGCGGGCTTTTCCCAGAATGATCTCATCAACACCGGAGCCTCCGTGAGCCACGCAAAAGTTCCAGAGCGCGTCGCAGAGTGGATCGGCACGCCCTTCGAAGCACGGTATTTCAGGGTCTACGATGTCACCCCGCCGCCCTCGCTAACCATTACAAGCTGGGCGCTACAGCGGCGTTTACTTTGAATCCTGGCTCTGTCGGGGGTGATCCTTCCAACGAGGGCATCGCTTCAAAATCGCGTGACCATCCGTGATGATTGAGGCGCTCCCGCGTGCGGCTGGAGTGAGATTAATGATTTGATTTTTTCGTTAGGGGGCGGACGACGACCGCTTTACTATTAAATTGGAACCTTATCGATCAGCTCCGCTTCTACCGAATTAGGAGGAATGAGTGAGATGAGGCAGGGCAATCTTACTAGAGTGTGGACGTGATTGAGAACTGTGAAACAAAAGCGGTTTGAAATTTCTAAAGCGCGAACTTCACTCCCGAATAAACTCCGGCGCCAGCAATCGCGATAGCGCTAAGCCAAAGGGTGGTGTCGAAAGCCTTCCCCGGTCTCAGCTCTGGTGGGAGCCAGCGGTAGCGCATAATAAGGACGGCGTAGACCACGATAAAGAGTATCAGCGTGGTAAGGGATCCGCCGATAATCACCATTAGTCCGGGCGCTTGGAAGGTGAAGAAGAGGAGAGTCCAGATGATGGGGAATAGGACGCTCAAAAATGCAATCGACTTCCGCCGCTCGCTCTCAACCTCGAAATTAATCCACCCGAATCGCCCGAAGGCATCAGAGAAAAGGCGGCTCCACCCGGCGAGAGAGGCCAGCAGCGTCGAGAAGAGAACAACGAGTGCACCGACCAAAAACACGCTATTAGCCCAAGGTCCGAGCGTGTCGGTATACATGCGCGAGAGCACTTGGATGAGGTCGCCTTTCTCTGGAGCAAGTTTTTGCCCGTGAAGAATGGCGGCTCCTAGGAGATAAAAGAGGGCCGTCATCAGGGTGTAGCAGATCATCGAAAGAAGAGCATCGATCTGCATCACCCGGATCCATCCCTGTGCCCGCTTAACCCAGGCGGCTCGGTCTTCTGCCGAAGTCGGCTCGGGACCGGTGTGCGAGGCGTATCCCTTCTCAATGAGCCAGTAATTATAAGCGAGAATTTCATCTCCACCCACGCCGGTGAGGGCAAAGGCGCCGATCGCTAACAGGAGGGCTCCCTCGGGTAGCGCGAGACCGAAGCCGGAAGAAAGCTCAGCTCCCGTGATCGCAAACGGCGTCCACTGCAGCGCGATGACTGAGGCCAGAGTGAAGATCGTGAAGAGCGCGATCATGATGATCGACCACTTCTCGATCGGCGAGTAGATCCCCCGAAAGATGATTGCCATCGCGATAAGTGCCGCCACCACAGCCCACGCGAAAACGGAGAATGGGAACAGGGCATTCAGGATCAAAGCGACCCCTCCAATGATTCCCCCGACCTGCAGGGTCTTAAGGGATTGAATCACGAACCAGGTCCATACGGCCCAGCCGGCGCGGCCGAACCTCGGTCCCGGAAGGGCGTCGAGCGCTTGCATTGAGGTCCTTCCAGAAAAGACCGTGAAGCGCCCGAACTCGATCTGGACCGCGACCTTGACGCAGCAGGAAAAGAGGATGATCCACAAACAAAGAAAGCCCACTTTTGCTCCAAAGAGCGTGGTGGCGATCAGCTCGCCCGAGCCCACGATAGAGGCTGATAAGATGAAACCCGGACCAAGCCGCTTCAAGGTTGCTCCCCAAGTAGTGGGTGCTTCAATGACCTTTTCCGGAGTGCGCAGATAGGGGTTCATGACGGGTGTCCGACTCGGAGAAGGCTCATGCGCCCCGCTCCGATCGATTCGAATCCTGACTTGAAAGAGCGGACTCCTCAAGATGGGAATTGCCACCCGCTAGCTGGAAGCCTAGTTGCTCGGACGGATCCGGTAGAATCTCGCTTCGGTAGCTGAGTATCCGCCAGTGTGGGTGTATGTCAGGCCGCTGATCGCTGGCGCAAGGATATCCCATGCAGTCGAGGAAAGATCGGTGGTGGTCTCGACCTGATAATCGGTTCCACCATTTGGCCAAGTGAGGATGATATCTCCTGAAGCATTAGCGGTGATCGAGCTGATCTGCGGCCCAGCGATCGGAGTGACCGCGACATTTGTCAAAGCGATCTGGGTGTTGCCAGCGTAAGCTGTATCGAGCGTCCCGCCGCCCCCGATAATCGTGACATCCGCGAAACTTCCGAGAAGACTTCCCGCGGAGTAGTCGAAGAGAACGAGATCGACGCCGGACTGAGCATTCGTGACGTCGACGACGAGGGACGGCTGGAGATCACCGGCCGAAGGGTCACCCGCAAGGTCGATGGTCTCGGCAGAGGTGATCGGTTTAATCCCTCCGGCATCTGCGATGAATTCGAAGGTGGTAGAGCCGCCCGTGTTGTCGGCGTCAGTCCATCCCTCGATGGCCTTAAAGTTGAGCTGCGCGATTTCGCTCCCAGTGACCCGGATGAGGGCTGACTTTCCGGCCAAGAAGGGAGCACTATTGCGGTTTACATGAGACTTTAGCGTGAGATTGCTGCCATCAAAGGTCGCGTCCCCAGAGAAGTGGAGCTGGGAATCGAAGGCCCCCATTTCAATAAAACGATTTCCCCCTGAGGTGAAGCTGCCGCCTGACATTGAGAAAATGGCGGTGCCGCCATCGGCATCGTTACGCATTGTGAACTGACCACCCCCGGTCATGTTGAGCGATCCCTCAGGAAGAATGTTAAGGATCGAGGTGGGGTTATCAGCGTCACGCGCCATGCGAATCTGCCCGACGGTGAGGGACCCCTCAAGGTTGATGACGGCGAGCGCGGAGGGATCGGTAGGTCCGCCTTCGTTGATGGTGAGAAGCGAGTTTGCAGCGTCCGTGGCGTTGATGACGGTGCCGGGTTCGAGATTGACGGTGAGGCTAGCATTTTCACCAGAGCCAGCATCGAAGCGGAGATCCTTAAGCGGGGTTGGGAAGGCGCTCTCAGCAGTCACGGTGCGAACACCGCCGCTATTGGGAGATGCGATGGCGACATTTCGGTTCGCCTCGGTGTCACCAGAGGATCCAGGAACGACCGCCGGATCCCAGTTTGCGGCGTCTTCCCAGTTCGCGTCATCTCCTAGACCGACCCAAGTGGCAGAATGAAGTGGAAATGGCAGGGCAAGAAGTAGGAGGGAAGTAAGTGATTTCATCTTTCTGAGAGTTGGCCGCGGCATGCTGGCTAGTGAGAAGTGATGACCGCACGCGACACCTTCTTAGCAATGAAGATAAAAATTATTCACGCTCGGGGACATTTTTTTCGGGACGGGGAACTATTTAGCCCCCCTCAACTTACCGTAACCTAGGTTCCTGTGACGTGCCGCAGAAGCGCATCAGCGGCATTGTGAAAAGCGGCCGACGACTTCGATTCGGCTGGGCTGAGATTGGCAATGGGTTCGCCGCCATCGCAGCGCTGGCCGATGACTGGCTCGAGCGGGATCTGGCCGAGAAGGGGGACTTTAAGCCGCTCACATTCCTTCTTGGCACCGCCTTGACCGAAGAGGTGGTAGCGCTCGCCGTGGTCGCACTCGAAGTAGGACATGTTCTCGATCAGGCCGAGGATTGGGACGTTTACCTTGGCAAACATCGCCACTGCTTTGCGAGCATCGATCATGGCAACCTCCTGCGGCGTGGTCACGATGACCGCGCCATCGAGCGCCACCGTCTGAACAAGAGTGAGCTGGATGTCCCCCGTCCCGGGCGGAAGGTCGAGAATAAGAACGTCGAGCTCGCCCCAGGCAACCTGCTGAAGGAACTGCTGGGTGTAGCGCGTCGCCATGGGGCCGCGGACAATGACAGGTGACTGATCGCTAAGAAGAAAGCCCATCGACATCAATTTTAAGCCGTGCGCATCGATCGGCACGATCTGATCGTGCTCATTTGCCTGTGGCTGGTGGTTCGAGACGCCGAGCATTAGCGGGACGGAAGGGCCATAGAGATCACAATCTAGAAGTCCGACGCTCAAGCCTTGCTTAGAAAGGGCGATTGCTAAATTCGAGGCCACGGTGGACTTGCCGACTCCGCCTTTCCCTGATCCGACAGCGATGATCCGCTTGACGCCCGGGAGCTTCTGGCTGCCGGAACTTTCGCCCCCCTGCGCGCCTGGAGGATCCTGAACATCGATCTCAATCCGGACCCGCTCCGCACCGCCAAAAAGGGGATCGAGGACCTGATGGCATTCTTCGAAAATAGTCTTCGGAACCGCGGCGTCACGCGTTTGAATCTGGAGCTTGACCTGCGCCGTGCCATCAACCACCTCGGAGGATTTTACGAGGCCGAAAGAAACGATGTCCCGCGAGAATCCGGGGTAATTCACGGAAGCGAGGGCAGCGCGTAATTTATCGGTCGTCATGCGAGGAACCAGTAACCCAATCGGACATTCACCCAATCACTAATTCAGTATTTCTTGCGAAGGTGAGACGGTAAGATTCCGAGCTGCTCGCGGTATTTTGCGACGGTTCGACGCGCGACTGAGATTCCCTGCTCCTTCAGCATCTTCTCAAGCTTGGAGTCGGAGAGAGGCTTACTGCTATCCTCGCTCTCGATAAGATCTTGCAGCGCCTCCCGAACTCCTTCGTTGGAAATATCGGTTCCATCGGACGTCTGATAACCGGTCGCGAAAAACTTGCGCATCTCCATCATGCCGTGCGGGGTATCGATATACTTCCCGGCCACCGCTCGCGAGATTGTGGTAGGGTGGACCCCGATGACCTCGGCGATGTCATTCATCGTGAGAGGCTTGAGGAAGCGGGTGCCGCTTTTGAGAAATGGTTCTTGGCGGTCGATGATTTCTCGCGCGATCGCTAAGATTGTTTCCTGCCGCTGATCGACCGCTCGGATGATCATGCGCCCATCGCGAATCTGATTGCGGAGATAATTTCGCGTCTTCTTATCACCAGTCGAGCTCGAAAGGAGATCTTTATATTGATCATTAATCCGGAGCCGCGGGAGATAGTTGCCCGTTAGCTCGGCCTGCCAATCGTCATCATCGCCCCGGAAAATGCGGACGTCAGGCTGAACGTAGGGATTTCCACCAGCTAGAAAACGAGAGCCCGGCGAGGGGTCGAGCGCACGGATGTGCTCCACCGCTTCAGTGATCTGATCAAGGTGAACGTGCAGAGACTTGGCGATGTGGGGAAAATGATTCTTAGCAAGATCGTCAAGGTGCTCGTCAACGATCTTAGCTTCCAGGCTGCCAGCCAGATTCAGCCGCCAAAGTTGCATCAAAAGGCACTCACGTAGATCTGCCGCTCCGACCCCGGGAGGATCGAGGGTCTGTATGAGCGTCAGCCCCTTTTCGAGTCTCTTGAGCGGAACGCTGATACTGACAGAGAGATCTTCCAGCGGGCTGTCGAGAAACCCATGGTCTGTCAGATTTCCCACCACCGTTAGCGCGTCGGCTTGCCGCTCTTCAGAAGTGCCACTTCCACGAATCTGCTCAGCCAAGTGCTCTTGGAGGGTGAGGGGGGCTACGATGGAATTGTAAAGATGCTCGCGCCGTTCCGCGGCATCATGATCCGTCCCCTGACTCCGCCGCTCCATGATCGCGAGCTCGCGAACATCATCATCGTAAGAGTCCTGCCAATCATCTAAATCATCGGTGTCAGGAGTCTCTGGCTCCGTGAGCTCATCGAGCGACTCATGATCAATGACGTCTTCTAAGACCGGGTTGACCTCGAGAGCCTGAGTGATGAGTTGGCCGAGCTCGAGGGTGTTCGCCTGCAGTATCTCAAGACTCTGGCGCATCTGCGGCGCGAGCGTCTGATTCTGGGAAAGCGATTGCGAAAGTCCGACGTTAGCCATAACTCAGTGCGGCATACCTACTGCTGTGCGCCAGAGTTGTAAACAGCAAAGCATGAAATGTGCCATTGACGCGGGGTCCCCAGCCCGGAGTTTCCCTCTGGTTAGTTTTCTAAGATTTTCTTTGGGAGGGAGGCACCTAATTTGTTAGGCATCTTTTATGAAAAGTGACTTCGGCGCGATTCGCGCAAAAATGGAAGAAAAAGGGGTAAATGAAGTTGCGATTCGCTCGTTCGAAAAGGCCTATCAATCAGTCGCCAGCGGCTCAAGTACGACGACTTCTGAATCCGAAATCACCCCGGCAGACGGCGTCATTTCCTATCAAGATCTCGAGGCTCGAGACGACTTCGATTCCCGTCTTCTCGGGCAGACCGCGATCATTAAGCTGAACGGCGGGCTTGGCACTAGCATGGGGCTTGAAAAGGTGAAGAGTCTTCTTGAAGTCCGCCCGGGAGTGAACTTCCTCGACCTCATGGCCCGGCAAGTCCTCGCTCTCCGGGAACAGTCCGGCCAGAAGGTCCGCTTCCTCCTGATGAACTCCCAATCGAGCAGCGGTGATACCCTGGGACACCTTGCGGAAGCAGTCCCTGAGCTCGGGGGAGCTGATGAGCTCGAGCTGATGCAGAGCTGGGCTCCGAAGCTCTCACGCGCAGATCTTACCCCAGTTGCTCATCCCGAGAATCCAGAACTCGAGTGGTGCCCACCGGGTCACGCTGATGTCTACCCCTCGCTTTCCGGGAGTGGCTGGCTTGAACGACTCCTTGATGAAGGGATTACCTACGCCTTTATCTCTAACAGCGATAATCTTGGGGCGGTTCTCGACCCGACCTTACTGAGCTATTTTTCTCAAAGCGGCGCTCCTTTTATGATGGAAGTAACCCGCCGCACCGATGCAGATCGGAAGGGCGGCCATCTCGCAAAGCGAATCTCTGATGGTCGCCTGATTCTGCGGGAGGTGGCCCAATGCCCGGAGGAAGATCTCGAGCAGTTTCAAAACATCGAGAAACATCAGTTCTTTAATACCAACAACGTCTGGCTTAACCTTAAGTCTCTCCGTGACGTCCTCGCGGAATCCGGAGGCGTGCTCTCGCTACCAGTCATTAAGAATGCCAAAACCGTTGATCCGAGAGATCCTGAAAGCACACCGGTCTTCCAGCTAGAGACTGCCATGGGCTCCGCGATCGAGTGCTTTGATGGCTCACTTGCGATCGATGTTCCACGCTCTCGTTTCGCTCCCGTGAAATCTACCAGCGACCTCCTCGCGCTTCGTTCCGATGCCTATGAACTCAGCGATGATGGTCAAATCACCTTGGCTCCGTCTCGCGATGGTAAGCCTCCGGTGGTAAATCTCGCTGCCGATTACAAGCTCGTTGACGCTCTTGAGAATCTTGGGGTGCCGTCATTGATTGCAGCTGATAAGCTGTCAGTTTCCGGACCAGTTTCTTTCTCAGATACGGTAGAGGTCATCGGAAAGGTGACCTTCGAAAACGGGGGTGAGACCACCGCAGAAATCCCTGCAGGAGTCTATCAGAATGAATCATGGTCTGTGTGAAAATTCCGTCACAACGAATAAGATTTTGATTCTTGCCAGAGCATCGTGATTTGATCATGTGCAGCAGGTAATGGACGCTTCCGCGATCAAACTTCCGCAGCCGGGCTTCGCCGCTCTTATCTTTGACCTTGATGGCACCGTCGCCGATTCAATGCCGGCGCATTTTAAAGCTTGGTGTCTCGCGCTCGAAGATCACGGTGCACCGCACGTCTTTCCCGAAGACGTCTTCTACGCCATGGGAGGGCGGCCGACGCGAGATATCGTGGAAATTTTAAATGGCGAGCAAGGGCTTAAGCTCGACCCTGATGCTGTTGCTCTCGCTAAAAAGCGGCACTTTTTAAACTGTCTCGATGAAGTGAAGTTTGTCGATGAGGTCATCGAGTTCGCGCGTGCTAATCATGGCCACGTGCCGATGGCGATCGCGAGCGGGGGAGGGCGCATCGTGGTCGAGAAGACGCTGCAAGCTCTCGGAATCTCGGACATGTTTGATGAGGTCGTCACCGCGAACGATGTCGAGAATGGAAAGCCCGCGCCAGACATCTTCCTCGAGGCCGCTAGGCTTCTCGGGGTTGAGCCTGCTGGTTGCGTCGTCTTTGAGGACGCCCCAGCGGGGATCGAGGCGGCGAGAGCGGCTGGAATGGAGGTCGTGGTGGTCCCGGCTCCTCTTCACCTCGATTAACCTTCGATACTTTTGCGCTGCCTACCCTGCGGGTGATGACGTTTTTTATGAGAAGGTCGTGATTTTCTCGCCAAAAAAAAGTTGCGCGTTCTCGTAACATGACAGGTCTAGGATTGCGCCACTGTCTTTGGAGAACCTTGAATACTCGGAAAGGCTCAAATAAGCCCTCATTTAGGTGCTATTTTTGTCGTGTTTTTTGGGTCGCTATTATTACTTTAACCGTTGATGTGCAGTGATCTATCTAGCTTGTGATTTTAATCACAAATAGAGCTTGTGAAAAAAATCACAAGCTCCTAGAACTCCTTCGGCCATGGCTAACATTTTTCCTCGTTGGGCAAATATTCTCCCGCTTAAGATTGCGGTCTGCTTAGGCGCTGTTGGTGCGGGTGTAGTGGCGGGCATCACTTACTATGCTAGTCCAGAGGCCCAGCGTGTTGGTTATCAGCCATCTCAGCCGATTCCCTACGATCATAATCTTCATGTGAACCAGCTTGGAATGGACTGTCGTTATTGCCACTCCTTCACCGAGCACTCTAGTCACGCCAATGTTCCCAGCGCGAACACGTGTTGGAACTGTCACCAGCATGTTCAGAAAGGTTCGCCCAAGCTCGCCGCTCTCCGGGGTGCGATGGGGGTCGATAAGAACCACCTGCCGATCAAGGATGTCGATGGAAATCCCATCGAAGGTGAGCCCATCAAGTGGGTCCGAGTCCACAAGGCGCCCGATTACGTTTACTTTAATCACTCAGCTCACCTGAATCGTGGAATTTCCTGCCAAAGTTGCCATGGTGACGTCCATAAGATGGAGAAAGTCTACCACGCCGAGTCTCACTCCATGGGCTGGTGTCTCGATTGTCACCGCGCGCCGGAGAAGCACGTGCGTCCTCTCGAAGAGGTCTTTAATCTCGACTATGACGCCAAGGAGTATCTCGAAAAGAACGAGGTGCTCGACGGCGACGGAGAGCAGATTACCGATCCCGAGCAATTTGGTAAATTCCTCGTCGCCCATTGGGGCATTCGCCCAAAAGAGTCCTGTGCGACTTGCCACCGTTAATTTCTGATCCTTGACCAAATGAAGCGCGTCTTGAACCACCCACAACCCCCGAAAGAGGGGGATGTCGTCACTACCTACCGGAGTGTCGGTGAAAAGGAAGGCTCCCAGTCTTTCCGCAGCGATCTTGCAAAGGAGTTTCCTAATAGTGATACCCTCAGCGAGGAGGAGCAGACAGTCTCACGCCGTAGTTTCACCAAGCTCATGGGTGCGTCGAGCGCGCTCGCGGGCCTCTCGCTGGCGTCTTGCCGTCGTCCTGAGAGCTACATCGTTCCTTATAAAAAGGCGCCTGAGTGGATTATCCCCGGCAAGCCTCTTTTCTACGCCTCCACCATGCCGCGCGCAGGTGGAGCGGTCCCGCTCTTGGTCACCACTGTCGAAGGTCGGCCTAAGAAGCTCGAGCCAGCCACCGATCATCCCGATTCATCGGGGACGGACGCTCAGGTCCAAGCCTCAATCCTCGATCTCTACTCGCCTTCTCGCTCGCAAGACATTCTCAAGAATGGAGCGGTAAGCGATCAGGCGGCTCTCTTAAAGGGACTTAAGGGCCTTGATCTTTCCTCGACGGCTCTCGTTTTTGGAGCTGACGATTCTCCCACCCGTAACCGCCTCGCCACCGAGCTGGCCGGAAAGGGCGCGACCCTCGTTTCCTATGAGGCGACGGCAGGAGGAGGCCTCGGCGCGGGAACCTCGACCGTAGTTGATTTCTCAAAAGCGACCCGCATCCTTTCTCTCGATGCCGACTTCCTTGGCACCGACCCGATCGGTAATAGCCGTGAATTCTCGAAAGGCCGGATGGGTGGCGATGCTGACTACAGCGCCGAGATTGATGCTGCCAAGATGAACCGACTCTACCAGGTCGAGACCCAATTCAGCATCACCGGAGGCATGGCTGATCATCGCCTGCGCGTTGCCCCGAGCCGCGTCGCGATCGTCGCCGCCGAGATCGCGAGTAAGCTCGGCGTCTCAGTTGCCAGCGGGATCACCTCGGCTGACAAGAAAGCTTTATTCCCAGGCGGTTCGGCTGGCGAGTTCGACCAATGGGTGACTGAATGCGCCCGCGATCTTCAGGCCGCTGGTTCTCAGACTTTGGTCATCGCAGGAAGTCGCCAGCCTCAGGCTGTTCATCAGATCGCGGCGGCCATTAATGCCAAGCTCGCTTCTGCTGGGGCCCGCGTCGTTTCTACGGAACTCGCTCAGTATGGCAGCATGTCTGACCTCTCTGAAAAGGTGGCCGCAGGCGCGGTGAGAAACATCGTTTTCCTGACTCCGTCCGATCCCGCTTACGACTTCGATGGCTTCGCCGCCCTCGCCGATCAGGCCGAAACAATCGTCCATTTAGGAACGCGCACAAATGCCACCGCGTGGGCCGCTGACTGGCACATCCCAGCCCGCCACTTTCTCGAGAGCTGGGGCGATGCTCGTTCTGCTTCCGGGGTGCTCTCTCTCATCCAGCCCATGATCTTCATGCCCTACCAGGCGGTCTCAGAGCTGGAGTTTCTCGTTGTTCTTAATGGAGGCGAGTTCCCAGCGGGCGATCTTTCCCCCGCCATGACCGAGGTGAAAAAGACCTTCGCCGCAGTTTCCGGAAACGACTCTGATGAAGCATGGCGCGAAGCCCTTAAGAATGGCTTTGCGGAGGGATCCTCCTACTCTGCGGGAAGCGCAGACGGCTCTGCGATCAGTCTTCCGGCCACCCCGACTCCTTCTTCGACTAGTATCGAGGTTATTTTCGCGAGTGATGCCTCGGTCCTTGATGGTCGCTACATCGATAACGCATGGCTTCAGGAGTCGCCAGATCCGGTGACCAAGTTGACATGGGATAATGCCGCGCAAATTTCCCCTCTCACCGCCAAGGAGCTCGGGATTTACGATCAAGTCATTGCCCTCGAGCCTAAGGGAAGCTTCGCCTTTAGTGAACCATTCAAACGTGCCGCTGAAGCACATATCGGAGAAGGGGAACATGCCAAGGCTCCTTTCATCACCGTCACCATCGGTGATCGTTCGATGAAGGTTCCAGTTCTCATTGCTTTCGGCCACGCCGATCACGCCATCACCATCCCGCTCGGATATGGTCAGGCTTGCGATGACGGACGTGAAAGCGCCATCGAGCTCGACCCGAACCACCCTGTCGTGGGCCATGTCGGACTCAACGCGGGATTCAACGCCTACCCGTTGCGCAGCGTCGAGACTCCCTACTTCGCCACCGGGGCGGCCGTGGCACTCTCTGAAGATACTTACAAAGTGGCCCTGACCCAGGAGCACAACTCGATGTATGGTCGTGCCATTGCCCGGGAGATTTCCACCAGCGAAATTCCCGGCAAAGGCAGCTTCGAAAAGCAGATCGAGAAGGTGAAGAAGCAGGGGATGGACTCCCACGCTCCGCCGAATATCAGTCTTTACGATCCCAAAGGTGGCGTCTTTTCCAAGGATGACCTCGCCAAGAAGACTCACCTTGCCGATGAGGTCCATCAATGGGGGATGGCGATCGACCTTAACACCTGCACTGGTTGCAACGCCTGTCTGGTCGCCTGTCAGGCCGAAAATAACATCCCAGTTGTCGGGAAAGATCAGGTCGCGATGGGCCGTGAGATGCACTGGATCCGCATGGATCGCTACTTCGCCTCCCAAGAATACGTTTATGAAAAGGGCCACAAGGCCAAGGACGGAGAAGGAAATAAGATTTCTACTCCGGAGTGGGTTCAGCAGAATCCTGAAATGGTTCCTCAGCCGGTCGCCTGTGTGCAGTGTGAGATGGCTCCCTGCGAGACCGTCTGCCCCGTCAATGCCACGGTTCATACCGAGGAAGGCCTCAACTCGATGGCCTACAATCGCTGCATCGGGACCCGCTACTGCGCGAATAACTGCCCCTACAAGGCCCGTCGTTTCAATTTCTTCGATTACAATAAGCGCAATCCGCTTATTAAAGGCAATCTCTACAAAGGTCCCTTCGGCAAGAAGCAGGTCGGCGAGGCTCCCTCGCTCCAGCGTAATCCTAATGTCACCGTCCGCATGCGGGGAGTGATGGAAAAATGCACCTACTGTGTCCAGCGTCTCGAAGGTGCTAAGATCAAGCAGAAGCAGCGCCAAAAGCAGAAGACCCTAGCGTCCGGCTTGAAGTCGACTGAGGTCGCGGTCGACCGTTCAGTCGATCTCAAGGTTCCTACTAACAGCGTCAAAGTGGCCTGTCAGGAAGCCTGCCCAACCTCCGCGATCTCCTTCGGTAACCTTCTCGATAACGATTCCCAAGTCGTTCGAGCCAAAGGTAACGAGCTTGATTCGGTTAAAATCATTAAAGGTGACCAGTTTGTCGCGGTGCAGGGGAGCGGTCGGAATTACGACCTTCTCAACTACATCAACACCCGTCCTCGCACGAGCTACCTCGCTCGCGTCAAGAATCCTAATAAGGAGATGCCGGACTCGGCATTCCTCGGCCAAGCCACCATCAACACTCACTAATTTCTGTAGAAATCATTCCCGATGTCTGAAGTGGCTACTACCAATTCCAAACCAAGCGCAAACGCGGTGAAAATCCCCGTGCTGGAGCGCGAGAAATTGATTCTCGAAGGGCGTTCTTACGGCTGGATCACGGAGCGCATCTGCGGCGTGATCGAGAATCGCCAACCTCTCCTCTGGTGGATTCTTTTCATCCCCAGCGCTCTCATCGCCCTCGTCGGGGTGGTCGGGGGTCTCACTTATCTCGTCTCCACCGGAGTCGGGGTCTGGGGCAATACCAACCGCGTCATGTGGGGATGGCCCATCGTCAACTTCGTTTTCTGGATCGGTATCGGCCACGCCGGAACCTTGATTTCTGCGATTCTCTTCCTCACCCGACAAAACTGGCGGACGTCAATTAACCGGGCCGCTGAAGCGATGACAATTTTCGCGGTGATGTGCGCGGGAATTTTCCCCGCCTTCCACGTGGGCCGGGTCTGGATGGCTTGGTTCCTCGCCCCCATCCCGAATGCGAACGCGATTTGGCAGAACTTTAAGTCGCCGCTTCTTTGGGATGTCTTCGCAGTCTCGACCTACTTCACCGTTTCCCTCATCTTCTGGTTTCTCGGGATGGTTCCTGATCTCGCGACCATCCGTGATCGTTGCAAGCCTGGCCTCCGTAAGTTCGCTTACGGAATCGCGGCCCTTGGTTGGCGCGGTGGCAACCGTCAGTGGAGCCACTACGAAATGGCCTACCTCCTTCTGGCAGCGCTATCTACTCCGCTCGTTCTTTCGGTCCACTCCGTGGTCTCATTTGACTTCGCCACTTCGGTGGTCCCGGGATGGCACACCACGATCTTCCCTCCCTACTTCGTCGCCGGCGCCATCTTCGGTGGCTTCGCAATGGTTCTCACCATCATGATCCCAGCCCGTTTCATCTATGGCTTGCAGGACATGATTACGATGAAGCACATCGATAACATGGCGAAGATCATTCTCCTGACTGGAACGATTGTCGGTTACGCCTACCTGATGGAGCTCTTCATCGCCTTCTACTCGGGAGCGAAATATGAGGGAGCGGCCTTCCTCTACCGCCTTTCCGGACCCTACTGGTGGGCCTACCTCGCCATGATGTCGTGCAACGTGCTTTCTCCGCAGATCTTCTGGTGGAAAAGTTGCCGCGAAAACCTCTGGGTCGTGATGGCTGTAGCGATGTGTGTTAACATCGGGATGTGGTTCGAGCGCTTTGTAATTATCGTAACCACCCTCGCACGGATGTGGCTTCCGGGCGACTGGAAGACCTACAGTCCGAGCGCGGTTGACGTGCTGACATTTGTCGGAACGATCGGCATGTTCCTCGCCCTCTTCCTTCTCTTCCTCCGCTTCCTCCCCTGTATTAATATCGCCGAAGTGAAATGGACCCTCCTCGAGAGTGATCCTCACGATGAAGATAAAATCGACCACCCGGACGATGGTGTGGTCACCATCCCTGCCTATCAATACGAGCTTCATGATAACCCGGATGCGGTGTCTGAGAGCACGGGCGCTGATAGCCCCGCTGGCAAGAAATCCCGAATCGATGTTTCTAAAAATCCCGAAGCATAATGAGCACTAGAGTTTCCAGAGTTTACGGCTACCTCGCCGAATTCAACAATGCTTCCCAGCTTTACAAAGCTGCGGAAAAAGTTCGCGACGCCGGATTTAAGAGGTGGGATTGTTTCTCACCCTATCCCATCCACGGGCTCGATGGCGCCATGGGTCTCAAGCGCTCCATTCTTCCTTACTTCGTTTTCATCGGCGGATTGACCGGATTTTGCACCGCCTTCATTCTAGCCTATTCGACGCAGGTAGGGCTCTACCCTACGGTAGTCCAAGGAAAACCGGCTAACATTTTTACGACTGCCGCCTTTTTCCCGGTGATGTTTGAGCTCACGATCCTCTTCTCTGGTTTCACGACGCTCTTCGGCCTTTTGGCGCTGATGGGACTGCCTCGTTGGAACCACCCACTTTTCGCCAGCAAGCGATTTGCGGGAGCTACCGATGATAAATTCTTCATCGCCATCGAGGCACGCGACGCCAAGTTCTCGGCGAATGAAACCAAGGCCCTTCTAACGGAAATCGGCGGCGCTAACATCGAACTCGTGGAGGACGACTCCGAGTAAACCATGAAATATTTTTTCTTATCATTTTTGGCTGTCGTGCTTCTCATCGTCGGGATCTTCGGAGTCCGCGGGGACAAGTTCTCCCAGCCGCCCATCGAAGTCTTCCCGGACATGGACGACCAAGATAAAGTGAAAGCGCAAAAGCCAAACGGTTTCTTCGCCGACGGAATGGGGTCCCGAAAGCCAATTCTCGGAACCATTCCGCATTCAGCAGACGAGGATATCCTTACCGTTGATTTTTCGGAAGGTCGAGACGGATATTACTTTAGTGGTGAACTGGAGGGCACCTACGGAAATGGGATGCCTAAGGAACTTAATCTCGCCGACGCAGACGGAAATACGGACCAATCTGCCGCTACGGCCCTCCTCGCCCGGGGCGAAGATATGTATGGCGTCCATTGCGCGATTTGTCACGGCGATGCCGGGGATGGAAAAGGCGTAGTCGCTCACTACTTCGGAGAAGCCAACGTCGTTGTCGCCAGTATCCACAACTTTCCTCAGGAGACGCATCCTGATGGCTACATCTACCATGTCATCGCTTACGGTAAGGGAAACATGGGTGGCTATAAGCATAATCTCCCTGTCCGCGATCGCTGGGCCATCGTGGCTTATCTCAGAACCCTTCAGGCTGCTGCCAAATAATTTCTACTGCTTGATTTCATGGCTCATTTCGTCACCTCGAAAGATATTCCTACCAACGGGGAACACCTTGCAAAAGGAAAGCTCGCCTTCCCCATGCTAGTCACCGGCGTCATTGCCGCTGTCGGTCTCATCGGGAGCATCATTTTTCTACTTATCGGATCCGGTTCAGCTCACGGCTCTTATGCCTTCTCTTGGCTCCTCGCCGTTTTCTTTATCCTGACGATCACCTTCGGCGGCTGCTTTTTCACCCTCTTGCATAACCTCTCGAACTCAGGGTGGGGGACTTCGGTCCGGAGATTGATGGAGAATCTCGGATTTGTTTTTCCGTTCATGTTTCTTTTTTCGATACCCTTTTTCTTCCCTCAGGTTCAGCAATACCTCTGGGAGTGGATGGCGGCTTATGGGAAGGCGACGACTGCTCATCCTGAGTTAGGCGCGAGCGATGCTCTCATGCACAGCGCAGATGCTCACGACCATCTGCTCGCAAAGAAGACCTTCTACCTCAACCCGACTTTCTGGAATGCCCGCTTTGTGCTCTACTTCATCGGCCTTGGTGGCGTCATTTGGCTTCTTCGTAAGCTCTCGATCGCGCAGGACACGGACGATATCCCTGGGGTCAAAAATCTCTTCAAAGCGCGCTCCTACTCATCGTGGGGCATGATCATCTTCGGTGTTTCGATGACCTTCCTCGCCCTTGATTGGGTAATGGCGCTCGATTATTCATGGTTCTCGACGATGTTTGGAGTCTATGTTTTCGCTGGGTCCGCGCTGAGTTCGATGGCGGTGCTCATCCTGTCCTCGGTTCTTCTCAAGAAAATGGGTTACCTGCAGAAGGTCGTTACCGATGAGCACACCCACGTGATGGGTAAGCTGATGTTCGCCTTCACCATCTTCTGGGCCTACGTTTCTTTCTCGCAGTTTTTTCTCTACTGGTATGCTAATATCCCAGAAGAGACTCGCTATTTCATTCTCCGTAATACCGGAAACTGGAATGTCTTGAGCATCGGACTCGTCTTCCTGCACTTCGGCCTCCCGTTCCTTCTCCTTCTCCGCTCGGACGTGAAGAAAAAGCCCGGCTTTCTCATCTTTATTAGCTGCTACATCCTCCTCGTGCATCTTGCGGACGTCTACCACATGATCATTCCTGAAAGGGGACCATCAGTGGGATTGATCGTGGACCACCATGCTGAGCTTTGGCTCAATGGCTCTTTCTTCGGGGATATCATCGCTCTTGTGACCGTGATTTCCGGTTTCCTATTCTTCTACCTGCGTAACCTCGGTTCCGCGGCCCTCTATCCTCACCGCGACCCTCGCATTCTCGAGTCCGCTAACCTTTCTAACTAAGCCATGGATCATAACCGCGATAATCCACTCAGACGCTTCTCGGCCTTTTGGATCGCCCTTCTCTTGGTGGGCTGCTTTGGCATTGCCTGCATCATCATTCGCCCGGTGACTCACGCCCGAGTCGAAAGTGCTTATGAGATGATTTCCGAGGAGCGACTTGAGACTAAAGCCGAGATCGAGAAAGCCCAGGCGGCCGCGCTCGATCCTGAGAAGCTCGAGGTCTCTCGTGAGGCTTCTGTTGTCACCCTAAACCAGACTCCCACTGCGGGAGCGATGCCGCTTCCCGGCGCGCCAACCAACTAACTTTCATGCCTGAGACAACTCCCACTGCTGATGCCAATGACGTCGCCTTGCGGTCTGCCATTGATCGCTCGCTCCGTCATCCGGTGATGTTTTTCTTCACCAGCGGAGCAGTCTGGCTCGCCGTCGCGGCGGTGCTGGGGCTGATCACTTCCGCGAAGAAGCACATGCCTGAATTTTTAGAGGGCGTCTCCTTCCTCGATGCTGGAAAAATCGATGCCGCACATATCAACGCCCTCATCTACGGCTGGGGATTCCAAGCTGCTTTCGGAGTCATCATCTGGCTCATGGCGCGGCTTTCCCGTAAAGAGTGCTCCTCGCCAGGTTTGATTCTCACTGCGGGCCACGTCTGGAACGGCGCCGTGATGATCGGCGTGATCGCCATTTTGATGGGGCGGGGAACGGGAGTGCCATGGATGGAATTCCCGACCTTCGTGTGGCCAGTTCTTCTTTTGAGCTACATCGTGATCACGATCTGGTCGCTCATTCAGTTCCAAGTCCGTGACGCCGGTCACGTCTACGTCAGCCAGTGGTATCTTCTGGCGGCGATGCTCTGGTTTCCGTGGATTTATTTCACTGCGAATGTCTTTGTCTTCAGTTTTGAGGGTAATCCGCTGATGGCGGCAGGTATCGCTTCGTGGTTTAAAGGAACCCTTTTCCTGCTCTTCTTCCTTCCTGTCGCGATCGCGAGCGCTTACTTCCTTGCGCCTAAGATTACTGGTCGCCCGGTTTACAGCTACAATATTGCTCTCTTCGGTTTCTGGTCTCTCGCGGTCATCGGTCCATGGGCGGGCATGCAGAAGCTAACTGGAGCGCCCATTCCTCAATTCCTTCCTTACGCTGGAGCCGCGGCCATGGTTCTTATCCTGATTCCCGCCTTCGCAGTAAGCTGGAATATCCTTAAAACCGTCGCGGGTCATGGCGAGACCGTTTCCGCTAGCCCATCTCTCCGCTTCACGGCCGCAGGGATCATCGGATTTCTAGTATTCGCGGCTCTTTCCGCAGTTACTCACTTATTCGGCTTCAAACTGATCCAGTTCAGTTACACCGGATACGGGTTTGATGTGCTCGGCCTTTACGGGGTCTTCTCGCTCTGTGCCTTCGGAGCGATTTACTTCATCGTCCCTCGTGTCACCCGCCGCGAATGGCTCTCGCGGCGCTTCATCACGTGGCACTTTTACCTGTCTCTCTACGGGACAATCTCGGTCACCCTCTGTGCGATTGTGGGCGGACTTTCTCAAGGCGAAGGAATCGAGGCTTGGAACCAGTCCTTCCTCGCCGGAGCGGGCCGCGCACAAATGTATGGCTGGGGCGTCACCTTCTCGTGGGGCTTTCTTCTTCTCTCGAACCTTTTCTTCGGCCTCCATCTTCTCTTGATGTGGGCGCGTCTGGGGCGTCGTTCATCTCACCCGACTCTTCTCACCGGTCACCACACGGACAGCCCGCACGGCCCTGAGGGCGAAGTCGATAACTACGGTTCAGCCACTGCTTAGACCATGAAATTTAAAGCATTCATTCTCGGACTTCTTGTCAGCTTCGGCCTTCCTTGGCTATTGGCGATCGTTGCCCCATTTGCTGCCATGCGTAATCTCGAGCCCGTCAGCTATGCCGGGATCGATATCGATGGCGCGGAGGGAGTTTATTTACCGAAGCGAAGCGGCCGGATTGCGGAAGGTTCAGCAATTTATGGCGCAGAGGGTTGTTACTACTGTCACACCCAGCTGATCCGCCCGACTTACGCCGGAAGCGATCTGTGGAGACCTGACTGGGCAGGGCTCAAAAAAACCGCTGACCATCCCGATACCCGACGCGAGACGCTCGCGTCTGATTATCAGGGCGAAAAGGTGGCCCCTATCGGCGTGATGCGCGTCGGCCATGATCTCTCCAACCTAGGACGCCGCCTCGAGTATAACCTGAAAGGCACATCTTTGACCCCGGAAGAGTGGCTTTATCTTCATCTTTATAACCCCCGTGACACAGAACCTTACCGGATTGGTTCTCAAGATATTAAAGAAAATTCAGCCTGTCCTTCAAAACGAGGTCTCTTCAGGGAAGTTCCCAAAAATCTCGCTGGCGCGGAAGCGCTTCACGTCGATGCTCCAGCAGGTCTGGCGATCGTGCCGACCGACCGGGCTCGGGCACTCGTAAGTTACCTGATCTCGCTTAAAAAAGACACCATGGATCAGCCGATCCCGCAGAGTCTCAATTTCAACCCAGCTTCGCCGGTAGCCCAATAAGTCATGGCCAATCCCTCTTCAAATCGCCCTGATCTCGACGATTCCATCAACGTCCACCAGGCACACGCAACCCTCGGTGAGGATGTTGTCGCGGTCGGGCGCGAGAAAACAATTCGTGAAAACGGTATGGAGCCAGTCGGTCTCTGGATGATGCTTGCTTGTGGCATCGTTTTGCTCGCGGGAGGTGCGGTCCTTGGAAAAGGGGGCGGCATGTTCGATTACAACGAGCTCACAAAAGACGGCTACCTGCGTTCTCCCGCTCCCGGCGGTGAGGAAATCATTCTGCCACCTGCTCCACCTCTCGAACTCTTCGCCAAGGAGGGAGCAAAAATTTACGGTAAGTGCATCGGGTGTCATGGTGCCGATGGCGGTGGTGGCAATGGTATCCCACCTCTCGCGGGTTCCGAATGGGTGATTGGGAACACAGATCAACTTTCTCAAATCATTCTTCACGGGCTCAAAGGTCCGATCTCGGTAGCGGGGGTTCAGTATAATGGCAACATGCCTGCGATGCGTGACGGATTGGGACCAAAGGAGCTTGCCTTCATCATGACCTACATCCGAAACGAGTGGGGGAACAGTGCTTCGGTGGTCACCCCAGAAATGGCATCGGCAGCACTTGAAATCGCTGAAGCCCGTGGTAACTCACAAGTAGATGTGGCAGAGCTAAAGGCCAACCACGACAAAATGCTCCCCGGGGATCCTTTTCCCGAAGGAACACTTCTCGATCCTGAGACCCTTGAGCCAGTCGGAGACGCGACAGCTGAGTAACTATTCTATTTTTAAAGACTATTATCATGAGTGCTGAAACCCACGATCACCACGACGATCATCACCACGAAATTTCCTGGTGGCAGAAGTATGTCTTCTCCACCGACCATAAAACGATCGGCATTCAGTATGGAATCACGGCAGGCCTCTTCCTGCTTTTCGGTTTTTTCCTGATGATCGTGATGCGCTGGAGCATCGCTTACCCCCATGAGCCGCTTCCCGACTACCTAAGCTGGATGTTTACCGATGGTTGGAAGGCCCGCTGGTTGCAAGATGGTAAGGTGACTGGAGAGACCTATAACATGTTCGGTGCGATGCACGGAACGATCATGGTTTTCTTAGGGGTCGTTCCGCTGGGATTTGCCGCTTTCGGTAATTACGTCACGCCTCTTCAGATCGGTGCTCCTGATATGGCCTTCCCTAAGCTGAATATGGCGAGTTATTGGGTCTATTTACTCGGTGGCTTAATCATGTGCATGAGCTTCTTCATGGAGTCAGGGGCCGCCAAGTCTGGCTGGACAAACTACTCTCCGCTCGCGGGGTATGCCGACTCGCAGATCGTTAATCAGTTTCTAGCAGGGCAGACGCAGTGGCTTATCGGCCTCGTGCTCCTTATTACCTCATCGCTCTTGGGCTCGGTAAACTTCATCACGACGATTATCAACCTACGGGCCAAAGGTCTCACTTGGATGCGTTTGCCCTTCTTCGTCTGGGCGATGCTTGTTACTGGCTTCCTTCTTCTTCTCGCGTTCCCACCTCTCGAGGCTGCGGGGATCATGCAACTCATGGACCGAGTTGTGGGTTCCTCGTTCTTCATGCCTACCGGTCTTTATTCGGCTGCCGATGGGGTGTTGGACATTTCAGGATCGGGTAGCCCGCTTCTTTTCCAGCACCTCTTCTGGTTCTTAGGGCACCCCGAGGTTTACGTTCTGCTTCTTCCTGCCATCGCCTGTGTCGCGGAAATTATTCCCTGTCACACCCGGCGTCCTCTGTGGGGATACAAGCCTATGGTTTGGGGTGTGATCGCTCTTGGTTTCCTTTCCTTCATTGTTTGGGCGCACCACATGTATCTCACGGGGATGGGGCCGGTCATTTCGACCTTCTTCCAAACAACGACCGTTTTGATCTCGGTGCCCTCAGTTATCCTGCTGACTTCGATGCTTATTTCCCTCTGGGGGGGCTCGATCCGCTTCACGATGCCGATGCTCTGGGCTGCCGCTTTCTTACCCATGTTCGGAATTGGAGGACTCACCGGACTACCTTTGGCCTTCAATCTCGCCGATCTTCACCTTCATGACACCTACTATGTCATCGGTCACTTCCACTATGTGGTGGCACCGGGTATTTTGTTTGGTCTCTTTGCAGGTGTTTACCACTGGTATCCTAAGATGACGGGTCGTTTCATGGACAACTTCTTGGGACACCTTCACTTCTGGCCATCGCTGGTCTGCATGAACTTCCTCTTCTTCCCGATGCTTACGCAGGGAATGGCGGGGTTCCACCGTCGTTGGTATAATGGAGGAGATGCTTACCTTGAGAAGGGGGCCGAGGGGACGAATGTTTTTGGTCTTACCGTTTTGGAAAAAATTTCGCTTAATGAGGTGATGACGGCGTCGGCGATTGCGTTGGCGATTTTCCAACTGCCTTTCCTTTTCAATATGTTCTTCAGCTACTTCTGGGGAAAGAAAATCAAGAGCGATAACCCATGGGACGCTACTACGCTTGAGTGGGCTACTCCGACCCCTCCGGGACATGGGAACTTCACCTTCGAGCCGAAGGTCTACCGCGGACCTTACGAATACAGCCGTCCGGATCACGACGCCGATTTCTTCCCCCAATGGGAAGAGCCGAAGCGTGTTGCCACTCCGGCTGAGCCTTCATCGGTCCCGCTTAGTGAGGAGACTAAAGCTTAATCGCGCACCCTTTTTAATTCATGGAAATTCCTTTTGTCGTCAATGCCCGTAAGGACACCGGCCTTAATAACTCTAAGGTTGGAATCTGGCTCTTCCTCGCTTCTGAGGTCACTCTTTTCGGTGGCCTTTTCTCCGGCTACCTCTTCCTCCGCATCTATGCTGACTACCCTTGGCCGGAGCGGACCCTCCCGATCTTACCTGGACTGCTCAACACCTTTATTCTCATCGGTTCGTCGGTGACGGTGGTTTTTGCGTGGGCTGCTCTCAAGATGCGTCAGTGGAAGAAGTTCCAGATCTACATGGCCATTACCCTGGTCTGTGCGGCACTCTTTATGGTGCTGAAAGGATTCGAGTATCAGGCGAAGTTTAACCACCAAGCGGTCCGGATCCTCGGCGACGGGCGGGTCAATGATTTCGCAATCATCGAGGGACACGCTCACTACGCGAAACTCGACCACGGAGAGATCCACCATGCCGAGAAGGGTGAAGAGGGCTACTTCAAGCATAATCGAATCGCGATCAAAGCGAGCGAGATCACTTTTACCCTGACCAGACCAGTGCACGATTCCTATGTGGGAGCTGTCATCGAGCAGGCTGGTGGTGAAGGGAAATTTAAGCTCTCGGAAACCTACGCCGTCAAGGACGCAGAGACGGGTGAAAGTGTCGTCGTCCTCGAAGAAGGGTCTCCGCTTAACACCGATAATCTCGATCTTGCTGAAGATGGCTTTGTCGAGGGGCGGATCCATGATGCGAACATCCGGACCGCTTTTCTCAAGGGTGACTGGAAAGCGATTCGTGCTTCGGGAAATGATGACGACGCTTGGCGGGTCGTGATGACGGACGAGTGGAAGGCTCAGCAGAAGGAGTCTTCCCTTAAAATGAAAGGTCACCTCGTGGATGCTCGCGGCACGGTGACCTACAAGATCGACCCCCCGCTTATTCTTCATTTTGATCCTGATGCGGTGGTTAATCATTCATCAGACCAACTTAAGCTCCGCGATGACACCACGATCAAAGGCGAGTTCGATGTCGCGGGAAGCTCACTGCCGATGGCGATCGACGGAATCGATTTCCGCTTCACCGCTCAGCGCGCCATTGAAGAAGGAATTGATCCGGCCAAGGCGATCGAAGAGAGCTGGATTCTGCAAACCCCGGAAGTAAAGAGAGTTTGGGATGCCCATCAGGAGTGGCTTCGTTTCCAGACCGAGCGGCTTGCTCAGAAGAGCAAAGATAGCGGCAAAGAAGGGGAGGATGCTTATGTCCCAACTGAGAGTGAGAAATACCGTGTCAACTGGGATCAGATGGTCTCTTATCAGCGGGCGGGTTACACTGACATCTACGAGAAGGCGAAGAATGGTGAGCTTGATAAGCCGAACTGGATCGAAGGATTCGTAGGTCCCAATCACAGCAATGAGGAATTTATCAAGGCTTTCCCTGATATCGTGGTCCCTCGCGATAAGATTGGCTTCGAGTCCACCTTCACTCCTAAGTGGAATACTTACTATGCGATCTACTTCACCATCACCGGACTCCATGGTCTGCATGTGATCGGCGGGATGATTGTTCTCGGTTACTACCTCTTTTTCGGTCGTAAGATGTATGATAGCAACCCGGAGTGGCTCGCGAACCGAGTCGAAGTGGGCGGTCTCTTCTGGCACTTTGTCGACTTGGTATGGATCTTCCTCTTCCCGATCCTTTACCTCATGTAAAATCCTTTATTTTTCTCAAATAAAAAACCTTTAGAAATGGCTGATACACCAGAAGCAATTCAGAAAGCGAAAAAGCTCTATACCTTTATCGGGCTGCTTCTCTTCTTTTTCACCGGAATTACCGTGGCCGTCGCTACCGTCGAAGTTCTTGATGTAGGCGGACATGGCTTCGATGCGGCCGATGCCACGCTTGGATTAATCATCGCCGCTTTCAAGGCCTCCCTCGTGATGATTATTTTCATGCACTTAAACCATGAGAAGCCGTTGATCTATTTTTTCTATGGCTTGGCTCTTTTAATGGCATTTTTCTGCATGTGGCTTATCGGTTGGTCTAAGAGCGATCCGATTCAATATGGAAATAGCACAGCGGCAGATGGCTTCTACAATCCAGAAAAGCCAGCCACTGATGTTCACGCTAAAGTCGAACCCCAAGAATAATGTCGATCAAAGGCTTTCATCTCATCTTCATCTGCGTCGCGGCCCTTTTCTGTGCGGCCTTTGGATTATGGGCGATTTTTATCGAAGAAGGCAATTCGGGTCGGGAAGTCACGCTTTTGGGTTACCTTTCCCTAGTGGCATCTCTTGGACTGGCGATCTACGCCGTCTATTTCTATCGGAAGGCTAAAAAAATTCTCCTCTAAGTTATTCTATGATTACTGAAGTTCCTATCATCGCGTGTTCGACCTGTGCCAATGCTTTCAAGCATGCTGGCGGTGATGCGGCTGGATGGGCGATCGCGATTATGCTGATGTGCATCGTTCCTCTGGTGAGCGGTGTTCTTTTTCTCATGGTTAGGATGGCTCGCCGGGAGAGGGCGCACCTCGATCCACAGTTCATGGACGATTACGTAGCTCCGTCTTCCAATTCTTAAAAAATCATTTTTATGTTCATTTCTCTCAACTGGTCAAAATGGCTCGGTATTCCGGCTAACTACTCGGAGCACGGCGGCGATGTCGACCACCTCATCGATATTGTCCACTGGTTTATGGCTGCGCTTTTCGTAGGCTGGACTCTTTTTTTCCTCTTTTGCTGCTGGAAATTCCGCGCGTCTAAGAATCCTAAGGCAAGTTACCATGGCGTCACCAGCCACGTTTCTTCGCACCTTGAGATCGGCGTCGTGATCGTAGAAGCGGTTCTTCTTTTAGGTTTTGCCTTCCCGCTGTGGTGGGAGCGCACGGACCAGTTTGACTATGTGCAAAAAACCGATCCGGTCCGGGTGCGTGTGATCGGGTATCAATTCGGATTTCAATATCACTACCCAGGGAGCGATGGCAAATTCGGGAGGATCGACCGGCACTTGGTAAGCGGAGTCGGCGATCCGTGCATTGACCCTCACGATCCTAATGGCTGGGATGACTTTGTCGCCCCGGTGCTGAAGCTTCCGGTTGATCGAAATGCGATTCTCCAGATCACCTCAACCGACGTGATTCATAATTACTCGATCATTCCGATGCGTATCCAGCAGGACGCACTTCCCGGACGAGATATCCCGATGTGGTTCAAGCCAATCAAGAAGCTTGAAACCTACGTGGTGTGCGGACAGCTCTGTGGAGAGGGCCATGCCAACATGCGTGGCTTGATGGAGGTTGTGAGCCAGAAGGGCTATCTTGGGTGGGAGAAAGAGCAAAGCGAGGCAGCTTACAAAAAAACGAAAGCGGCTCAGGATTCTCTCGCGGTGGTCAGCAAATAAGGGCGCCTCTATTTGAAGATGCCGATGTCTCAGTGGCGTCGGCTTTTTCGTGTTCGGGTTGCACGTCTTACCATCTTGGCGCAGCCAAGGCGCGAAAAGAGGGAGCCTGATTCAGGCTCCCTCTGGTAGGAATCGCTGGGGGGCGGATATTGATTAGGCTTCGATAAGCTCGTCTGCCTTCATGTCGTCTCCGGTGTAGCCATTTTCCTCGGCATATTTCCGGACATCGGCGGTGATCTTCATGGAGCAGAAGGTCGGGCCGCACATCGAGCAGAAGTGGGCCGTTTTGGCGCCTTCGGCGGGGAGGGTCTCATCATGGAAGCTGATCGCCCGGGCGGGATCGAGGCCGAGGGCGAATTGGTCACGCCAGCGGAATTCGAAGCGCGCTTTGGAAATGGCGTTGTCTCGTTCTTGGGCGGCCGGGTGACCTTTGGCTAAGTCAGCGGCGTGGGCTGCGATTTTATAGGTGATGACTCCCTCACGGACGTCGTCTTTGTTCGGCAGGCCGAGGTGCTCTTTCGGAGTCACGTAGCAGAGCATTGCGCAGCCATACCAGCCGATGTTGGCCGCGCCGATGCCGCTGGTGATGTGGTCATAGCCGGGGGCGATATCGGTTGTGAGCGGTCCGAGGGTGTAGAAAGGAGCTTCGTGGCACCAGTCGATCTGCTTCTGCATGTTCTCCTCAATGAGCTGGAGTGGGACGTGGCCGGGGCCTTCGTTCATTACTTGGCAGCTTTTCGCCCAGGCGCGTTTTGTGAGTTCTCCTTGGACCTCAAGTTCCGCGAGTTGGGCGTAGTCGTTTGCATCAGCGATACTTCCGGGGCGGAGGCCATCGCCGATCGAGAAGGAAACGTCATAAGCGGCGCAGATGTCGCAGATGTCATCCCAGTGGGTGTAGAGGAAATTTTCCTTATTATGATGGAGGGACCATTTTGCCATGATCGAGCCGCCGCGGGAGACGATGCCGGTCATGCGGCGAGCGGTGTGGGGGACGAAGGCCTTGAGGACGGCGGCGTGGATTGTGAAATAATCGACCCCTTGTTCGGCTTGCTCGATGAGGGTGTCGCGGAAAAGCTCCCAGGTGAGATTCTCGATCTGGCCATTTACTTTCTCAAGCGCTTGGTAGATAGGGACGGTGCCGATGGGGACGGGGGAGTTCCGGATGATCCATTCACGGGTAGCGTGGATGTTCTTTCCGGTGGAGAGATCCATCACGGTGTCGGCGCCCCATTTGGTGGACCACTGCATTTTCTCGACCTCTTCATCGATGGTGGAGGCGACGGCGGAGTTGCCGATGTTGGCGTTGATCTTCACGAGGAAATTGCGGCCGATGATCATGGGTTCATTTTCCGGGTGATTGATATTTACCGGGATGATGGCGCGGCCGCGGGCGACCTCTGAGCGAACGAACTCGGCAGTGATGAGTTTAGGGATTTCAGCGCCGTAAGTCTGGCCGGGGTGCTGATGGTCCATGCGATTCCGCGCGACTTGTTTGAAGGGATTGATCTCGCTCGGGCGCGGCATTTCGTAGCCCTCCGGGGTGGAGTTCTGCTGGCGGACGAATTCCTTAATGGTCTCGGAGGCATCAGCGGGAAGTTCTGCGAGAGTGGGGTAGCGGTCGTGGACGGTCTTAAACTCTTCCATGCGCCCATTATTCTCGCGGATCGCGATGTATTCCATCTCGGGGGTGATGATGCCTTGATCGGCATACCATTTTTGGGTCACCGGCTTTCCTGATGATTTCAGTGGTTTGCGCTTCAGGCCGGGGTATTCTTTGAGTTTGTTTTTGGCGGCCTTGTTCTCGTTATATTTCTCGGCGTGGGCTTCTGAGAGGTAGCCATTATCGCTGGCCTTGATCTCGCGGCCTTCGTATTCCTCGACGTCATTGCGACCGAGAATCCAATCGCGGCGGAGGGGGGGAAGTCCTTCCCGGACATTTCCAGTGAAGGCGGGATCGCCCCAGGGTCCAGCGCAGTCGTAAACCCGAATGGGTGGGTTTTTCTCGATACGGCCGTTGTCATGCTCAGTATCAGAGAGGCGGATCTCGCGCATGGGGACCTTGATCTCTTGATGGATCTCACCGGAGACGTAGACGCGGGTGGAGTTTGGGAAAATGGTGGGGTCTTTTTCGAGCGCAGCGAGTTCTGCGGAATTGTCGATATCCTCGACGAAGTTTCCGGTGTAGTCGGAGCGCTGCTTGGAGTTTTCGGGCGTGATGCCGTTGTGGTCTGGTGAGATCATAAATGGGTCTGGTTTTTTAAATGAAAAAGCCTGTCGGCTCGATGGAGAGAAAGCGCGACAGGCGGGAGAAAGATGGTGGTCTGACTTCTAGGCGTGAACCTAGTGGTGAGGGTATGATCTCAGAATTCCCGGGACTCGGAAAAACACCCCTGTCGATGAGCCTAGAGTTTGGCGGTGAAGGGAAGAGTTGTCAAATGGCGAAAATCTTTGCCTAGCGCATCCCTTTTGGCGGACCAAGAATCTCGGAGAGGACGATGGCATCGCGAGCGGCGTAGGGACTGGAGAGAACGCGCAAAGCTCGCGCTCGGGCTGTCGCGGCGATTTCTGGCTTCTTCGCGCTTCGGCGGTTCCGCCCCTTGTTGAAGTTCGCTAAGGCCTTTTCTTCAGCGGCGCTTAACTTTGGTTTGACGACTTTCTGAGGGACGTAGACCTCGACCTCTTTTGGAGAAATTGGAAGAGGCGGGGGGGCGGTTGTTTGTTGCTGGCGGCGGAGGACCTGCTGGCGGCGCTCCTCGAGCTGGCGCTCGTATTCGTCATAGGCTTCCTCGACGTCGTAGGGGTCATTATCGGTCTCCTCGATGGGAGGAGCTGCTTTACTCTGGAGCTTCTCGATGAGGGCCTTGGCCCCCGCGAAGAGGACCATGAGGATGACGACAATGACTTGGCCGTCTATGGATTCGGCGAGGAACATCTGGGTTTAGGAGTCCTTCTGGTCAGGGGCTTCCTCACCGATCGAGTCACGCATCTTGGTGTCAGCGATGACATTTTGATACTTGGTGTAGTCCATGACGCCGAGGTTTCCATTCCGGAATGCTTCGGCGATCGCGAGGGGGACGGAGGCTTCGGCCTCGACGACCTTAGCGCGCATTTCTTGGGTGCGTGCTTCCATTTCTTGCTCGAGGGCGACAGCGGCGGCGCGGCGCATCTCGGCCTTGGCTTGGGCGACTTGCTTATCGGCCTCGGCCTGCTCGGTCTGGAGACGGGCCCCGACGTTATCCGCGATATCGACATCGGCGATATCGATAGAGAGGATCTCGAAGGCGGTGGCGGCATCGACTCCTTTCTCGAGAACGAGGCGGGAGATGAGGTCGGGATTTTCCAGAACGGTCTTGTAGGAGGCGGCTGATCCAACGGAGGTCACGATGCCCTCGCCGACGCGGGCGATGATCGTTTCCTCGGTAGCGCCGCCGACGAAGCGGTCGAGATTCGTGCGGACGGTGACACGGGCGCGAACATTCACCCCGATGCCATCTTTTGCGACAGCGGTAATTTTTGTCATGCCGCCGGAGGGGTTCGGGCAGTCGATGACCTTTGGGTTGATCGAGGTGCGGACTGCTTCGAGAACGGTTTTTCCGGTGTCCTTGGTGGCGAGATCGATGGCGCAGGCGCGGTTGAAGGGGAGGGAGATGCCGGCCTTTTCGGCGGCGACGAGGGCGAGGACGACATTGATGATGTCGCCACCGGCGAGGTAGTGCGCTTCCAGTTCATCGGTGGTATACTCTAGGCCTGCCTTCGCTGCGGTGATGCGGCTGTTCACGATGACGGCGGGATTGACTTTTCGGAATCTCATCATGACGAGATTAAGGAGGCTGACGGGAGCGCTGGCGGCCTTCGCCTGAATCCAGAGCCCGAAGAAATTGATGAAGACGAGGAGGACGAAGAGGAGGACAAGAATGCCCACGACGCCTAAAATGATAGGGAGTAGATCCATGGGCTGAGACTAGCGGCTGGCCCCGATGATGCAAATTGAAGTTTGAATTTCTCACAGGGGAAAAGATGCTCTTACCCGTGAGCGATAGTGAACGGACGATCGGGGTGATTGCGGGGAGCGGGATTTATCCTGAGACCTTCATCGCGGCGGCGAAAAAGCGGGGGGTGCGGCTGGTGGTGGCGGCCTTTAAGGGGGAGACGAAGAAGGAGCTAGCGGATCAGGTCGATGCGCTCGATTGGTTCCGCGTGGGTCAGCTGGGGGGGATCATCAAATTCTTCAAAAAGCATGGCGTCCCTGAGGCGATCATGGTGGGTCAGATTGCGCCGCGTAACCTCTTCGACCTCTGGCCGGATATGCGGACGCTGAAGGTTCTCCACTCGGTCAAGCAGCGGAACGCCGAGTCACTCTTCGGCGGGATCGCGAGCGAATTTACCAAGGATGGGATCACACTTCTTCCGGCGACGACGTTTCTCGAGGATGAGATGGCGACTGAGGGGACCATCTTCGGGCCGAAGCTTTCGGAGCGTGGCGCGGAAGATGTCGCCTACGGATTTTCGGTGGTGAAGCAGACGAGCGCGCTCGATATCGGGCAGAGCATCGTGGTGCGGCATGGGACGGTGCTGGCGGTGGAGGCCTTCGAGGGAACTGACGCTTGTATCAAGCGGGGTGGGGAGCTCGGGAATGGAAAAGAGGTCACGTTGGTAAAGGTCTCGAAGCCGAATCAGGACATGCGATTCGACGTCCCGGTGGTGGGGCCGAAGACGATCGAAAGCTGTCGGGAAGCGGGGGTGAAAACGATCGCAGTCGAGACTGGGAAAACACTCATTCTCGGGCGTGAGGAAGTGGAAAAGGCGTGCCGGGCGGGGAAGGTCACTCTCGTAGGGGTTTCTTGAGCGTGGCGGGTGGCTTTTAGTCAAAAAAATTGAGCCGGGCAGTGGTGAAGACCTCGGCTGGTTTTGCGAAGTTGATCTGCTCACTCCTCGGCGCGAAAGGCGATGAAAGCTTAGATCAGGGGCGCTCTGAGGTGGGATGAGACGCTAGGGCTTCTCGCTGATGCGCAGTCTGAAGAACGATTTGTGGAAGTGGTCGATGATTGCCTCGCGAGAATTAGCGACAGGGTAGGTCTCGGTGGCAAACCATTGCACGAGGTCGCGGGATTTTTCGAGGGTCACATTGAGATCGGGCTTGTGGACGGCGGAGTCGTAGGTCGCGATGACGAGCCCTCCTGAGAAATCGAGGGTGAGGAGGTTAAAGGAGTCCGGCGAGCTGGGGTCACTATCGAAGGCATACTCGAGGAGGTTGCTGCGACCATCGCGATCTGGATCGGCATCTGGGCCGGAGACTCCGGCGGCGAGAGCCCAGTCTGCGAAGCGGCTTCCGGTGGTGAAGCCACCGGGGGTCGGGGAGGCGGCGATCCAGTTTGAAAAGTCATTTCCGTATCCGTTCTCGACCACCTTGGTAAGGGAGAGGCCGGTGCCATCCGCGCCGACATCCCAGGGGGAATCATTATCATATTCCACGCGATCGACCCGGACGTAGGTGATGTTTCCGAGATCATCGAGAGGTCCGGGGCGATCGAGCTGGACGGTCTCGCCGCCATTCGAAAGTTTCCCGGTGAGCCACTCGACGATAGGCGCGCCGGGCTCGGGTGAAAACTCGGCGGTGAAGGCGTCGGTATTCCTAGCAAGAATGAGGCGCTGGCCGGGGGTTAGCGTGATCGGGTTTTGGGTGGGGAACTCAAGCTCGACGCCATTGCTCAGCCGCCAGGATCGGTTCCGGGAGCTATCGAAAAGGGAGACGCTTTGTTCGCTGACGTTGAGGAGTTCGAGGTATTCCGCATCGCCATTTCCCGAAGGGGCATACATGATCTCGGAAATAATGACTGGGCCGACCTTAGGCCCGAGATTCGGAGCCGCCCGACTAGGAGCGATCTGGGTGACAAAGTGATAGGAATCGCTTTTGACGCGGAAGTGGGTGCCGATCGACTCGCCTTGGAATGAGGGGCCATAATCTTCCTTAAAAGAGTATCCCGTGGGGCGGTCGTTGATGGCTGAGGTGAGGTGGAGGGTCTCGCCAGTGTCGCTGAGGGCGAAACCGGTGAGGCGATTTGGGTCGAGGCTGGCGGTGCCGAAATGGGTATCTTCATCAAAGGCGAGGTAGCCTTTAGGCGAAATGGTGGTGCCAACTGGGATGCGGTATTTGAAGGGGTCGGAGCCGTCATCGCTGAGGAACCAGCCACCGATATCAACCGCTTGATTGCCGCGATTATGAAGCTCGATCCAGTCCGCTTGAGGTCCGGAATTGGCGAGAATTTCATTGATGACGATGGTGGCTTCGTTCCTGAAGGGGTAGTCGTCCGGCGAGAATTGGTAGAGAGCTCCTCTATCGGTGCGCGAGCCATCAGGGTCGCTCGTGTGGAGGGGGTCGCCTGAGTCGATGGCTGGGGAACCCGGGCTGAGAGTGAAGTTCAAATTCGGTGCGTCGATGAATCGGGGAGAGCCGAGAAGATTCGAGGTTCCGGGGAGAGGAAGGGAATCACTGAGGCTGTAGGAGATGGTGGCGGACGATAAGTCATCGGTGGTTACCGGGAGCGGACAGCTGGAGAAGATGGAGTTAGTGATCGTGGCCGAGCCGCCACCGGAGCCGAAGTTTTTCTCAAAAACAGCGACCCCTTCGCTGCAATCGACGAAGGTGTTTTGATCTATTAAAACGGTGGAGCCAGTGTCCTTCACGCCGACGCCTTGGAGGCTTCCCACGATAAGGTTCCGCCGCATAATGACGGATGAACCTTGGCCGACCGAGACTCCTTTATCTGAATTGAAAAAGAGCGTGTTCCCCTCGAGGAGAACATTGACACACTGTTCGCCGGTGTCGATGCCATCACTATTAAATCCGCGGAAGTTATAGATGCGGCAGTCACGGATGAGGCCGTTGACGACGCCATCATAATCGATGGCATCGGTATCGGGAGAGTCGTTCCCGGTGAAGGTGCAGCGGATGGTTTCAGCGGCTCCTTGCTTCACATTGAGGCCGTCGCCCGTGACCGGGATATCGATGATCGAGTCGCGGAGGCTGAGCGATCCTCCGCGGAAGAAAAGTGGCCCGAGGGAGCTGCCGATATCGAGGAACTCGAGGTCGAGCGTGGCATTAAGACCAGAAATTGCCGAGGGATAGTTTACCGGATCTTGTCCTCGAGTAGCATCACGGATGATGAGATGGGATAGCGACGATTCGGTAGTCGGGTTCTCGAATGAGAGGCCTCCCCAAGAATTTCCAGAACGTCCTGAAAAGGTGACCTCCTCGTCCTGACTTCCAGCCACGTTGAGGGTCCCCATGACTCGGATGTGGCGACCCTGCTCTATTTCTAGGGTGACGCCGGTGGGGATCGTCAAGGTGACGCCCGATGGAATGATGAGGTCGTTGCCGATGGCATAGGATGTCCCGCTCGCGAGAGTAGTGTCTGACGAGAGAACTCCCCCGAGCGCGGTGCCACCGGCTGGGATGAAATTAGCGGTGACGTTGCTGGCGTCGGCTGGATCGAAAGATGTCAGCTGTCCCCCCGGAATCCCGATCCAAGAATCGAATTGATAACCGGGCGCGGGGAGCGCTTCGATCTCAGTCACGATTCCGGGAAAAAGCGAAATCGTTCCAGGTGAAACTTCGACTCCAGCAATTCGAAAGGTTCCTTCACCCGTCGTCAAAAGATTGAGCTGAATTGCCTCGGCTTGCGCAAGCTCGCTCTCGACCTGCGCGAGGAGATTAGCCTCCCGGTCCACGGCGTAATTCTTCATCACTTGTAAGGAGCTGTTGTAATTCACCAGAAGTGGTGGCGGGGGATTTCCAGCAATACTATTCCAGCGGTGATGATTTCGATCCATCTCGGCTCTGGGAATGTCACCGAGGTCTTCGATCAACGCGATGACACGCGCAGACTGGAAAGTAGAAGCCGTATGGGCGGCGAAGCGTTGCGCGAGTTTTGCGCGAAAGATCGAGCTGCCTACGAGGTGCCTAAGGGTATCTTCCGAGACGATCATCGAGCCTAGGGTGTTGGCGGAGGAATTCCTAAAAGTGCGGTCCATATCCGGAATGAACCAGCGCCATCTGGAGCCAGCCCGGTGCGCCTTCCAGACCTCACGATTGCCGGACCAGCTGGAATTATTTCCCCAGCTCTCGGCAATAACGAAGTCCATAAAACTTTCGATATTCATCCGAGACTCAACGAAGGTCCAGACCGCAGGATCATTGAGGTCGTTCGAGGAGATGAAGTTTAGAAATTCCAACCAATCGTCTGCGGATCCATTCTCGATCTCGGGCGTGGAACTGCCCAAGCGAATGTGATCGTAGGCCCCCTCATCAATCCCGTAATTCTGGAAGAACCAATTATCATCCCAGCGATCGCGGATGTTGTAGTGACCCCAATACGCGCCATTGATGAAAACCGTTGCGGCCCTCAGCCTATTCGTTTCGACCTGAAGGCGATCCTTGGCGATGACGTTGAAAATACCGTCAGTGAGCCGACCTTTTCCGTAGTCATCTCCGCCTTCTCGGATCGTCAGGGCGGTGAAAATAGGGATGTTAGAATCTGGGAACAGGTCATATTTTAGCTCATCATCGCCGTATTTTCCACGGACTGCGAAGTTCATTGCCCGTTGGAAGTGATCAGCCCAGTTATTCTCGCCGCCCATCCGGATTCCGCCATTTACCGAAAACCCAGCGCTGCCATCAGCAGGGAAGAATTCAAGATGGCCGGGCGCATCTTTCCCTTTATAGACGGCGGGTTTGAATCTCACGAAAGGCTCGTGCTGATTTTGATAGATTCCAATTTTTGAATCAAACAAGGTATGAGGTTCAGCCGTGATTGAGAGCACTGGCATCCCGTTAAACTCCTCGCCGATGAGATAGGTGTGAGTCACGATCGGCCCCGGGATTTTCCCGCTCTCGAAGACGCGAGCGCGGACCACGGTCGGCTGGCTGATGGTCAGAGATGAGGTGAAAATGGGGTGGGTCGATTGCGGTTCGTCGCCGTTCAGGGTGAAGCGAATCTGGCCCGTCGAACTCGCAAGCGAAAGCTGCTGGGGATGATCGAATAAGCCGCCTTCGAGACTGAATTCGACGAGCCCGCTTTCGGACCTGAGATCGCTCACTTCATTTCCAGCATTAGCTCCGCCAGGCGTGCCTAGATCGAGATTAACCCAAGAAGTGGGATCGGAGGGGGAGCGCGCCATCGGGACATCACTGATTTGTTGGGAAAAGGTAATGCTATCGACACTTGTTTTCCCAGTATAGCTGGCACCGGCAAGGCTCAGGTCGAGCCGCATATCGACCGAAGTGCGGCCTATCTGATGAACTTCCACCGCGATGACATTCGTTCCGGCGACAAGGAACTCGGGCGAGAGGCTGTAGTCGTTATAAAAACTTTCCTCTGGAGCAGCGGTCGCTCGGATCGCTCGCGTAGTCGAGCTGAGCTCGCCCTCGGGGAGGTTACGACGGATGATCTCATTTCCATTGAGATAGACTGCGGCGGCGTCATCGACTTGGAGACTGAGGAGGAGCGAGTCGAAGGCGAGGGGGTCGGAGATCTCGAAACGGTGGCGGAAGTAGGAGGTGATGAAACGGTCGGCCTCATCTCCGCCGAAGGAAATCTCGGTCACTTCGTCATCGCCGTAGCCGAGTGGGGCGGGTCCGGCGGCCCATGAGCTGTCATCGAAAAGGCGGCCGCGCCATTGCGTAAGCTGGTCTGAACCGTCATCAAGGTAGCGCCAGGTCGCTCCGAGATCGATGAGCGGGGTGGTCGAGCTTCCGGTGACGCTTGTAAGGACGACGGATTCGCCGGAGGAGGCGAGGGAGAAATTGCTGTGATATTTCTCGGTCGTGAAGGAGCTGAAGGGCCAGTAGTCGCGCTGGTAGCTCTCGCCGACATCTGAATCATGGCCATCTGCCACGATAATCAGGTAGCCTCCGGGGGGAATGGCGGCGCTTGCGGGGATGCGCCACTTGAAGGGGCGGGAAGGATTATCACTTAAGAAGAAATTCTCGAGAAGTTCGACCTCGGACCCGGGATTGTGAAGTTCGATCCAGTCTGGGTAGTCCTCGAAGTCAATAATGTCTGCAAAGGTCCTCGTGTTTGAGGCCATGAACTCATTGATCCTGACCTCTGCGCAAAGGGGGAGGGAACTCAAAAAAATGACGAAGGGGCTGGAGAGGCGCACCCTTCTAATAAACTTTCTTTAATAGGATCAGTCAAAGAAAGGTTTCGCCCGCCTACTCGGCTTCCTTAGCCTCAAGGGCGGCCGTGTATTGCCGTTCTTCATCGTGCGAATGGATGCGGAGGTTTACCGAAACCCCCTCACGCTCGGCAGCGGCCTTAAGCATGCTGCGGATGGTGGAGGCGGTGAATCCTTGGCGGCCGATGAGGACGGCGACATCCGGCTGAGTCAGGACGAGCCTAAGATTCACCTTTTTCTCACCGCTATGCCCGATCCGGAGCTCGGCGAGCTTAGGTTCCTTGATGAACTGAAGCGCGATATATTGCAGAAAGTCCTTAAGCTGAGCCGTGATCTGTTCCATTTCGGCGAAGGTAATCTGTTCTTAAAAAAGGGGCGAGTTTAATTTCAAATGAAGAAAGGTGGACTTAGTTCGAATACTCGATGCGGTAAAATTGGCGGGGGGCGCTCGGTGCGGTGGTGTCGATAAATTCGAGGGTAGCGATGGAGAAGGTGCCGGTGCTGAGCGGGTTCCAAGAGATGAGATCAGAGGAGGTCGTGATGCGGTAGCCAAGTCCGGCCGAGCCGTGTCCGCGAAGGCGTATTCCGGTGCTGACTTGGGTGATGCCGGTGATGACAGGAGGGCCGCTGCTGCCGATGACGACGCGGTCCGCAGTGATGACGCCATCTCCAGCGGCACTTACGCGGATGGTGTGGACGACGTTGGGATCAAGAGCGGGGCTGGTCCAAATCAGAGCTTGTTCGTCACGGGATGAATTTTGAAAACTGACGGTCTGGGCAGGGCCACCATCGATGCTGATGAGGGCGTCGCCGTGATGGGAAGCGATGGTGCCGTAGATCTCGACGTAGCTCCCAACAACGAAGAGTTCGTAAAAATCACCACTGTTCCCTGAGTAGCGGTCGTCGCCATTAAGCTTATCACCGCCGGAGTTGTCACTGCTCCAGTCTCCCGAGTAGAGGTATTCTTCTTCGTCATGGACTCCGGCCCAGAGGGGGGTGATGACATTGATCTCGACGGTGTCGCTATGGCTGTAGGTGCCATCTGATACGGTGAGGGTGGCGGTGGTGAGTCCGAGGGGGAGAGGGGTCTGGATGATAGCGGTGGTGCCGATGGTGGTGCCGTTAATTTCCCAAAGATAGCCGAGGGGATCGCCGTCTTCATCTGAGCTGGCGGAGGCATCTAGGGTGGCCGTTACGGAGCCATCGCTCTCGGTATCAAAGAGGCGTTGTTCGGCTCCTGCGCGGGCCACGGGGATGTGCTCCAAAGAGCCGCTGAACTGAACCTCGATGGTGGCATCGGCGTTGACACTGGTGAGGGTGTGCTCGTCTGCGCTGCCGACCGAGACGCTATCGATAAGGACATCGGTGATGGTGTAGCCGGGGAGAACGGAGATGGAGAAGGTGCGGTCGCAGCCTTGAGCAATATTGACGATGCCGGAGGGGGAAATGGAGCCGCCGGTTCCTGCGCTCGCGGTCACTTGGTAGAGCGGAAGCGCGGGATCGGCGCCGACGGGGAGAACGTCGGGATGATCGGTCCAGTAGGTTTCCAGTGCATTGGCGGCGTCTTCATTAAACCAGCCTTCCGAGTAGGGGTTGATTCCGAGGACGTCATAGGGTGCCCCGCCCATCCAGATGAGGAAGGATCGGTTCTGGGTTTCGGGGCTGTTGACGTATTGGATGATTCCATCCATGGCGATGGCGGCGTGGGCTTTCTGCACGTCATCACTGAGGAGAAGGTCGCCATTGCCCTGAGCAATCCAGTCGGCGGCGTCCCAGACGTTCGGCGCGCTGAGTCCGCGGATGCCCATGCCATACTCGCCAATGTGGAGGATGGGAAGATCATCTGGATCGATGCCGAGCTCGCCGAGGAGGACTTCATTAATAAAATTCGTTTCGTGTTCGATGAGGGTTTGGCGGACCATTTCTGGGGTGGTGTCGAGGGGATCGCCGGTGGGGGAGAGGAGGTCGAGGGGCATGTATTGTGAGATGCTCAATTCATCGAGCCCGGCGATGTATTGGCCGATGGCGAGGCGGGTGGCTTGGGTGACGCCGGGTCGGTCAAGAAATTGGTTCTCGGGGTCAAGGGCGAGGTTGGCATTGATGCGCTTCATGTAAGCCTCGTGGCCGGGAAGGCGGAGAAGGTATTCGATGTGGTGGCAGAAATTATGTCCGAGCGAAATGTGTGCGGCGACATCGGAATACTGTCCGGCGAGTTCTGCGCGGACGGTTGCTAGAACATCCTGCCAATGGGTCGGGTAGTTAAGCATGGAGTCCATGAGCTCGGCTCCGAGATCGAAGCGGATAGGGCGGACCGGGGGGCCGGCGTTTCGGATGGCCGAGGCGATAATGTCGAGGCCGGGCAGGACTACGGTTTCCATGTAGCCGATGCTGGGAGAGGTGGGATCAAGAAGATCGAACTTGCCACGCCAGTCATCTCCGCCGGGGGTGGTGGCCCAGTTATCCCGCATATCGCCGAGGGGCATGCCGTATTTGATGGGGTCGATATGGGGCCGGTAGTTGATGAAAAATCCGCGTCCGATGAGTTCTTCGACGACTTCAGTTTGCAGCTCGGCGGAGGGGGTGGTGGGATTTGTCTCGAAAGTGTCGATGATTCCTTCCGCGTAGGTATCGATAAACCAGGTCGGGTTGAGGGAAACGTAATTGATGCCCCAAGATTCCATCTCATCGACATATTCCTCGTAATTCTGGTAGTGTGAGGGGTGCCAAGTGGTCCAGAGAATGCCGATACGGTTGAGGGAGTCATCGACGGGTTGTCCGGCATTTGCGAGGTTCATGGCTGCAAGAAAGAGGAGAGATTTGAGCTTCATGGGGGGGAGGAGATCACTAAGGTTACAGAATGAATTATCATATGACAATTTTCTGTCCACTCTTATCTTGTTTAGGGACTCAAGTCTGGCTATTTGGAGAGGACTTTGAGGAGGGCGGGGTCGAGGCTGCCATTTTTTCGTGGCGAGCGGAGAACGCCGAGGGTTCCGGTATTCGAGTAGAAGGTCCAGCCGAGATTGAGTTCCTCAAAGGCAGCGCGGCAGTCGCGAAGATAGGAGATGGCGGTGTCGTGAGGGAGGAGGTGATTACAGCCGAACTCTTGAACGACGACAGGTTGGCCAACTTCGAGGCAAGGTTTCCAAGTGCGGGCGAGTTCGGATTTGATCCAGTTTTTATCGTAGAATTTGACGGTTTTAAAGCCTTCGCTGAGAGAAAAATTAAGGGGTGAGGGTTGCGGGCACCACTCGCGAGAGCTTGGCATAAGGCGGTGATTTCCGAGGGTGAGATTTCGGAAGTTGAGGCGATCGCCAGTGGTGACGCGGAGCTTGAGGATTCCGTCGTTTTTGGGGACGGGAAGGGTGACGGTGGTGTCGGCCCAGTATTGGATGAGATCGTGTTCCGGGATCTCGTTTTCCTTTTTCCAGCTGGGCTGAGGGGTGAGGGCGATGCTGGAGGTTTCGATGCCGGTGAGAGAGAGGGTGAGGGGGTGTTTTTCGGAGAGGAGGACTTCGCCGAGGTGGAGGGTGAGCTCGGAGCAGCTGGAAAAGTCACCTTTTAAAGTGAGGGGGGAATGATGTTCTTGTTTCCTCCCGAAAAGGTGGTGTGGGATGCGGGGGAGGGGCCAGACTTTGGCGGGAGGATATCGGGCAGAGTCACTGAGCCAGTCGGCCTGATAGTGGGTGAGTTCGAAGGGTTCGTAGAAGTGGGCGGACTGAATGAGGTGGGGCTCGCTGAGGAAGCTTTTGAGGGGTTCTCGGCCGGCCTTGAGGCCATCGATGATGACAGGGCGGTCCTTCGAGATGGCGCGGATGGCGTCGAGCGCGAGGCGCATGAGAGCGGTGTATTTTTTTTCTGAAAGATCCCAGGGGCTTTCGTTAAGGAGGTTGAAGCTGAGTTCGGTGGGAGGGATTTCGCGGTAGCGCTCGGCGAAGATTTCCCAGAAGGAGGCGAAGGTTTTTTGGAGCCCGGGGTCGTCCCAGAGGGAGGGAGATTGATTTTGCTGATGAACCGAGAATCCTGGGACGGCGAAAAAGGCGAGAGTGGTATGAAGGCCGTGCTTGCGGGCTAGCGCGATGCCGTGGTCGATTTTTTCAGCGCGAACGGTATCGAATTTGTGGGGCTGATCTTTGCTGGTGAAGTAGAAGGAGTCGACAAGGAGGCGGACGTGGTTGAAGCCTTGGTCGGCGAGAAGTTTGAACTCGTTTTCGAGAAATTTCTCGGGGGGATACCAAGCAGGGCCACAGAGATCGATCATATTCATGCCCCGCGAGGTAGAGAAATCGAAGGGAGGGGCGCTGGTCGCTTGGTCAGTTTTTTCACCACATGCCGGACTGATGAGGACGGGCGAAAAGGAGAAGCCTTTTGCGAGAAAGCGGCGACGGTTCATGGCGAGGGACGCGGGAGGTGCGGGTTCGAGTTAAGGGGCAGAATTCTTAGCATCCAGAGAGGCGCGAATTTCGGCCATACGGGCTTTGCTAAGTGGGTAGATAAGCATGATTCCGGCGGCAGCGAGGAAGCAGAGAGAGGGTGGCAGAAGGTAGGCGAGGCGAATGTTTTCGACGACCTCAGGTGCCATTGAAACGACGTCGGCGCTGGAGTCCTCCTCGCCAACGACGCCAGACCATTTAAGAAGGTAACCGCCGAGGAGGGCTCCGATGGCGATTCCGCCCTTATAGCATATGGCAAAAACAGCGCTGAACATGCCCTCGCGGCGCTGGCCGGAGCGGACCTCGTCATCATCGCATATGTCTGCCATCATGGAGCCGTTGAGAAGCCAGCAGGCGCAGAGGCCAAGGTTGGCGGGGAGGTAGGCCACGAGTTGGAGATAGGGGCGATCAGGTGTGTAGAAATACCAGGAAAGGAGGTAGCCGATGGCGGCAACGGCGAGGCCGATTGATGCGAGCTTGTGTTTCTGGAAGTGGAGGGCGAGGAAGGCGAAGAGGGGAAGCATGGCGATCTCGCCAAATCCTTTGATGAGGCCGACGTGCATCCCGACGTCTCCAGAGAGGTCCTTATCGCCTGCACAGATGTGGTAGATGTTGACGTTACTGTAAACGATGATGGCGCAAAAGAGACCGGTGAAAGTGAGGAAGACTGCTGAGATGAGGAGGACAAAGGGGCGGTTGCGGAGGGTCTCGCGGATTGCAGGAAAGATGGCGATCTTCTCTCCTGGGCGGTCGGCATTTCGCTCTTTACAGAAGAGTCCGGCCGGGAGGGCAGTGATGAGAATGACGACGGCGATGATGATGCCGACGTAGCGCATGCCGAGCATTTCATTTCCTCCAAAGTATTCGCTGCGTGCGAATTTATAGAGGGTGGGAACCATGAGAGAGGCGATGAAGGCAGGGAGAAGCCGGAAGATGAAGAGCCGCGTTCGAGCTTGGTAGCCGCGGACCATCTCGAGCCCGAGAGCCGAGAAGGGAATGACGAAGACGGTGAACGCGAGATAGAAGAGAAAGGCCGCGATGGTGAGATAGATAGCGATGCCTTGCTTTGAAAGTCCGGTAGGTGGGAGCCAGAGGAAGGCGAAGGTGACGGCGAGGAGGACAGCGCCGACGACGACGAAAGGACGGCGGCGTCCCCAGCGCGAGCGGGTGCGGTCTGACAGATTTCCAATCCAAGGATCGGTGATGGCATCGAAGATACGTGAGGCGGCGAGAGCCCAGCCAATCGTTACGGGATTAAGTCCGTAGCCTACTTGATAGATAGCGTTGGCGAGAGAGTGGAGGGCATTGTTGGCCATGTTCTCCCCGAAGCCGCCCATACCCCAGAGGGCTTTTTCTTTGAAGCCCGCGTCGCCGGGTTGGGGATTTTCTTTAGGGGCTTCGCTCATGGGTTCAGATGGGAATCGAGGAGGATCGCTCGATGAGTTCGACAGGGAGTCTTTCGGTGCGTGGGGAGAGGTTTTCTTTCGAGGTGATGCGCTCGATGAGCATGGCGGCGGCCTTCCGTCCCATGCGGTAAGGCTGGTGCTTCACGGTAGTGAGGGGAGGGGTGAGGCGGGAGGCGAAGTCGACATCACCGAAGCCGACGACGGAGAGGTCATTTGGGATGGCGAGGCCGAGGTCTCGGGCGACATCGTAAACTTGCTCGGCGATGTGATCGGTAGCGGCGAAGACAGCGGTAGTCTCGGGCCAGGCTTCGAGTGAGCCTCGGATGAGCGGGCGTGAGTCGTGGTCTTTGGGAAGTTCAATGCTGTGAAGGCGGATGCCGCTTAAGGGATCGAGAGCAGCCTCAAAGGATTGGCGACGTTCGCGCGCCCAAGATTCACTGCGTGGTCCGGCAAAGTGGATGATATGACGGTGGCCTTGTTCGAGGAGATGGGCGGCGACGGCTTCGGCGCCCATGATTTCATCAGAGAGGACGGCATCGGCTCCGAACTGATCTGGGAGAAAGGAGTCGATCGTGACGACGCCAAGATCGCGCTTTACGAACTCCTCAATGTGATCTTGATAGAGATTGGCCAGCTGGGGCCAGAGAATGGTGCCATCGACTCGCCAATCGATGAGGCGGTTGACTTGCTGAAGTTCGTCTCTTTCGCTGACTTTCTTTCGGCGGTGATTGGGCCAAAGAACGAGAGGGCTGAGGTCAGCCTCGATGAGTTCATCGTGGATGCCGTAGAGGACTTGCGCCCAATAAGTATCATAAGGAGGGACCATGACGCCGATGAGGCCGGTGCGTCCGGATCGGATGCCGTGGACAAGTTTATTCGGGCGGTATCCGAGCTTATCTGCGGCCGCCATGATTTTATCAGTCGTTTCCTTTGAAAGACCGTCGCCGCCCCGGAGGGCAAGCGACACGGTGGTGCGAGCGACGCCTGCTTCACGGGCGATTGCCTCTTGGGAGATCGATTTTTTAGTGATGCAAACCATCACACAGCTGAATTCCCCTTTAGCCAAGCGAGGATTTCATCGACTTGGCAGAACGCGAGGCCGGTGACAGTATCGGCGCAGCCATAGTAGATGGCGATGCGTCCGGTGGGGGCATCGACAAGAGCGGCGGTGGGAAAGGTCACATTTTGGACATCTCCGACTTGCTCGTAGGTTTCGCGCGGGTTGATGAGATAGGGGTGGGCGCGATGGATGACCTTCCACGGTTCATCGAGATCAAGTAGGGCGACACTCCACGAATAGACAAAGCCATTGCACGAGTTGAGCACCCCGTGGTAGAACATGAGCCAACCTTCCTTGGTTTCGATGGGGATGGGTCCGGCGCCAATCTTAAGATGCTGCCAGCCCTCGGAAGCGGCCATGACGAAGCGGTGACAGCCCCAGTGGACCATATCCGGGCTTTGGCTGAGATAGATGTCACCAAAGGGAGTGTGCCCGTTGTCAGAAGGGCGATTGAGCATGACATACTTGTCATTGATCTTTCGTGGAAAGAGGACGCCGTTTCTGTTGAAGGCGAGATAGCTGTTCTCCATCTGGTGGAACCTTTTAAAATCCTTGGTCCAAGCGACTCCGATGGTGGGGCCGTGGTAGCCGTTACACCACGTTACGTAGTAGCGGTCCTCGATCCAAATGACGCGAGGATCGTAGCCGTATTCCCAATTTCCAATCTCGGGATCGTCGCAGAGAAACTCGATCTTTTCGGGATTGATCTTCCAGTTGATGCCATCGTCACTGAAGCCGGCGTGGATTTGCATGTCTCGCGCGGTGTTATCGCAGCGGAAAACGCCGGCGAAGCCATCGCCGAAGGGCACGGCCGCAGAATTAAAAACGCTGTTACACGTGGGAAAAGGGCTCCTCTCGATGACGGGATTTTGCGAATAGCGCCAGACGGGGTGCGGGTGTCCCTGGGGCTTGTCCTCCCAGGGGATATTCGGGAGAGCGTCTCCGATGATGGTGGAAGTTAGGGTGGGTTTGGTAGCAATGGTGCTCATAGAATTAAGATCGCGGATAATGGATTGTAGGTGTGTTCCAATCTTTTGTAGGACGACTAGAAAGCCAAGCCCTTATCTGCGGCGACGTGCCGCCGATCCGATGATTGCAAGCAATCCAAGAAGGGTGGTAGAGGGCTCGGGAATGGTGCTGTCGATAGTTACGTTATCGATGAAGATAATTGAGTCTCCGGTGTCCCCGTAATTCGTTCCAAAATTGAGCTCGAAGGCGGTGTCGCCGGCGGTCCAGCCGAGAGCAGAAGCAGGGTAGCTGAAGTTGTAGGTGCCGGGGGTCATGTCGCCGGCTCGAAGGTCGGCGAATTGACTCCACCCTCCGCCGGTGCTGTTTGCTGCGAAGTTGACTTGGAGAAAATTGGCAGCAGCGCCAGCTTCGATGATGAGGTCGAAACTGATGGTTGGGGCTACGCCTGCTAATTCGGCATTGATCCCGCCATCATTAAAACCGCCAGGTGCCTGAGCGGTCCACTGCCACGAAACGTCGCTATTAAGCAACTCCAGGCGCTGGTTGGCGGAATCGTGGCTCACCGAGGTCGATTGAAAGGTAGTGAAGGGCCCGACGCCTGAGGTGAAGTCATAAACGATAACAGCTTGCAGGGAGCCTGAAGTGGCGGCAGCAAGGGCGGTGATGATGAGTGTTTTATTCATAGATTTGTGTGTTTGGTTATTTTCCTTCTTGTTGAGAGTTCACGTTCCAAAGCTGCCAAGATTTTCGGACCGATTTCAGAAAGTGAACACAAGGTTCTCGCGAGGAAATTATCATATGACAAGTCGAAAATTTTAAAAATCCGATTTTCGACCGGTAAGACTCTAGTTTTAGCAAGGCTAGGGAGATTCGGCTCAAAAAAACTGGACAAACATTTTTATCATATGACAATGTCTTATTGGTGGCGCGCTTGAAGGCGTCATTCGCCGAACCCCAAATCACACTAGAAACTACAAATGAACCTAAACAACTTTGACACAAAGACTCTTTTTATTCCGGGATTAGCGTTCTGCAGCTTATCGATGTTGAATGCTGATGTCTTTAGCGATTTCGAGACTGGTCTCGCCGACTGGGAGGAGACAACTTTCGGGGCGAGTCCGGCAGTGATCTCGGCAGTGGCCTCTCCTGAGATTGGCGGAAGTCAGGCGATGAAAGTGACCCAGACGGGGGATGGGTTCAGCTGGGACGCCGAGATGGCGGGTGGACTGGGAAGCGATTTTCAAACCCTGATGGAGGCTGCGCTTCTTGATGATCC